>Ga0126309_10000669_pt1 | contig 11401 bp, 10 predicted proteins | sample Plot56_FD_92541 | JGI IMG/M metagenome (GOLD analysis project Ga0126309, IMG submission 92541) | Serpentine soil microbial communities from UC McLaughlin Reserve, CA, USA - Plot56 | ecosystem: Environmental > Terrestrial > Soil > Grasslands | place: USA: UC McLaughlin Reserve, Lake County...
CTCCACCTGCATCGCGGCCCGGGATGCTATCCGACGCGGTTTCTACCCTCTCCCTCAGGCGAGTACGGCTGCTCAACGATCGCGAATCCGTTGTCGATAAGTGACATGGTCATGCGGTTTGCGGCCCGCACCCGAAGCGTCGAGACGCTGACGGCAGAGCTCGACGACCTGACGCGCGAGCGGCAGGAGCTGCGAGAACGCGCGGCGGGCGCCGACGTGCTCGAGCGGAACCGCCTCGCGATCGTCGAGGCGCAATGGGAGCTGTCGCAGGCGCTGATCGAGCGGCACCTGCACGCGCCTTCGCATGCGGGCTAGGTAGGCTCGCCGCATGACCGCGAAAGAGTTCTTCGAGGGACTCGAAGGCCGAGCCGACGCGTCGAAGACCGCCGGCGTCAACAATTCCTACCTGTTCGACATCGAGGGCGAAGGCCAGTGGAAGGTCGACGTCCACGACGGCCACGTGCACGTCGCCGAGGGCGGCGGCCCCGACGCCGACGTGACGATCACGACCTCGAGCGAGAACTTCGAGAAGATCACGTCCGGAGAGCTGAACCCCACGACCGCCTACATGAGCGGCAAGCTCAAGATCAAGGGCGACATGGGCGCGGCGATGAAGCTCCAGAAGCTCTTCTGAGCCCGATCGACCCGCTCGAGCGGTGGCAGCCGCTCGGCGACAAGCCGGACTACGCGGGCCTGCTCACGTTCGGCGGCGCGCCCTACACGCAGGACCGGGCCGAGCTCGCGGCGTTCGACGTCGCGATCGTCGGCGCGCCCACCGACGACCTCGCCTCCGACCGGCCGGGCGCGCGGTTCGCGCCGCGGGCGATCCGCGCCGCGAGCTGCCCGCCCGGCCCGCATCTCGAGGCGAAGATCGACGCGTTCCGGGCGCTCCGGATCGTCGACTACGGCGATGCACCCGTCGTCCCCGCGGATCCCCAAGCCTCGCACCGCGCGATCGAGCGTGTCGTCGCCGAGGTCGTCGACGCCGGCGTGCTCCCTGTCGTGCTCGGTGGAGACCACTCGATCACCGAGGCGAACGTTCGCGCGGTTGCCGCACGCCGCGGCCCGGTCGGCCTCCTCCACTTCGACACCCACGCGGACACGGGCTTCGAGGTCTTCGGCCTCGAGCGCTCGCACGGGACACCGATGTACCGCCTCGTCGAGGCCGGAGCCGTCGACCCGACGCGGTACGTGCAGGTCGGCCTGCGCGGCTACTGGCCGACGGAGCGCGAGTTCGCGTGGCAGGCCGAGCGCGGGATCACCAGCTTCTTCATGCACGACGTGCGCGACCGCGGGATCCGCAGCGTCGTCGACGAGGCGATCGAGCGTCTCGGGACCGGCCCGGTCTTCGTGACGATCGACATCGACGTCCTCGACCCGGCGTTCGCGCCCGGGACGGGGACTCCCGAGCCCGGTGGCCTGACGACGGCCGAGCTGCTCTGGGCCGTACGCGAGGCGTCGTCGCGCCTGGAGATCGTCGGCGGCGACCTCGTCGAGATCATCCCCACGGCCGTCGGGTCGACGGACGTCACGGCGCTCGCCGGGGACCGGATCGTCCGCGAGCTGCTCACCGGCCTTGCCTTCAAGGCGTCCGGCTAGGGCGCTAGCCTCGCGCTCGTTCACCGAAGAGGGAGGCGAGTTGTCGAGGTACGAGCTGTTGCTGTTCCTGCACATCGGATGCGTGATCCTCTGGCTCGGGTCGGGCACGTGCCTGATCCTGCTCGGGATGCGGGCGGATAGGAGTCGCGACGCGTCGAGGATCAAGAACATCGTCGAGGACGCGGAATGGGTTGCCAACCGGCTGATCATCCCGTCGTCTCTCGCGGTGCTGGTGCTCGGCATTGCGCTCGTCGTCGACGGGCCCTGGAGCTTCGACACGTTGTGGGTCGACCTCGGGCTCGTCGGCTTCGCCTCGACGTTCGTCACGGGGTTCTTCTTCATCACGCCGCAGACGAAGCGAATCGGCGCGACCATGGAACGCGACGGCGGCATGAGCGCAGCGGCGGTCGAGCAGGTCCGGCGGTTGTTCCTGATCTCGCGAATCGACCTCGTCGTGCTGTTCACCGTCGTCGCCGACATGGCGCTCAAGCCGACTGGTGACGATGCCGGGACGCTCGTGCTGATGCTCGTCACGATCGCGGTCGGAGCGGCGTACAGCACGTGGCGGTTCCGCTCGGCGAGCCCTGCGGCGGGGATCCCCGCGCGCGAGCCGGCGTAGCAGGATTCGCCTACTCCTCGAGCTCGACCAGGCGCGCACCGCCGGCGACGCGGTCGCCCTCCTGGACGTGGACCGCCTTGACGGTCGCGGCGTACGGCGAGACGACCGGCGTCTCCATCTTCATCGCCTCGAGCACGAGCAGCGTCTGGCGCGGAGCAACGTGGTCGCCGACCGCGACGGCGACGCTGATCACGGTGCCCGGCATCGGCGCGGACAGCGCGCTCTGCTCGCTGCCCGGCGCGCCGGTGTCGGGCGACGCCGCCTCGACGTCCGGAGGCGCGTGGGGCGGAGGAGGCGGCAGGTTCAGCCTCCACGCTCCGTGCCACGGCGCTGCCGCGGGGCGCACGGGCACCTCCGACAGCGGTGGGTGCTCCACGAGGAATGCCGTCGTCGTCCGCCCGGCGCGCAGCTCCGGGTGCGCGACGAGCCAGCGCAGAAAGGGGAGGTTCGTGACGACGCCCTCGACGCGCGTCTCGGCGAGCGCCCGCGCAAGCGCGTCCAGCGCCGCTTCGCGCGAGCCGCCGTGCGCGATCAGCTTCGCGATCAGCGGGTCGTAGGCGACGCCGACGTCGTCCCCTTCGGCGACGCCTGCGTCGACGCGGACGGACGTCGGCAGCCGCAGCCGCGCGACGCGCCCGCTCTGCGGCAGGAAGGACCGGGGGTCCTCGGCGTACAGTCGGACCTCGACGGCGTGTCCGTCGAAGCGCGGCCGGAGCTCGAGCGTTTCGCCCTCCGCGATTCGGAGCTGGGCGTCGACGAGGTCGACGCCGGTGACGAGCTCCGTCACGGGATGCTCGACCTGGATCCGGCCGTTCAGCTCGAGGAAGAAGAACTCGCGCCCGTCGAGCATGAACTCCGCGGTGCCCGCGCTGCGGTACCCGATCGCGCTCGCGAACGAGACCGCGGCGGCGCTCATGCGTGCGCGCAGCTCGGGCTCGAGCGCGGGTGAGGGGGACTCCTCGAGGACCTTCTGGTGACGTCGCTGGACCGAGCACTCGCGTTCGCCGAGCGCGACCACGCTGCCGTGCGCGTCGGCAAGCAGCTGGATCTCCACGTGGCGGGGACGCTCGACGTATCGCTCGGCGAAGACGGACGGGTCGCCGAAGGCCGCGTCCGCCTCTCGTCGCGCGGCGTCGAGCGCCTCGCCCAGCTCCTCGGACGAGCGGACGACCCGCATCCCGCGTCCGCCGCCGCCCGCGGCGGCCTTCAGGATCAGCGGGTAGCCGAGCTCCGAGGGTTCGCCCGTTTCGACGACGGGAACGCCTGCCGCGGCCGCGATTCGTTTCGATTCGAGCTTGTCGCCCGCCGCGTCGAGTGCGGCCGGCGGCGGGCCGATCCAGGTGAGGCCTGCTGCCTCGACGGCGCGCGCGAAGCCCGCGTTCTCGGCGAGGAAGCCGTACCCGGGATGGACGGCATCGGCGCCCGTCTCGTGCGCCGCGCGCACGTGCTCCTCCGAGTGCAGGTACGACGAGATCTCGACCACCTCGTCGGCCACTCGCGCGTGCAGCGAGGAGCGGTCGTCCGGGGCGGCGACGGCGACCGTCGAGACCCCCCGGGCCGCGCACGCGCGGAAGACGCGGACGGCGATCTCGCCGCGGTTCGCCACGAGCAGCTTCCGGATCGCCATCGGCCCGGAAGCCTATGCGCGAGTGCGCGCGTTACCGGGCGGCGATCAGGAGCGCGATGGCCGCGGCTCCGGCGACCAGCACGACGGCGACGTTCACGGCGAGCGCGAACGCGAGTGCGCGCGGGACGACGGCCGTCCTGCGCTGTTGGCGCTTCGGCGGAGCGTCGGGTGCGGCCCAGCCGACCGACGCTGCGACCGCGCCCGTGATCAGCTGGTTCAGGCTGACGCTCGCCTCTTCCGCCTGCTTCGCGACGGCGGCGTGGAGGTCCGGCGGCATGCGCAGGAGCAGGCGTCCGCTGTACCCGTGCTCGCTCGTCTCGACTCGCCGCGCCGCCTGAGCCATCCGATCGAGTCTATGACTTTGCGACTGGTACCACAATCTCCGAAAGCTCGGAGCGCAGGCTTTCCAGCGCGCGAGACGTGACCCGGGAGACGCGGACCTGCGGGATGCCGAGCGTCACCGCGATCTCGCGCTGGGTCAGCCCCGCGAGGCGAAGCCGGAGCACACGGCGCGTCTGCTCGTCGAAGCGTGACAGCCGCTCCGCGAGCACGAGGCGGTCGTCGGCGGCGGCGTACGGGTCGACCGGGACGGCGTCGTCGTCCAGCGGGACCGGCACGAGGTTTCGGTCGAGCGCGGCGGCAGCGGCGGCGCGATCCTCGGTCGTGCCGGCCGCCTGTGCCAGCTCGCGCGTCGTGGCCGTGCGGCCGAGGGCCGCGCCCAGCTCACGACGCAGACGCCGGAGCCGGCCGTTCAGCTCGTGCAGCCTGCGCGGGGGGCGGATGCTTGGAGCCGCGTCCCGGAGGTGCCGCCGGATCTCGCCGGCGACGGTCGGGCGCGCGTACGCCGCGAGCTCGACTCCCCGGGTCGAGTCGAAGCGGTCGACAGCCTTGATCAGCCCGATCGACCCGACCTGGACGAGCTCCTCGAACTCACCGGCGTCGTGCGCGAAGCCGCGCGCGAGCGAGCGGACGAGCGGGAGGTACTGCAGGATCAGCCGCTCGCGGTCTGACGCGTCGCGTCTCTGCACATCGGCGGATGAACCCTCGCGCGTGCGCTTCTCCCTCTGCTCCCCGAAGGCGCGTCTTACGCCTTCGGCTCGACTCTAGACACGCGCGGCAGCAATTGCAACGGGAAAATGAATCGCAACTGAATCAATGTCGGCGTCTGGTGGTAACTGCTTTGGTGACGTGAAGAGATCGAAAATCCTCGTCGGCGCCATGGTCGTGTATTTCGCGACCGCCGCCCCCGCGGCGCTCGCCGAGGACCTTCCCGTCGTCCCGACTGCCGCCGACGTCGCCGAGACGATCCAGGCCGCAGTCGACGCCGCCGGTGTCCCCTCGGTGACCACGGTTGCCGACGCCCCCGAACCCCAGCCCGAGACACCGCCGGCCGCCCCCGAAGCCGCGCCCGTCGCAGCCGGAACCCCCTCCGAAAGCCAATATCAGGCGCCGGTATCGCAGTATCAGCCGGATGCTGCGCCTCCCGTAACCGCGCAGGCGGCCCCGCCGGCGAAGGCGAACGAGGTGGCCGACGACGACGCCGCCGTGGTACCGCCTCCGCCGTCGGCGACCGCTGCCGCGACACCCGACGTCGTGGCGTCGTCGGTCGCTCCCCCGGCCGCGCCGCAGGCCACGCCGGCCACGTGGACGTGGAACTGGAACTGGAACTGCACCGATCCGGCACAGGCTCCGACGCCGGATCCGAATGCGTCGAGCTGGAACTGGAACTGGAACTGGAACTGCGATGCGCCGACCGATGCGGCGACCGTCGCGTCGCAGTATCAGAGAATCATCGGGCAGTATCAGCCGCAGAATGTGAATGTCGAGATTCGAGTCGCGAGCCCCGGTGACTCGGGCCCCGTGACGCAGTCGATCACCGCGGTCACCCTGGCGGTCGCGGCCGCCACGGAGGCTGTTCAACAGACCGTGGACCAGGTCGTGGTGTCAGCGGCAGCGCCGGTTGCGCCGGTCGAGTCGCCGTCGACGCTGCCGGTTCCGTTCTTCCCGAGCCTGCCCATCCCGGCGCTGAACTGGCCGACCGCCGTTCAGGCGCCTGCGTGGCCACAGCCGGCCGTCGTCGTCCCCGAGGTGACGGTGAGCATCCCGAACGTCGGAACGCTCGTGCCGGCGGTCGAGATCTCGATCGTCGTGCCGCCGCAGCGGATCGACACGGCGCGGATCTGGCAGGACGACTTCGTTCCGCCGCGCGCGCGCAGCCACCACGTCTCTCGCCGCGTCCAGGCGGGATTCGGCGGACCGTGGCGCGGACACGTGTCCTCACCGCCCTCGGTCTCGATCCGCCTCGCAGCCGCCACCGCGGCGGCCGCAGCGGGCCCTTCGGCCGCTCCCGCGACGCACGCGCCGGACGCGCCGACGCGCCGTCCGGAGCTGCCGGAGCCGTCGCTGCCCGCCGGCTTCTACTCGAGCGGCGGCGTCGGTCCTCCAGGGACCGCGCTCGCGCTCGGAGCGCTCGCAGCGCTGATCGCCGCCTACCTCTTGGTTCCGCCCTTCTCCTGGGCGCGCAACGCGCAGCCGCGCGACCGTCGACGTCCGCGTCCGCGCGTCCGCCGCCCCGAGCGCCCGGGTTAGCGCCGCTCCTTGCTCAGGCCGGACGCACCCGCGTCCGGCGAACTCGAATGACGCAAGGAGATGTGATGAACCGATGTCTCTGCGCGCTCATCGCGGTGGTTCTCGCCCTGGCGACAGGGGTGGACCTCGCCGCGGCCGCAACACCGACACTGGGAGTCCAGACGTCCGAACAGACGGCGTCGAGCTCACAGGAAGCGGTGGCCGCGTCCGGTGCAGCGCAAACGAACCCAAGCAACACGAACGTCTCGATCCGGGTGCTGAGCCCGGGCAACGACGGCTCCGTCTCGCAAACGAACAGCGTCGAGTCGAGCGCGGACGCGCAGAACTCGAACGCTGCGACGCAGGACGCGAACCAGTCGCAGGCGGCCGGCGGCACGGGGGCGTGCTGCTCGTCCGGCTCGACCGGGATCCAGTCCGCACAGCAGGCGGCGTCGAACGAACAGGCCGCACTCGCACTCTCGTCGGCGACCCAGACGGGTGCGTCGAACACGAACGTGCCAGTGCGCGTCCTCAGCCCGGGCAACGACGGCTCGGTCTCGCAGTCCAACACCGTCGACTCCGATGCATCGGCGTCGAACCGGAACACTGCAGACCAGGGTGCGACCCAGACCCAGTCGGGCGCCGGCGGCACGTGCGCGTGCTCCGGCTCGACCGGGATCCAGGTCGCCGACCAGCAGGCCAAGAACGAGCAGGCCGCGGTGGCCGCGTCGCAGGCGACGCAAGACCACCCGCAGAACACGAACGTGTCCGTGCGGGTGCTCAGCCCGGGGAACGGCGGGAACGTGACGCAGTCGAACTCGGTCGACTCGTCCGCGAACGCGCGCAACTCGAACCACGCCGACCAGTCCGCGACGCAGTCGCAGGCGGCCGGTGGCTCCTCCGGCGGAACGGGCATCCAGATCGCCGGCCAGGAAGCGAAGAACGAGCAGGCAGCGATCGGTCTGTCCGCGGCGGCGCAGAAGAACGCGTCGAACTCGAACACTCCGATTCGCGTGTTGAGCCCTGGGAACGACGGTTCCGTCTCGCAGACGAACGCGGTCAGCAGCGACGCGTCGGCCTCGAACCGGAACTCGACCGACCAGGACGCGACGCAGACGCAGACGGCCGGCGCGAGCCGGTGCGGCTGCGCCTCGTCGCTCGGGATCCAGGTCGCGGGTCAGTCCGCGAAGAACCACCAGGGCGCGCTCGCGCTCTCGGCGGCGTTCCAGGACGGAGCGTCGAACGAGAACAAGCCCGTCCGGGTGCTGAGTCCCGGAAACGACGGATCCGTCAGGCAGACGAACAGCGTCGACAGCAGCGCATCGGCGTCGAACTCCAACTCGACGGATCAGTCGGCGACGCAGCGGCTGGGCGGCGGCAGCGCAAAGAGCTGCGGCTGCTCAGGTTCGCTCGGCATCCAGGCCCTGGGGCAGGAGTCGAAGAGCTCCCAGGGCGCACTCGCAGCGTCGTTCGCCGCGCAGCTCGGCGGCCACGCGCCATGTGGGTGCCCGACCGCGGCGTCGAACGTGAACGACCCCGTCCGGGTGCTGAGCCCGGGGAGCGGGGGGTCGATCCGGCAGTCGAACAGCGTCAGCTCCGACTCGTCCGGGACCAACACCAACGCGACTCACCAGCGGGCAACGCAGACCCAGGCCGGCGCCTCCGGCGCCTCCCTGGGGATTCAGGCCGCGGGTCAGTCGGCGCGTAACGCGCAGCTCGCGCTCGCGTTCTCGGAGGCGCTGCAGCGCTCTCCGTCGAATCGCAGCGGGCCCGTCACGGTGCTGAGCCCGGGTGGCGCGGGATCGCTGTCGCAGGCGAATGCCGCCGGCTCGGACGCAACTGGCACGAACCGTAACTGGTCGGGTCAGTCGGCGATCCAGGCCCTCTGAGGGCGAACGGTGCGCCCGCCGGTTTCGGCCGGCGGGCGCACCCCGCCCTGTCCGTTGACATTTTCAAATGACCGGAGTAGCGTCGAAAGCCGTATCAACCTGCACGAATCGAGGGCTGAGATGAGCCTGGGACGCTCGTCGATGCTGCGGCGCATAGGGGTCTCGCTCGCGTTGGCCGGATTCGTGACGGTCGCAGCGGGCGGGGTTGCGCGCGCCGCTCCGGCGCCCGACCCACCGCCGCAGTCGAACGCGATTCCGGAGCCGGATCCGGCGCCCGTCAAAACACGGACGCCGAGCGTGCACGTGACGGGGTCTGCACCCACCGTCGTCAGCCGGCCGCGCGTGTACGTCGCGCCGGCGCCGACGTACGCGCCGAGAAGGACGACCAGAACTGCTGCGCACACTGCGGTACGGCGGGCGGCCCCGTCGGTGCGCGCAGCCCGCTCTGCGGCCCGGGCCTCCGGCTCGGGCCGCAGAGCACCGACTGCCGTCGTCGCGGTCCCGCGGCGGGCGCCGCGCGACCCGCAGCTCGAGTTCCGGAGCGCGGCCGGGCTCGTGCTCTCGACGCCGGAGGCGCGCGAAGGCGTCGCCGCCGCGGCGGCCGCGCTGCTGCTGCTCGTGCTCGCGAGCAGTTCGCTTGTCGGCGTCGTCTTCCAGACGTGGCGGTATGTGCGGTGAGGACGCGGCTCGCGGTCGTGCTGCTCTGCGCTGGCCTCGTCGTCGTGCCGATGGCGCGCGGCGCGTTCCCGCAGATCGGTGTCGCTCTGCCAGCGGTCCCCAGCAGCGGGTGGTTCCGAGACGCGATCACGGTCACCTTCACGGTTCCTGCCGGGTCGACTCCGGGTGGTAACTGCTTCCAGGTCGGCGCCAACTCGTTCCCCGTGACGCAGCAGGGGAGCACCACGCTCACCTGCTCGGCGACGAACGGCGACGGCACGGATCAAAAGACGGTCGTGGTGCGGATCGACTCCGTCGCACCGACGATCACGAGCTCCGGGGCGGCTCGTCCGCCGGATTCGGCGGGTTGGTACAACCATCCCGTCGCGTTCAACGCGAGTGGAACCGACCCCGCGCCGGGCTCGGGGCTCGCCGGCTGCGGGAGCGCCTCCTACGGTGGGCCGGACGCCGCGTCCGCGACTGTCGCCGTTAGCTGCACCGACAACGCAGGCAACAGCTCGTCCGCCCAAAGCCCGCCGTTTCAGTACGACTCCACGCCGCCCGCCGTGACGGGCGGCGGTGCGACCCGCGCGCCGGACGCGAACGGCTGGTTCAACCACGCGGTCGTCGTCAACTTCACGGGCACGGACAACCTGAGCGGGATCGCGGGCTGCCCGGCGGTCACCTACGCCGGCCCCGACGGCGCGGGCGCGGCCGTGCCCTCGAGCTGCCGCGACGTCGCCGGGAACGTCTCCAACGGGAGCATCGCGATCCGCTACGACGGGACCGCGCCGTCGGTCGGCGCGGCGCTGGAGCGGCCGCCTGACGCGAACGGGTGGTACGGGCGTCCCGTCGGCGTCAACTTCACCGGCTCGGACGTGACCTCGGGCGTCGGCTCGTGCACGTCCACGACCTTCTCGGGCCCCGAGGGCGTCGGCGCCGCGTCGGGGAGCTGCGTCGACGGCGCCGGGAACACGGGCTCCGGATCTGTCGAGGTCAGGTACGACGCCAGTGCGCCCGAGGTGACGGCGCTCACGCCGGAGCGCGCCGCCGATGCGGGCGGCTTCTTCAACCATCCCGTCGGACTGCGCTTCGAGGGTCGCGACACCGGTTCCGGCGTCGACTCGTGCACGGCGCTCACCTACGCCGGCCCCGACAGCGACGCCGCCTCGGTCGCGGGCACCTGCACGGACAAGGCCGGGCACGCGAGCGCACCGAAGACGTTCAAGATCAAATACGACACGACGCCTCCGTCGCTCTCCGGCGTCGTCGCGCAGGTCGGGAGCAAGTTCGCGCTGCTGAAATGGAAGGCGTCGAACGACGTCGCGATGATCGACGTGACGCGGACACCCGGGCGCGCAGGTGAGGCGTCGACCGTCGTCTTCCACGGCAAGGCCGACTTCTTCAAGGACGTCGGGATCGACAACGGGACGAAGTACGAGTACGTCGTTGTCGCCGCGGACCCCGCCGCGAACACCGTGAAGCAGACGGCAGTCGCGACGCCGCTGCCCGCGCTCTATGCGCCGGCCACGGGAGCGAGGGTGAGGACGCCCGTCCAGCTCGAGTGGCTGCCGGACGCACGCGCGACCTACTACAACGTCCAGATCTGGTGCGGGAAGCGGAAGATCCTCACGGCGTGGCCGACGAAGCCGCGCCTGCTCCTACGCCGCCGCGGCGTCGTCTCGGGCCACAGGTACCTGCTCCCCAAGCGGGCGTGCCGCTGGTACGTGTGGCCGGGCTACGGCAAGAAGATCGACCGCCGTTACGGTCGATTGCTCGGCTCGAGCGCGTTCGCCGTGATCGGGTAGGGCCGGGCGAGCGCGAGGAGCGAGATCAGACACAACGCGGACAGCGTGAGGTAGACGGCCGCGTCGGAGGTGGCACGCGCCACTGCGCCTCCGAGCGCCGCGCCGCCCGCGGCACCGGGCGCCCACGCGAGGTTGATCAGCGCGAACCCGTACGCGTAGTCGAGCCCGATCTCCTCGCTGCGGTCCGTGAGCATCGACATCGCCGGCGACCAGAACGTTCCCGCTGCGCACGCCGTGCAGACCACGACCGCTGCGAGGAACCACGCGTTCCCGATCCACGGAAGGACGGCCGTCGTCACTGCGGCGCCCGCGAGCCCGATCCGGATCGGGACGAGGCGGCCGCGACGGTCCGAGAACCGGCCGACGGCGGGGGCGAGCATCGCCTCGAGCCCCGCGCCGACCAGCCACGTCGCGCCGATCGCGAGCGTCGTGAAGCCGAGCACGTCGAGGCGGAGCGGCGCGAGCACGTTCACGACGCCGAACAGCATCGACGGAATGACGACGAACCAGATCGACCCGAGGACGCGCCCGTCGCCGAGCGCGCTGAACAACCGAGACAGCGGCTGCGCGCCCGCGGGGGCGAACGCCGGCGTCCGGACCGCCCAGACGGCCAGACCGGCCGCGATCACAGCCA
>Ga0126309_10000670_pt1 | contig 11392 bp, 10 predicted proteins | sample Plot56_FD_92541 | JGI IMG/M metagenome (GOLD analysis project Ga0126309, IMG submission 92541) | Serpentine soil microbial communities from UC McLaughlin Reserve, CA, USA - Plot56 | ecosystem: Environmental > Terrestrial > Soil > Grasslands | place: USA: UC McLaughlin Reserve, Lake County...
CGGCAGCCGGAGTGGCCCCGCCGCGCCATCAGGCCGCGGACGACCAGGCGGTCCCCGCGCACGGTCACGTTCAGGTGGGAGCCCGACTCGGCCCCCTTGATGACTATGCGCTTGGCGGTGTCGGCGGAGCTGGGCAGGGCCAGGGCGCAGAGGACGGCGGCCACTGCCACGACCACCAGAGCCCACCCTGCCAGTCCGTCCTTGGACAGTTGAGGCGCTGGGTTGATGCCCGAAGGCATACCCAATAGTTCGGACGCTCATACGAGGTTCCTTTAGCCCCTGGTGTCCCGGATCGAACGGATGGCCAGAACGCCGGCCGAGCCCGGACTGGCTGACCAGCCAGTCGCCGTGTTACGCTCGCTCCCCCGTCGGCCCGGGCCTGAGAGGAGACAGATGGAACCGCTCGAGACCAGCTCACTCGCCCCCCGCACCGAGCGCGAGGACTACCAGGCGACCTCGGATCCGGCGCTCCAGGAGTCGGCCGACCGGGGCGAGGTCAAGCTTCTCGACTACGGCGAGCTGTACCTGCTCTGGGAGCGCCAGCAGTGGGCGACGCAGGACCTCGACTTCAGCCGCGATCGCGAAGACTGGCACGAGCGGTTCGACGAGGAGGAACGCTTCCAGCGGATGTACGGGCTCTCCTCGTTCTTCATCGGCGAGCAGCGCGTGGCCGAGGAGCTGGGGCCGATCATGCGCGCCGCTCCGACCGAGGACCAGCGGATCTTCCTCTGCACCCAGATCGCCGACGAGGCCCGGCATGTGCGGTTCTTCGAGCGCTTCTACCGCGCGGTCGGAGTCTATGAGTCGGCCGAGCTGTCGGACCTGCTCGACAAGACGTCCGAGCACCTGAACGACAACTTCGGCCGCCTGTTCGACGAGATGCTCGGCTCACGCACGCGCCGCCTCGCCGAGGAGCCCGAGGACACCGAGGCGCTGGTCGAGGCGATCACCCTCTACCACATGGTCATCGAGGGGATGCTGGCCCTGACGGGGCAGCACTTCATCATGGACTACAACGAGCGCGAGGGCACGCTGCCGGCCTTCGTCGAGGGATTCGGCAACGTCGCCCGCGACGAGCATCGCCATGTCGCCTTCGGTTCGGTCTTCCTGCGCGAGAAGGCCCGGGAGGACGATCGCTACAAGGCGGCGATCCAGCGCACGCTCGAGGAGTCGCTGCCGGTGGCCGACGGCGTCCTCGCACCGCCGTGGGCGCCGGACGACGACGACTTCGAGCTGTTCGGCTACAGCCTCGAGCAGACCCGGCAGTTCGCCGGCACCTGCCTCATGCGCCGGCTGAAGGTTATCGGCCTGGGCTAGCCGGTCGGCGGCGCCGCCGGCGCCTCCGTGGGAGCCGGGGCCGCTGGAGCGGTGCTGCTCTGGCCAGACGGGGTGCCGGGATCCCCGACCACGGTGACCGCGGTGTTGCCGCCGGGGTGCGGGCTCGTGGTCGTGGTTACGGCGGTCGAGCCGGAGCCGCTGCTGCCGGCGGTGCCCTCGTCCTCGGGGCCGGCGGGCGCGGGCTGGGCGGGGGCAACAGGCTCCTCGACGGGAGGCGCGCTCGACTCCTCGGCGGCCGGCGGCACCGGCTCCATGGCCGCCGGGGCCGGCGCCGGGGTCGTGGTGTCGGTGGGGACCGGTGCGGGTTCGACCGGGACGATCGGCGCGGCCGCCTCGGCCGGCGCGGCGATCGGCGCCCGCGGGGCCGGATGAGCCGGGGAGGCCGTGCGCTCGGTCACGCCGACCTGCTCGGAGACGATCGGGGTGGGGGCGGGGCTCGAGTTCGCGGTGACGCGCTGCTCCACCTGGACGGCGCCGGCGGTGATGACCGCGGCCGTGACCACCCCGGCGACGGCCTTGGCGCCGACCGCGCTGCTCAGGGCGCCGACACCGGACGCGGCGCCGCCGCTGACGACTGCGCCACCTGTGCCCATCGATCCGGCACCCGCCCCGGCGCCGGCGCCGGCCGCGCCCGAGGAGGCACCGGCGCCGCCGAAGCCGAGCTTCGAGCCGAGGAAGCTCTTGAAGGCGACCAGGGGGCCGACGGGGACGAGTGCCGCGAGGACCTTGGCGTCGGAGCGGACCTGGTCGCGGAACTCGGCGCAGTCCTCGCACTCGCGGAGGTGGCGGCGGATCGGGCCGCTGACCTTGGCCAGCCCCTCGGCCGCCTCGGCCAGCTCGAGCCGGACCTCGCCGCAGGTGAGGAGCCGGGCCTGGCTCGCCTCGGCGAGAGAGATCCGAGCCCGGACCAGCAGCGACTTGACCGACGGGACGGTCGTCTCCATCGCCAGGGCGATCTCCTCGTAGGACATCGCGTCCATCTCGCGCAGGAGAAGGGCGGAGCGCTGCGTCTCGGGAAGCTTGTTGACGTCGGCGATGAGCTGGCGGAACTCCTCGCGGTTATGGACCCGCTCGTGGGTCGTCGCGGCCTCGACCATCGGCACCGCGTCCATGGACTCCTGGGCATCGGCCTTCGGCTTGCGCAGGTGGTTCAGGCAACGGTTGCGGGCGATCCGGTAGAGCCAGGGGCGGAGGTTGATCTCGCGCTTGTCGGCGAGCATGGCCCGGTAGGCGTTGACGAAGACCTCCTGGAGCACGTCTTCGGCGTCCTCGGTCGAGCCGAGCATCTGCCGACAGAAGCCCAGAAGACGGGCCTGGTAGCGGTCGACGATCGTCTCGAAGGCGCCCGAGTTGCCCGAGCGCGCCATCGCGATCAGCTTCTCGTCGCCCTGCAGCTTGAGCAGGGGCGAGCGCCGGGCGAGCAGCCCGCGCCGACTGGCATGTGTGAGAGTCGAAGCCTCCAAAGGTGCCCCGGGTAAGCGCGCTTCCTGGGTAGCAACACCTTAGCCGGGTCCGGGTTTCGATCCCAGGGTCTTCCGCGGGAAGACCGCATCGCTTCGGGTCCTGTTTGTCCCTGCATAGGAGACAAACGGGCCCGCGGTCTACGATCGCCCTGCCCGGGTGCTGGAACTGGCTATACAGGGCCGGCTTAAAACCGGCTGCCCCTCGGGGCTTGCGGGTTCGAGTCCCGCCCCGGGCATGGGCTAGCCGACGACGAGGCAGACCGCGTCGCATCGTCCTCGAGGTCCTCGCTGAGGCGCCCGGCGAGGCCGGTGTGGTCGGCGTCGGCATGGGTGAGGACCAGAGCGTCGATGTCCCCGGGAGCGGCGCCGACCGACGCGAGGTCCTGCTCCAGCGTGTCGGCGTACCCGGCGACGGCCGCGTCGACGGCCGTCCAGCGCCCGGCCTCCTCGACCAGGTACCAGTTCACCCAGCTCGTGCCCAGGCGGTAGACGCCCGGGGTGATCTCGGTCGGTGCGTCCACGTCACACAACTACCACGGCCCATGGGGGACAATGGGTCGACCAGGATGGTGCAGCGGGTATTCACCTGGTTCTACAGGCGTCTCGGGCCTGCATACCCGATCGCCTTCATCGCGCTGGAGCTCCAGAGCGCCTTCGTGATCGTCCTTGGGACGCTCGGCCTCTACACGCTGTACTACGACGTCGACGGCGGCGAATTCTTCATCATCCTCGCCGTCGCCCTCGCGACCAGCGGTTTCGCGGTCTGCATGGCGATCTACCGCGCCGTGAACTACACCCGGCCGCTGCGCGAGTGGATCAAGGGGCGTCGCGGGGAGGAGGAGACCGCCCGCGCCTGGGTCGCCGCGGTGGGCCTGCCCGCCTACCTGCTGCGCCGCGACGTCCTCTTCCCGATCTTCGTCGTCGCGATCCCGACCTCGGTCGTCGCCGTCGTCCTCTACGGGCTGTCCTGGCTCGCCTTCTTCCCGTTCCTGGCGGCCGGGTTGGTCGCGATCGGCTACGGGGGGATATTGCACTACCTCGCGCTCGAGGCCGGGATGCGCCCGGTTCTCGTCGAGATCAACCGCGAGGTAACACCTCGCCGGGAGACAGGGGTCGACGTCGTGCCGCTGCGGTTCAAGCTGCTGACGGCGCTGCCGCTGATCAGCGTGATCGCCGGCCTTGTCTCCTCGGCCCTCTCCGGGGACGGCGGCGGCGGGGCGGCGAGCCTGGGCCTGGACGTAGGGATCGCCGTCGCCGTCGCCGGCACGATCGCGTTCGAGCTGAGCTGGATGCTCGCCAAGTCGATCCTGCGACCGCTCGACGACCTCCAGCGCGCGATCAAGGAGGTCCAGACCGGCCGCTACGACGTCTCGGTCCCGGTGACCACCGCCGACGAGGTCGGCGAGCTCTCCGCCGCCTTCAACCAGATGGTGGCCGGCCTCGCCGAGCGCGAGCGGATTCGCAAGGCCTTCGGCACCTACCTCGACAAGGAGGTCGCCGATTACATACTCAGCGACGACTACGCCCCCGAGGGGTCGGCGGTCGACGTGTCGGTGCTCTTCTGCGACGTCCGCAACTTCACCGGCTTCGCCGACTGCGCCGACCCGACCGAGGTCGTCGGCAGGCTGAACGAGATGTTCGAGACGGCGGTTCCGGTCGTCGCCCGCCACGGCGGGCACGTCGACAAGTTCATCGGCGATGGCCTGCTGGCCGTGTTCGGCGCGCCCGAGCCCTTCCCGGACCATGCCGACCGGGCCGTCCGGGCCGCGATCGACATGGCCCGCTGCGTCAACGAGGAGCTCGATTCGCCGCTCGAGGTCGGCGTGGGGGTCAACTCCGGCACCGTCGTGGCCGGTTCGATCGGCGGCGGCGGGCGCCTTAACTTCAGCGTGATCGGCGATCCCGTGAACGTCGCCGCCCGAGTCGAGACGGCGACCCGCGAGCTCGGCGACGACGTGCTGATCACCGGAGACACGCAAAAGCGGCTGCGCTCCGAGTTCGCCTTGGAGCCGCGCGGGGAGCGGGACATCCGCGGCAAGGCGGAGCCGGTCGAGCTCTGGGCGGTGCGGGGGCCCGCGCCGGACCCGGAATCCGAAGCGGTTCCGGGTGGCGCCGGGGCCGGCGCCTAAAGCCGGGGCGGTCACGCTCCGAAGGTCAGTGGGATGTCCCGTCCCCTCCTCCTCGTCCTGCTCCTCGCCGCCCTAGCCCTGCCGGCGATCTCCCTCGCCGGGTCGATCCACGGCAATCCGGCGAACGACCCGCGGCTTCTGAAGCAGCCGATCGAGCAGCCCCGCTATGACCAGGGACGCCGCTGCCTGCGCAACGAGCAGCGCGGGACGCGCGCGCTGGAGCGCTGGCTAGGCCGCCACTGGCGGGGAGCCTCCTGGGGGATCATGCGCTGCGAGAAGCTCTCGCCGGGCAACTTCAGCCTCCACGCCGAGGGCCGGGCCCTCGATTGGCACCTCGATGCCGGGATCGCGGCGCAACGTCGCGCGGCACAGCGGCTGATCCGAATGCTGCTGGCGCCCGACCGCGAAGGGAACCCCACTGCGCTGGCCCGCCGGATGGGCGTCCAGGGTCTCATCTTCGCCTGTCGCAACTGGTGGGCCGGCATGACCTCGATGTCCCGCTACGACTACTGCTACACGCGTTCGGGGAAGCGCAAGCGTCACCTGAACCGGACGGCAGCACACCTCGACCACGTGCACATCGAGCTGAACTGGCCGGGCGCCCGTCTGCGAACGAGCTTCTGGAACAGCCCCCTCTCCCGCTGAGCCACGCCCCGCGCGTCGTGCGCCGGGTAGCGTTCGCCGGCGAGCGAGCGAGAGGAGCGGGCATGGCCACGACCGAGCGACAGGCGGCGGGCGAGGAGACGGTGGAGGGAGCCGCGCACGGCGGCCGGTTGGTCGCAAGGACGATGCGCTCGCGCGGGGTCGACCACCTGTTCACGCTCTCGGGCGGCCACCTCTTCTCGATCTACGACGGGTGCCGCGAGGAGGGCATCGGGATCACCGACGTCCGCCACGAGCAGTCGGCGGCATTCGCGGCCGAGGGGTTCGCCAAGGCGACCCGCCGCCACGGCGTCGCGGCGCTGACCGCGGGGCCCGGCGTGACCAACGGCGTCAGCGCGATCGCCGGCGCCCAGGCCAACGGCAGCCCGGTCACCCTGCTGGGCGGCCGCGCCCCCGAGATGCGCTGGGGGTCGGGCTCGCTCCAGGAGATCGACCACCTGCCGTTCGTCTCGCCGCTCGTCAAGTCGGCTGAGACCGTCAAGGAGACGGCCGAGATCCCGCGGGTGACGGCCGCGGCGCTCGACCAGGCGGTGGCGGCTCCGACCGGCCCGACCTTCGTCGACTACCCCCTCGACGTCGTCTTCATGGAGGCCGAGGCCGAGGTCCCCCCTTCGCCGGAGGGACGGGTCGGCGGTCCCGCCGAGGGGGCCGAGGAGGCCGCGGCGCTGCTGGCGCAGGCGCAGCGGCCGGTGATCATGGCCGGTACCGGCGTCTACTGGGCCCACGGCGAGGGGGAGCTGCGGGCGTTGGTCGAAGCGCGCGGCATGCCCGTCTTCCTCAACGGCATGGGGCGGGGGTGCATCCCGGCCGACCACGAGCTCGCCTTCAGCCGCGCCCGCAGCACCGGCCTCAAGGGCGCCGACGTCGCGGTGGTGATCGGCGTCCCGATGGACTTCAGACTCGGCTTCGGCGCCAGCTTCGGCGAGGAGACCAGGATCATCCGGCTCGACTTCGCGCCCAACCGCCTGACCTCGAACCGGATGCCCGAGGTGGACCTGGTCGGCGACGTCCCGGCAACCCTGGCCGCCCTCCGCGAGGGCGCCGGGGAGGACCGGGATCGGACGTCCGCCTGGGTCGAGGAGCTGCGCGGGGTGGAGGATGAGAAGCGAGCGGGCGAGCAGGAGGAGCTGGGCGACGACCGCTCGCCCCTCCATCCGGTCCGCGTCTACAGCGAGCTCGGCCAGGTCCTCGACCGCGACGCGATCGTGATCGGCGACGGCGGCGACTTCGTGTCATATGCCGGCCGCTACGTCGAGACCTACCAGCCCGGCTGCTGGATGGACCCCGGCCCGTTCGGCTGCCTCGGAGCCGGACCCGGTCAGGCGATCGGCGCCAAGACGGCGTTCCCCGACCGCCAGGTCTGCCTGCTACTCGGCGACGGCGCCTTCGGCTTCGCCGGCATGGAGTTCGACACGATGGCGCGGCACGGCCTCGGCGTCGTCGGCGTGATGGGCAACAACGGGATCTGGGCGCTCGAGCACCACCCGATGAAGTTCCTCTATGGCTATTCCGTGGCCGCCGAGCTCCGTCCCGAGACCCGCTACGACGAGATGGTCGGGGCGCTCGGTTGCGACGGCACCCTGGTCCGTGAGCCCGCGGAACTGCGGCCGGCGCTCGAGCGCGCCTTCGAGTCGGGCCGGCCCACGCTGGTGAACGTCCTCACGGACCCGGAGGTGGTCTACCCGCGCAAGGCGAACCTGGCGTGACGGGCTAGCGCCCCCGCGCGGCCTGGCGGACCAGCTTCACGAAGCGGTCGCGCTCGCGGCCGCTGAGGTTGGCGGGCCGTCCCTTCGACTTGCGCGACAGCTGCCAGAGCTCGCGCCGTTCGCGCTCCTCGAGGTTTCGCTCGAGGCGCTCGCGCCCGTGCCGGTAGAGCCACTGGGCGACGAGCCAGGCCCGCATCCAGGGGAAGCGGCGGGCGACGATCAGCGGCGATGCCATGCCAGAGCGGTATCCCCACGGCTCCGCCCCAAACGCAAAGACCGGCTGTCTCGCGACAGCCGGTCCAAGCTGGGTCCCTCAGGACGGGCAGGGGTACGTCTTCAGGAACCGTTTGGGGTATTCGGTGGACCCAGGCGGCGGGAGGCGCCATGATGCGGCTATCGCCTGAATCCTTACCGGGTACGAGGAAGGGCGTCCTGCCCGACCTCTACCCAGTGCGAGGATTATCCGGCCGGCTCGGTGGCCTGTCCAGGCCCCGAACCGGCAGCTACCGAAAACTCGGGAGGAAACACCTACCGAGTTTTCGGCCTTTCAGTGAGCGGTTCGCCAGATCGGCGTTTAGACCCGGGTCGAACTGTCCACTGGGCCCGGTCCGCGGGCCAGGTCGAGCGCCGCGCCGTGCAGGATGTCCCGCTCCGATACCTCGATCTCCTCGAGACCGAACGCCCGCATCACCTCGATCAGGATGACGGTCCCGGCGACGATCGTCGGCGCCCGGTCGGGGTGAAGACCGACCGTCTCGGCCCGCTGCTCGAGCGGACGCGACGCGAGCTGCGACAGCATGGTCTGGATCGAACCGAGAGTGACCCGGTGGCCGTGGACCCGCTCGGAGTCGTAGGAGTCCAGCTCGAGGTCGATCGCCGCGAGCGAGGTTGGCGTCCCGGCGACCGCGATGCCGTGCTGCGCCACGGCCTCGCGTTCCTCCGGCACCCCTTCGTCGATCAGGCCGCGAATGTCGGCCGCGAGAGCCTCGAGCTCCGCGGCTGCGGGGGGGTCCGAGGAGACGTGCCTCTCGGTGTGCCGGACCCCGCCGGCCTGCATCGAAGTGTGGAAGTCGACCGAGCAGTTGCAGCCGACGACGACCTCGGTCGACCCGCCGCCGATGTCGACGACGAGCGTCGGCTGCGCGGGGGCGCGCTCCGACGTGGCCCCCCGGTAGGTCAAGCGCGCCTCCTCGTCACCGTCGAGCACCTCGGCGGTGAGGTCGAACCGCTCGCGGAGCTCGGCGATGAAGGCGGCGCCGTTCTCGGCGTCGCGGACCGCGCTGGTGGCGATCACGCGGACTCCCTCTGCGTCGAGCTGCTCGTACCGCTTGACGTACTCGGCGACGGTCTCGCAGACCGCCCCGACCGCCTCCGAGGAGAGCATGCCCGTCAGATCGACGCCGCGGCCGAGCTTCGTGACCCGGGTATGCCGATCGACCTCCTCGACCCGGCCGCCCTGCACGTCGGCGACCAGGAGCCGGGTGGAGTTCGTGCCGACGTCGATTACCGCGACCCGGCTTGAGACCTCGCTCATGCGTCCAGCCACTCTAGATGGGCAGGGATCTTGCGAACTTTCCCCGAAGCGCGGTAAAATCTGCAGACCGCCGCGGGGTGGAGCAGTCAGGTAGCTCGTCGGGCTCATAACCCGAAGGTCGCGGGTTCGAATCCCGCCCCCGCTATGTCCCTTTGAGCTACGCGATGGACCTCCTCCGGGAGGTCCTTTGCGTTGGTGAAGGCCTCGGCCACCCCTTCGGACACCGTCGCCGAGATCTCGATGCGCTTCTCAAGCCGGTCGTAGAGACTTTCAGGTCGAAGGCCTGGAAGACCTGGCGCTTGAGCTCCAGGGGCGCCTTACGCAGGTCCTTAGAGAGGTCGGGCATCCGGCTGAGCAGGTGGGCGATCTCCTCTAGAGAGGCCTCCTCGACGTCGCCGCCGAGATCGGCGAGGGCCGCTTCCAGCTTCTCCTTCTCGGTCCGGAGCGCCGCGATCCGCCGGCCAACCAGCTCGGGCTCGACGTCCGCCTCCAGCGCCTCGATCTGCTTGCTGATCTTGCGATCGAGCTCCGCGATCTCCTTGCTGATCCGGGTCCGCGACGTCACGGTCTCGCGCTTCAGCTTGCGGTTGTGGGTGCGCAACTGTCGCTCGAGCTTGTCGAGCCGCATCGGGCCGAAGATCCGCTCCGCGAAGAACTTCTCGACGAGCGGCACGATCACGTCCTCGCGGAGTCTCAGCCACTTACCGTGCCCCTCGATCTGCTCGGCAGCGACGTCGCCGTAGTCGCGGGCGTAGGCGCAGACGCAGTAGGGCGTTCCCTTGTCGACCTTCGCGTACATCGCCCGCGCCGGGTGCCCCGACGCGCACTTGACGAAGCCACTCAGCAGGTGCTGCCGGGTGCCGTTGCGCGGCCGGCCACCCTTGGAGCGGGCGCGGAAACGTTCCTGGACGCGCTCGTAGAGCTCCTGGGAGACGAGCGGCGGGTGCTCGATCTCGGAGACGACCCAGTCCTCCTCAGCTCGCAGGCGCGCCGCTCCGCCGGCCTCGCGCTGGGTCGAGAAGTCGCGGCGGTGCCAGACGAGCTTGCCTAGGTAGACGGGGTTTCGCAGCATCTCGCGGATCGTTGATTTCGCCCAGTCGCCCTTGATATTGCGGGAGGGATCGACATGGGAGGGGGAGGGCGGACCGCCGGGGCGGTTGAGGTGGTCAGCAACCGCCTTGAAGCCGAAGCCGCGCTCGCCGTACAGGTGAAAGATCTCGCCGACGATCTTGGCCTGCTCGGGCACCGGCACGAGCCGCGACTTGCGCTCGCCGGCTCGCGCCCGGGCGGCGACGGGATGGTCTGAGTACTCGCGGCGGTAGCCATAGGGGGCCCGGCCGCCGCAGCGCCAGCCCTGGCGGGCCGACTCCTTCATCCCGCGCACGGTCTCACGCCGCAGCTTCTCGCGCTCGTACCGCTGACGTGACCCGTCGATGATTCGTAGGTAGCTCCGAGAGACATATCGGGCCGTCGATGGGATTCAAGGGCTACCTCTAACGCAGCACTTTCGCCGACTGTCGCTCCTCGCGCGAAGCGACAGTCGAGGGCCGGTCGAATACCACGCGCTTACCGCCCCCTTACGTTCTGCCCCGGGCCGTTGCAGCGTCGCCTGCCCTGGCGTAGGCTCGCCGCTGCGTCCGAGATAGGAGACGGCAGTGGCGAGCGATGAGGTGAGCATCGATCTCGACGCGTTTGACGAGTTCGAAGCGAGTGCGTGGGAAGAGCGAGTAGAGGGGTACGCGGGGTTCTTCGGTGCCGTTACGGGCCGGCTGGTCGAGCCGCTCTTGGAGCTCGCTCGCGTGGGTCCAGGCACGCGGGTGCTCGACGTGGCAACCGGCCCCGGGTACGTGGCAGCGGAGGCGGCCCGCCGGGGGGCGACAGCGTGGGGCGTGGACGTCGCCGAGGCGATGGTCGCCCGGGCCGGCGCGGAGCACCCGGGCGTCGAATTCAGGCAGGCGGACGCGCAGGCGCTGCCGTTCGAGAAGGGCGCCTTCGATGCGGTTCTTTGCAACTTCGGGCTTCCCCACTTCGGCCGTCCGGAGCTGGCGGTCGCCGAGGGCGTACGGGTCCTCGCTCCCGGGGGCCGGCTGGCGCTGACGACTTGGGACGTTCCCGCGGAGATGCGCATGTTCGGCGTGTTCCTGGAGGCCGTTGCAGAGGCTGGCGCGGGACCGCCCGACGGTCTGCCCCCGGGGCCTGATGTCTTCCGGTTCTCCGACGACGGGGAGTTTCGCCGCCTGCTCGAAGGAGAGGGTCTCGTCGACGTGGAGGTGCACCGCGTGGCGTTCACGCATCCCGTGAGCTCGTTCGGGGACTTCTGGGGCGCCCTGCAACGCGGGACGGTTCGGATGGCTTCGCTCGTGCTCGGGCAGCCGGAGCAGACTCGGGAGCGGATCCGCACCGCGCTTGAGCGCCGCCTGGCCGCCTATGCCACCGACGGGCGGTTCCACGTCCCGGTCTCAGTGAAGCTCGCGGCTGGCCGCAAGGACGGCTGACCCAGCGCCATCTGCCTAACGACCTTCCGCACCGGAGCGACCGGCCACGATGACCCCACTCACC
>Ga0126309_10000671_pt1 | contig 11391 bp, 11 predicted proteins | sample Plot56_FD_92541 | JGI IMG/M metagenome (GOLD analysis project Ga0126309, IMG submission 92541) | Serpentine soil microbial communities from UC McLaughlin Reserve, CA, USA - Plot56 | ecosystem: Environmental > Terrestrial > Soil > Grasslands | place: USA: UC McLaughlin Reserve, Lake County...
CTGGCGGGCATCCCGGCCGACCCGACCGGCTACGACCCCGTCCAGCATCCGGCGGCCGCGCGCGCGCGTCGGGCAGAGGTGCTGCGGGCGTTGCGCGACCAGGACATCATCACCGCGGCCGAGCGGGGCGCCGCGGGCCGCGCTCCGCTCCCCGACCCCGACGAGGTGCGTCTGCCCGGGACGCAGGGCAAGGCGCCGTACTTCGCCGACTACGTGAAGCAGCAGCTCGGCGACTCCGACGCGTTCGGCTCGCGGGGCGTCTACGGGGCGGGCCTCCGCGTCCGCACGACGATCGACCTCGGGCTCCAGGAGCTCGCGCGAAAGGCCGTCTGGAACCTGCTCCCCAACCCGGAGGGGCCGTCGGCCGCACTCGTCGCGCTCGACCCCACGACCGGCAATGTCCTGGCGATGGTCGGCGGCCGCAACTACTCGAAGCGCCAGTTCAACCTCGCGGTGCAAAGCCGCCGGCAGCCGGGCAGCGCCTTCAAGCCGTTCGTCCTCGCGTCGGCGCTCGAGGACGGGATCTCTCCGGCCACGCACTTCACGTCCGAGCCGATCTCGATCTTCCTCGGCGACCGCTACTGGGCGCCGAGCAACTACGAGGACGAGTACCTCGGCGACATCGACCTCGTGAGCGCGACGGTGCACTCGGACAACGTCGTCTACGCGCAGCTCACCAACCTCGTCGGGCCGCAGACGGTCGCCCGGACGGCGCGGAGACTGGGGATCCGGAGCCCGCTCCGGCCGGTCTATTCGATCGGCCTCGGCACACAGGTGCTGAACCCCCTCGAGCTGGCGCGCGCGTACGCCGCCTTCGCCAACGGCGGCTACCGCATCGACACGCGCACGTTCCACAACCGGCCACGAGTGGTCGCCGAGGTGCAGACGCCCACCGGGAAGACCCTCGCGCGGAACGACCAGGTCGCGCGCAAGGTCCTGAGCCCTCGCACCGCGACCTGGGTGAACGAGATCCTCCAGGAAGTCGTGCAGAGCGGGACCGGCAGGCGCGCCGCGCTGCCGGGCTGGTCCGTCGCCGGCAAGACCGGCACGACGGAGAACTACGGCGACGCTTGGTTCGTCGGCTACACACCGAAGCTCGTGACCGCAGTCTGGATCGGCTATCCCGCCGGGCTGCGGCCGATGCTGACGGAGTTCGGCGGCGAGCCGGTCGCCGGTGGAACGCTGCCGGCGATGATCTGGAAGCGGTTCATGGAGCGCGCGCTCCGCTATCTCCGCGAGGAGCCGGAAGCGTTCGCGCCGCCGTCGTCCGCCTACGGATCCGCGGAGTGGGTCGTCCAGCGCGACGGGAGGATCCAGCGCGACAACGGCCTGTGCAACAGCCGGCGCCTCGTCGTCTACTTCCCCGGCACCGGGCCGAGTCGCACCGCGAACTGCAAGGAGAACGAGGTCGAGGTTCCGGACGTGTTGGGCGAGAAGGTCGGGCTCGCGAAGGAGCAGCTCGGGCTGGTGCCGCTGACGCCGAAGGTGGTGTACCGGCACGTGTTCCCCGGCGAGCCCGTCGGCGTCGTGCTCGACCAGCGCCCGCAGCGCGGCCGGCTCTCCTCGTACCAACGGGTCGTGCTCGTGGTCGGCCGCGGCTAGCGGATGCGGCGGACGATCGCCGTCGCGGCCGCGGGAGTCGCCGTCGCGGCGGTCGCGGTTCCCGTGACGCTCCGCGCCGTGTCGTCCCCGGCCCCGCGGGAGTTCCGCGGCTCGCAGCCGCTCGCCCGGATCGAGCTGCCACGCTTCTCGCTCCGCGACCAGTCGGGGCGAACCGTGGACTCGGACGGTCTCCGCGGGAGAGCGGCGGTGGTCACGTTCCTCGACACGACCTGCCGCGAGTCGTGCCCGATCATCGCCGAGCAGATCCGCCAGGGTTTCGCCCGGCTAGACGAGGGCGACCGCGCCGATACGGTCGCCGTCGCGATCAGCGTCGAGCCCGCGGTGGATACGCCTGCCGCGGTCGGCGCGTTCCTCAGGCGGCATCGCGTGGAGCGCACGCTGACCTACCTGACCGGGAGCAAGGCGGAGCTCCGACCGGTCTGGAGCCGCTTCCAGGTCCTCCCCGCCCTCGACAGCGGCAGCTCGGACATCCACTCCGCACCGGTACGAATCTACGACCGCGGCGGCGTGTGGGTCTCGACGCTCAACGCGGAGGCAGATCTCACGCCCGAGAGCCTCGCGCACGACGTTCGCCTGGCGCTCGAAACGGGCGACTGAGGAAGCGCGAGCCGGCGACGCCGTAGCGCCACGGCCGCTCGGCCGCCCGCGTGATGCCGATGCGCGGGCCCGTCACGACCGGCGGCTTGGTAATTCGCGCGCGCAGCTCGAACGGCGGCTCGTCGAGCGGCACGCCGTCGTGCTCGCGCGTGACTCCGAGCGCCTGGCAGAGCCGGCCCGGCCCCGCACAGAGGAGGCGGACGTCTTCGAGCCCGCGCCGCTCGCACATCACGTGGAGCCCGGCGGCGGGCTCGAGCGCGCGGACGAGCACCGCGCTCGCCGAGCCTTCCTGCTCGCAGACGAGGTTCAGGCACCAGTGGATGCCGTACGAGCGGTAGACGTAGGCGTGTCCGGCCGGGCCGAACATCGACGCGTTGCGCGGGGTCTGACCCCGGTAGCCGTGCGCGGCCGGATCCTCGTGGTCGTACGCCTCGATCTCGACGATCGTCCCGCCGACGCCGTCGACCAGCAGCGTCGCGCCGAGCAGCTCCAGCGCGACCTCGTGCACGGAGCGCGCGAAGAATGTCCGACGCAGCCTCACGCCGCCTCCGGATCGCGCGCGTCGTGGCGGATGAGCGCCGGGAGCGCGGCGGCGACGACAAACGTCCCGACGACGGTGAGGATGCCGCCCGAGACGATGGAAGCGCGGACGCCCGCGAGCGAGGCGACGACGCCCGCCTCGAGGTTCCCCAGCGACGGCGCACCGGCCACCTGGGCGAGCTCGATCCCGGACAGGCGACCCCGCATCTCGTCGGGGGACGCCGTCAAGAGGATCGCGTCCCGCAGGACGGCGCTGACGAAGTCGGCGCCGCCCGCGACGGCGAGCGCGGCGGCTGCCGTCACCAATGAGCCGGTCAGCCCGAAAAGGGCGATCGCGACGCCCCACGCGCCGGCGGCGACGCAGACGCCGAGTCCCTGGCGCCGGACGTGCCCGATCCAGCCGGAGACGAGGGAGGCGACGAACGCGCCGGCATACGGCGCTGCGTAGAGAGCGCCCACGGTCCGCGGGCCTCCGCCCAGGTGCTCCGCAAAGGCGGGGAAGAGCGCGCTCGGCATCCCGAAGATCATGGCGTTCGTGTCGACGAGGAAGATCCCGAGCAGGACGCGCCGGGCGCCGACGTAGCGGAGCCCCTCGACGATCGTCCTCAGCCCCTGTTGCACCGCCGCGCCGCTCGGCGGGATCGCGGGCAGCAGGTAGGCCGCCGAAATCGAGGCGGCGAAGGTCGCGACGTCCACGGCGTATGCGCCCCGCAACCCGATCGCTGCGATGAGCACGCCTCCGAGCGCGGGGCCGGCGACGTGGGCGAAGTTCGAGTACACGCTCTGCACAGCAACCGCGGACGGGATCAGGTGCCTGGGAACGAGCCGCGGCGTCGCGGCGCTCATTGCCGGCCGGGCGATGCTCCAGCCGCAGGTCCCGACGACCTCCGCTGCGAACAGCACCCAGACCCGCGGCTCGCCGAGTAGGACTTTGAGGAGCAGCGACACCGAGGCGACGAGGATCACGACCTCGCCGGCGAGCATGAGACGGCGCCGGTCGGCCGTGTCGGCGGCCGCGCCCGCGAGGAAGGGCACCGTGAGCAGCGGCACCAGAGCCGTCAGCCCGAGCAGCCCGACGAGCAGCGTCGAGTGCGTGAGCTCGTACATCTGGAAGGGGAGCGCGACGGTCGTGATCTGATTGCCGATCGCGGATACGGCCTGGCCGAACCAGAGCCGGCGAAACGGCCGCGAGACACGGAGCGGCGTCAGGTCGACTGCGACGCGCGCGAGCAGCCCCCCACGACCGGGACGGCCTGACTCGCCGGCAGGGTCCGTCTCGCCGCCGACGTCACGCGACACGGCCGGGAAGGCTAGTTAGAAGAGCTGCTCGGGCTCCGGCTTGGCCGTCGTCTGCGCGAGCAGCCGCCGCGCCCGACGACCGAGGTCTCCGAGGTCGACCCGCCCGCGCTCGGCGTCCTCCGCCACGCGCTCCGCGAAGGAGAGGGCGTCGTCGAGGAGCCTGCTGGTCTGGACGATGTCCTGCCCCAGCTCGCGCATGATCGACCGCTCGGTCCGCGAGGCGACGATCGGCTCCGGAATGCCCTCGACCCAGACACGCGTCCTCTTCCCGCCTCCGCGCTCGCCGCCGCCGAGCGGCTCGAGGGCGTAGATCCGGTCGGAGCGGACGTACTTGCCGAAGCCCAAGAACACCATCTTCGAGCCATCGGCCACACGACGATTATCGTCCGCCCGCCCGGGCGGCGGGGAGGCTACAGCGCGGCCGCGAGCGCCTCGACGACGCGCTCCTGGTCCGCCGCCTCGATCCCCGTGAAGAACGGGAGGGCGAGCGACCGGCCGGCCGCGTCCTCTGCCACGGGGCATAGGCCTTCCACGAAGCCGAAGCGCTCGCGCATGTACGGCTGGAGGTGGACGCAGGGGACGTAGTGGCCAGCCTCGACGCCGGCGTCGGCCAGCCGGGCCGAGACTGCGTCCCGGTGGATGCCGTCCGCGAGCCTCACGACGTACACGAACCACGAGCGAACGTGATCCGTGTCGTCGGCGGCCGGTAGTTCGACTCCGTCCACGCCGGCGAGCAGGTCGGCGTAGCGGGAGGCGGCCGCCGCGCGAAGCTCGAGGATGCGGTCGAGCTTCTCGAGCTGCGCGATCCCCAGCGCCGCCTGCAGGTCCGTGAAGCGGTAGTTGAAGCCGAGCCGCGGGTGGTGGAACCAGCGCGCCTCGTAGGAGCGGCCCTGGTTGCGCAACGACCTGAGCAACTGCCACTCCTCCTCCGAGTGGGTCGTGACCATGCCACCCTCCCCCGTCGTGATCTGCTTGTTCGCGTAGAAGGCGAATGCCGTCGAGACGCCCTGCGACCCGATCGGCGCGCCCTTGTACTGCGCGCCGAGCGCCTCGCACGAGTCGGCGATCAGCGTCAGGCCATGACGCTCGCAGAGGGCGCGGAGCTCGTCGAGCTCGCACGGGTAACCGAACATGTCGACGGCGACGATCGCGCGAGTGCGCTCCGTGATTGCGGCCTCCACGGCCGCCACATCGAGGTTGAGCGTCCGCGCGTCGACATCGGCGAAGACCGGCTCCGCGCCCTCGAACACGAAGCAGTTGGCCGTCGCTACGAACGAGATCGGCGACGTGACCACCTCATCCCCCGGGCCTAGCCCGGCGATGTGGCAGAGCAGGTGGAGGCCCGCCGTCCCGCTCGAGACGGCCGCAGCGTACGGTGCGCCGACTCGCTCGGCGAAGAGCTCCTCGAAGCGGTCGATCACCGGGCCGAGCGAAAGCCGGCCCGACCGCAGCACCTCGAGGACGAGCTCCTCCTCGCGCTCGCCCAGGTACGGCCGGGAAAGCGGTATCAAGCTTGGGCGCGCGCCGGAAGGGCGTATTCCAGCCAGTGCTCGTACCGCTCGGAGCGGCCGCGGACCGCGTCGAGGTACGCCTTCTGCAGCTCGAGCGTGACCGAGCCTACGCCGATCTCGACGTCGTCCACGCTGCGCACCGGCGTCACCTCAGCGGCGGTGCCGCACATGAAGACCTCGTCCGCGACCGTGAGGTCGGACCGGATGAGGTTCTTCTCCTCGACGACGTAGCCGAGGTCGCCGGCGACGTCGATGACAGTCTCACGCGTGATTCCGGGCAGGATCGACATGGAGATCGGCGGCGTCGCGATCTTGCCGTCGCGGACGACGAAGATGTTCTCGCCGGAGCCGTCCGCCACGTAGCCCTCGCCGGTGAGCAGGATCGCCTCGTCGTAGCCGGCGCGGTTCGCCTCCGTCACCGCCAGCATCGAGTTGAGGTAGACGCCGGTCGCCTTGGCGACGTGCGGGATGACGTTCGGCCCGATGCGCTGCCAGGAGGAGATCTTCGCGCGGATCCCGGCTCGGAGCCCCTCCTCGCCGAGGTACGTCCCCCACGGCCAGCTCATGATGACGCACTCGACCGGGTTGTCGCGCGCGGCGACGCCGAGCTCGCCGTACCCGAAGAAACAGATCGGGCGCAGGTAGCACTCCGGGAGCCCGTTCGCCTGGATGAGCTCGAGGCATGCGGCGCGGAAGTCCTCGAGCGTGAACGGCAGCGGCATCGAGAGCAGCCGCGCGGAGTTCTCCAGGCGCCGGAGATGGTCGCTCAGGCGGAAGACCGCAGGGCCCTTCTGGGTGTCGTAGCAGCGGATTCCCTCGAAGACGCCCGACCCGTAGTGCAGGCCGTGGGTTCCGACGTGGACCGTCGCGTCGGCCCAGTCGACGAGCTCGCCGTTCATCCAGATCTTGTCGGTCTCCTGCACTGAGGCTCCTTTCGCCCTGGATGTTATGTGCGGTTCTGGACGACGTCCATCGGACTGGCGCGGGTCAGGCGGACGAGCTCCGCGGGCTGAATACCCGCCACGTGCTGCTGGGAACCGGCGCCGACCCACACGAGCCCCCGCCCCAGGAGCGTCGGGTCGATGAGCACGCGCTGGACGGCTCGTGGAAGGGGAAACGGCGCCACCGCGCCGGGCTCGAAGCCGGTCGCGAGGTGCACGTCTTGCGTGTTCGCGACGCTCGCCTTGGCCGCGCCCGTCGCCGCGGCGACCTTCTCCGGGTCGGCGCGGCGGTCTCCGGGCACGAGGACGAGCACCGGCAGCCCGTCGCAGAGGAAGACGAGCGACTTGACGATCTGGGACGGCTCGCAGCCGACGGCGCGCGCGGCATCTTGGGCCGTCGTCGTGCCGTTCGGGAACTCCTCGATCCTGGCCTCGGCCCGCGTATCGCGTAGGAAGGCGGCGACTCGCTCCACCGCCTCGGGCCACTCTCGCACGCCGGAAGCCTAGCCTCCGGCACGCGGGTCGCTCAGCGAGATGAAGCGGGCGTCGTCGAAGCCCTCGCCGCGGAAGCGGTCGATCAGGTCCGGTGGTGCCGGCGTATCGATCGAGAGCGCCATCAGCGCCTTGCCGCCCTGTCGCGTGCGCGAGACGGCCATGTTGGCGATGTTGACGCCCGCGGACCCGAACGTCGTGCCGACGCGGCCGATCACGCCTGGGACGTCGTCGTAGACGAAGACGACCATCAGGGGCGCGAGCTCGATCTCGATCTGGAAGCCGAGGGCGGAGACGAGCCACTGGCGGCCCTCGCCGCCGATCGTCGTCCCCGCAACGCGGATCTCGTCGCCGTTCGACTCGATCGTCACGCGGACGAGGTTCGTGAAGTCGCGCGCCGCGCTGCGTCGCTCCTCCGTCACGTCGATGCCTCGATCAGCGGCGACGAGCGGCGCGTTGACGTAGTTCACGTCCTGCTCGACGCGGCCTTGGAAGGCGCCGTTGAGCGCGGCCGCGGTGAGCAGGCGCGTGTCGAAATCGGCCAGGTGGCCGAAGTACGTGAGGCGGATGCGGTCGGCGCGGCCGGCGGCGAGCTCCATGCCCAGCCGGCCGAGCTTCGCGGCGAGCGGGACGAACGGGCCCAGCACCTCCAGGTCCTCGGCGCGGATCGAAGGGATGTTGACAGCGTTCGTGACGAGCCCGCCCTCGAGCGCGGCGGCGACCTGCTCTGCGACGATCACGCCCGCGCGGTCCTGCGCCTCCGCGGTCGATGCGGCCAGGTGCGGAGTCGCGACGACGTTCTCCAGCGCGAGCAGCGGCCCGCAGTACGGCTCCTCGGAGAAGACGTCGAGCGCGGCGCCCGCGACCTTGCGGGAGCGGAGCGCCTCGAGCAGCGCGTTCTCGTCGAGCAGCTCGCCGCGGGCGGCGTTGACGATCCGGACCCCGTCCTTCATCGCGGCGATCGCCTCTCGCCCGACCGAGCCGCGCGTCTCCTCCGTCAGCGGCAGGTGGAGCGTGAGGAAGTCGGCGGCCGCGTAGATCTCGTCGGCGGACTCCACGCGCTCGACACCGAGCTCGCGAAAGCGCTCGCGCGAGACGAACGGGTCGTAGGCCACGACACGCATCTGGAGGCCTGCTGCTCGCCGCGCCACTTGCTGGCCGATCCGCCCGAAGCCGAGCACTCCGAGCGTCTTGTCGGCGAGCTCCACCCCACCCCACCGCGAGCGCTCCCAGCGGCCGTCGGCGAGCGCCGCGTGCGCCTGCGGGATGTTGCGGGCCAGCGCAACGAGCAGGCCGACCGCGTGCTCGGCCGCCGAGACCACGTTCGACTCCGGGGCGTTGGCGACGATGATCCCGCGCCGCGTCGCCGCCTCGACGTCCACGTTGTCGACGCCGACCCCGGCGCGGCCGATCACGCGCAGCCGTCCGGCCAGCGCGATCAGCTCTGCGGTGAGCTTCGTGGCGGAGCGGATCACGATCGCGTCGTACTCGCCGATCAGGTCTCGGAGGTCGCCGTTCGGCGTCACGTCCACGTCGAACTTCGAGCGCAGGAGCTCGACGCCGGCCTCCGCGATCGGCTCCCGGACGAGAACCTTCACGCCAGGCTGAGCGGCTGCTCGAACGCGTCGAGCGCCGCCGTGACCGCGACACCACGCTCGATGTCGGCTCCGGCCTCCGCGAGCGCGAGCTCGACGCCCGCGAGCGCCGTCGAGATGTCGAACACGTCGAACCAACCGATGTGTCCGATGCGGAAGACCTTCCCCTTGAGCGGCCCCTGCCCCGGAGCGAGCGTGATCCCGAAGCGGTCCCTCAGCGTGAGCACGAGCTCGCCGGAGTCGACGCCTTCGGGCACGCGCAGAGCGGTGACGACTGCGGCCGAGTCGTCGTCCGGCGAGAACAGCTCCAGGCCCATGGCCTTCGCCCCTGCGCGGCAGGCGCGGCCGAGGCGAACGTGCCGCTCGAAGGCGGCCTCGAGCCCCGCCTCGAGCAGCAGGGACAGCGCGACGTCGAGCGCGACGACGAGCGATGTCGCCGGCGTGAACACGGCATCGAGCTTTGCCTGAGCGGCCCGCGTCCGCTCCCAGTCGAAGTAGAAGCGCGGCGAGCTCCCGCGCCCCGCCCAGGCGTCCTCGGAGACGGCGGCGAACGCGAGCCCAGGCGGCGTCATGAGCGCCTTCTGCGAGCCGGAGACGACGACGTCGATGCCCCAGGCGTCGGTGTCGAGAGGGACGGCGCCGAGGCTGGAGACGGCGTCGACCGCGACGAGCGCTCCGGCTTCCTTGGCGGCCGCCGCAAGTGACTGGACGTCCGCGACGACGCCGGTGGAGGTCTCCGAGTGCGTGAGTAGCACGACGGTGTGCCCGTCGAGCCGCGGCTGGAGGTCGGAAGGGATGGGCACCTCGCCCCAGGCATAGTCGAGCACGTCCACGTCGGCGCCGTACGTGCGCGCCACGTCGGCCCAGCGTTCGCCGAAGTAGCCGGCCGAGACGACGAGCACGCGGTCGCCCGGCGAGATCAGGTTGGCGACGGCGGACTCCATCAGCCCCGTGCCGGACGCGGTGTAGAGCAGGACCTCCCGCCCGGTGCGGCAGACCTCACCGAGCCGCGCGAGGCAGCGGGCGTAGACCTCCCGAAAGTCCGGCGCGCGGTGGTGCAGCACCGGCTCGGCGAGCGCGGCGAGGACCTGCGGCGGCACCGGAGTCGGGCCCGGCGTGAACAGGTAGCGCTTCTCCACTCCCGAGGCCACCCTAGCTCGGCGGGCCGACGGCGAGGACATTCTGGAGCGGACGCCCGTCCGCGAGGCGGCGGAGCTGCTCGGCCAGGAAGCCCGCGCGCCGTTCCTGCGTGCCGGTGGTCCGGCCCGAGACGTGCGGCGCCATCAGGACGTTGTCGAGCTCGTGGAACGGGAGGTCCGACGGCAGCGTCGGCGCGCCGCCCCGCGGGTAGCGGTACCAGACGTCGAGCGCGGCGCCGGCGAGCCTTCCGTCGCGTAGCGCCTCGTAGAGCGCGCGCTCCTCGACGACGTCGCCACGGGCGACGTTCAGCAGGAACGAGTGCGGGCCGAGGCGCTCGAGTTCCGCGACGCTGACGAGCCCGCGGGTCTCCGCCGTGCTGGGAACGGCGACGACGGCGAAGTCCACCTCTTCGAGCAGTTCGCCGAGGTCGCCGAGCGACACGAGCCGGCGCAGGCCGTCGGCGCGCTCGTCGGACGGAGACCGGGTGGCCGCCGATGCGTCCATGCCGAGAGCCCGCGCGAGCTCTGCCACTCGCCGGCCGATGTGTCCGTAGCCGATCGTGCCGACGACGCGGCCGGCGAGCTCGACCTCCCACGGCAGGTCCGGCGACCAGTCGCCCTCGCGAAGCCGGCGGTCGTAGGTGAGCAGGCGGCGCGAGAGCGCGAGCATCGCCATCAGGCACCACTCGGCGATCGCCTGCTCGTGACCGAAGAGGTTGCAGAGGGCGCAGCCGGGCGGCACCGCCTCGCGGACGACGCGATCTGCGCCGGCGGAGAGCGCCTGAACGAGCCGCAGGCGGTTTGCGCCCTCCGTGTCCTCCGGCTCGAGGCGGTTGCAGAGCAGCGCGTCCGCGTCCGCGAGCTCACGCCGGAGCGCCTCGCGATCGTGCGGATCCACCCGGACGAGCGGCACGCCATGCTGCGTGACGCGGCGGGTGAGGTCGGCCGCGTAACCGTCCCCCGCTCCCGCGACGACGATCGCCTTCACCGGCCGCGAGACTATGCGAATGGAGTCCCTGCTCGCGTTCGCGGCAGCCGTCGTGAGCCTCCGCCTCAGCGCGCTGCTCGCCGGCCGCTGGCGCGCGCGCCGGGCTCCCGAGCTGGCCGCGTGGTCGGCCGCCCTCGCCGCGTTCGCGGCCGCCTCGGCCGCGCTTGCGTGGGGCGCCGCCGCGGGCTGGGGACCAGCCGCCTTTCGGCTCTACTACCTCTTCGGCGCGCTGCTAACAGCCCCGCTGCTCGGCGTCGGATCCCTGCTGCTCGTCCGCAGGAGCTGGGCCGCAGCCGTCGCCCTCGCCTACGCCGGCCTCGCCGTCGGGATCGCAGTGGCGGTCCCGCTGCGCGGACATCTCTCCGGGATGGAGATCCCGGACTCGGCCGCCCACCTCGAGTTGTTCCCGGCGCGGATCGTCGCCATCGTCGGGAACGCGCTGGGGACGCTGGCCGTCGTGGGAGTGGCGCTGGCGAGCATCCGCCGACGTCCGCTCGGCAATGCGCTCATCCTCGCCGGCGTCGCCGTCGCTGCGGCCGGGAGTGCGCTCTTCGGTGTCGGAGTCGCGTCGACCTCGGCGTCACTCGCCCTTGCCGCCGCCCTCCTGTATGCCGGCTTCGTCGCTCGCCCGCGTCGCCGCTGACGGCTCCCGGCGGCCCCGCCACC
>Ga0126309_10000672_pt1 | contig 11381 bp, 9 predicted proteins | sample Plot56_FD_92541 | JGI IMG/M metagenome (GOLD analysis project Ga0126309, IMG submission 92541) | Serpentine soil microbial communities from UC McLaughlin Reserve, CA, USA - Plot56 | ecosystem: Environmental > Terrestrial > Soil > Grasslands | place: USA: UC McLaughlin Reserve, Lake County...
GAGAAGAAGCTGAACGAGGCGCGGGCCAACGCCGACAGGGGCCTCGTCTTCGACGCGGACAAACTCAAGATCGGCGAGTGGCTGGACTCCTGGCTCTCCGATCTCCTCAGGCCCCTGGTGGGCGCGGGCAAGATGGCCCACAGCACCTACGTCCGCTACGAGGGGATCGTCTACAACCACCTCCGGCCGGCGCTCGGGCACCGCAGGCTCAAGGACCTGAGCCGCGCCGAGGTCAGGAGGCTCTACAGCGAGAAGGGCGAAACGCTCTCGGCCCGCTCCGTCGACTACGTCCACGTCACGCTGCAGAAGGCGCTCTCGCAGGCCGTCCGCGACGACCTGATCCCGCGCAACGTGGCGAGCGGCGAGCGGCCCCGCAGCAGCCGCGGCCGCAAAGAGGCCAGGGCCCTCTCCCCCGTGCAGGTTCGCGCGCTCCTGCGGGCCGCCAGGGGGCACCGCAACGAGGCGCTCTACGTCGCGGCGGTCCACACGGGATTGAGGCAGGGCGAGTTGCTCGGACTCGGCTGGCCCGACGTCGACCTCGACGCCGGCAAGGTGTCCGTGCGCCGGTCGCTCAAGGTCACCGGGGACGGCCTGGGCTTCGGCCCCACGAAGAACGGGGCGAGCCGCAGGTCCGTACCCCTGAACGGGACGGTGGTGGCCGCCCTGCGGGCCCACAGGGCGCGACAGAACAAAGAGAGGCTCGCGGCCCCTGGGTGGCGGGACAACTACCTCGTCTTCCCCAATCGTCTCGGCGGGCCTAGGGACCACAACAACCTCTACTACCGGGAGTACAAGCCGCTTCTTGAGAAGGTCGGCCCCGGGGGCGAGGGCTTCACGTTCCACTCTTTGCGTCACACCTTCGCGACGGCCCTGTTCGCCAGGGGCGAGCATCCGAAGGTCGTCCAGTCGCTCCTCGGCCACTCCTCCATCACGCAGACTATGGATACCTACTCGCACCTGATGGACGGGATGGGCGGCGAGGCCGTCGACGGCCTGGACGAGGCATTCGGCCCCTAGCCGCCGCTGTACCCGGTGATGGGCTCGTCCTTCCCCGGCGCCACGGGGGCCCAGGTCGACGTCGCGAAAGCGGGCCCGGACGGGCCCGTGAAGCGGACGCGACCGCGGGTGGCCGGAGAGGAGCGCCGGAGGTTGGCACCGCTAGCAAAAGGGTTCGGCACCGTGGGGGTCTGGGTCCACGGCGCGTTGCAACTCTCCCCTATCGTGGGGCAGCGGGCGCCGGCTGTGCGGCCACGAGAAGAGGGGGATCACGAAAGACGTGCCTTTCTGCACGGGCGGGGGCCGCGACCTTCGGTGTACAGTGCCCGCAACTCGTCGGGGCTGTGGAGGCGGTGCTCTCTGGGGAGAGGCCCATCGACCAAGGCCTCGCCATGCGCCTCAAGAGGCGCATATCCGAGTCGGCCGACGGACGGGGAGGGGCGCATGGGGGTTCCGCCCCCGGCGGGGCCGGGGACGGGGCGAAGGAGAACCCGCTGACGCCGCGGGAGACGGAGGTTTTGGGTCTTTTGGCCGCGGGCAGGACCAACCGCCAGGTGGCAGCCGAGCTGCACCTCTCGCTCTCCACCGTAAAGAGGCACGTCGAGCACATCATAAGGAAGCTCGGGGTCTCCGACCGCACCCAGGCCGCGGTGAAAGCCATGGAGCTCGGCATCGTCACCCCGCGGTTCGGGTAAGGCTCCGCCCCAATCCGGCGCCCCTGGGCCGGCGAATATGGGTCACCTGACCGATGCGAATGGGCCACCCGACCAATGGGCACGGCCCCTCCGCCCCTCCATACTGACCAAAGAGCACGAGAACGTCGAGGGGAGGTGTATTCAAGTGAGCAACTTCGAGCAGATCCAGAGGTTGGCGGACCGCTACGTGAGCGATCCCGAGTTCCGCGGCGAGATGGACCGGGACATGGAGGGCACGGCCAGGAGGTTCGGCGTCGAGCTGGACGGCGCGACCCGGCAGGCGCTTCGCGGCGTCTCCGGCGGGGCCCTCTCCCGGCGCGTGTCGTACAGGATGATGTTCTGCTAGGCGGCACTGGCTGGTGGCGAGGAGGGGCCTTTCCCGACAGGGTGAGGCCCCTCCTCCCATTTTGAGTGGCACCCGTATCACCAATTAAGGGGTACCTTTCGAGGACGGCCCTGGACCGGAAAGAGGGGGTGTTCAGTGAGCGAGACCGAGGACCACCCCGAGACCGGCCAAGCCTTCACCTCAGCCGAAGGCGCGGAGCGGGCGCTGGCGGCCGGGTTTCTTAGAGAGAGGGGCCCCTTCGCCTCCGTGGCGGCGGCGCGTCAGCGTCCCTTTCTTGCATCTGCCCTGCCCAGGAACGAACGGCCCGGCACGAGCCCTCGCCCCTCGTCGTCCCCGTCCACCCTTCGAGTGACGCGCCCCAAGCCGCGGTGGTGTCAAGGTGGTGTCAGAAACGCCCGACGCGAACACAAGGCCGCGCCCTGATCCCGCGGATTCGCCTTACCTGTGCGGAATCGGAGGGGGTGACCGACGGGGCTCGAACCCGCGACCTTCGGAGCCACAATCCGATGCTCTACCTGACTGAGCTACGGCCACCAAGCGCAAGCGCGATTCTACCAGGAAAAGGTGGGGCGCAAAGCTAGTCGCCCCAGCCGAGGAACTCCATCTTTTTGTCGTCCTTTTTGGGCTCGTCCACGATGTGGAAGACGCGCGAGGGGGTGGGGTTTTTTATCATCGCCATGTTGCCGTTGGCGTCGTAGGCCTGAATGGCGGTGCAGAGGTACTCGCCAGGGGCGTGGCCGTCCGCCACCTTGATGGAGACCTCGACGGTGGCCCGCTTCTCGTTCCGGCCGTTGCCGCGCAACTCAAGGGTGTCGCCCGGGTCGAGGGCGCGGGGGCCGAGATCCCCGGTCGTCCGCAGGCGGCGGAAGATCGCCCTCACGTGGGCCACCCCGTCCTCGTCGCTGAGCACTATGGGGACCCGAATCTCGTCGTCTATGGTGTAGGTCTCTGCGTTCGAGCGTCCGGCCGGCACGATCTACCTCCCGTTGGTATCTTCCGCACGGAAACGTCCCATAACTCTAGCGAACTAACCAACCCCACGCTCACCGACCCGGCACCCCTCGGGCGCGTAGTAAATGCAGATCCGGGGATGCCGGGAGCAATTCGGACGTGGCCCCGTCCACCGGATAAAGCCGCGAAAGAGCCGGCGCCGGATCGGGGGCGGCAGACCGGCCCGCAAGCCCGCCGATCTGCCGCGACGGTTGCACGTAGCGGGACGGTAGCCCGTCCCCCGGTATGGTTCAATAAAGGCATGAAGTTCGGCATCTCGACGTTCGTCACGGACGAGGGCATCGCGCCGGGTCCGCTGGCCGGGGCCATCGAAGAACGCGGCTTCGACTCTCTGTTCGTCGCCGAGCACACCCACATCCCCCTCAGCCGGAAGTCCCCCTGGCCAAGGGGCGGAGAGCTTCCCCGGAAGTACTACAGGACCCTGGACCCCTTCATCACCCTCACCGCGGCTGCTGCCGCCACCGAAAAATTGCTGCTGGGCACGGGGGTAGCCCTGATAGTCGAGAGGGACCCGATCGTCACGGCCAAGGAGGTCGCGAGCCTCGACCTCGTGTCCGGGGGAAGGACGATCTTCGGCGTCGGCGTCGGCTGGAACCGCGAGGAGATGGAGAACCACGGAACCGACCCGCGCACCCGCGGCAGGCTCACGGACGAGCGCCTCAGGGCGATGATAGAGATCTGGACCAAAGACGAGCCGGAGTTCCACGGTCGGTACGTGGACTTCGACCCGGTCGGGGCCTGGCCCAAGCCGCTGCAGAAGCCGTACGCGCCCATCTACGTCGGCGGCGGCAGGCCGGCCTTCGGGAGGATCGCGGAGTTCGGGGACGCGTGGCTCGCGAACGGGCTTCCGCCGGACGAGCTGCGCCCGATGATGGACGAGCTGCGGGAGGTCGCCGGCAGGGATGTGCCGGTGAGCGTGTTCAACGCCTCAGGCGAGCCCGAAGACCTGGAAGCGTACGCGCGGCTTGGCGTGGAGCGGGTCCTGCTCGCCCTGCCGACCCTGCCCGAAGGCGAGAGCCTGGACCACCTCGACGCCCTCGCCGGCGTGGCCGCGGCCGCCCGCTGACGGGTTCTCCTCCGTTAGAGAGAACCGCGCACGCCCCCAGAAGCGGCACCGCCCCGACTTCCCACCTTTCCCGCCGCCCAGCATGGAGCCAACGACACCTCTTTGCGTGCGAAGGGCCTCGAATATGCAGCCGCCTCCCGACACAGCCCCCGGCCGGCTGGCGGGGGGCTCGGAGCCGGCGGGGATAGAATCAGGACAGACACCCCTCAACGAACTTTCCCAAGAAGGAGCTAAACGACATGGATTTCGGGCTCTCCGTCCTCGACGTCTCGCCCGTCAGCTCGGGCTCGAACAGCGCCAGGGCGCTACGCAACACGCTAGATCTGGCCCGGCTCGCCGACCGGCTCGGCTACAGGCGTTACTGGCTCGCCGAGCACCACAACCTGCCGAGCATCGCAAGCTCCGCCCCTGAGGTCATGATCGGGCACGTCGCCGGCGTTACCGAGAGGATCCGGGTCGGGGCCGGCGGGATTATGCTCCCAAACCACGCCCCGCTCAGGGTCGTGGAGACCTTCAGGGTTCTGGAGGCGCTGCACCCGGGAAGGGTCGACCTCGGCATAGGCCGCGCCCCCGGCACCGACCCCGTGGCGGCCACGGCGCTGCGCCGCTCGCACGACGGGCTCGGGGCCGAGGACTTCCCCCAGCGGTTCGGCGAGCTTCTGGCCTTCGCGGGCGACGGGTTCCCAGATGGCCACCCGTTCCGGTCGGTGGTCGCCATGCCGGAGGACGTCGGGCTGCCGCCGATATGGCTCCTCGGCTCCAGCGGCTACTCGGCGAGGGCGGCCGGGGAGATGGGCCTCGGGTACGCCTTCGCCGCGCACTTCAGCCCGGCGGACCCTGCCCCCGCCATGCGCGCCTACCGCGAAAGCTTCGAGCCTTCGGAGACCTTCGAACGCCCCTCGGCCGTCCTCGCGGTCGCCGTCGTCTGCGGCGAGACGGACGAACACGCGCGGCGTATCGCCGCTTCCATGGAGCTTGCCTGGGTTCGCATACGCAGCGGGAAGCCCGGGCCGCTGCCGAGCCCCGAGGAGGCGATGGCCTACCCCTACACGCCCGCCGAGCGCCAACTCGCCGACACCTACCGCTCCATGCAGATCGTCGGAGACCCCCCATCCGTCCGGGCGCGCATCGAGGAGGTAGCCGAACGCACGGCGACCGACGAGGTCATGGTAACCACCAACGTCCACGATCACGCGGAGCGGCTGCGTTCCTACGAGCGGATCGCCGAGGTCTTCGACTTCGCGATGCCAGGCGGTTGAGCCGCCCCGCGGGCCAGGCAGCACGATCCGGCAACGGACTCTAGCTGTACAGAGTTCGGGGGCGTGCCCGGCGGGGTCCGAACCCGCAGCCCTCGGATATGAAGCCCTGGGAGTTAGGCACCGGTCCGTCCTACTCCGTCCTACTATTTAGGAAAGCCTCTCATAAGTAACCCACGTTTGGGGGCTACCTGCCGACCCGTTCCCCCATGCACACCGTCTCGCACGGGCCCGGTTGGGCTACGGGCGCGGTATGCCGCGATGGCGGGCACCGGGGGAGGCCGTGCGCGACCGCGGGCCGAAGGGAGGTCTTGGGTTCCTCGGCGGCCTAGACGAGCGGGTCCACCGCGCGGTCCACGATCGCGAGCAGATCGGGGAGCTGCATGTCGTCGTGTTCTTGCAGGTCTCCCCTGATGCTCGCGAACGAGTGCGACCCGTGTTCCGGGTAGAGCTCCACCCAGACGGGCACCTTGCTCCTTACCGCGTCGGTCACCTCGCTGCAAACCACCATGTCCGGGCCCGGCGACGTCATGAACGCGTCCAGCGCCTCCGGGTCCGCCGTCTCCACCACGACACCGGGCCGGGCGTGCCGGATGACCGCAGCCATCGCCTCGCGGTAGGAACGCGGGTCGTTGGCCAGCACGACCCGCACCTTGCGCGGCGGCGCCTGCATCGGGGTTCCATCCGTCACGGCGCGGCCTCGCCACGGGCGACCAGCCTCAGGTCTCCCCGGCCGCGGGACGCGGCTACCCTGGATGGCGCCCCGTCCGGGCTTGGCGTTCGCCACGTACCTCTGCGTCGCGCGCGAATCACCGGCTAACGGATCTCGACTAGCCTACGGCGGGCAGCGGCGACCAGGGCTTGCAGGCCCGAGCGTGCCCCCAGCTTCTCGAGGATGCCCTTGACCTGATGCCGCACCTGTCCCGAGGTAGTGCCGAGCCTCCTTGCGGCCTCCTCGCCGTCGAGCCCCTCGGCGAGGGCCCGGAGCACCTCGGCCTCGGGTTCGGTCAGCCCGGCATCGCCGGTGGCCGCAGGATCAGCGCCACCCCTCGCGAGGGTACGGAGGATCTCGACGACCTCCCTCTGACGCGGCAGGACCGCGCCGGCCATCAGGCGTTGCGCCTCAGCCACGATCTCCTCCACCCCGGCCAGCTTGTCAAGCACGCCGGAGGCGCCCACGTCCACCAGGCGGGCGACGTTCTCCTCGTCGAGGGTCGCGCTCAGGACCAGCACCTCGACGTCTGGGTTGGGGCCGCGCAGCTCCTCTACAAGATCTACCCCGCTCCCGTCGGGCAGTGCAAGGTCCAGGATCGCGAGGTCGTATTCCCGTGGCGCCGCCCGCGCTTCGGCCAGCGAGCCTACCTGCTCGACGACGACGAAGTCCTGCTCCAAATCGAACACGAAGGCCAGGGCCTGCCGGAAGGAGGCGTGGTCCTCGACGAGCGCGACCCTGAACGGCTTCGAGGGGCTTTCGTCCGTCACCCTTACCCACCCCCATTCGTCCGTGGCCGGCGGACCGGCGCTTTTGCCAGAATAGAGCGTAAGGAAGGACGCGAACCCGGCGACGACCGAGCGGTTCCCGTGTCGTCCCGGCCCCGCATCACGCCGCCCCGCCGCGCCCGCCCGTCTCGGACCTTCCGTTGGGCGCCGCTCCGGGCCTGCCCCGCAGCGGGAAACGGAGCACTACCCGCGTGCCCCGCCCGGGCGAGCTCAGTACCTCGAGGTCCCCGCCCAGGGATTCGGCCCTCTCCGGCATGCTCCTTAGCCCGATGCCAGGCGGGGTCTCCTCGCCGAACCCGCACCCGTCGTCCGAGACCTCGGCGACGAGGTAGTCTGAGTCCTTCCTTACGGTCACCGAGACCTTGCGCGCGCTGGAATGGCGGCGGGCGTTGTTGAGCGCCTCCTGCACCACGGTCAACGCCTCCCTCGACGTCGTCTCGGGCAGCTCGTCGGGAACCCCATCCCCCACCGTCAGCTCCACCTCGAAGCCCCGGCTCATCCGCCGGCTGAGCTCCACCAGGGACTCGATCGACCGCACGAAAGATCGCTCCGCGTCGTCCTGGCGCAGATCGTAGAGGGCGCCCCGCAGCGCTCGGCCCGCGCGCTGCATGGCCTCCGTCACGCCTTTCAGCCGCTCTGTCAGGTCTCTGTCCTCCACCAGCCGCGCGGTCACCTGCGCCTCGGCCAGGGCGTAGGAGAGATCCTGGAGTGCTCTGTCGTGCAGGTCCCGGGCTATGCGGTGGCGCTCGGCCTGTCGGGCCTCGCGCAGGGCCTCCTCCGTCCGCCTGAGTTCGGTTATGTCGCGGAAGATGTTTACCGCAAACAGTACGTTCCCCGAGTCGCCGAAGACCGGCGCGGCCCTCACGATGGTCCACCGCTCCCTGCCGGTCTCGGCTTCCCTGTAGCGCAGGAGCGCCTCGGGGTTGCGCTCGCCCCGCAGCGCCCTGCGGCCCGGCAGTTGGTCCATGGGGAAAGGCCGTCCGGACTCGTCCAGCACCTCGAACTTGCGCATGAACTCGGACACGGGCGCCTCCACGAGCTCGCTCGCCGAGGAGAAGCCGATGATCCTCGCGGCCGCCTGGTTGGCGTACACCAGCCGCCCGTTTAGGTCTTGCGCCGTTATGCCGTCTGTCACGCCCTGCAGCACGATCTCCAGCTCGTTCCTGGAGCTTCGGAGGGCCTCCTCGGCCCGCCTGCGGTCGGATATCTCCTTCCTGGCCGCCTCGTAGAGCAGGGCGTTGTCCACGGCCAGGGCCGCGTGGCGGGCGAGCTCCCGCGCCAGCTCGAGGTCGGCCTCGTCGTACCTCCGGCGGGACTCGGCCGACACCAGGGACATCACGCCGAGCGTCCTGTCGCGGGTCACCAGCGGCACGATTATCGCCGAGGTGAAGCCAAGCCCCCGAAGCAGCCGCAGGTGCCGCGCGGAACGAGCGGCACCCGCCAGCATCTCGTCCGTGATTTCCGGGTAGAACTCAGGGTCGCCCGTTCGCGCGACCCCGTAGCTGCCACGGAGGGCTTCCGGGTCTGGGGGGTATTCCTGCTGCAGCTCCCGTGCCCAGGCGACCTTCTGGGGGTCTTCGTGGGCGACCGCGACGTTCCTGAGGGTGCCGTCGTCTTCGAGCACGTCGACGCTGCACCAGTCGGCCACGCGCGGCACCACGAGATCTGCCACGGCCGAGAGCGTCGACCGGTAGTTGAGCGACGAGGAGAGCACCGCGCCGGCCTCGGCGAGAAGGCGCTGCGCCTTCTCGCTCCGCTCGCGCTTTCCAACCTCGGCGCGGAGGTCTTCGTTCGCCCGGGCCAACTCGGCGGTGCGCTCTCGGACCCGGATCTCCAACTCGTCGCGGGCCCTCCTTAGCTCCTCCTCCGCCCATTTTCGCTCGGTGACGTCCTGCACCGCGCCGACCAGCTTCACCGGCCTCCCGGCGAGACGCCCCACCTCCTTCAGAGCCGCGGCGGTGGGGCCGAAATAGTCCGCGTCTTCGCCCCCGGATAGCCCGCTCAGATATCCGGCTAGCACGGCGCCGTACTCCTCCAGGGGCAGCGGGCCGTAGTCTAGCGTGTACTGCATCCTTTGCTGGAGGGCGCGCAGCTCGCCGTCCGGCCGGAAGATGCGGTACTCGTAGGTGACCACGTTTCCCGTCTGAAGCGCCTCCTGACCGGCCCGCCCGACTACGGGCAGGTCGTCGGGGTGGATGAGGCTCAGGTACGCGTCGAGCGTCTGCCCGAAGTCCTCACCGCTCACGCCGAAGATGCGGTAGATCTCATCTGACCAGATCACCCTGTCTTCGTCGAAGTCGTACTCCCAGTGCCCGAGCCGGGCGACGCGCTGCGCTTCGGCGAGGCTGGCCTCGCTCCTGCGTAACGCCTCCTCCGCGCGCTCGCGCTCCCTGAGCAGGGCGCCCCTGATCTCCTCCTGTTCCCTGAGCACCTGTTCGCGCGACGTCTCGGTGAAGCCGGCCGCAAGCTCTGACAAAAACGCGGCGAGTCGGGGCTGCAGCGCCACGATCTGGTCCGGCTCCAGGCCAGCGAGTAGGCGGAGCGTCAATTCCTCCTGCGTCCTGCTCAGCGACTCCGGGCTCAGGTAGTGCATGCCCGCCAGGGCGGAACCCAGACCCCGCGCCTCTGCGCGGTCGAACGGTTCGGAGAGGAGCAGGTCGACGGCCCGCTCCGACAGATCCTCCAGACGCCGGCGAACCTCCGCGGCAGGAAGCGCCGTGAAGCCTGTGCCGGCGACGGCGCGGTACCAGCCGGCGGCGATCTCCCCGCGGCGCCCCCGCAAGAACTCGAAGCTTTCGGATCGGTTCGCCGTGCTCATGCTGTCGTGACGCAGTCCCTTCCTGGTTCGCCCCGCGGCCCCTGGTGCCCCCGTGTCGCCCCCCTCAGTTGCGTTCCGCGCCAGCGCTACGGCTTGCGTCCGACGGCGCCCAAGTTGCCGGCCAGGTGCGGCTCGTCGTGGTACAGGTCGTCGGGGTCCTCTGGGCGCCAAAGGGGCAAGTAGACCAGCCCCGGTTCGAGGAACTCCAACCCGTGGAAGAACTCCTCGATCTGGGCGCGGGAACGGAGCTTCATGGGGTTGCCGGTTGCGGCGTACAGTTTGACGCTGTCCTCCACCTCTTCCCTCGATGCGCCCTCCGTCGTCGCGTGCGAGATGCAGAGGTAGCTCCCCGGCGCCAAGGCGTCGCGCAGCGCGCCGACCACCCGGTAGGCCTCCTCGTCATCGGGCAAGAACAGCAGCACCGAGGCGATCAGCACGGCCACCGGCCTGCCGAGGTCAAGCAGGCGCGAGACCTCCGGATGTTCGAGGATAGCCCGCGGGTCGCGCACATCGGCCTGTATGACGGCCGTGTTGGGGTTGCCCTTGAGGATCTCTTCGCTGTGCCTCACGGCCACAGGGTCCATGTCCACGTACACCACGCGCGCTGCCGGGTTCAATCCCTGGGCGATCTCGTGGACGTTGCCAACCGTCGGTATGCCGGAGCCGACGTCGAGGAACTGGTCGACGCCCTGGTCCACGAGGAGCCCGACGACCCGCCGGACGAAGGCGCGGTTGGCCCGCATGATGAACGGTGCCCTGGGCAAGATCCCAACGAACTGCCGGGCGACCGCGCGGTCGACCTCGAAGTTGTGGTAGCCGCCAAGCAGGTAGTCGTAGATGCGGGCGGCGCTAGGCGCTTCCTCGGGCGCCACTCCCGGGATGCTCGTCGCTAACCCATCGTCTTTTTCCCTCAACAACCCTCCCTCCAGACCCCATATCTCCCCACTCATTCTCTCCCGCAACCGGTGACTGCGCAAGTCCCGGCCTCCGGCGGGGAGGAAAGGTACCCGGTACTAGGGGGGGACCTTTCCTCCCCGCCGGACAAGGCCCGAGGGCGGACCGGAGATCGGGGCCGGCTTGCGCCAGGCCCCCCGCTGACTTCGGCCCGCTCGTCCGGGGCCGCGCGCCTGTGAATCTTGAGGGGCGCGCCCGGCAGGACTCGAACCTGCAACCTGCGGATTAGAAGTCCGCTGCTCTGTCCAGTTGAGCTACGGGCGCATCTGGCTCACCGGAGTAGCAGTCCGGATGCTCGCGTGCCGCGGAGAAGATTATAGCGGAAGGGCGCGGGGGGAAGTGCAGCGGGGCCCCGGGATATGCCACAATACCGGCCACTGATCCTGGAGGTCGGGGAGGGAAGTGTCGGTGGAATCCGTCAGCGGCGAAGCGTTCGGGCGTAGCGAAGAGCTTCTGCGCGAGAGCGAGGAGCGCTTCCGGCTCCTGGTCGAGGGCGTGAAGGACTACGCCATCTTCATGCTCGACCCCGAGGGGCGCGTCGTCACCTGGAACCGGGGGGCCGAGCGCATCAAGGGCTACAGGCCCGGGGAGATCCTGGGCCAGCACTTCTCGGTCTTCTACACCGAGAAGGACATAGAGCGCGGGCACCCCGCGGCGGAGTTGCGCATCGCGGCGGCCGAGGGCAGCTACGAGGAGCGGGGCCTGCGGGTACGCAAGGACGGGTCGCGCTTCTGGGCGA
>Ga0126309_10000673_pt1 | contig 11377 bp, 11 predicted proteins | sample Plot56_FD_92541 | JGI IMG/M metagenome (GOLD analysis project Ga0126309, IMG submission 92541) | Serpentine soil microbial communities from UC McLaughlin Reserve, CA, USA - Plot56 | ecosystem: Environmental > Terrestrial > Soil > Grasslands | place: USA: UC McLaughlin Reserve, Lake County...
GCGGCCGGGCGACATGGGTTTCGACATCGTCCACATCAACCTGCACAAGACGTTCTCGCAACCGCACGGCGGCGGCGGCCCCGGCGGCGGGCCGATCGTCGTCCGCGATCGGCTCGAGACGTATCTTCCGGTTCCGCAGGTCGTGCGTAACGGCGACGCGTTCAGGCTCGACTTCGACCGGCCGAGCTCGATCGGCAAGGTGCGTGGCTTCACCGGCCCGTTCGGCGTCTTCGTGCGCTCCTACGCGTTCATCCGGATGTGGGGGCCCGCTCTGCGGCGGATGTCCGAGATCGCGGTTCTGAACGCGAACTACATGCTCGCTCGCCTGCGCGACGCGTACGACGTCCCGTTCGACCGTCTCTGCATGCACGAGTTCGTGCTCAGCGCACGCACGCTCAAGCGCGAACACGGCGCAACCGCGCTCGACGTCGCGAAACGGCTGATGGACTACCGGTTCCACCCGCCGACGATCTACTTCCCGCTGATCGTCCCCGAGGCGCTGATGATCGAGCCGACGGAGACCGAGCCGAAGGAAGTGCTCGATGCGTTCTGCGACGCGCTCGTCGAGATCGCGCGCGAAGCTGCTACCTCCCCGGAGCTGCTGAAGGAGGCGCCGCACGAGCGCCCGGTCCAGAGGCTCGACGAGGTGCGCGCGACCAGGCGGCCCGTCGTCCGGTACCTGTTCGACGAGCACCCGCCGCTCGACGACGACGCGGCGAAGCCGCGGCAGCTCGAGGCGCAGAAGGGCGCATGATCCGCGTCTGGCGGATCCCGTTCTCGACGAACGTCGCGCGCGTCGCCCTGGCGCTCGGCCACAAGGGGCTCGAGGTCGAGTGGGTGGACGTGCCGCGGCTCGACCGTTCCCGCGTGCTCGAGATCAGCGGGCAGCCGCTCGTCCCCGTGCTCGAGGGGGACGGGCACGTGCTTGCCGACTCGACCGCGATCCTCGAATACCTCGACGACCGCTACCCGGACCCGCCGCTCTACCCGCGCGACGAAGCTCGTCGGACGGAGGCGGAGCTCTTGATCGACTGGTTCAACCGCGTGTGGAAGCGACCCCCCAACGAGCTCGAGCGCGCACTGTCGGCGGAGGACCGCGTCGAGAAGCGGGTCCGAGCCCAGGCCGAGGAGCTCGAGCGGTCACGCGACCGCTTCGAGTCGCTGCTCGGGGGGCGGACGTACATGCTCGGCGAGGAGTTCGGCGCCGTCGACTGCGCGTTCTTCCCGTTCCTCAAGTTTGGAGCGCTCGTCGACCCCGAGGACACGGAGCCGTTTCACCGGATCCTCGTCGAGCACCTCGCGTTCGAGGGGCGGTACCCGCGGCTCGAGGCGTGGGTCGAGCGCGTGAACGAGCGGCCGCGGGCCTAGCCGTCGGCACAATGGACGCGTGGATCGGCGGGAGCGCGAGCGGATCATGCGCGAGGGCGAGGTCGGCGAGAGTCCCGTCCAGGACGCGCGCGCACGGCGGCTCGCCGAGGATCTCGACGGCAGCCCGTTGCGCGGCCGGCCGCTGCGCCGGCGCCTGCGGAACTTCCGGCCGGACGTCGCCGGATACCTCACCGCACTCAGCGGCCCGCGGCCGTGGATGGAACGCCTGCGGGAGATCGAGGAGGCCGTCGCGCGGCACGAGCATCGGCTCGAGGAAGAGCGCGAGGCGCTCGTCGCCGAGCTTGGCAGCGACCCGATCGCGTTCGCGGAACGTTGGCGCGAGACGGCGCTGCGCTGGGCGTTCGACGACGTCAACGATCTGATCGAACGGCACAACCGCTTCTTCCCCGTCGAGGCGCGCCTGCCGATGGACCCGCGGACCGGCGACTTCGTGCCCGTCGACGGCGAGCATTACGAGAAGGCGCCGCTCGACGCGCGCTGGATCCTCGACCGCTACCCTGCCGAGCGCTCGCGCGCCGCGTGACGGCGGCGACGGCGGGGGCTACGACGCCGCCGCGAGCTGTCCGCACGCGGCGGCGATATCGCGGCCGCGCGTCAGGCGCACCGTCGCCGGCAACCGCGACGAGTCGAGCACGCGCTTGAACGCGTCGATCGCGTGCCGCGACGACCCGTCGTACCTGCCCGTCGGGTTGTACGGGATCAGGTTCACCTTGAACACCTGCGGGTCGAGGAGCTCGGCGAGCCGGCGCGCGTCGTCGGTCGCGTCGTTCACGCCGGCGAGCATCACGTACTCGACGAAGACCTTGCGCCGGCGCAGCTCGAAGTAGCGACGGCACTCGCGCACGACGTCCTCGAGCGGATAGCGGTCGTTCACGGGCATGATCCGCGACCGCAGCGCCGGGTCCGCGGCGTGGAGCGAGAGCGCCAGCCGGATCGGCTCCTCGACCTCGTCGACGAAGCGCCGCAAACCCGGCAGCCACCCGACCGTCGAGATCGTCGTCCGGCGGTGCGTGATCCCGAGCGCGGGCAGCAAACGTGCCGCCTCGAGCACCGCGTCGAGGTTCAGCATCGGCTCGCCCATCCCCATGAACACGCAGTGGTCGACGGGCTCGACGCGGCGGAAGTGGAGCGCCTGGTCGACGATCTCGGACGCGGTGAGGTTGCGCCGGAACCGCATCGCTCCCGTGGCGCAGAAGGTGCACGTCAGCGGGCACCCCGATTGCGAGGAGACGCAGATCGAGCGACGACCGTCGCGAAAGCGCATCAGGACCGCTTCGACGGGATGCCCGTCCTGCGTCCGGAACAACGTCTTCACCGTCCCGTCGCGTGCGCGCGTCTCGCGCTCGACGTCCAACGTCGAGAATGGAACCGAAGCGCGCAGCTGCTCGCGCAGCGCGACCGGGAGGTCGGTCATCTCCTCGTAGCCGGCCGCCCCGCGCGCGGCCCACGACCACACCTGCCGCGCCCGGAAGCGCGGCTGGTTGCGGTCGATCAACGTACGCTCCAGCAGGGCGAGATCCATCACCCCACGGTAGCGCGGGGCTACAACAGGTCGAGCTCGTCCGGGTCGTCTTCCGGCTCACCTCGCCGTTCACGGACCACGTAGATCCCTCCGGCGACCATCAGCAGGACGACGAGCGGCAACGGGCTCATCCAGGCGAACGAGAGCCAGACGAGCGCAATCCCCATCGCTGCGCCATAACGCACGAGCGGATCCCGCTCGACGAGCTCCCACAGCAACTCGATTCTCTCCATTGCTCCCTCCTCCGTCAGAGCATCGGCGCGCTCGCGCGGCGGCGCATCCCTCGAACCGGCGAGTTGTTCGGTCTGTTGCTCGCCGGCGGGAACGCGGACGCCAGCTAGGTTCCCGCGCGTGTCGTGGTGGCGGGAGGGCGTCCTCTACCAGGTCTACGTCCGCTCCTTCGCCGACGCGAACGGCGACGGTCACGGCGACCTCGAGGGCGTGCGGTCGAAGCTGGACTACCTCGAGTGGCTCGGCGTCGACGGCGTCTGGCTGACTCCGATCCACCCGTCGCCGAACCACGACTGGGGCTACGACGTCGCCAACTTCTACGGCGTGCACGCCGACTACGGCACGCTCGACGATCTCGACGCGCTCGTTGCGGACGCGAAGCGTCGCGGGATCGCGATCGTGCTCGACCTCGTCCCGAACCACACGTCGTCCGAGCACGAGTGGTTCCGCGATCCGGCGAAGCGCGACTGGTACGTCTGGACCGACGAGCCGAACAACTGGCGGTCGACGTTCGGCGGCTCCGCGTGGACGTTCGACCCGGACGTCGGCCGCTACTACCTGCACAACTTCCTTCCGGAGCAGCCGGACCTGAACTGGTGGAACGAGGAGGTCCGCGCGGAGTTCGACCGGATCCTGCGCTTCTGGTTCGACCGAGGGATCGCCGGCTTCCGGATCGACGTCGCCCACGGAATCGTCAAGGACCGCGAACTCCGGAACAACCCGCGGCTCAGCCGCGGCGACGTCCGGACCGAGCGCACGTACAACATGAACCGCCCGGAAGTGCACGATCTCTTTCGCCGCTGGCGAAGGCTGGGCGACGCGTACGAACCGCCGCGCCTCTGGATCGGCGAGACGTGGGTCTCCGACGTCGCCGAGCTCGCCCGCTACTATGGCGCGAACGACGAGCTGCACCTGGCGATGAACTTCCCGTTCACGCTCGGGCCGTTTCGCGCGCCCGCGCTGCGCGGGATCGTCGAGGCCGCGGAGCGCGCGTACACCGCCGACGCATGGCCGGTGTGGTGCGGCTCGAACCACGACATCGTCCGCTTCCCGACCCGCTGGTCGCGCGGCGACGAAGCGAAGATCCGCTGCGCGCTCCTCGTCCTGCTCACGCTCCGCGGGACGCCGATCCTTTATTACGGCGACGAGCTCGGGCTGGAGCAGGTGCCGATCCCGAAGGACGAGCAGCTCGACCGCGCACACAGCCGAGACGGCGCGCGGACGCCGATGCCCTGGGGCCCCCGGAGCGACGGAGAGTGGTGGATCCGGCACGGCGACCTCACGCGCAACGTCGAGCAGATGCGCGACGACCCGCGTTCGACGCTCTCGTTCACGCGCGAGCTGCTTGCGCTCCGGAGCGCGGCGCCGGCGCTGCAGTCGGGGTCGTACGCGACCGTGGCCGCCGGCCCCGGCGTCTGGGCGTGGCGGCGAGGCGACTCGGCGCTCGTCGCCGTCAACCTCTCCGACCGCCGCCGCATCGTCCGCGGCGTAGAGGGGACGATTCGACTCGACACGCGTCAGGAACGGAATGGTGAAGCCGTTTCGGGACGGCTGGAGCTCGAGCCCTGGGCGGGAGCGATCGTCGCCTGACTTGCGACGCGCCGCCGCGCGGGTGTATCACTCGGCTCGAGGAGTCAAGTCAGAACGGATTCGTCCGATGGCTCAGGACGCCATTCGGGCAAGGGGGTTACGCAATGCGTAGACGTGTCATGCGAGTCGGCCTCGTCTGCCTCGCGCTGATCGTCGCGGCCGCCGCCGGCGTCGCGAGCCACGGTGGGGGCAAGGCCGCCGCGGCGCCGAAGGCCGCCGAGGTTTCGGGCAACATCACGCTCGCCGGCTGGACGTCGGGCGGCAGTACGGAGGGTCAGCTCTTGAAGCAGACCCTCGCCGGGTTCGCGAAGAAGTACCCGAAGATCAAGGTCACCTACACGGCGCTCGATCCGTACCAGCAGAACATGCTGGCCAAGTTCGCCGCACGGAAGCCGGCCGACGTCTTCTACGTCGACTCGAACGACTTCCCGGACTGGGCGAAGCAGGGGCTGCTCGAGCCGCTCGACAGCTACATCGCGAAGTACCACTTCAGCACGAAGCCGTTCTTCCCGCGGCTGCTGAGCGCGTTCAAGTACCAGGGGAAGACGTACGGGTTCCCGAAGGGCTTCTCGCCGCTGTCGATGGAGATCAACACGGCGATGCTCGCGAAGGTGAACGGGAAGGTGCCGACGACGTGGGCCGACCTGAGGCTGCTCGCTCAGCGGATGAAGGCCGCGGGCGTGCCGGCGGGCGGCAGGCCGATCTGCTTCCAGCCGGAGTGGGCGCGCCTGCTCGCGTTCGTGTACGAGAACAAGGGCGCGCTGCTGAACGCCAGCAAGACGCGGGCCGTCGTCAACTCGCCCGCCGTCCGTGAGGCGGTCAACTTCTACGTCGGGATGATCAACAGCGGGCTCGCGGGTACGCAGCAGCAGCTCGGTGCCGGCTGGTGCGGCGAGGCGTTCGGGAAGGAGAAAGCCGCGATCACGTTCGAGGGCAACTGGATCATGCCGTTCATGGCGGAGCAGTTCCCGAACGTGAAGTACAGGGTGTACCGGATGGTTCGGAACAAGCAGCGCGCGACGTTGAGCTTCACGGTCTCGTACTCGATCGCGAAGAGCTCGAAGAACAAGGCCGCCGCGTGGACGCTGCTGACGTACCTGACCGGCAAGCAGGGCATGGCGACCTGGACCTCGAAGGGCCTGGAGCTGCCGTCGCGCAAGGACGTGAAGGTGCGCGTGGGCGGCCGGACGGCCTACCTGAGGGACGCGGCCGTCGGCCGGCCGTGGCAGTTCGCGCCCGGGTTCTCGAAGGTGATGACCGTCGCGAACAACGAGCTGACGGCGGTGATCGAAGGGAAGCAGACGGTCAACGGCATGCTGGCGAAGATCCAGGAAGCCGCGAACGACGCGCTCCGCTAGGACGCGATGAGGAAACGGGGGCTCCTTCGGGAGCCCCCGTTCGCCTTTTTGGGGAGGTCGAATGGCGGTCGCTGCGGGAACGAGGAGACAAGCGAAGACGCTGGGCGGCGCGAAGCTGCGGGAGGCGCTCGTCGGCTACGCGTTCGTGATCCTGCCGCTCGGGTTCTTCTTCCTCTTCTTCATCTTCCCGATCGTCTACGCCTTCTACATCTCCCGCTACGAGTGGGGCGTGCTCGGCAAGATCGAGTCGGTCGGCTTCCAGAACTACCGCGACCTCTACCACGACGACCTGTTCCGGAAGGCGCTCCACAACACGCTCGTCTACACGGCGGTCGTCGTTCCCGGGCAGATGGCGCTCGGGTTGCTCGCCGCGGTCGTCGTGAACCAGAAGATCCGCGGACGCCCGTTCTTCCGCGCCGCGTTCTACTTTCCCTCGCTCGCGTCCTCCGCGGCGATCACGGCGATCTTCATCTACCTGCTGAACGCCGACGGCTTGGTCAACAAGCTGCTCGACCGGCACCAGCCGTTCTTCGCGGACTCGGACACGGCGCTCCCGTCGATCATGGGCCTGAACGTGTGGACGACGTCGGGGACGATCATGCTCTTCTATCTCGCCGCGCTCCAGTCGATCCCGACCGACGTCTATGAGGCGGCGGCGATCGACGCAGCCGGGCCGTGGCGGACGTTCCGGAAGATCACCTTCCCGCTCCTGAAGCCGGCCCACTTCTTCGTCGCCGTGGTCTCGATCATCGGCTGCCTGAAGGTCTTCGACCAGAACTACATCGTCTCCGGAGGGACGGGCGGCCCGAACTACTCGACGTTGTCGGTCGTCCTCTACATGTACCGGACGGCGATCAGCGATCTGGAATGGGGGTACGCCGCGACGATCGGCGTCGTCCTGTTCCTCGTCATCTTCGTCTTCACGCTCGTCCAGCGGCTGCTGTTCGGGCGCGCCGAGGTCTCGTGATGGCCGTCGACAAGGAAGCGGCACCGCACCTCGCCCCGATCCAGCGGCTCGCGCGTGGGGAAGACCCGGCGGCAGGGACGCCGGCGGGTGAGATCCCAGGCCGCGGGCGCGGGTACCGGCTGACGAAGGTCGCCGTCTACGCCCTGCTGATCGCGCTCGCGCTCGTCTACTTCGTGCCCTTCTTCTGGAGCGTCTCGACTTCGCTGAAGACGATCCCCGAGAGCGTCCAGGGTTTCGACCTGATCCCGAACCACCCGACGCTGCACGCGTACCGCGCCGTCCTCGGGCAGTTCAACTTCGCGCGCTTCGCGCTGAACAGCGCGATCCTCGCGACGTCGATCACGGTGCTCAACCTCTTTCTCTGCTCGCTCGGAGGCTACGCGTTCGCGCGGCTGCGCTTCCCGGGGCGCGAGGTCTTGTTCATGGTCGTCCTCGCAACGTTGATGATCCCCGACCAGCTGCGCTTCGTCCCCGTCTTCCAGATCCTCAGCGACTTCCCGCATACGTCGTGGAACCTCGACTTCCCGAACGTGCACTACAACCTGATCGGGACGTACCAGGGCTACATCCTGATCCAGCTCGTGCTCGCGACGAACCTGTTCCTGATGCGCCAGTACTTCCTGACGATCCCGAAGGACTTCGAGGAAGCGGCGAAGCTCGACGGCGCGGGCTACTTCAAGACCTACTGGCGCGTGATGCTGCCGCTCGCCGGCCCGGCGCTGGCCGCGGTGACGATCCTCACCTTCCAAGGGATGTGGAACGAGTTCTTCTGGGCGCTCGTGATCATGCAGGACCCGTCGCACTACACGATCACCGTCGGCCTCTCGAGCTTCATCGGCCAGTACAAGACGCTCTGGCCGCAGCTGATGGCCGCGAGCGTGATCGCGATCATCCCGATCACCGTGCTCTTCCTCGTCTTCCAGCGCTACTTCATCGCCGGCGTGACCGCAGCGGGGGTGAAGGGGTGAGCGTCCGCGGGTCGCTCCGCGCGGCGGTCCGCGACTTCTACGCGCAGTCGTGGCGCCTGCTGATCCTGAACGCAGCGCTCGCGGCGTTCGTGGCCGCGGTCCTCGTTGCGGGAGCGTTCTTCCCGCCGGCGTTCGCGCTGCTCGTCGTCGCCGGACCGCTGGCGGGTGCGCTGATGCACTGCATCGTGCGCTTCACCCAGACGGACGAGCTAAGCCTGCGCGACGCAACGGCGGGGTTGCGCCTCCACTGGCGGCGCGGCCTGGCTCTCGGCGCGCTCGCGCTCGCCGTCGCCGCGGCGGCGCTGGTCGCCGTCCCGTTCTACGCGCGTCTCGGCGGCTGGGCGTGGTCACTCGCCGTGCTCGCCCTGTACCTCGCCGCGCTGTTCGCTGCGCTCCAGGTCGTGGTCTGGCCGCTCGCCGTCTTCGACGCCGACCGGCCGCTCGCGGACGTGCTCCGTGCCGGGCTCGCGATCTTGCTCCGCCGGCCGCTGGCCGTCGGCACGCTCGCCTTTGCACTGCTCGCGATCAACGCCGCGGGAGCCGCGGCTGCCGCGGCGCCGTTCCTCACCCTCACCGTCGCCTATTCGTTCCTCGCCGCGGCGCGCTTCGCGCTGCCGCGGCCCGAACCAGGAGAGACCGCCGCATGGCCAGCGTGAACTACGACGACGTGACCAAGCGCTACGACGGCGTCGCGGCCGTCAAGGATTTCTCGCTCTCGATCGAGGACGGCGAGTTCATCGTGCTCGTCGGCCCGTCCGGGTGCGGCAAGAGCACCGCGCTCAGGATGCTCGCGGGGCTCGAGGAGATCAGCGCGGGGCGCATCTCGATCGGCGACCGCGTCGTCAACAACGTCGCGCCCGCGTCGCGCGACGTGGCGATGGTCTTTCAGTCGTACGCGCTCTATCCGCACATGACCGTCTACGACAACCTCGCCTTCGGGCTCCGGAACACGGGCGTGCCCAAGAACGCGATCGACCAGCGCGTCCGTCGGGCCGCCGAGATCCTGCAGATGCAGGAGCTGCTCAAGCGGAAGCCGAAACAGCTGTCCGGCGGGCAGCGGCAGCGCGTAGCGCTCGGGCGCGCGATCGTGCGCGAGCCGAGCGCGTTCCTGATGGACGAACCGCTCTCCAACCTCGACGCGAAGCTTCGGGTCGAGACGCGAGCCGAGATCCTCAAGCTGCAGGAGCGCCTCGGGACGACGACGATCTACGTCACCCACGACCAGGTCGAGGCGATGACGATGGGCGACCGGATCGTCGTGATGCGCGACGGTGTCCTCCAGCAGGTCGGCACCCCCGAGGAGCTCTACACCTCGCCGCAGAATCTCTTCGTCGCCGGCTTCATCGGCTCGCCGTCGATGAACCTCGTTCCAGGCGCCGTGGTCGACGGGGCGGGTGAGGAGCGCATCGTCGGCTTCCGGCCCGAGCACCTCCGGATCGCCCATGACGGCGGCGGCGACGACGCGCTCCGTTTCGACGCACGCGTCGAGGTCGTCGAGTACCTCGGCGACGAGCAGCTCGTCCACCTCACGCGGCAGGACACGCCGCTGCTGGCGAAGCTTCCGGTCGAGGAGCAGCTGGAGCGCGGACGGGAAGTCACGTTCGCGGTCGCGCGCGAGAAGGTGTACCTGTTCGATTCCGAGACCGAGGAGCGCGTCGATAGCGTAGGCGCGTGATCGAGCTGCGGTCCGACACGCTGACGCAGCCCACGCCGGGGATGCGGCAGGCGATCGCGAACGCCGTCGTCGGCGACGAGCAGAAGCGCGAGGACCCGACGGCGCTCGAGCTCGAGCGCCGCGGTGCGGAGCTGCTCGGGCAGGAGGAGGCCGTCTTCCTCCCGACCGCGACGATGGCGAACCAGATCGCGCTGAAGATCCAGACCGACCCCGCCGACGTGGTCGTCGCAGAGGAGCACTCGCACGTCCTCATCGCCGAGCAGGGCGGGCCGGCGGTCCACTCCGGGCTCTTCCCGCGCGCGCTCCAGGGCTACGCCGGCCGGATCACGCCGGAGCAGATCCGGAACGCCATGACCGATCCGCGCTCCGGCCACGAGCCGCGAACGCGAATCGTCTCGATCGAGAACACGCACAACGCCGCCGGCGGCCGCGTCTGGACGATCGAGGAGCTCCGCGCGGTGGAGGAGGCGGTGCGCGACCTCGGCCTCCGCTTCCACCTCGACGGCGCCCGGGTGCTGAACGCGGCGGTCGCGCTGGACGTCCCCGCGGCGGAGATCGCGCGGCGGTTCGACACGGTCACGCTGTGCCTCTCGAAGGGGCTCGGCTGTCCGCTCGGCGCCCTCGTCGCCGGCTCCGAGGAGCTGATGGCGAAGGCGCGGCGCGCGAAGCACCTCTTCGGCGGGGCGATGCGGCAGGCGGGGATCGTCGCCGCGGCGGGCGTCTATGCGCTCGAGCACAACATCGAGCGTCTTGGGGAGGATCATGCGCGCGCGCGCCGCCTCGCCGCCGGGCTTGCCGCCGCGGGCGTCCCGATCGATCTCGAGGCGGTCGAGACGAACTTCGTCCAGCTCGACGTCGCGCCGTTCGGGCTGACGAAGGCAGAGGCGCTCGAGCGGTTGAAGCAAGAGGGCGTCGGCCTCTCCGGCACGGTCCACCCGACGAAGCTGCGCGCGGTCACGCACCTCGACGTCGCCGACGAAGACGTCGACCGCGCGATCGAGCTCATCCCGCGCGCGCTAGGGGTGCTCGTTCGGACGTGAGCGGAGCTCGGCGGCGACGCCTTCGGCGTCGCCTCCCTTGATGTCCGTGAACTTGTGCTTCGCGTCGTCCGTGTGGATCGTCACCTTGTCCGGCTTCCCGTAGAACCCGCCGCCGGTCCGTACCTCGCGGATCGCGTCGAGCGGGATCTCGACGACCACCTCCGTCAGGTAGAGGAACAGGACTCGCCGCTCCGTGACCGCGAGGACCCCGGTCCGCCAGCCGCGGTCGGCGCGGACGACGAGGCGGACGTCCTCGCCCGGCCCGAGCAGATCGGGAAGCGCGTCGAGCTCGTCGCTCGTCAGCCACGAGCGCTTGACGCGCCCGGCCGCGGCTCCGCTGACGGCCCGCTCCCGCTCCTCGCGTGCCGGGTCGACGGCGACGTGCAGCTCGGGAGGGACGGTCCGGTCGATCAGCGCGACCACCTCGTCGCCGCCGCGCCATGCCTCGGGGTCGACCTCGAGGAAGAACCCGTCCGAGCTCCAGAGCGTGCGCGACGCGCCGTTGCGGAGGACGATCTCGCACTCGTCGAAGCGGACTGCGGTCCGCGCTGTGGGCGCCTCGATCGCGACCCCGTCCGCGCCGGCGACGAGCACTGGCTCGTCGCGGCGCCGCCGGACACGGAAGCCGCGCAGCGGA
>Ga0126309_10000674_pt1 | contig 11372 bp, 8 predicted proteins | sample Plot56_FD_92541 | JGI IMG/M metagenome (GOLD analysis project Ga0126309, IMG submission 92541) | Serpentine soil microbial communities from UC McLaughlin Reserve, CA, USA - Plot56 | ecosystem: Environmental > Terrestrial > Soil > Grasslands | place: USA: UC McLaughlin Reserve, Lake County...
ACCGGGAGCACCCGAGACCAACTCGCTCACGTCGATGATCGGAACGTGCGAAAACTCCTTCGCCTGTCTCATGTTCCCGGGGCCGCCAGCGTGTACTCGAAGGTATAGGAGTGCTTCCCATCCGCGATGTCGATCGTCATGGTTCCGGTGAGCCCGACGAGCTCGCCGGTGCCGGAATCCGGCACGACCGTGATGCTCAGCTGCGGCGTGCCGCGCGTCATCGTGCCGCTGTGCTGCAAGACGAAGGTGCCGCTGCGGCCGTTCAGCTTTCCTGTGACCCGCTCGATGGCGACGTATCCGGCCGAGCCCTGTACCGCGGTGCCGGCGGACAGCATCTCGCCCTGGCTGGTCGCTTCGAGATCGCCGTGGAACTGCTTGTCGATCGCCAACCGGGCGAGGGCCTTGTCCTCGGTCTGGTGGTGCAGGGCCTGCGGGCTCAACTTGACCTCGAACGTTCCGCTGGCGCGAGTTGGCATGGCTGAACCTTTCTGGACGGTGTTGGGGGAAGGCGGGTTTGGCTGCGAAGATACCTGAGAGCCAACGCCGAGGGCCAAGAAGATCGCTGTGGTGGCTACCGCAGAGACGCGAAATCTGGTTTTCATCCTTTCCTCCGAGCAACGCTCTCCCTGAAACAGCACCTGACAGAGCACCAGGAGCTCCGGTCCCAGATGAGGCGGACGATAACAGATCGGCGGGTTCCGGCGCCGTCCGTACCCGATCAAGGAAAAAACCTCGGCAAGCTCGCACGGGCGGTCGCTGTTTGGTAGAATCCTGAGGTGGCGCCATTGAGCTGGCAGAGAGGAGTCGAGCATGGCTGTTCGCGAACCGCTGATCACAACGTCGCCGGACCGGTTGAGCGGAACCCCCGTGTTCGCGGGTACCCGTGTCCCCGTGCAAACGCTCATCGATTACCTCGAAGCGGGCGATCCGTTGGAAGTCTTCCTGGACGACTTTCCCAGCGTCTCTCGGGAGCACGCTGTCGCCGTCCTGGAGCTCGCAAAGTCCGCACTCCTCGCACAAGCAGTGGCTGCGTGACCCGCGGCGGTCACCTGGATGCGAGCTCTCCTCGATGCGTGTGTGCCAAGGGGGCTCCGCAAGAGCCTTGCAGGCCATGACGTTCGAACTGCTCACGAGATGGGCTGGGGAGACCTCGACAACGGTGACCTCCTGGACGCAATGCAGGATCTCTTCGACGCTCTGATCACTGTCGATAAGCGGCTTTCACGCCAACAGCAGTTTGAGGATCGACCTCTGGGAGTCGCTGTTCTCCGGGCGAAGTCGAACCGCCTCGCAGATCTGCTCCCTCTGGTCCCCGATCTTCTTGCCGTGCTCTCCGACCTTGAACCAGGCACCGTTCGAGAGGTGACTGGCTAGCCGGAGCCTGTCGAAGCCGAAGGACGAGAAGATCGCTGTGATGACGATCGTCCTCATACTGGATCATGGTGTTCTCCTGTGGTTATCGGCCACGGCGCTTGGATAAATCAAGCGTCATTCCAGCCATCGCACCGATGACGGCGCTGAAGGGCAATCCGATCATAAGTACATAGGAAAACATTACGAGTCCTTGGGAAGCTAGAGCTACGACAGCCGTTCCCACGAAGCAGACCACGGTGATCTTGATGACCCTCCGATTCGCCCCAGTGATTGCGCCGGCAATTGCGCCAGGAATAATCGCCAATAGAGCCGCGCTCGGCGCAATCTCCGGAATTCCAAAAGATAAGTAAGTGGCTGCCGCGATTATTGATGCGCTGATAGCTCCGACCAGTGCTCCTTTCCTTCTCCGCCGAGAGGGCCTAGGAGGAGGCTCAACACTGGACACGGCTGGTTCGGGGGCCGGCCCTGCTGCGACCTCGCGAGGCGCTTCTTGTACCTCGTGCCTCACCATTTCAGGCGTCTCCTGAGCCAGTTCGGCTGTCCGCTCAGCCGCGACGGATTCGTCGCGTCGCTGTTCCTCCGGGGGCACCGGCTGCGTTGCCGCCTCTGGCCCTCGCCCTTCTATCTTGGGAGGTGCGGCCTTCTCGGTTGGCTGTTCGAGATCTAGGGCCCTCAGGAGCTCGGCAAAGCCTTCATCGTAGCCGGAGCTGAAATCGACATACTGCACACGCCGCAGACGGAACGGGATGGCGCACTCTTGGTAGAGCACAGGGATGAGTTGTTTCCGCTCTTCCAAGGCATAGGAGACTTCGTCCATGACGTTCTGAGAGGCTACCGCGCATGGGGAGAGGACGGTCAGCATGCCTTGGCAGGATTGCAGCGCTGCCTGAACAGCCTCGTCCCAGCGCTGTCCGCCGCGAATGTCCAGTCGGTCCATCCACAAATTGGCTCCAGCGTTCCGTAGCTCTCGGGCGAGCTTCAGGACGAACACCGAATCCTCGCGGACGTAGCTGAAGAAAAACCTGGGACTTTCCGTAGCCATTGTTGACTCTCCGATCCTTGCCGTACGAGCGAACCGACGCCTTTCTAGTTAGGTGCGGCCCGGGGGAGATTTGTTACACCGCCATGAACGGGAGATCACGCCTACGGCAGATCATTCCAGTTCATCAAAGCGTTATACACAAACCGGAAATCCGACAGGTTCAGGTACCGGTGGAGCGGGTTGAAGGAGAAGAGGATCACGTGTCCCTTCCCCACCGGCACGTCGAGGATCGCCGGCTTGCCGTCCACCTGGTCCTCGCCGCGCACGAAGCCGGAGAGGACGAGCCGCTTGTCCTCCTTGGTGGGCGTGCCGCCGGTGGCCGGCGCCGCCGCGGGGGGCTTGCTCCCCTCGTCCTCGATCTCTTCCTCTTCGATCGCGCCTGCGTCGCCGGCCTTCTCCTTGTCCTCGTCGGCGTCCGCCTTCTTCGTGCCGAACTGGAGGACGGCGAAGGCGCGGTGGCTCTTGTCGACGTCCCAGATCGGACCGTTGCCGCGGAAGACGCTGGAGAGCTCTTCGTAGCCATAGGCGATCGGATGCTCCGGCCGCAGCACCTTGGTACGCACCTCGGAGCCCGGCGTGTTGAAGCCTCCGGCGGGAACCCGCTGGACGTCGCGCACCAGGCCGCCGTCGACCGCCAGGGTGCCGGCGTTGGCCAGGGTGATCAGCACGCCGCCGTCGCGCAGGAAGCGCTGGAGCTCCGCCAGGCCCTCGAAGCCCATGCCGCCGGTGATGTCGTCGGCGGCATCCGGGATGCCGTGGCTCGGGAACTCCTCGGTCCGGGTGTAGGCCAGCGGCCCGTACTTGGGGTCGATGCCGTGGACCAGGTCGCTGAAGCCCCCAGGGGTGTTGGGGAAGAGGATCACGTCGAACCGCCCCGACAGGCCGCCCCGCCGCAGGTCGGCGTCGCTGATCAGCTCGTAGCGCAGGCCGGCCTGTTCGAGCGTGTAGCGCGCCCAGCCGGCGTCCTGGGTGGAGATCCAGTTGTGAAGGAGGGCCACGCGGGGCAAATCGATCAGATGCCGCCGCACGTCCGGCAGGGCGGCTGCGGCCTGGAACGTCAGCCCCAGACGGGACGCCGCCTGCTCCACCGCCTCGCGCGGCGCCTGGATGATCCAGCTCCCGGCCGGATACTTGACGCCATTCGCCTGGAACGCGGTCTCGGCCGCGTCCACCTGGTGGGATGCCAGGATCAGGCGCGCTTCGAGGAGCGAGGTCTGCCCGGTGTCACGGAGCAGGAAGACGTCCCCGGCGCCGGTCACTCCCCCGGGCGCGGTCACCGCCCCGCTCACCGGCTCCATCGACGCGTTCAGGACGCTCCGGTCGTCGACCTTCGTCCCCTCGACTCCGTAGATCAGCGGCAGCGTCCACGCCACGTCGTCGTAGGGCGTGTTCGGCTCGTCGGCGGGGAACTTCTGCTCCTCCAGGAAGTTGACGGCCGCGTTGCGGTAGGGCTGGTCCATGCGGACCACGTAGCTGCCGGCCGGCCAGCTCCGCTTCTTCAGCGTGAAGGGCGCGGTGAGGCGGTGGATCTCGATGTGATGGGCACGGAGCTGGTTGACCAGATGGGCCAGACGGCCGGGATCGCGCTGGTCCGGCGGGAAGATCCACGCGTACGGCGCCTCGCTCTTCCCCTTCTCCAGGGAGCGGGATCCCTTGATCCAGAAGCTCTCCAGCAGCTCCTGCCGGTGCAGGGCCGCGTAGCCCAGGGCCTGGAGCACGGCGGCTTCCATGTAGTTCGTGTTGTTGCGCAGCGACCAGCGGATCTTCTTGCCCGGCGGCCACGGGCGGTACCACTGGACGTCGGTGACCGGCTTGCCGGCGTACTTCGCGTCCGTGAGGTCGCGGTCGAAGGTGCCGGGCGAGGTGTTGCCGAAGGTCTCATAGAAGCGGCCCATGCCATGGTGGTTGTTGGCCACCGAGACCAGGTAGCCCGGCCACCAGCCGTCCCAGAATCCGAAGGTCCAGACGCCCGGGAGCCCCTGGGCGGCCAGGGCGCCGGCCTCGTGCACGCCGAACTGGGTCCACTCGCTGATCGTCACCGGGTCGACCGCGCGGCTGTACGGGCCGTGGCCGGTGGAGATGTAGAGGAGGGGCACGGATTCATGGAGGTCGTGGATCACCTGCGGGTGGACGGACCAGTAGGTGTCGTTGACGGCGCGGGTCGCGGCCTGGGTGATCTGGATGCCGTCCCGGTTGTTGTCGTGAAAGACGTAATGGCCCCAGTACGGCGGCGAGTCGATGTTCGAGAGCTCCTCGTACGGCAGGTCGCGGCCGCGCAGGTGGCGGTAGTACCACTCCACCATGCGGTCGCGGCCGTCCGGCTCGATGACCGGAGTGATGAGGACGATGGCGTTCTCGCGGATCGCACGGATCTCCGGCTTCTCCGAGACGGCGAGGCGGTAGGCCAGCTCCATGAGCATCTCGGGGCTGCCGGTCTCGGTGGAGTGGAGGCCTCCCAAGAGGTAGTAGAAGACCTTGCCCTCGGTGGCGAAGCGGCGGGCGTCCTCCCGCGTGGTGGCGCGGGGGTCGGCCAGGCGGCCGGTGATCTCGCGGTAGCGTCCGAGGTCGGCGAGGTTCGCGGCCTCGGAGATCAGGGCGACGAGGATCTCGCGGCCCTCTTCGCTGGTGCCCGCGACCTGCACCTGCACGCGGTCGCTCGCCTCGTCGAGCGCCCGAAAGTAGCCATGGACCTGGGAGACCCGGGAGAGCTCGTCCGGAGCGCCGGCCAGGTGGCCGAGGACCTCCGTGGGCGAGGGGACCGTGTCCGAATCGGGCACATAGGAGACCGTCTCCGGCAGGAGCTCGGGCGCCGTGGTGTACTCGCGGATCTTCTCGACGCTCCCCGGCTCCGGCCGGTCGGGCTCCCAGATCCCGGAATCTTCTGGAGCCGCGGCGTTGTCCGGAGCCGGCGCGACGGGCTCCAGCTGCGCCAGAGCAGGGCAGGACAGGACGAGGGCCGCAGCGAAGACGGCGAACGAGCTACACAGGTTCCTCTGCATCAGATCTCTCCCCAATCGAAAATCCAAAATCTAAAATCCGAAATCGCCCTCACTTCACCCGCACCACCACCACCGTGATGTCATCACTCTGCTCTACGTCTCCTTTGAAATTGGACAGGTCGCCCAGGATGGCGTCGCGGACCTCGCGGGCGGAGGCCTTGACGGCGACCCGGGACACGACCCGCTGCAGGCGGGACTCGCCGTACTCGACGTCCGTGGAGCTCCGGGCCTCCAGCAGGCCGTCCGTGTAGAAGACCAGGAGGTCGCCCGGCTCCAAGGGACGGCGCACGCACTCATAGCGCGCATCCTGGAAGGTCCCCAGGGGCGGCGCTCCCTCCCCCACCATGTCGATCTGCCCGGTGCGGGCAGACCAGCGGAGAGCCGGCGGATGCCCGGCGCTCGCCAGCGTGAGCTCGCCGCCCGTGCCGTTCTTCTCCAGCACCGCGCAGAGGAGGGTCACGTAGGTGCGGCGGTTGGTCGTCCGCCGGACCATGGGGTTGAGGCGCTGCAGGATCCCCACCGGAGCGGCCAGGTCCTGCTCCAGCAGGTACAGACAGCTCCGCACCCCGGAGAGGACCAGCCCGCTCGCCACGCCGTGCCCGGCCACGTCGCCGATCACCAGAGCGAGCTGATGCGGCGAGAGACGGAAGTAGTCGTAATAGTCGCCGCCTACCTCGGTGGCCGGCAGCGAGGCCGCGGCCATGTCGAGCCAGCGGAGGTTGGGCGGCGGCGCCTGGGGCAGCATGCTGACCTGGATGCGCCGGGCCGTCTCGATCTCCTCGCGCATCCGCTCGCGCTCCCGGGCGCGGGAGTGCTCCCGCCGCCAGACCAGCAGGAAGCGGCGCTTTTCGAGCTGGGTCAGCACGAAGGCGACCACCAGGCAGATGCCGACCGTGGTGGTGAGGGCCGCCACCTCGCTGAAGTCCGGGAACGCCGCGCCGGACGGCCACCCCTGCGCGTCGAGCGGCAGGATCGCGGCGACCCAGAGCAGGCTGTAGAGCATGAGCTGCTCGGAGAGGCGCAGCCGGAAGACCAGGAAGATGAACGCGGCGAAGAAGAAGACCGGCACGCGGCTGGCGCCGTCGTGCGCGTGCAGGCTGACCACCTTCAGGAGGACGACGCAGAAGGACAGGTAGGCGAGGAGGACTTGGCGGAAATAGGTCGCGAAGAAGTGGGTCTGCCGCAGGGCGAACAGCGCCATGGTGGCGAGGAGAGCGACGACGTAGAAGCCCAGGGAGACGAACCAGGCTTTGCCGACCGCCGTGCCGATGGCGGGCAGCATCAGGAGGAGGTTCCAGCCGAGCAGCCAGCGGAACCAGCGGTAGTTCTTCGCGTCGAAATGCCGCTGGACGGCAAGCGTCTCAGGCAGTAGAACGAGCTCGTCGATGGCGGGGGCTTTCATGCGGACGGGTCACCGGGTCCCCTAATGCTATCCTGCCGCGTCATGGAAAGGGATGTCCGGATCGCCGCGGACGCGGTGAGCGCGGGAGTTTGGGTGCGCTACCCGACCGTCCCCGCCCGCCGCGCCAGCTCTTTGAAGCCGGCGGCCTCGGCGTCGCGCTGGAGATCGCGGAGGGTCTGATCACCCCGCCTCTCGCGGGCTTCGATCTCTCCCAGGGCGAACCGGGCTTCCAGAGCGGCGGCCACGTGCCCGATCCTCTCCGCCTGGACGATCGCGAGGCGCAGGGTCCGGATCGCTTCCTCGACCTCCCCGGCGGCCGCGTCGATGCGCGCCAGGGGGCCGGCGGTAAAGAGGACCAGCTCGAGGTCCTGCGTGGTGCCGGCGAGCTTCCGGATCGGTTCGCCGAGCTTCACGGCGTCCGCGGTCCGCCCCTCGCGGAGCAGGGCCTCGGCGGCCACGGAGAGGGACTCGGCCTGCAACCCGGTGAGCCCTCGGGGCGCCGCCCAGGCCGCGATCTCGCGCGCCATCCCCGCGGCCTCTCCGAACTTCCCGGCGAAGAGCTCCAGGCGGGCCAGCTCGAGGCGCGTGACCGCGCTGCGCGATACGTCCTTCGACTCGACGCTCTTGCGCAGAGAGCTCTGGAAGGAGGCGCGGGCGCCCACCACCTCTCCGGCGGCGAGCTGCGCGCGCCCGAGCTCGTAGAGCGCCCAGGTCTCGAACGAGCGGGCGCCCATCTTCCGCGCCTGCAGAAGCATGGCCTCGCTCAGCGCACGCGCCTGGCCCACGTCCCCGGTCCGCAGGGCGAGCTGCGCCCGCACGCCGAGCAACCGGCCGGAGGCCATCTTGTCGCTGGCTCTCTTGTTCGTGGCGATCGCCTGCTCGAGCCGGCGCCAGGACAGGTTCAGGTCGCCGAGCCGCGCCTGCACGTCGGCGGACGACGCCAGCACCGAGGTGGCGAGAGTGGGCCGCTTGCGCCCGAGGAGGAGACGGAGCGCGGCATCCAGGTTCCGGCGGGCGCCGCCGAGATCTCCCTGCCAGGAGAGGATCAGGGCCTCGACGTCGAGGGCCACCGCCTCGTCGGTGCGATTGTTCACCTCCCGGGCCGCCGCCAAAGCTTCCGCCGCGCTCCGCCGCGCCGCCGCGATGTCCCCCTGCCGGAGCTGGACCTGCGCCATGGCCGCGAAGACCCGCCCCAGCATCAGGCGGTCGCCGAGCGCGACGTAGGCGGTGTGCGCCTCCTGGAGGAGAGCCAGAGACTCGTCGAGCTCCCCCCGGTCCTGCTGGAGCACGGCCAGGGTATAGAGCTGCGCCGCGATGCCCAGCCCCGAGCCGAGCTGGCGTGCGATGTCCAGAGACTGCCGGTGCCGGAGATCCGCCTCGTCGAGGTCGCCGAGCGCCGCGAGCGCCGAGCCCAGGTTGGACAGCGCCATGCCCGCGGTCCAGGGATGCCCGACGGCGCGGGCGAGCTTTTCGGCCTCACGGAACCGCGCGGCGGCTGTCTCGGGCTGGCCGGTCAGCAGCAGCTCGTCCCCCTGGAAGATCAGCGCGCGGGCCAGAGCCAGCCTCTCCCCTGAATTCCGCGCCTTCACCTCGGCCGATTTGGCCGCCCGTGCCTCGGTGGCGAGATCCGAGGCCCGCCGCGCCGCCCGCGCGAGCTCCACGTCGATCTGGGGATCGTCCCGCCCGGCGGGCGTCTGCCGCAGCGTCTCCAGGATCTCCATCGCCTCGCCGGCCCGGCCGCCGTTGGTCAGCGTCTCGGCCAGCTGCAGACCGTGGTCGATGTCGTCGGGGAAGAACGTCCAGAGGGAGCGGTAGATCTCGACCGCCTGCGGCCACTGTTTGGCGGCCGCGTAGTAGCGCGCCTCGATCGCCAGCCGGTCCTCGCGCGGCAGGGAGTGGGAGAGCTCGACCGCTCGGCGCGCCTCCTTGAGCGAACGGGCGTCGTTGCCGAGATCGAAATAGGCCCGCGCCAGGTGCGAGTGGATGACGGCGGAATCCGGCTCGATCGCCGCGGCCCGCTCCAGGAGGCCGCGCGCCGCCACCGGATCATAGGCGCGCAGGCGCGCCAGGCCCTGGGCGTCGAGCCGCGCCGCCTGCGGGATGGAGGGATGGAGGCCTTGCACCGCCCGCGCCTGGTCGGCGGAGGGCTCGTGCAGCCCCAGGTTCTGGCGCAGCCGCGCCCCGGCACGGGAGACGATCTCGAACAGCTCGGACTCCTTGTCCACCTCGGAGAGCGTCGCCACCACCTTCCCATCGGGCAGGTCCATCACCCGCAAGTCGAGGCGGACCTGCCGCCCCCCCTCGCGGTCGAGAGCCAAATATGCGCCGGTGACGATCAGGTCGGCGCCGAGGAGCGTCCGCAGGCGCGTCAGATCGGTCGAGCGCAGATTTTCGGAGTAGGGCAGCGAAAGCGATTGCCGGGCGCGCGCCACGTTCTCGCCGGAGATCAGGCGCGCCTGCCCTCCGGCGGACAGCTCGGTGGTCAGCATCTCGGAGAGCGCGACGCCGAGCCAGCCGGTCTCCGGGTTCCCGGCCAGATCCCGGAAGCCCAGGACCGCCACGGCCGGGCGGTGAGCTCCCGTGGCTGGAGCCGCCGCCGGCGACGCCGCCACGGCAGACGGCGCCTCGGAGCGCCACAGCAGCAGAGCGGCGGTCACGATCCCGAGGAGAAGGACCGACGCCAGGAGCACGAGGCCCGTCCGGCGCTTCCACCACGGCGACCTCGCCGGCTCCCGGGAGACCGGCGGGATCTGGAAGTCCCGGCTCGCCGTGAGGTCCCCGGTGTCCTCGACCTCCTCGACCTCTTCCTCGACTTCCTCGACGCCCTGGCTCTCCACCACCGGCACCTTGGCCGGGAAGGAGCGGACCGGCGGGACCTCCTCCAGGCGCAGGATCGGGTAGATCCCCGACGCATCCGAGGAAATGTCCGTGACCTCGGCCACGAAGCAGTACCCGCGCCCCGGAACCGTCACGATGTAGCGCTTGTCGCCCGCCCGCTCGCCGAGCGCCTTGCGCAGCGACGAGACGTTCTGCGTGAGGTTGGCCTCGGTGACGTAGGTGTCCGGCCAGACCTCGCGGAAGAGCTCCTCCTTGTCCACGATCTCGCCGTGCCGCTCGAGCAGGACGACGAGGAGGGAAAAGCACTTCGAGGTGACCGCGACGGGCTCGCCGCCCCGCAGGAGACGGCGGCGGACCGGATCCACCCGGAACTCCCCGAACTGGTAGATCCGCCGCTCCCCGGACTCTGGCACCGGCCTGGCTCTCTCCATGGCGTCAGAGAGTCCGGCGCCTCGGGGTGCAGGGCGAAAGAGCACACCGGGCCGCCCCCCTCTGGGGCGGGACGGGTTGGGATTGGCGCTTCTCGGGCAAAGCTGGAACCATGTTCATCAGCAAAAGCTCTGGGGAAGGGTGTCTCCCCGCTGGTGTCTGTATACGTCCAAGGGATTCTAGCTGGTTTGAGATTCTTTGAGGAAGTTTTAGGGGCTGAGTGAGGACCTTTGAGCGCGGCCCGAGTACTCTTCACCAGGTCAGCCCCTGAAAGCTGCCATCTGTTTTTTGATGTTTTGTCGTGGATGTATGGAGGGAGTCTAGTCGTTTACGATCCGATCTGATGTTCTGGCTTTTCTTCTGCCTTCGTGCAGAACGAGAGGAAACCCGGCTCCGGCCGGGTTTTTCTTTTGCGCCGAGAGTCTACCGGCTCCGCAGGGAGGCCAGGAAGCGGTCCCGGAGGTCGGGGTTCGCCTTGTCGATCTCGTACTTGACCGTGTCGGTCGGCACGATCTCGATGAAAGCGGTCCTCACCTCCGGCGCGTCGGGGCCGATGGCCACCCCGTGCCAGGGATGGGCCTTGAACAGCAGCCGCATCAGCTGCCAGGTGGAATCCTGCGCCAGGTCATCCACGGGAGCGGACCTCCGCCACCTCGGCGACGCCCGGGTCCGCCTGCGCCCAGATCTCCGCCAGCTTCCGGGAGTAGCCGCGGGCCTGATCCTCCCGGCCGAGCTTGGCGGCGGCCCGGGCGGCGGCGAGCAGCGAGGCGGCCCGGTTGGGCATGCGCAGCAGCGAGCGCTGGAGCTGCGGCAGCGCCTCCGCCGGCCGGCCGCGCTCGAGCAGCACCTCGCCGAGCAGCTCCAGCGCCGGCTTCAGGACGTCCGGCGGCCCGGAGGGGGGCGCCAGGGCCGCCTCGGCGTCCGCCGCTTCGGTGAGGAGCCGCAGTCCCTCCTCCTCCTTCCCGCGCGCCAGCTGGATGAGTCCCTCGATCTCCTTCTGCTGGACCGCCGACGAGTCGCCGTAGGATCCCGCCGGCGTCGTCCGGAGCCGCGCCAGCGCCTCCTCGGCCGCGGCGGCGGCGCCGCGCCGCCCGGCGGCCAGCCCCGCCGCGAAGATCTGCGCCCAGTCGCCCGGCCCCATGGCATGGGCCGCGTGGGCCGGGTCGGCGGTCGAGGCCTCGCCTCCCCCGGCCGGCGGCGGCGTGGCGGGGAGCTTCGCGTCCCCCCAGGCGCGCGTCTCGATGAGATAGCGCGCCTCCATCGAAGCGAGCGCGCCGGTCACCCGGGG
>Ga0126309_10000675_pt1 | contig 11363 bp, 11 predicted proteins | sample Plot56_FD_92541 | JGI IMG/M metagenome (GOLD analysis project Ga0126309, IMG submission 92541) | Serpentine soil microbial communities from UC McLaughlin Reserve, CA, USA - Plot56 | ecosystem: Environmental > Terrestrial > Soil > Grasslands | place: USA: UC McLaughlin Reserve, Lake County...
CAGAGCGGCATCCAGGAGGTCTCGAAGGACGGCCGGATCTCGGACGACAGCGAGATGCGGGTGGCCAGCGAGGAGGCGCAGAAGCGCCACCTCATCCGCGTCGGCACGCTCCAGGAGATGCGCCAGGATCCGGACTTCGTCCAGAAGCACCGCGAGAAGCCCGAGACGGACATGACCATGTTCCCGCCCTACGACTACAAGTCGAACGGCAAGCACGCCTGGGGCATGGCCATCGACCTGAACGTCTGCACCGGCTGCAGCTCCTGCGTGGTCGCCTGCCAGGCGGAGAACAACATCCCGGTGGTCGGCAAGGAGCAGGTGACGCGCGGCCGCGAGATGCACTGGCTGCGCATCGACCGCTACTTTTACGGCGATCTCGAGGAGCCGACGATCCACAACCAGCCGGTCCCCTGCATGCACTGCGAGAACGCGCCGTGCGAGGTGGTCTGCCCGGTGGCCGCCACGGCCCACAGCGACGAAGGCCTGAACGACATGGTCTACAACCGCTGCGTGGGGACCCGCTACTGCTCGAACAACTGCCCGTACAAGGTGCGCCGCTTCAACTTCCTGCGCTTCAGCGAGCGCGAGAGCCCGCTCTACCGGATGCTCTACAACCCGGACGTGACGGTGCGCATGCGCGGCGTCATGGAGAAGTGCACCTACTGCGTGCAGCGGATCGAGCAGGCCAAGATCGAGTCCAAGGTCGACGACCAGCCGATCCAGCCGAACCGCCTCCAGACGGCCTGCCAGCAGGCGTGCCCGACGCAGGCGATCGTCTTCGGCGACATCAACGACGAACAGTGGGAGGTGACCCGCTGGAAGGCCGACAAGCTCAACTACGGGCTTCTCGAGGAGCTGAACACGCGGCCTCGCACCACCTATCTCGCCAAGGTGCTCAACAAGAACGAGGCGATCGAGAAGCTCGAGCCGGCGGCGGCGGAAAGGACTGAACATGGCCACTCTTGACGACGCGTCCTACAGCCCGGCGGCCAAGCCGTACAAGCCGCCGGTGGTGGCCCCCGGGCACACGCCGGCAACCGTCACCGACAAGATCAGCTCCGTCGTCCTGCAGCGGACGCCCAAGTGGTGGTACGCGGCCTTCGGGATCTCGTTCTTCCTGCTGATGATCTTCATGATGGCGGTGACCAAGCTGTTCCTGACCGGCGTCGGCATCTGGGGGATCAACCAGCCCGTGGGCTGGGGCTTCGACATCATCAACTTCGTCTGGTGGATCGGCATCGGCCACGCCGGCACTCTCATCTCGGCGATCCTCCTGCTGCTGCGCCAGGAGTGGCGCACGTCGATCAACCGCTTCGCGGAGGCGATGACGCTCTTCGCGGTGGCCTGCGCCGGCATGTACCCGGTGCTCCATACCGGCCGCCCCTGGCTGGCCTACTGGCTGCTGCCCTACCCGAACACCATGGGCCTCTGGCCGCAGTTCCGCAGCCCGCTGATCTGGGACGTGTTCGCGGTCTCGACCTACGCCACGGTGTCGCTCATGTTCTGGTACGTGGGCCTGGTCCCCGACTTGGCGACGCTGCGCGACCGGTCGAAGCACAAGCTCGCCAAGATCGCCTACGGCATCCCGGCCATGGGCTGGCGCGGCTCGGCGAAGCACTGGCACAACTATGAGGTCGCCTACCTGCTGCTCGCCGGTCTGTCGACGCCGCTGGTCCTCTCGGTGCACACCGTGGTGTCCTTCGACTTCGCGATCGGCATCATCCCCGGGTGGCACGCGACGATCTTTCCACCGTATTTCGTCGCCGGCGCCGTCTATGCAGGCTTCGCCATGGTGCTGACGCTGGCGCTGCCGCTGCGCGCCGCCTTCGGCCTGCACGACTTCATCACCCAGCGCCATCTGCAGAACATGGCCAAGGTGATGCTGGCGACAGGCCTCATCGTGGTCTACGGCTACGCCATGGAGATCTTCTTCGCCTGGTACAGCGGCAACCACTACGAGGCGTTCATGGCCATGAACCGTGTGCTGGGGCCGTACAAGTACCACTGGATGACGCTGATCCTGTGCAACGCGATCGTGCCTCAGCTCCTGTGGATCCGGAAGATCCGGAATTCGCCGTTCTGGCTGTTCTTCGTGTCGATGTTCATCAACGTCGGCATGTGGCTCGAGCGCTACATCATCATCCCGGTCAGCTTGCACCGCGACTTCCTGCCGTCGTCCTGGGGCATGTACCGGGGGACGATCTGGGACTGGGCGACCTTCATCGGCACGCTCGGCCTGTTCCTGTCGCTGCTGTTCCTCTTCGTCCGCCTGCTGCCCATGATCTCGATCTTCGAGATGCGCACGCTGGTGCCCGACGCGAAGGGCGGCGCCAACCTGGGTGGTGAATACACGGAGATGCCGCGATGAGCACGACGCCCCACGCCAAGCACCCCATGTACGGCCTGATGGCCGAGTTCCACACGGCCGAGGATCTGCTCGAGGCGGTGCACAAGGTCCACGTGGCAGGGTTCAAGCACGTGGACGCCTTGACCCCCTATCCGATCGAGGAGGTGGCGCACGCTCTCGAGCTGCCGCGCTCGAAGATGCCGCTCATCGTCCTCGGCGGCGGAATCACCGGCGGGCTGGCCGGCTACATGCTCCAGTACTGGAGCCAGGTCCTCGAGTACCCGATGAACATCGGCGGCAGGCCGTTCCACTCCTGGCCGGCGTTCATCGTGCCGACGTTCGAGATGACCATCCTGTTCGCGGCGCTCTCCGCCGTGCTCGGGATGTTCGCCCTGAACGGCCTGCCGCAGCCGTACCACCCGGTCTTCAACGTGCCGCGCTTCGCCCTGGCGTCGCGCGACCTCTACTTCCTGGTGATCGAGGCGCGGGACCCGAAGTTCGATCCCGAGGAGACCCGGAGGTTCCTCCTCAACCTGCACGCGAGCGAGGTGTCCGAAGTTGCGCACTAGAGCCCTCACCCTCTCCCTGGCCGCCGCGCTGGTCCTCTCCGCCGGCTGCCGGCAGAACATGCACAACCAGAACAAGGTCGAGCCGTACGAGCCGAGCGACTTCTATGCCGACGGCCAGGCGTCGCGGCCGATCCCGGCCGGGACCGTGGCGCGCAATGCCAACGGCGCCAAGATCGCTCCCTACACCGGCCTCACCCTGGTGCCGGCGCCGGCCCTGGCCGGGCCGCCGCCGGTGACCCTGGCGCTGCTCCAGCGGGGCCAGGAGCGGTTCAACATCTATTGCTCTCCCTGCCATAGCCGGGTCGGCGACGGCCGCGGAATGATCGTGCAGCGCGGCTACAAGCAGCCCGCGTCCTACCACGACCCGCGGCTGGTCAGCGCGCCGGCCGATTACTTCGTCCAGGTGATCACGCAAGGGTTCGGCGTGATGCCGAGCTACGCGTCGCAGGTCGGTCTGGAGGACCGCTGGGCGATCGCCTACTACATCCGAGCTCTCCAGTACAGCCAGAACGCTCGTTTGGCCGATCTCCCGCCCGACGTGCGGGCGGGGATCGAGAGCACGCTCGCCGGCGGAGGAGCCGCGGGGACGGCCCCCGGGGCAGAGCCGAGGGAGAACCGATGAAATCCGCTGCAGCTGCTGCCGCCGACCCTGTCCGCCGCATCGATCCCGCGGCGCTCACCGCCCCGGCCGCGGTCGACCGGCTCCGCGTCCTCGCCCTGGGGGCGGGTGTCATAGGAGCTGTCCTCCTGGTGATCGGTTTCTTCGTGGGGCCGGAGTACTTCTTCCGCTCGTATCTCGTCGGCTGGGTGTTCTGGACGGGAGTCGCCCTGGGGTCGCTCGCGCTCCTCATGGTGCAAACCATGACCCGCGGCGCCTGGGGAGTCGCCGGACGCCGCGTCATGGAGGCGGCCTCGCGCACGCTCCCGTGGATGCTCCTCCTCGCGATTCCGCTGGTCCTCGGCTTCCATCAGCTGTATCCGGCGGGTCACGAGGCGCACGAGCTCTCGGAGGGGAAAGCGTCCTATTTGAGCCTCCCCGGGTTCGTCGGACGGCTGGCCGTCTACTTCGCCGTCTGGCTCTTCCTGACGTTCTCGCTGAACCGCCTGTCGGCGCAGCAGGACCGCGAGGCCAACCCGGACCTCATCGCCCGGATGAAGCGGATCGCGGCGCCGGGTATCCCGCTCTGGGGTCTGTGCGTGACCTTCGCCTCCATCGACTGGCTGATGGCGCTCGACCCGCACTGGTACTCGACGATGTACGGCGTCTGGCTGCTCGGGAGCATGGGCTTGTCGGCCATCTCCTTCCTCATCCTGATGTCGGTCTGGCTGTGGCGCCGCGAGCCGATGAACGACGTGCTGCGGCCCAGCCACTTCCACGACTGGGGCAAGCTGATGCTCGCCTTCACCATGCTGTGGGCCTATTTCTCCTTCTCGCAGTTCCTCATCATGTGGGCGGGCAACCTGCCCGAGGAGATCGTCTGGTACAAGCGCCGCGTCGCCGGCGGCTGGGGCGCCGTCGCCTTGATCATCGTGCTCCTCCACTTCGCCCTGCCGTTCCTCCTGCTGCTGTCGCGCGACCTGAAGCGCAACCCGCGGCAGCTCGTGTTCGTGGCGGGCCTGATGCTGGTGATGCGGGTGGTCGACCTGTTCTGGCAGGTGGAGCCGGGCTTCGAGGGACGCCACGTGCCCGCCCTTTACTGGATGTATGCGGCGGCTCCCCTCGCCATCGGCGGCCTCTGGCTCTGGCTCTTCCTGGGCGAGCTCAAGAAGCGGCCGCTCCTTCCCGTGAACGATCCCTATCTCCCGGAGGCGCTCGCCCATGAGTGAGATCCACATCGGGCCCCATACCCGGGACGATGCCGCGCACGGCCACGGCGAGACCCATCACGGCTTCGACCGCGAGATCAACACCAAGGCCATCGCCAAGTGGATGGCCGGCCTGCTCGTGCTCACCATCCTCGTCGAGATCGCGATGTGGTGGATGATCCGCGGCATCGAGCGCTTCGACAAGAAGAAGGACCCCGAGCTCACCCCGATCGAGCAGGAGGTCCGGCAGCCGCTGCCGCCGGCGCCGCGGCTCCAGGTCGCACCGAACTTCTACAGGACCAACCAGGGCCTGAACGAAGGTGTGGACCAGAACAAGAACCTGCAGGTCCCCCCCGACACGCGCTCGGACCTGGAAGACATGCAGGCCCTGCGCGCGGACGAGGACTCGAAGCTCGGGTCTCCCACGTGGATCGATCGCGGGCAGGGGCGTGTGCGGGTGCCGATCGACGTGGCCATGCAGGTGATCGCGAGCCGCGGCGCACAGGCCGCCGGTGGCGCCCCCGCTGGCTCCGTGACACCGGAAGAGATGCGCCGGCAGCTCCCGGCGGGAACCTCGCCCGGAGCTCCTGGAGCCACGGTGCAGATGACTCGTCCGCGGCCGCCGGCCGCACAGGAGCAGTGACGTTGACGCGCAGGATCCCAACTCTCATGCTCTCGGCCGCTCTGCTGGCCGCAGCGCTCCCGGCGCACGCCGGGAGGACGTGGACCAGCCCGACCGGCTCGGCCCCACCGGCATCCCAGATGCCGGGAGTGCTGCAGCAGGTGCGGTTCGACCAACGCCTCGGGCAGCAGGTGCGGCTCGACGGCGTCTTCCGGGACGAGATGGGCCGCCAGGTCCGCCTCGGCGATTATTTCGGCAAGCGGCCCGTGGTGCTGGTGCTCGCCTACTACCACTGCCCGATGCTCTGCGACCTGGTGCTCAGCGGCGTGACGGGGAGCCTCAAGGCGCTCACCCTGAACCCCGGCCAGGACTTCGAGGTCGTGGTCGCGAGCATCGATCCGAAGGAGACGCCGGAGCTCGCCGCGGACCAGAGGCGGCAGACCCTCGCCAGCTACAACCGTTCGGGCACGCAGGCGGGCTGGCACTTCCTGACGGGAGACCAGTCCGCGATCGATGCGCTGACCGAGGACATCGGCTTCCAGTACGTCTATGACCGCGACCGCGACGAATACGCGCACGCCGCCGGAATCACGGTGCTCACGCCCGGAGGGCAGGTTTCAAGGTACATCTTCGGGATCGATTTTCCGCCGCGCGACGTGCGGCTGGCGCTGCTCGAGTCCGGCGGCGGCAAGATCGGCTCGCTCGTCGACCAGGCGATGCTCTATTGCTTCCACTACGACCCGACGCTGGGCCGCTACAGCGCCGCGGCGATGCGGCTCCTCCGCGTCGCGGCGGCGCTGACCCTTGTCGGAGTCGTCCTGATGATCGTCCTCCTGCGGCGGCGGGAGACCCAGACGCAACCATCTGGTCCCACGGGGGCCGGTCCTCTGGGGGCGGCCTAGACCATGAAATCGCAGCTCCCTCTGTTTCCCGAATCGGCCTCCAGCGTCGCGCCGCAGGTCGACGCCCTGTTCTATGCCTGGACGGCGGTCAGCATCTTCTTCACGGCCCTGATCGCCGTCCTGATCATCTACTTCATGGCCAGGTACCGGCGCCGCCACGAAGACGAGGTGGGCCTCCCCGAGCGGGCCCCGGTCTGGCTGGAGATCGCCTGGTCGGTCATCCCGCTGCTCATCGCCCTGGCGATGTTCGCCTGGGGCACGCAGGTGTTCGTCCAGATCTACCGGCCCCCGGCGGACGCCGTGGTGTATTACGGCGTCGGCAAGCAGTGGATGTGGAAGTTCCAGCACCCGGACGGCCAGCGCGAGATCAATACGTTGCACGTCCCGCTGGGCCAGGCGATCCAGATGAAGCTGACGTCCGAGGACGTCATCCACAGCTTCTTCGTGCCGGCCTTCCGCGTGAAGCAGGACGCGGTGCCGGGCCGCTACTCGAGCGTCTGGTTCCGCGCCACCCGGCCGGGCGTCTACCATCTGTTCTGCGCCGAGTACTGCGGCGGCGAGCACTCCAGGATGATCGGCAGTGTCGTGGTCCTGGAGCCGCAGCAGTACGAAGAATGGCTGGCGGGCGGGCCGGCGGGACAGCCGCTGACCGCCTCCGGCGCCGAGCTGTTCCAGCAGCTCACCTGTCAGACCTGCCACGGCGAAGGCGGCTCGGGCGCCGGTATGGCCGGCATGGCCCCGCGGGCGCCGAGCCTCGTCGGGTTGTACAACCGGCAGGTCGCGCTGGCCGACGGCCGCAAGGTCGTCGCCGACGACAGCTACATCCGCGAGTCGATCTTGAACCCCATGGCCAAGGTGACGGCCGGCTGGCAGCCGATCATGCCTACCTTCCAGGGACAGGTCACGGAAGAGCAGCTCACCCAGCTCATCTCCTACGTGAAATCCCTCTCGGGCGAGGGCGGCGCCGAAGCCGGCGGCGGCACCGCCGAGGTCGGCACGGCCGGCGGCCAGATGGGCACGCCGGCTCCGCAGGCGGGTCCCCAACCGCAGTGAAGGATCAGGAATCATGAACACGAGCGCAACCGCAGAATCCATTGTGGCGAGCCCGGAGACCGGCTTCGAGCGGCCGAACTATCTGAACGCCGAATATGGTCTCCGCTCGTGGCTCCTGACCAGGGACCACAAGCGGATCGCCATCCTTTACCTGATCTCGGTCTCCGCCTTCTTCGCCCTCGGGGGCCTCTTTGCCATGCTCATCCGCCTCGAGCTGCTGACGCCCGAGGGGGATCTGATGCAGCCGGACACCTACAACCGGGTGTTCACCATGCATGGCGTGATCATGGTCTTCTTCTTCCTGATCCCCGCGATCCCGGCGGTGCTCGGCAACTTCCTGGTGCCGATCATGATCGGGGCGAGAGACCTCGCCTTCCCCAGGCTCAACCTGGCGAGCTGGTACATCTACACCCTGGGCGGGTTGTTCGTTCTCTGGGCCATGGTCAACGGCGGAGTGGACACGGGCTGGACCTTCTACACGCCCTACAGCACCAGCTTCTCGAACACCCACGTGGTCGCCACCGCGCTCGGGGTGTTCATCACCGGCTTCTCGACGATCTTCACCGGTCTCAATTTCGTGGTGACGATCCACCGGATGCGGGCGCCCGGGATGACCTGGTTCCGGCTGCCGCTGTTCATCTGGTCGCATTACGCGACGAGCCTGATCATCCTGCTCGGCACGCCGGTGATCGCGATCACGCTCCTGCTGGTGGCGGCGGAGCGGGTGCTCCATCTCGGCATCTTCGACCCGCGGCTGGGCGGCGACCCGGTCCTCTTCCAGCACCTGTTCTGGTTCTACTCGCATCCGGCGGTGTACATCATGATCCTGCCGTCGATGGGTGTGATCTCGGAGCTGGTGGCGGCGTTCTCCCGCAAGCGGGTCTTCGGGTACAAGGTGGTCGCCTTCGCCAGCATCGCCATCGCGGTGCTCGGCTTCCTGGTCTGGGGCCACCACATGTTCGTCACCGGCCAGTCGATCTATGCCGCGACGGTCTTTTCGGTGATCTCGATGCTGGTCGCCATCCCCTCCGCGGTGAAGGTGTTCAACTGGACGGCCACCCTCTACGAAGGCTCGGTCTCGCTGCAGACGCCGATGCTCTACGCTCTCGGCTTCATCGGCCTGTTCACCCTCGGCGGCCTGACCGGCACGATGGTCGCGACGCTCGGCATCGACGTACATCTGCACGACACCTACTTCATCGTGGCGCACTTCCACTACGTCATGGTGGGCGGCACGATCATGGGCTACCTGGGAGGCCTGCACTACTGGTGGCCGAAGATGACCGGGCGGCTGTATCCGGCGTTCCTGTCGCGGCTGTCGGCTCTACTGGTGTTCGTCGGGTTCAACCTGACGTTCTTCCCGCAGTTCATTCTGGGCTACCTCGGCATGCCGCGCCGCTACTGGTCCTACCCCGAGGAGTTCCAGGTGTTCAACGTGCTCTCCTCGGCGGGCGCCTCGGTCTTGGGCGTCGGGTTCATCCTGCCGCTCTGCTACTTCATCTGGTCGATGCGCTACGGGAAGCGCAGCGGCGACAATCCCTGGGGCGCCGTCGGTCTCGAATGGGACACGCCGTCGCCGCCGCCGACCGAAAACTTCTATACCGTTCCGGTCGTCACGCACGGACCCTACGAGTACAACACCCAGGAGGTGCACGCGCGCACCTCGCATCCGGAGGCACGCGTTGGCTAGCACAGCGTTCGACACCCATCTGGAAGGACCGCACGGGGCACACGGGGGCCATCACCACCCCTCGCTGCAGCACCAGTTCGACAGTCTCGAGCAGCAGAAGGAGTCCTCGACGCTCGGGATGTGGATGTTCCTGGTCACCGAAATCATGTTCTTCGGTGCCCTGTTCACCGCGTACGTCATCTACCGGAGCCTGTTCCATGGGGTCTTCGCCACCGCGAGCCATCACCTGGACGTGACCCTGGGGGCGATCAACACGGCGGTCCTGATCGGCAGCAGCTTGACCATGGCGCTCTCGATCCGCGCGGCGCAGCTCAACCGGCGCAAGACGATCGTCCTGTTCCTGCTGCTGACCATCCTGCTGGGTGGGACGTTCCTCGGGATCAAGTCGGTCGAGTACGGCCACAAGTTCCACGACCACCTGGTGCCCGGGCCGCACTTCGCGCCCGAGGACCCGGCGATCCAAGCGGTGGCCGACAAAGCGCAGGTCTTCTTCTCGCTCTACTTCATCATGACGGGCATCCACGCCCTGCACATGATCATCGGCATCGGGCTCCTGACCTGGCTGGCGATCGCGTCATGGCGGGGGAGGTTCGACTCGACCTACTACACCCCCCTGGAGTGCACGGGCCTGTACTGGCACTTCGTGGACATCGTCTGGATCTTCCTGTTCCCGCTGCTGTACCTGATCGGGGCGCACGCCCGCTGAGGGGGAAAACGCATGTCCCACAATCCTGAATCGACGCTCAAGTGGTATATCGCGGTCTTCCTGTTTCTGATGGTGATGACCGGCTTGACGGTCGCGGTCGCCAAGATGGACCTCGGGGCGATGAACGACGTCGTGATGCTCGTGATCGCCGTCGCCAAGGCGCTGGCCGTCATCCTGATCTTCATGCACGTGAAGGACAGCACCCGGGTGACCGCCCTGACCGTCGTCGGCGGCTTCGTCTGGCTGGGGATCCTGATCTTCTTCACCCTGAACGACTACCTGTCGCGGGGCGACCTGCTGCTCAACGTGCCCGGCAAGTAGGCGCTCGCCTCTCCTTGCGCCGCGGACGGCCGGCGGCGACGCCGGCCGTTTGCGTTGCAGCGGGCTCTGGGCACTCACTTAGAAGTAGTGGATGCTCTAGGAGCTCGAGTATATACTCCAGGTTATGAAGTCACTCCTGGTAGAGGTCGATGATGAGCTGGCGAGCCGCCTGGAGCGGATTGCTCCAGCGCGGTCTCGCCGCCGGTCGGAGTTCGTTCGAGCGGCGATTTTGAAAGCGCTCTGGGAGGCCGAGGAGCAGGCGACAGCCGAGGCGTACGCGCGCCAACCCGACAGCCCCGATACGGCATTCGATCCGGCGACCTGGGAAGGCCGAGGTTTTCCGGGCAAGCCATGAGGCAGTACGAAATCTGGTGGGCCGACCTTCCAGCTCCAGTGGGGCGGCGGCCAGTCCTGCTGCTCACGCGTTCTTCGGCCTACGCATACTTGAACAAGGCGATTGTCGCCGAGATCACCACGAACATCCGAGGCATCCCTCAGGAGGTGCCGATGGGAGAGCCCGAAGGACTCGTGCCATCGGTCACCAACTTCGACAACATCCACGTCGTTGCGAAGCACCTTCTATCCTCTCGGGTTGGTGTGCTGACCGCCGCACGAGAACGAGAAGTAAAGCGGGCGCTCGGGTACGCACTCGACTGGGCGGAGCTCAAGACTCTATGATTCTCCCCGGCCGAGCGGAAAGGAGGACACGGTGCGAGCTCTGGCCGTTCGTCTTTTCGCCCCGGACGCCGCGACGGGGGGCGGCGTGCTGTGGCCGCGCTGGATCTTCCTGCGCTGCCTCGGCCTGATCTTCTTCTCGGCCTTCTTCTCTCTCGCCTTCCAGATCCAAGGCCTGATCGGGCCTCGCGGAATCCTGCCCGCCGGCGAGTACCTGAGCGACGTAGCCCGCATGCTGCCCGGCCTCTCCCGCTTCTACTACGTCCCCAGCGTGCTGTGGATCGGTGCCGGGAGCGGCGCGCTCGCCGCCCTGGTCTGGGCGGGCCTGATCGCTTCGGTGTGCCTCATCCTGAACCTCTGGCCGCGGGGATCGATCGCCATCTGCCTCGTTCTCTTCCTTTCGTTCATCAGCGCCGCCCAGGACTTCTCGTCCTATCAGTCGGACGGCATGCTGCTCGAAGCGGCCTTCCTCTCCCTGTTCTTTGCGCCGCGCGGGCTGCGGCCGGGCCTCGGAGCGCACAGCCCGCCGAGCCGGGCCAGCCTCTTCCTGCTGCGCTGGGAGTGGTTCCGGATCTATTTCGAGTCGGGCCTGGTCAAGCTGATGAGCGGCGACGTGCAGTGGCGGACTCTGACCGCGATGGATCACTATTACGAGACCGGCCCGCTGCCCAC
>Ga0126309_10000676_pt1 | contig 11358 bp, 7 predicted proteins | sample Plot56_FD_92541 | JGI IMG/M metagenome (GOLD analysis project Ga0126309, IMG submission 92541) | Serpentine soil microbial communities from UC McLaughlin Reserve, CA, USA - Plot56 | ecosystem: Environmental > Terrestrial > Soil > Grasslands | place: USA: UC McLaughlin Reserve, Lake County...
CAGACTGAGAGCCGGTGCGGAAACTTCGGCGACTGGAGAGAAGGAGAGAAGAAGACGACGAACACCCCGAGACGCTTGACACCGGTGGCCCACATAGAAGCCCTGGGCTCCGTTCTGCCGGCCCGTTGGGCCGGTGAGAAGAACCAGAATCCTCTCCGGGTTCTACTTTGACGACAAGTGGCACCGGGAAGACCGCAGGAGGCACCGGCCTCCCAAACGAGCCCGCAGGAGTTGGTTCACCCACCTCCGAAGGGCCACTCTCCCAGCATTCCCCTCTCGTGGCCAGTCGTCGTAGGATCTGGCTCATAGAGTACACTTCCCGCAAGAACATTTCCCCGGATCGAGGCTCCCGCGTCGCCGACAGATGGGCTCGGGCAGTCGAGAGGCTGGGCACGACATTACCTTGACGGACTAGTCCTTCGGGAGCATACTGCAATGGTCGAGGTTCTTGGCACCACCGAGTTTGAAGAGTGGTTTCTCGATCTCGATGCGCGCGATACCGTGGCTGTAGTTCGGATGGTTGGGCTCCTGGAAGCGAGGGGGTTGGCCTTGGGCTTTCCTTACTCCTCTGCCATTGTGGGGAGCCGGTATGCCCTTCGTGAGTTGCGGATCCAGAGCGCTGGTCGGCCTTTGCGAATCGTGTATGCCTTCGACCCGAAGCGCCAGGCGGTCTTGATTCTCGGAGGAGATAAGACAGGGGACGACCGCTTCTATGAACGAATGATCCCGCAAGCCGAGACCATCTGGGAAAGGTACCTTCGAGAAGAGCTCTGAGTCGCTGGCCGCAGTCCCGAAGGTGAAGGACAAAAGATGGAATTGAAAAAGTGGGCGGACGTCCGCGCCAAGAAGCTCTCGCCGGAAGAGCTCAGGCGAATTGACCTGGAGGTCGAGGCTGAGCTTCTGGCGATGGATCTTCGTGCTCTCCGTGAAGCCGTCGGGCTCACCCAGGAAGAGCTCGCCAGGCGCGTTGAAATCACGCAATCGCAGTTGTCGAAGCTGGAGCGTCGGGAGGATCACCGGATCTCTACTCTCCGCCGATATGTCGAGGCCCTTGGCGGGACCTTGGAGATCTGCGCGATTGTGAATGGGAAGCGGATCAAGCTCGACGAAGGGTAGGGAACGCTGGGTTCGGAATCAGGAGAACAGCGATGCGAAACGCGATTCTGGCGATGATCCTGGCCTCGGCTCTCGTGCCTGGAGAGCTCCAGGCAGCGACTGCCAAGGCTCCACCGGCGGATGTCGGACCGGGTCGCATCGCCTGGTTCGACATCACCACGACCAGCCTGCCGCGGTCCAAGGATTTCTACGGAAAGCTCTTCGATTGGCAATTTACCCCGGTCCAGGGCACTGATCAGGCGGCGGAGATCGTCGCGGGTGGCACGCCGATTGGGACGCTGCGCGTTGCGGACGGCAAGATCACCCCGTTCAACGGAGTGGTCTATGTCCAGGTGACCGACCTTCAGGCCAGTTGCAAGAAAGTGAAGGAGCTGGGGGGAACAATCCCAGATGGGTTCCCCTTCAACCTGCCGGACGGCATCGGAGCCATCGCCGTGGCCGTCGATCCATCTGGCCACCCGATCGGGCTCTACTCGAGGACCCCGCTCGCGCCGGTGCCCTCCGGTCCGGATGGAACCGCCACGCACATCCCTTGAAAAGCCAGGTGCAGGTCAGAAAGAGCAGGGCTGCTGCTCGCGGTCTGCCGGCGCGAATCCGATCGTCTGACACCCGTACACGCAGGAACGAGGTGCTGGAAGCCCTCCCGGGAGCGCCCCTCTCCCGTTGATCCGTCTCTTGACCAACGACTACCCGAGTAGTAGTTTTGCTGAAGTTTGGTGAAACCTCTCTGCTCCTCAGGCGTTATGTCCATACAGGAGGGCTCCCCATGGAAAATCTGCTGCAGGACATCAGGTACGGTATCCGGATCCTGATCAAGCAACCGGTCTTCACGACGGTGGCCGTGCTGTCTCTCGCCCTGGGGATCGGGGCCAACACGGCGATTTTCAGTCTGGTGGATGCTCTTCTCTGGCGCAGCTTGCCGGTGGAGCATCCCGAGACCCTGGTGAGTCTCTACACCAAGGACGAGAAGAACCCCGGCTTCGTTCCGCTCTCCCATCTGAACTGGAAGGACTACCGGGATATGAGCCGGAGCTTTTCCGGGGTGCTGGGCTATACCTTCGCGCCGGTCAGTGTACAGACCGGCGGCGAGCCGGCGCTCGCCTTCGGCGTGCTCGCTTCCGGAAACTACTTCGATCTGCTCGGCATCCACGCGGCGCTCGGCCGGACCTTCCTCCCCGAGGAGGACGGCCAGCCGGGGGCTCATCCCGTGGTCGTGGTGTCCCACCGGTTCTGGAAGGAAAGCCTGGCGGGCGATCCGCGGGCGGTCGGCAAGCCCCTCACCATCAACGGCAGCGGCTACACCGTGATCGGCGTGGCTCCCGAGTCGTTCACCGGGACGGATATCGGCGCGGCGCCGCAGCTCTGGGTGCCGATGGCCATGAACCGCCAGATTCAGCCGAATGAGGCGTTCAACTGGTTCGAAAAGCGGCGGGGCTTGATGATGAATGCCATCGCCCGCCTCCGGCCGGGAGTGACCCCCGAAGAGGCGCAGGCGGAGATTGCGACGATCGGCCAGCGGCTCCAGCGCGATTATCCGGAGGACAACAAGGGACGGACCGCCCAACTTGTTCCTCTCGCCGAGGCGGCTCTCAACCCGGGGAACCGGAATGCTGCCAGGGCCGGGACCAGTCTGCTGATGGCCGTGGTCGGCCTCGTGCTGCTGATCGCCTGCGCCAACGTTTCGAACCTGTTGCTGGCCCAGGCGGCGGCGCGGCGGCGTGAGATCGCTGTCCGTCTTTCACAGGGTGCGGCGCGCGGCCGGCTGATCCGCCAGCTCCTCACCGAAAGCCTGCTGCTCTCGCTGCTCGGCGGCGCCGTCGGCCTGCTCATCGCCAATTGGGTCCAGGCGCTCCTGCCGAAGCTGGTCCCTCAGGGAGGCCTCTTCCCGCTGGACCTCGGGCTCTCTCTGGACCTGCGGGTGCTCGCCTTCACGTTGGGCGTGTCGCTCCTGACCGGCCTGGTCTTCGGCCTGGTGCCGGCGCTCCAGGCCTCCAAGGCCGACCTGGTCTCGGCGCTCAAGAACAAGGATCAGGCGGAGACCGGAAAAATCCGCGGCTTCGGGATCCGCGGCGCTCTGGTCGCGGGCCAGGTGGCCCTCTCCCTGGTGTCGCTGATCGCGGCCGGCCTCTTCGTCCGCAGTCTGGGGGAGATGCGGCGCATCGATCCCGGTTTTCCCGCCGATCACCTCGCGGTGGCCTCGTTCGACGTCGGACTTCAGGGATGGGACCAGAGCCGCGGTGAACAGCTCTACCGCGACGTGCGGGAGCGGATCGCCGCGTTGCCGGGAGTGACGGCGGCGGCGCTGGCACAGGCCGGCCCGTTTCAGGGGTCGTTCCTGCGCTCCGTCTTCCTGGAAGGGGAGCAGAGCGCGGAGAACGGCGTCCTGATGCAGGTGAACACCGTGACGCCCGAGCTCTTCGACACCATGGGAGTGCGGATCGTTCGCGGCCGCGCCTTCACCGAGGCGGACCGTCAGGGGGCGCCGGGGGTGGTGATCGTCAACGAGACCATGGCCGAGAGGTTCTGGCCGGGGCAGGACCCGATCGGTAAAAGATTCCATTTCTTCGGCGATGATCCGGTCGAGGTGGTGGGGATCGCCAAAACCATCAAATACAACGCCCTGGGGGAACAGCCTCAGCCGTACGTCTACGAGCCTCTCGCCCAGCGCTACGTGACGAACATCACCCTGGTGGTCCGCTCGCAGCGGTCTCCGGAGAACGTGCTGCCGGCGATCCGGCGCGAGATGCGGGAGATGGCTCCCACGATGCCGCTGGTCAACGTGGCCGCCGTGCCGGAGCTCCTGAACGACAGCCTCGGGCTGATGCGCACGGGGGCCTCCCTGCTGGCCCTCTTCGGCATCCTGGCGCTGGCGCTGGCCTCGGTGGGGCTCTACGGCGTGATGTCGTTCTCGGTGACTCAGCGGTCGCGGGAGATCGGAGTGCGCATGGCGCTCGGGGCGCAGCAGCGGGACGTGCTCCGTCTGGTGCTGCGCCAGGGTCTGACCGTGGTGGGCGTGGGGCTGCTGGCCGGTCTGCTGCTGGCCTTTGGAGCGACGCGCCTGGTCGCCGGGATGCTTTTCGGCGTGACCGCGACCGATCCGATGGCGTTCGGCGTCACCTCCGCGGTCCTCGCGCTGGTGGCTTTGGGCGCCACCCTGATCCCGGCGTTGCGGGCAATCTCGGTGAGCCCGCTCCTGGCGATCCGTTACGAATAGATCACCATTATTCAAAAGACGAAAAAGGGGGCTCACGTGAGCCCCCCTGAGCGAGAGGGTCAAGGAATGATCCTATGGGCGGATCTTGACCCAGGGGCTGGTTCAGGCGCTGACCCTTTTCGGTCTCTCTCGGCACTTGAGGGCTGACCCTCAATTCTATAAGTCACACTTTTCAAGAGGTTGATATTTCGGACACGACCTGGCATCAACCTTGCCTTGGAGAGGGAGCCGTATCCCCCCCGGGTGATATCACTCGGACATTGAAGTCCTCTTCGAGGCAAGGAGGTATTCATGAAGCGTTTCCCGAGTTCTACATCGAGGGCGTGATGACCCACGAGGTCGGCCACCTGTGCTCGGCTTGGGCCACACGAGCGTCAGCGGCGCCACGATGTATCCGTCGGTCAGCTCCTGCAACAACGGTCCGGCGAGCCTCGAAAACGACGACAAGGCCGCCATTCAGGACCTTTACTAGCTCGCTGTTTATTTGATCCTCTCGTCCTCATCGCAGGACGCATCAAGGGACCCTCCGGGGTCCCCTTTTTTTATTTTGATTTGTCGGTAGCGTCCCGTTTTCAGTGGGACGGGCACCATCCCTTCTAGAAGGCTGTTGTCAGTTAATCAACTCAAAGGAGAACGTTGAAATGATGCCATCTGCTGTTCGGAGGATCTCTGTGGTTCTGTGTCTGTTGCTCGTCGCGGCTTTCTTTGCCGGCTCTCCCGCTTTTGCGGGCAGCCGGTCGTACGCCGAGGCGCCGATGCAAACCCAGTGGGAAGGGCTGACGGTCGAGGAGCACCTGCAGGAGCAGGTCAAGCTCAGCCGGAGCCTGGCGGCTGAGCTGCCGGAGCGCGCTCTCGACAGGGCGGTTCAGGTGCCCCTGTCGGCCGCGGAAATCAATTCGATTGAAAAGGCCCCGCGTTGGGTGTCGCCCCTCAAGGTCGGTCTCGTCAAGGCCCTCGCGTCGAAGATCGACGTCTCCGGGCTGAAGCGGGGACAGGCCCAGCCGAGGAACGGCGGCTTCGTGTGGGCGGCCGTGGTGCGCTCCGAAAACGCGGGCGCCGTCCGGCTCCACGTCGAGAACATGTCGCTGCCCCGCAATGCCGAGCTTTACGTCTACAGTCGCAAGGGCGAGGCCTTCGGGCCGTACACCCTCACCGGCCCCAACCGCTCCGGTGAATTCTGGGCCACGGCGGTCTTCGGCCCCGAGGCGATCCTCCAGGTTCGCGTCGCCCGCGCGGCCGATCTGCGCGCCGTCTCCCTCCGCGTCGCGGAAGCCGCTCTCATGACCCGCAAATTCGCGGGAGAGCTGCAGGAGGACATCTTCGCGTCGGAGCCGTCCCTGGAGGTCGGGGCCGCGAACTTCCCCTGCGACAACCCGAGCTGCGTCGTGGACGCGACCTGCTCCAACGTCGCCGCCGCGAATCCGGCGAAGTCCGCCACCGCGAAAATGGAGTGGATTTCCGGCGCCTTCATCTACACCTGCACCGGCGGTCTCATCACCGACAACAATCCGACGCGCAACAACTTCTTCCTGACCGCCAACCACTGCCTCAGCAAGAGCGGCACGGCGGCGAACGTCAGCTTCTATTGGCGCTTCGCCACGTCGTCCTGCAACGGGACCTGCCCGACCAACACCGCCTGGCCGTACAAGACGACCGGCGCGAGCGTCGCAGCGACCAACCGGAAGGGTGATTTCACGCTGCTTCAGTTGAGCGCGAACCCGCCCGCCGGCTCGGTCTTCCTGGGTTGGACCAGCGCTCCGGTGGCCAACACCAACGGCGCGCAGCTCTACCGGATCAGCAACCCGAACTTCGGGCCGCAGGTCTACTCGCAGCACAACGTGGACACGGCCGTCGGGACGTGCACGGGCTGGCCGCGCGGCGAGCGCATCTACAGCCGTGACATCACCGGCGCGACCGACGGCGGCAGCAGCGGCTCGCCGGTCATCAATGCCTCCTCGCAGGTCGTCGGCCAGTTGAGCGGCGCGTGCGGCTTCGACGCGAGCAACGCCTGCGCCGGTGGCCCGGGTGAAGCCAACGCCACGGTGGACGGCGCGTTCGCCTTCTACTACTCGACCGTCCAGCCGATCATCAACCCGTAGTCCATCCGCGCAGTCCCTGCGGCAGATCGAGCCCCGGCTTCGTGCGAGCGAGCCGGGGCTCGCTCGTTTGGGCCGGCGTTTGCTATAGGATGGGCCCATGCTTCGAAGCGAGGTCGGGCCCTGGGGCGGGTGGCTGCCGCCGCTGCTTCTCGTCGTCTTGGTGGTCGGGTTCTACTCGGCGACGACTTCGAATCCTCTCGTTTCGGACGACTACCTCCTGGTGAAAACTGTGTCTGAAGGACCGCTCGCGGCCATCCGTTATCAGGGCGGCTACCACTACATTCCGGCCGGCATGTCCCTGCTGTGGCTCGAGTCGTCGCTCTGGGGAACCGACCCGGCCGGTTACCATTGGGTCGGGATCCTCCTGCTCGCCGTCACTGGCTTGCTGGTGGTGGCGCTCGGCAGGAGGCTCGGTCTCGGGAATCCTGCCAGTTGGGCTGCGGCGGCGCTGTTGACCAGCAACGGAGTGATCCACGAGATCCCTCTTTGGGCGTGCGCGGTCCTGCACTCCGCGTCGACGTGCCTCTACCTTTGCGCCCTGCTCGCCTTTCTGGCCTATCTCCGCAACGGTCGCTGGCGGTACGCGGTCGGTTCCACGCTGCTCTACGTCCTCGCACTGCTCACCCACGAGCAATCGTTGTCTCTTCCGATCGCCGCCGTACTGCTGTCAGCCGCGGAGCGGCAGCCATCCTCCGGCGAGTTGTGGCCGGCGCGATGGCGCAGGGCGAAGGCGCCGCTGGTGGCGATGTTCGTCGCTGGCGCGGGCTACGTGATGGTCAAGCTGGCGCTCAGCGACGGCACGGATCTGACGCCGGGACTCGGCGGTGGTCTGGTCAGCCGTGCAGGTGCGTCGGCTCTGCACCTCCTGCGCGTGCTGCTTCCAAACCTGAGCTGGGAGGCGGCCTGGCAGGTGCTCGATCCTCCCCTGGATGGATGGCCGAAGCATCTCGTCCGCGTCGCGGTCGTCGCCGCAGGTGCTGCGATCTTTGCCAGCCTGCCGCGTCTCGGCAAGCTTCTGGCTCTGTGGGCGGCGGCGCACGTGGGGATGATGGTATTTGCGATCGGCATGGCGTCGCGGCACTATCTGCTGCCCCTCGTCCCGGCCTCACTGCTGGTGGGCCTGGTGCTCGAGCGGATCGCCGACCGGTTGGTGCCGGCGTCCGTCGGCCGGCAGCCCGGGTGGAAGCGCGCGCTGCTGGTGGCTGCGGGCGTCGCGCCCCTGATCGCGATCGGCGTAGCGACCGCAAGCTCGCGAAAAGCGGTGTGGGCAGAGGCCGGACATGTGGCGGAACGCCTGCTGGCCGACGCGGCGAGAGCCACCGCGGCGAGGCCGGGAAAACCGGCACTTTTCGTGATCGATCTCCCCGACGGTTTGGATCTCGGCGAGTCGGAGCCGGCGTACATCTTCCGCTTTGGCTTCGATGTCGCCCTGAGCTGGCGCCTCTCCGGAGAGCCTCTCTCGATCGTTCACCTTCACAGCGAGAAGCCGCCCTCGCGCACCGAGCCTTTCGGGAAGGCGACGACAGAGAGCGAGCTGGCTTCCTTGACGGCCGACCCGCAACGCCTCGTGCTGCGGTACGAACCGGAACAGCGGCGCCTCATCGAGCTGCGGCCTTAGCGCCGGCGGCCCAGGGCCGGTGTAGCCTTCGCGGTGGAGGTGTGTGCTTCGAGGGTGTCGGCTGTGGGACGAGAGGGGACTTGTTTTATGGGCGGAAGAAAGATAGTTCTTCTAGGTGGGCTGTTTTTTCTCCTCTTGTGCTCCCTCACGGGGTCTCGCGCCAGCGGCGGGAGGAGCCGTGCGGGCGGCTCGATCCAGGTCGAATCCCTGTGGATCGCCGATCCGGCAGGGGTCCGCCAGATCTCCCTGGCGGACGGGCACCTGGTCTCCTCCGTCCTCGAGCCTGGCGGCGCCCGCGCCGTGGCGGTGGACGCGGACCGGTCTACCGTCTGGGCCTGGACCGGCCGCTCTCTTTTCGCCCTGGGCTTCGACGGGTCCCGCCATCTTGCCGTGCCTCTCGCTCTCCCCGCCACGGTCCACGCCGATCTCGCGGTGCGGCCGGAGGATGGCGCTGTCTGGCTCGTTGCCGGGCACGAGCTCCGGAGCGTCTCCGCGACCGGCGCGTTGCTCGTGGTGCGGCGCCTGGACCAGCCGGCGGTGGAGCTCGGTCTGGATCCGGCCGCGGGTCTCCTCTGGGTGGCCACCGCCCGGAATGTCGAGGCATTCGACGCGGTGAGCGGCGCCGCCGTCCGTGCGCTCGACCTCGGCCGCGCCCCCGACGTGCGCGGGCTCGGCCTCACGCCGGCGGGCTCGGTCTGGGTGGCCCTGCGCGATGACGCCCGCCTCTTCACGCCGGACGGCACGCTCCTGCGCACCGTCCCCGGCCGCAATCTCGTCGCGCTCGCCGCCGCTCCCGACGGCGGCGCCTGGCTGGCAGACGCCAAGTCGCTGCGCCGGGTCGACGCCGCGGGAAGCGACCGCTTCACCGTGGAGCCCTTCGGTGGCCGCGGCAGCCTTGCGGCCCTGGCCGCGCACCCCGCCGACGGCTCGGTCTGGGCCGCCGCCGGCTCGTCTCTCGCAAAGATCGACGCCACCGGCCGAACTTTCCTTTTCTTCTTCCCCCCTCTCCCGGCGGAAGGGGGGGCGACGGGAGAGGGGGGCCAGGGGGGTGAGGTCCGCGATCTCGCCCTCTTCGCCGATGGCGTTCCGCCCACGGTCGAGATCCTGGCGCCACGGGACGGTGACCTTCTCTCCCAGCGCTCTCCGGAGATCGAGGTGTCGTACGGCGACCGTGGCACCGGAGCCGATCCGTCCACTCTGGAGCTGCGTCTCGACGACGCTCTCCTGGCGGTCCTCTGTGATCGCCGGGTCGACGGGGCTTCCTGCGCCCCGGCCGTGCCGCTCGCCGAAGGGGATCACCTCCTCACCGCGACGCTCCGCGATTTCGCCGGCAACCCGGCGGCGCCCGCGGAGGCCCATTTCCGCATCGATGCCACGCAGCCGGTCATCACCCTCCTGCGGCCTGCCGCGGGAGCCGTGGTGGAGGAGCCGGAGCTGAGCTTTGAAGGAAGCGTCAGCGAGCCGGGGGTCCTGCGCCTGAACGGTGCCGAGATTCCGCTGAGCCCGGATGGCTCGTTCGTCCACGGCCCCGTCCTCCTCCCGGAAGGGGGGAGCTCGTTCGTCTTCACCGCTACCGATCGCGCCGGGAACGCCGGCACGCTCGCGGTGACCGTCACCTATGAGCCGCCGGCGACGGGTGGCCTGCCGCCCGATCCGGCGAGCGTGGCACCGGCGCTCGATCGCACGATCGCTACCGATCTGTTCACCTCCGTGCAGTTCCTGTGGACCGGCAGCCGGCCCGTCCAGACCGGCATGGCGCCGGGAGCGATCGATCCGCAGCGCATCGCCGTGGTCCGTGGACGGGTCCTCGCCCGCGGTGGCGAGCCCCTGGCGGGCGCGCGCGTCTCCCTCCTCGGACATCCCGAGCTCGGCTCCACTCTCAGCCGCGAGGACGGCGCCTTCGACTTGGCGGTGAATGGCGGCGGCTTTCTGACGGTCCAGATCGAAAAAGAAGGCCACCTGACCGCGCACCGCCAGATCCAGGCGGGCTGGCGCCAATGGACCTTGGTGGAGGACGTGGCTCTCGTCCCGCTGGATACCGCGGCCACGGTCGTGACCACGGGGGCTTCCACACTCCAGGTCGCCCGCGGCAGCCGGATCGAAGATGAAGACGGCGTCCGCCGGTCCACTCTCCTGGTTCCGCCAGGCACGCAGGCGCGCCTCGTCCTGCCGGATGGCACGCAGCAGCAGCTCGCAACCCTCACCGTCCGCGCCACCGAGTACACAGTGGGCCCGAACGGCGCCCAAGCGATGCCGGCCACCTTGCCGCCTTCGTCGGCCTATACCTACGCGGTCGAGCTGAGCGTGGACGAAGCCCTCGCTGCTGGCGCGGCCGAGGTGGTCTTCGACCGGCCTCTGGCCCACTACGTGGAGAACTTCCTGGGCTTTCCCGTGGGAGGCGCGGTGCCCGTGGGGTATTACGACCGGAAGCTGGCCGCGTGGATCCCATCCGAAAACGGCCGGGTCCTTCAGATCCTGGGAATCGCCAACGGTCTCGCGGACCTGGACGTGGACGGCTCCGGCGCGCCTGCCGATCCCTCCGCGCTGTCGGCTTTGGGGATCACGGACGCCGAGCGAGGCGCGCTGGCGAGCCTCTATGCGCCCGGGCAGAGCCTGTGGCGCGTGCCGGTCGCGCACTTCACGCCCTGGGATTTCAACTGGCCTTTCCAGCCGCCGGACGACGCCGACGCGCCGAATCCCGATGACGAGCCCGAGACTGAAGAGCCGGAAGAAGAGGCTTGCGAGCAGCCGGGCTCGATCATCGAGTGCCAGAACCAGGTCCTGGGCGAAGAGCTGCCGGTCACCGGCACGCCCTACGCCCTGGTCTACCGTAGCGACCGCGTCCCCGGCCGCAAGACCGCCGACAGCCTGCGCATCCCGCTCTCGGGAGACAGCGTGCCGGCGAGCCTGCGGCAGATCGAGCTGAAGATCTCGATCGCGGGCCGCTCCTTCGCCGCGCAATACCCCGCGGCGGCCCACCAGGTCCACGACTTCACCTGGAACGGCACCGACGTCTATGGCCGGCTCCTCCAGGGGCGCCAGCCGGTCAAGATCGAGATCGGCTTCGTCTACGACGGCGTCTATGGCCAGCCCCTCCCCGGAACGCGGAGCTTCGGCCAGCCCGGCGCGAGCATTACGGTTGGTGGCTCCGAGACGCGCCGGCAGATCACCTTCTGGAGGACCTTCCAGAGCACCGTCGGCCAATGGAGCGCCCAGCCCCAGGGCTTCGGAGGGTGGACCCTTTCCGCGCAGCACGCCTATGACCCGCTGGGCGTCCTGCAGCGGGGCGACGGCGGCCGCATCCTGGGCGC
>Ga0126309_10000677_pt1 | contig 11346 bp, 12 predicted proteins | sample Plot56_FD_92541 | JGI IMG/M metagenome (GOLD analysis project Ga0126309, IMG submission 92541) | Serpentine soil microbial communities from UC McLaughlin Reserve, CA, USA - Plot56 | ecosystem: Environmental > Terrestrial > Soil > Grasslands | place: USA: UC McLaughlin Reserve, Lake County...
GACTAGGACGTATTTGCCAGCGTCCCGGGAGGAGGCGGCTTCGACCTGCCAGTCTTTCCACGCCTCCAAGAAGCCCTCAAGCCAATCTCGCACCGCCCTTACTCCAACGTAGGGCCTGGCTCGGGCACTCCCTCGGGTCCGCGCCACTCGATGTCGGGATGCATGGCCTCGAAGGCGGCCGACATGTCGCCCCGTTGGAAGGCCTCTATGAAGTGGCGCACGACCTCGACGTTCTCCCGCGACATCGCCCGCGGAGTATCCCGCGTCTGGCCAACCCGGATCACCTGGCTGAGAGCCGCCTTGTGCGCTTCTGAGCCGCATCGAACCGTGCCGCGACCGATGAGTAGGGCACCGATTCAGAGCCATTTAGGATCGCTCTCAGCCGACTGGCCTCGGCCCGACAGGCTCCCGAGCAGGCGCGAGCATCCCGGCGATAACCGTCGAGCGAGTAGCCGCACATGCGGCATACGCGACCATCTGAGTGTTCTGGCCCAATAGGCACCACCTGAGCAGCGAGCCCACTGGCAGAACGCAGGCGCAGCCTTATCGTGCGGCGCCCCCGGCGGGATGCGCTCGCGCCCACTCCACGATCCTCTGTGCAGCCTTGATCACCTCGTCGTCGAGAACGAGCACGGGAACAAAGCTCTCGCCCGTCAGCCGCTTGACCTCCTTGCGACCGCGCGTGACGTCTGGAAGCGACGCAAAGCCGTAGACCTTCACCACGTCCGGAGCGTGCCCAGCGTCCGTCAGCGCGTCGAACGCCCTCTTGCAGGGATGCGCCCCGGGACGCCACGAGGCCGACCGTCGCGGCCACGGGACGGGAAACGTGCCCCAGCAGACGTAGAGCTTCATAGCCTCCCTGGTTCCACAGCCTGCAGGGCCAATACGACCGCAGTGATCTCCCGCGACACCGCCTGCTCCCCCAGCCCCACGGCTTCCAGGCCCGACGAACGATGCTGACTAGGTAGGGCTCGCCCTAGGCGTAGTGCCCCGTCAGGGACGTCCCTCAGCTACCGAGGACCTTCTTCATCTCCGCCGTGTCAACCAGGCTCTGGACGCGCGATGCCTTGCCGTCCTTCATCCAGTAGACCTCGACGCCGGGCAGCTTGACCTCGTTGCCCGATTTCGCCTTGCCCTCAAGGTGAGAGAGGACGACGATCGTATCGCCCTGCTCGACCATCTCATCAGGGCTGACGCGGATCTCCTCGAAGGCTTCACCGGCGCTGCGCAGGGCGTCGAGGATGGCCTCCTTGCCTTCGTGCACGCCCGACATCGGAACGCCGTCGGTGTTGGGCCCCTCCCAGCGGGCGTCATCCTCGTATAGCTCGGCCAGGGTGTCGGCGTCGCCGGAGTTGAAGGCGTCGTAGCCGCGCTTTAGGGCCTCGGAGTTCTCTGACATGAGCTACCTCTCGATCGTGGGGGCCGCTCCCCAACCTATGCGCGAGCAGGCGAATGGTCAACTGCGCTGACGCGACTTCGACGTTCTCCCGCGGCATCGCCTACTCCCGCAGCGCCACGGCTTCGAGGGCCTCCTCGTGGCTGTTGAACCACTCGAAGCGGACCGCCTTGCCGTTGCGAAGCGTCCACAGGTAGCCCTGGGGCTGGCGGTGCTCGACCCCGCTGCCGCGTCCGTGGACAACGAAGATGGAGAGGACCAGGACGCTGTCGCCCGCGTCGATCACCTCGTTGTCCTCGAAGCTGACCTCGTCGAACGCGCGGCTGATGCTGGCCGCTGCCTCCTGGAACGCTGCCTTCCCACGGCGGGTTCCCGGCTCGGCAGCGTAGGGCGGGTTGACCCACTCGACCTCCGGGTCCAGAAAGCCATCGGGGAACCGGACCTCGCTGCCTCCCGTCGATTCATGCATACGACGCACGATCTCCACGTTCTCCCGCGACATCGTCCGCCAGTATCTCGCCTGTGACCGGGGCGGATCACCGGCCTGAGAGCGACCTTGTGCGCTTCTGAGCCGCAGCCCGCCGTTCCGCGATCGACGAGTAGGGCACCGATTCAGAGCCGTTTAGGATCGCTCTCAGCCGACTGGCCTCGGCCCGGCAGGCTCCCGAGCAGGCGTGAGCGTCCCGGCGATAGGCGTCGAGGGAGTAGCCGCACATGCGGCAAAAGCGACCATCTGAGTGTTCTGGCCCAATAGACACCACCTGAGGAAGGTGTGCGAGCCCCGAGGCGCGGAACGCCTGGCGGGCGTCCTCGGACAGCGCCTCGTCCTGGCCCAGCACCACGCCCCGGGCCAGGGCGGCGCGCGGGGGGTCGAGACCCCGCGCCACCGACGCCTCGGTCCGGGTCCGGAGGCCGTCGAGCCGGCCGGACAGCCCACCGCGACGGCGACCGTCGGCCCAGAGGCGGCGGACGACCAGCCGGGCATGGGCGCCGGCGCGGCGCAGGTGGTCGTCGTGCGGGCCCAGCCGGCCGAGCAGGCCGCGAACCTCCACCTGGCCGCCCGGGGCGCCCGCGGCCGCCCGTACCTCGCGGCCCAGTCTCAGGACCACCCGCTCGCCACGGCCTCGGCCGGAGGCGAGCGCCACGAGCGCGGAGCGCGTTCCGAAGGCGCCGCGTCGCGGGCGCTCGAGCAGGGTCGCCGAGAGGGTGACCTCATGGCCCAGCAGCGGCTCCAGCGCGGTGCGATCCAGAGCGTGCACGCGAGCCCGGGCCACCAGCGCCCCGGCCAGCACGACGGCCGCGGCCACCGGGCCGAGCGCCGTGCGCCGCCCGCCCAGGGCGGCGGCCAGCGCGGCCGCGGCGAGCACCACGGCCCGCGAGCCGAAGGCCAGCAGTCCGGCCACCAGGCAAGCGATCACCAGGTGGCGCGGATGCGCGCGCACGGCGACCGCCGCCGCCGCCGCGGCCGAGCCCCCGGCGCGCACGAGCCCGGCGATCAGGTCCGCAGGTGGTCCTTGAGCGCGGCCATCCGCTTCGGGCCGATGCCCGGCACCTGATCGAGCTCGGAGACCGAGCGGAACCCGCCGTGCTGCTGGCGGTAGGCGATGATCTTGCGCGCGGTGGCCGGTCCGACCCCGTCGAGCTGGTCGAGCTGCTCGGCGGTGGCGGTGTTGAGGTTGAGCGGCGCGGCCGTCGTCCCGCCGGCCGCCGGCGGCGCTCGCCGCCGTCCCAGGTGCCGTGCCCGCGCCAGGCGCCCCCTGCCCCCGAGGCGGGACTATGACCTGCCGTCCGTCCTCGACCTTGGCGGCCAGGTTGACGCCCGAGAGGTCGGCGCGCGGGGTGGCGCCGCCCGCCATCCGAACCGCGTCGTCGACCCGCTCGCTCGAGCGCAGCCGGTAGACGCCCGGGTGGTGGACCTCGTCGGCGACCTGGACCACGGCCCAACCCCCGTCGGCGTTCGACACCCGCACGGGGACCGGCCTGCCGCCCCCTGCGGGCTCGGTGGGCCGGCTCTCATGCAGGTAGCGCGCGCCGATCAGCACGATGGCCAGGGCCGCGGCGGCATAGACGGCGAGCTGGGGCCGGGACAGGTCACCCATGAGGCGAGGCTAGGAGCCCTGCATTTGCGGATGGGGGCGCGTTTGCAACAAGTCGTCGGCGGCGGGGTCGAGGCCGCCCCGCGACTAGGCTTGGGGCGTGGAGGCGCTCGCCAAGACGCTGTTGATCGTCGCGGCCGCCATCGGCGTCCTGGGCCTGGCGCTGCTCGCCGCGGCCAAGCTCGGGCTGCACCGGCTGCCCGGCGACATCGTGATCGGCCGCGGGCGGTTCGGCCTCTACGCCCCGGTGGGCCTGATGATCGCGCTGAGCCTGGTGCTGACCATCGTGCTCAACCTGATCTCGCGGCGCTGAGGGCCAGGGCGCGCTCGACCGCGCCGGCGGGATCGGCCGCCGGCACGATCGTCTCCACCGTTCGCCCCTGACGGCGCAGCTCCCACGTCCCCAGCCCGACCACCGGTCGGCCCAGCTTGAGCGCGAAGCCGATCTCCGCCAGGGTCCCGTACTCCCCGCCCACCGCGATCACCGCGTCGGCGGCGCGGGCGATCAGCCCGTTGCGCAGCTCGCCCATGCCGGTGGGCAGCGCGACCGCCAGGTGGGCGCTCGCACCCGCCCGGTCCGGTCCGGGCAGCAGCCCCACGGTGATGCCGTTCGCCTCGCGGGCGCCGCGGCAGGCGGCGTCCATCACCCCGCCCAGCCCGCCGCACACCAGCACGGCGCCGTGCCGCGCCAGTCGCCGCCCCACCTCCTCGGCCTGGGCGTCGCGCTCCGGGTCGGCCACGCCCGAGCCGATCACCGCCAGATAGGGCGCGCCGCGGCTCACCGGGGGCGGGCTCATTCGCCGCCGACCCTACCCGTCCGCCCGGGCTCCCATCACGCGCCTCGGAAGTCCGTTCGACGCCGCCTCGGCGCCGCCGGCTAGCGGACGACCAGGTTGACCAGCCGTCCGGGGACCACGACCTCCTTGACCACCTCCCGACCGTCCAGGTGGGCGCGCACCCTCGGGGCAGCCCGGCAGAGGGCCTTCAGCTCGGTCTCGGACGCCGAGCTCGGGGCCTGGATGCGGTCGCGCACCTTCCCGTTGACCTGGCACACCAGCTCCACGGTGTCGGTCTCCAACAGCGTCGCGTCCGGGTACGGCCAGGGCTGCTCCCACACCCGGTCGCCGGTCAGGCGGTGGTAGACGTCTGCCCCGCAGTGCGGCGCGAACGGGAACACCAGGGACGCGGCGGTCGCGGTCGCGAAGCGAAGCGTCCCGTCGCCCACCCGGCCCCTCATCCGGTAGCACTCGTTCACCAGCTCCATCACGGCAGAGATCGCGGTGTTGAACGCGAACCGGCCGGTCATGTCGCGGCCCACCTTGTCGATTGCCCAGTGGGCCTTGCGCAGCAGGCCCAGCTCGTCGCCGGAGGGATCCTCGGGCGGATCGGCGGCTCCCGTCTCCTCGGCGAGCTCGGCGGCCAGCCGCCACAGACGCGACAGGAAGCGGTGAACGCCCTCCACACCGTCGTCTGACCAGTCGACGTCCTGGTCGGGCGGCCCGATGAACAGGATGTAGCACCGAGCCGTGTCGGCGCCGTAGCGCTCGGAGATATCGGCCGGATCGACGGTGTTGCCCTTGGACTTGGACATCTTGGCGCCCTGCTTGGTGACCATGCCCTGGGTGAACAGCGCCGAGAACGGCTCGCGGACCTCGAGCTCTCCCATGTCGGTGAGCGCCTTGCAGAAGAACCGCGCGTAGAGGAGATGGAGGATGGCGTGCTCGACCCCGCCGATGTACTGGTCGACCGGCATCCACCTGCGGACGATCGCGCGGTCCCACGCCGCCTGATCGTTGTTCGCGTCGCAGTAACGCAGGAAGTACCAGGAGGAGTCGACGAAGGTGTCCATGGTGTCGGTCTCACGCCGCGCCTCGCCTCCACAGGCCGGACACTCCGTGCGCACCCAATCCTCCGCGGCGGCCAGCGGCGACTGGCCGCGGGGCGTGTAGTCGCGCAGGTTCGGTAGCTCCACCGGCAGCCGGTCCTCGGTAACGGGGACGACGCCGCAGTGTGCGCAGTAGACGACCGGGATCGGGCATCCCCAGTAGCGCTGGCGGGAGACCAACCAGTCACGCAGGCGGTAGCTGACCGAGGCATGGCCGCGGCCTTCGCGATCCAGCCAGGCGATGATCCGCGCCATCGCCTCCCGGTTGGGCAGTCCGTCGAACGCCGGCGCCGAGTTGACGAGCCGACCGTCGCCGGTGTAGGGCAGCGCGTCGTCGGGCCCCTCGATCACCCGACGGATCGGCAGCCCGAACGCCACGGCGAAGGCGTGGTCGCGCTCGTCGTGAGCCGGCACCGCCATGATCGCGCCCGTCCCATACTCCATCAGCACGTAGTCGGCGACGTACATCGGGAGCCGCTCGCCGTTGACCGGGTTGACGACCGTGCGCCCGAGGGGCACGCCGGTCTTGGGCTTGTCGAGATCGCCGCGGGCCTCGGTGGACTCGGCCAGGGCGTGGTTGACGTAGGCGCGCACCTCGTCCTCGTGCTCCGTCCCCGCCGCGAGCTTGAGGACATCGGGGTGCTCGGGGGCGAGCACGAAGAAGGTCGCGCCGAACAGGGTGTCGGGCCGAGTGGTGAACACGGGGTAGTCGATCCCCAGCTCCTCGCACCGGAAGATCACCTCGGCGCCCTCGCTGCGGCCGATCCAGTTGCGCTGCATCGTCTTCACGTGCTCGGGCCAGTCGATGTCCCGGAGGTCGTGCAAGAGGGCATCGGCGTAGTCGGTGATGCGGAAGAACCACTGCTCGAGCTGCCGGGCCTCGACCTCAGCGCCACAGCGCTCGCAGCGGCCGTCGACCACCTGCTCGTTGGCCAGGACGGTGGCGTCGTTGGGGCACCACTTGACCGCCGCCTCCTTGCGGTAGGCGAGATCGCGCTCCAGGAGCTTGAGGAATATCCACTGGGTCCACCGGTAGTAGCGGGGCTCATGGGTGCCGAACTCCCGCGTCCAGTCGATCGAGATCCCCCACTGGCGGAACTGGCGCTGGAAGGCGGCGATCGACTTCTCGGTCGACTCCCGCGGATGCTCGCCGGTCTTGATGGCGTGGTTCTCGGCCGGCAGCCCGAAGGCGTCATAGCCCATGGGATGGAGGACCCGGAACCCGTTGCGGCGGCGGAAGTGGGCGATGGCGTCCCCGACCGAGTACGTCTTCAGGTGGCCGATGTGCGGCTCGCCGCTGGGGTAGGGCAGCATCTCCAGGACGTACGCCTTGGGCCGGTCGTCGCCGCCTTCGTTGGGCACCACCCAGGTGCCCTCCTCGTCCCACACCCGCTGCCAGCGGGCCTCGATCCGATGGGGCTCGTAGCGGTGTTCGGTCACCTTTCGAGAGGCTAGCGACCGGTGGCGCCTAGACTGCGGGCGTGCCGGACCCGGCCGCCTTCCCGGTGCAGCGCACCGAGGTGCGCGACGGTGTCGAGCTCGCCTTCCTGAGGCACGGAGTCGACGGCGTCCCGCTCCTGCTGGTCCACGGCTGGCCCGAGACCAAGCGGATCTGGTGGCGCAACGTCGCGCCGCTCGCCGAGGCCGGATTCGAGGTCATCGTGCCCGACCTGCGCGGGTTCGGCGATTCGGGCCTCGCGCCCGACGGCTTCTACGACCTGGCCGCCCATGCCCGTGACCTCCACGCGCTGGTCCAGGACGTCCTCGGCCACGAGCGCTGCGTCGCCGCCGGCGGCGACCTCGGCGGCGGCGTGATCCAGGACCTCGGCCTGCGCTTCGAGGGCTTCGTCGAGCGCCAGTGCCTGTTCAACACCGTCCTCCCCCTGATCCCCGAGCAGTACGAACAGGCCGGGCTGCCCTCGGTCCCCGGGCGGGAGATGCGCCAAGCGGCCGACTACTTCATCCGGCAGGGCCGCGACGCCGAGGCGCTGGCCGCCGAGCTGGACTCGCCCGAACGGCGCCGGCGCTACATCGCCGGGTTCTACGGCCATCGCTTCTGGGCCAGCCCGGGTGCCTTCGACCCTGGCGAGGTGAGCTTCATGACCGAGCCGTTCGCCGACCCCGACCGGCTGCGGGCGTCGTTCGGCAACTACGAGAGCGCGATGGGGACCCGTGAGCTGTCCGAGCCGCCGCGCTTCTTCGAGCCAAGCCCGGTCCCCACCCTGGCGCTCTACGGACCCGACGACCACGTCATCTGGCGCGACTACCCCGAGCGTTGCGAGGTGGTGTTCAGCGAGCTGATCGGCCCGTTCGTGGTGCCGCGCGCGGGCCACTTCCTCCAATGGGAGCGCGCCGACCTATTCAATCGCGCGCTCGCCCACTTCCTGCGCGGGGGCCGGTGACGGCGCCGGCCGAGCGTTCATGGAGCTGACGGGACTCGAACCCGTGGCCTCCTCGCTGCCAGCGAGGCGCTCTCCCAGCTGAGCTACAGCCCCAGGGTCAGGCTTACGGGTGGCAAGGGTAGTACAGGCGCGGCCTCGGCCCGGCCGCCGGCGCTCAGCTTCACACGCGCGCCAGCTCGTGCGCGGGCGCCTCGCCCCACAGCTGCTCGAGCCGGTAGAACGACCGCATCTCGGGCGTGAAGACGTGGACCACGACGTCGAGGTAGTCCATCAGGATCCAGCTTGCCTGGGGCAGCCCCTCGATGCGCCTGGGCAGCGTCCCGTGGTCGTGCTTGAGGCCCTCGTAGATGCCGTCGTGAATGGCCTTGGTCTGACGGTCCGAGCTCCCGGAGCAGATCACGAAGAAGTCGGTGTAGGTCACGACGCCCCGCAGGTCGAGTGCGACGATGTCCTGCGCCTTCTTGTCCTCGGCGTAGCCCGCGATCACCCGGGCCAGCTCCTCGCCGCTCACCGCGCCACCGTCGGCGAGCCCGCCGGCGCTCCGTAGAGCCCGTGCTGTTCGATGTAGCGCGCGACCGCGTCCGGCACCAGGTCACGCACCGGTCTCCCGGCCGCGATGCCCTCCCGGATCGCGCTGGAGGAGACGTCGATGCGAGGCATGTCGAAGAACACAACCCGGTCGCGCCCATCCAGGCCGGCCAGGGCCCGCTCGACCTCGGCGCGGCCGGCCCACTCGCGCTCGGCCACCGCGAACCTGGCCAGCCGCAGGACCTCCTCGGGCTGTCGCCAGCCGGGCAGGCTGGCGGCCATGTCGCCGCCGGCGACGAAGGTGAGCTCGTCCTGGGGGCTTGCCTCGTGCAGCGCGCGCAGGGTATCGACCGTATACGACGGGCCGCCCCGGTCGACCTCCAGCTCGGACACCTCGATCCGCTCGTCGCCCGCCGCGGCCAGCCGGCACATCGCCAGGCGATGCTCCGGTCCCGGGTCCTCCCCCGCATCCTTGTGCGGCGGTAGGGCGACCGGCATCAGGAGCAGGCGGTCGAGCCCCAGCTGCGAGAGGGCGGCCTCCGCGCAGGCGAGATGACCGACGTGCGGAGGGCTGAACGTCCCGCCCAGGATCCCGATTCGCGCCAAGCCCTAGCGCACCCGTTGCCCGGTCACGCCGGCGGGGGTCAGGGGCGGACCTGGCCGGAGCCTTCGACGATGTACTTGTACGTGCACAGCTCCCGCATACCGATGGGCCCGCGGGCATGGAGCTTCTGGGTCGAGTTCCCGATCTCGGCGCCCATCCCGAACTCTCCACCGTCGGTGAACCTGGTCGACGCGTTGACGTAGACACAGGCGGCGTCCACGCCCAGCTCGAAGGCCCGGGCGGAGTCGGTCGAGGCGGTGACGATCGCCTCCGAATGCCCACTGCCGCGGGCGTTGATGTGCTCGATCGCCTCGTGGACGGAGTCGACCACCGCCACCGCCAGGATCATCGCCAGGTACTCGGTGTCCCAATCGTCCTCGGTGGCGTCCCCGAGGTCGGGTGCCAGATCGCCGGCCGCGGCACGGGCGCGTCCGTCCGCGCGCAGCTCCACTCCGGCGTCGCGCAGCCGGCGAAGGACTGCCGGCAGGAAGTCGGGCGCCGCGTCGCGGTGGACCAGCAGGGTCTCGACCGCGTTGCACACCCCGGGCCGCTGGGTCTTGGCGTTGACCACGATCTCCTCGGCCGCGGCCAGGTCGGCGTCGGCGTCCACGAACACGTGGCAATTGCCGGAGGCGGCGTAGATGACCGGCACCGTGGCCACGGCCTTGAGGGCGGCCTTCAGCCCCTCCCCGCCGCGGGGGACGATGAGATCGACCAGGCCGTCCTGGGTGGCCAGCTCGGCCAGCTCCTCGCGGCCGCCGCCGGCGACCAGCCCGATCGTCCCCGGGGGGAGGCCGGCCTCGTCCGCCGCTCCGGTGGCCACGGCGGCCAGCACGGCGTTGGAGTCGGCGGCCTGGGAGGAGCCGCGCAGCACGATGGCGTTCCCCGACTTGATCGCCAGCGCGGTGCAGTCGATCGTGACGTTCGGCCGCGCCTCGTAGATCACCGCCACCACGCCCAGGGGGGTGCGGACCTGGCGCAGGTCGAGCCCGTTGGGCAGCCTGAAGCCCCGGATGACCTCGCCCACCGGGTCGGGCAGCGCCACGATCTGGCGCACGCCGTGCGACATCGCCGCCACCCGGCTGGGGTCGAGGCGCAGCTTGTCGAGGAACGCGAGGTCCAGCCCGGCCGCCCGGCCCGCCTCCATGTCGCGCGCATTGGCCTCCAGGATCTCCTCGACCCGGTCGTCCACCGCCGCGGCGATCGCCTCCAGGGCCGCCTTCTTGGTGGCGGTGTCCAGCGGGGCCAGGTCGCGTGCCGCACGCTTGGCGGCGCGGCACACGTCCGCCACGGATTGCGTGGTGATGGCCATGGGAACAGGTTACGCGAGGCCGCTCAGCTGAGCACGAAGTAGTCCCGGTGGACGGCCTCCTCCGTCGCCCGGGGCAGCACCTCGCGAACCTGCGGGGACTTCATGCCCTTGATGCGCCGGAGCTCCGCCGCCGAGTAGTTGCAGATCCCCTTCCCGATCGTCGCGCCGCCGTCGACCACGTCGACCGCGTCCCCGGCATCGAACTCTCCGCTGACGTCCACGACGCCGACCGGCAGCAGCGAGGTCCCGCCCTCACGCAGCGCTCGCGCGGCGCCCGCGTCCACCACCACCCGGCCGTGGCTGGGCTTGGCGTACTTGAGCCAGAGCTTGAAGCTTGAATAGCGCGACGTGCGAGGCGGGAACCGGGTGCCCGTCCGGCCGCCCCGGATGGCCGCCGCGACCGCCTCCTCGTCCAGCCCGCTGGCAATCACCGTCTCGATGCCGGCCGCGGTCGCCATCTCCGCCGCCACCACCTTCGAGCGCATTCCGCCGGAGCCCAGCGGCGAGGTGGCGTGCCCGATCTCCAGCTCCGACAGCGACTCGAAGTCGGTGACCTCCCCCACCAGCGCCGCGCTCGGCAGCGTGCGGGGGTCGGCGGTGTGGAGCCCGTCGGTGTCGGTCAGCAGGACCAGGCGGCGCGCGCCCACCAGGATGGCCACCTGGGCGGCCAGGAAGTCGTTGTCCCCGAACGAGATCTCGTCGGTGGTGGTGGTGTCGTTCTCGTTGATCACCGGAACCACGCGCCAGTCCAGCAGCTTGCGCAGCGTCTGGCGGGCGTTGAGGTAGTGGGTCCGGGCGCTCATGTCGAAGAAGGTCAGCAGGACCTGGGCGCTGGGCACGTCGTGTTCGCGCAGCAGCTCGTCGTAGAAGCGGTAGAGCTTGCCCTGCCCCACGGCGCTGGCGGCCTGGAGCTCGTCCATGGCGCGAGGCCGCGCGCCGCCGCCCGCGGCGGGCAGCCTGAGGCCGAGCACCCTCATCCCGCGCGCGATCGCGCCGCTGGTCACCAGCACCACGTCGCGCCCGGCGCGGTGAACCTCCGCCACCGCCCCGCACACCGAGCGCAGCACGCCGCCGCGCACCTCGCCCGCCTCGTCGGCGACGATGCTGGAGCCCAGCTTCACGA
>Ga0126309_10000678_pt1 | contig 11334 bp, 11 predicted proteins | sample Plot56_FD_92541 | JGI IMG/M metagenome (GOLD analysis project Ga0126309, IMG submission 92541) | Serpentine soil microbial communities from UC McLaughlin Reserve, CA, USA - Plot56 | ecosystem: Environmental > Terrestrial > Soil > Grasslands | place: USA: UC McLaughlin Reserve, Lake County...
GGCAGCAGCCTTCGCCCCCAGACCGTCAACTTCCGCGCGTTGGTCCAGGGCGAGAAGGCCGCGACGAAGGTGAGCAGGTAGAGCGCCAGCGGCAGCACCCAGAGCAGCGGCACGGGCGCCAGGTCGCGCGTGATGTAGCTGGTCACGCCGAGCATCAGGCTCGACGGCACGGCCGCCAACGCCAGCCACAGCAGCCGCCGCCGCCACGCGATCGGCGCCGCACCGGCCACCGCCGGTGCCGACCTCTCCGCCGCCGGCCGCCGCCACAACGCCACCGCGCTCGCCCCAACGAGGACCACGGCCACGGCGTAGCCGATGCTCCAGGCGCTGCCCTGGTCGTCGAGTCCCAGCAGCGGCTCGGCCAGCAACGGGTAGGCCAGCAGGCCCAGCAGGCTGCCGCCGTTGCTGGCCGCGAACAGGAAGTAGGGGTCGCGCGCCGCCCGGTGGCGCGTGCTGGCCAGCCAGCGCTGCACCATCGGGCCGTTCGCGGCCAGCGCGACGAACGGCGCCCCCGCGGTCGTGGCCAGCAGCGCCAGCAGCCAGGGCACCGGATTGTCGCCCTCGGGCGGCTCGCCGCCGGGCAGGCCGATCGGCAGCACGATCGCCGCCGCCGCCAGCAGCACCAGCTGGAGCACGGCCTGGCGCCGCGGCGCCAGCCGGCTCGTGACGTGCGCCAGGCCGTAGCCCGCCAGCAGCGCCGACTGGAAGCACAACACGGTCGTCGGCCACACCTCGGGCGCCGAGCCGAGCAGCGGCAGCACGAACTTGCCGACCATCGGCTCGAGCACGAACAGCAGGGCCGCGCTGACGACCAGCGCGAGGGAGTAGAGAAGGGTCAAGCGGGTGTCAGCAGGAAGACATCGTCCTGCTGCCGTGACCAATCGGCGTCGCGTCCACCGACCGCCATCAGCTTCGGAAGGCCGGCCTGAGCCGCCTCGGGCGACTCCCAGCGCCCGATGGCAACGAGGCTCGGACTTTGCGCGTCGCGGAAGGACTCGATCGAGACCAGGCCGGGGGTGCCCTCCATTGCAGCCTCGATCTTCTTCATGAATGCCACGAAGTCGTCGGCGTGCTCGGGCTTCGGGTGGTGGACTGCCAGGGTGATGAACATGCGCGCCACCCTAGTCGCGACGCTGATCTCGATTCCTGCCAACCTGGGCTACGCGGCCCTCGCGCTGCTCGTCGGCCTGGAGTCGTCGGGCCTGCCCGTGCCCGGTGAGACGGCGCTGCTGGCCGCCGGCGTGCTGGCCTCGAAGGGCAAGCTCAGCATCGAGCTGGTGATCGCGATTGCTGCGGCCGCGGCGATCGTGGGTGACAACGTGGGCTACTGGATCGGTCGCAAGGGCGGCCGCAAGCTGCTCGAGGCACGCGGGCCCCTGCGCAAGTACCGCCTGAAGGTGCTCGAGCACGGCCAGCCGTTCTTCGAGAGGCACGGCGCCAAGTCCGTCTTCCTCGGCCGCTGGTTCGCCGGTCTGCGCATCGCGGCCGCCTGGCTTGCCGGCATCAACCACATGCGCTGGCGCGACTTCCTCTTCTGGAACGCGGCGGGCGGCGTGGCCTGGGCACTCAGCGTGGGCCTGCTGGCCTACGCGCTCGGCCCCACCGCGGAGAAGCTGTTCAAGACCTTCGGCATCGCGGGCGCGGGACTGGTGATCGCCATCCTCGCCGGCCTGTTCGCCTGGCGCCACTTCCGCTACGGCAGCCCTGCCCGGCCTCGTTAGTGTCGAGCGCCATGGAGCTGCGCCCCCTCGGCCGCACCGGCGTCAAGGTCAGCCCTCTGTGTCTCGGCGCGATGATGTTCGGCGCCTGGGGCAACGAGGACCACGACGAGTCCGTCCGCATCATTCACCGGGCGCTCGACGCCGGCATCAACTTCATCGACACCGCCGACGTGTACGCCCGTGGCGAGTCGGAGGAGATCGTCGGGAGGGCGCTCCGCGGCGGCCGCCGCGACAACGTCGTGCTCGCCACGAAGGTGCACGGCACGATGGGCGACGATCCCAACGAGTTCGGCAACTCGCGCCGCTGGATCGTCAGGGAGGTCGACAACAGCCTCCGCCGTCTGGGCACCGACTGGATCGACCTCTACCAGATACACCGCCCCGAGCAGGACACCGACATCGATGAGACCCTCGGCGCCCTGACCGACCTCGTGCGCGCCGGCAAGGTCCGCTACATCGGCTCCTCGACCTTCCCCGCCAGCCAGATCGTCGAAGCGCAGTGGGTGGCCGAGAGGCGCGGACGCGAGCGCTTCGTGTGCGAGCAGCCGCCCTACTCGCTGCTCAACCGGGCGATCGAGGCCGACGTGCTGCCCACCTGCGCCCGCTACGGCATGGGCGTGATCCCCTGGAGCCCGCTGGCCGCCGGCTGGCTGACCGGCAGGTATCGCAAGGGCGCGGAGCTGCCCCAGTCGCGTCGCGCCCAGCGCATGCCCGGCCGCTACGACATGTCGGAGCCGGCGAACCAGCGCAAGCTCGACGCGGCCGACGCCCTCGCGCACCTCGCCGAGCAGAACGGGATGACGATGATCGAGTTGGCGATCGCCTTCGTGATCCGCCACCCGGCGGTCACCGCGGCGATCATCGGCCCGCGCACGATGGACCACTTGGAATCGCAGCTCACGGCCGCCGACGTCGAGCTGTCGGACGAGGTGCTCGACAGGATCGACGAGCTGGTGCCGCCTGGCGCCAACGTCAATCCAAGCGAGACTGGCTGGAACAACCCGGCGCTCGAACCGCGTTCGCTGCGCCGCTGAGGCCATAGGCTGTCCGCGGTTTGGAAGCGCTGAGCGCACCCCTGCTCCGGCTGGCCCTGGACAACCTCGCCGACTCGGTCACGATCCACGACGCGCGCGGCAAGTTGCTCTATGTCAACGAAGCCACCGCCGAGCTGATGGGCGGGCAGAGCGTCGAGGAGATACTCGCCGCCGACCCGGGCGCCTGGACCCGGCGCTTCGCGATGTACGACGAGGAAGGACGGCCCGTGGACCTGAGCCGACTCCCGGGCCGGCGCGTCTTCGAGTGCAGGTGCGCCGAGGAGCTGCTTGTTCGCAGGGTGGACAAGGAGCTGGGGGACTCGCGCTGGATTCGGATCAAGGCGGCGCCGCTGCAGGACCAGGACGGAAACGTGGCCGCGGCCGTCAACGTCAGCGAGGACGTGACCGACGTCAAGGAGGCCGAGCTGGCGCAGCAGCTGCTTGCCGATGCCAGTGAGGCGCTCGCCTCCTCGCTGGACTATGCGCAGACGCTGCGGCAGGTGGCCGAGCTGGCGGTGCCCGAGCTGGCCGACTGGTGCGGCGTCGACCTGTTGTCTCCCGCGGGCACGATCGAGCCCGTGGCGATCGCTCACGCGGACCCGGAGAAGGTCGCGCTCGGCTGGGAGCTGCGGCGCCGCTACCCCACCGACCCAAAGGCCGAGGGCGGGAGCGCCGAGGTGTTGCGCACGGGCCAGCCTCAGCTCGTGCAGGAGATCCCCGACGAGCTGGTCGTCCAGGCCGCCCGGGACGAGGACCACCTGCGGCTGATGCGCGCCCTCGGCCTGCGCTCACTGCTGATCGAGCCGCTGCGCTTCGGCGACCAGGTGATAGGCACGATGAGCTTCGTCCAGCAGGACCGCCGCTTCTCCGACGGCGACGTTGCGCTTGCCGACCAGCTCGCGCGCCGCGCGGTGCTGGCGATCGAGAACTCACGCCTCTACTCCGAGCGCGCGCACATCGCCAAGACCTTGCAGGAGGGCCTGCTGCCGCCCAGCCTCTCGGCGCCACCGGGCTGGGAGGCCGCCGTGCTCTTCCGCGCGGCCGGCACCGCGAACGAGGTGGGCGGCGACTTCTATGACGTGGTCGGCCTCGACGACGGCTGGATCGCGTTCGTCGGCGACGTGACCGGGAAGGGCGCGCCGGCCGCGGCCATCACGGCCAGGGCGCGCTATACGCTGATCTCGGTGGCCCAGATGACGGGCCAGGCCACGACCGCGCTCGAGCGCGTCAACCTCGCCCTCGTGGACCTCGGCGGCCTCCCGTTCTGCACGGTGGCCTGCGCGCACTTCAGCGGTGACCCCGAGCACGGAGCTCTCGAGATCATCTCGGCGGGGCACCCGCTTCCCTACATCGTCGCCGGGGACAGGGTCGAGCCCGTGGGCAGGCCCGGCCCGCTGCTCGGCCTCGACCCCGAGGCGTCGTGGAAGCGCCAGCGCCTGTGCGTCGAGCCGGGCGAGTCGATCGTGCTCTACAGCGACGGCGTGCCGGACACCGTCGGCGCCGACCGCGAGCGCTTCGGCGACGAGCGGCTGCGGCGGGTGCTGGGGGAGGGGGCGGCGGAGAGCGCTTCCGATCTGGTGGAGCGGCTGGACCGCGCGCTGCTCGACTTCCAGGGCAGCGAACAGCCCGACGACATCGCGGTGCTTGCGCTGCGCCGCAAGCGCTAGCCCGGCACCGCCTCGCGCTTGCCCCGGCGCGCGCTCTTCTCGCGCCTACCGGCGTCGAGCTCCAGCTTGCGCAGCCGCACCGCATCCGGGGTGACCTCGACGCACTCGTCCTCGCGGATGTACTCGAGCGCCTGGTCGAGCGACAGCCGGCGGTGCGGCATCAGCCTGACCGTCTCGTCGGAGCCGGCCGCGCGCATGTTGGTCTGCTTCTTCTCGCGCACGGCGTTCACGTCGAGGTCGTCCGAGCGGGCGTTCTCGCCGACCACCATGCCCTCGTAGACCTCCTCGACCGGCCCCACGAACAACTGCCCGCGCTCCTGCAGCTTCAGCAGCGCGAACGTGCCGGTCTGGCCGCGGCGGTCGGCTACCAGCGAGCCCGTCGGCCGAGTACGGATCTCGCCCTGCCACGGCTCGTAGCCCTCGAAGACCGAATGCAGGATGCCCGAGCCGCGCGTGTCGGTCAGGAACTCGGTGCGAAAGCCGATCAGCCCGCGCGTGGGTACGAGGTAGTCGAGGCGGACCCAGCCGGTGCCGTGGTTGACCATGTTCTCCATGCGGCCCTTGCGCAGGGCCAGCATCTGCGTGACCACGCCGAGGAAGTCCTCGGGCACGTCGATCGACAGCCGCTCGATCGGCTCGTGCAATTCGCCGTCGATATCGCGAGTGACCACCTGCGGCTTGCCCACTGTCAGCTCGAAGCCCTCGCGGCGCATGGTCTCCACGAGCACCGCCAGCTGCAGCTCCCCGCGGCCCTGCACCTCCCAGGTGTCCGGGCGACCGGTTTCGAGCAGGCGGATCGCCACGTTGCCCACCAGTTCCTGCTCGAGCCGGTCGTGCACCAGGCGCGCCGTCAGCTTCGTACCCGATCGTCCCGCGAGCGGCGAGGTGTTGATCCCCACCGTCATACCAAGCGCCGGCTCCTCGACCGCGATGAGCGGCAGCGGGCGCGGCTGGCCGGGATCCGCGATCGTCTCGCCGATGGTGATCTCCGGGATGCCCGCCAGGGCGATCACCTCGCCGGGCCCGGCCTCGTCGGCGGGCACGCGCCGCAGCCCCTCGGTCACGTACAGCTCGGCCACCTTGACGTTCTCCACCGAGCCGTCGCGCCGGCACCAGGCCACCTGCTGGCCGCGGCGGATCGCGCCCTGGTGCACGCGGCAGAGGGCCAGCCGGCCCACGTAGCTGTCGGCGTCGAGATTGGTCACGCGCGCCTGCAGCGGATGGCCCTCGTCGTACTCCGGCGCCGGCACGTGTTCCAACAGAAGCTCGAGAAGCGGGCGCAGGTCCTCACCCTCGACGCCGGGGGCGGCCGACGCCCAGCCGGCCTTCGCGTTCGTGTAGACGATCGGGAAGTCGATCTGCGACTCGTCGGCATCGAGGTCGAGGAACAGCTCGTAGACCTCGTCGACCACCTCGGCGATGCGCGCGTCGGGGCGGTCGACCTTGTTCACCACGAGCACCACCGGCAGCCGTGCCTCCAGCGCCTTGCGAAGCACGAAGCGCGTCTGCGGCAGCGGGCCCTCGGAGGCGTCCACCAGCAGCATCACGCCGTCGACCATCGTCAGCCCGCGCTCCACCTCGCCGCCGAAGTCGGCGTGGCCGGGGGTGTCGACGAGGTTGATCTTCACCTCGCCGTACTGCACCGCGGCGTTCTTGGCGAGGATCGTGATCCCCCGCTCGCGCTCCTGGTCCATCGAGTCCATGGCCCGCCCGGCAAGCCCGAGCATGGCGTCCACCAGCGTGGTCTTGCCGTGATCGACGTGCGCGATGATCGCGACGTTACGGAGGTCTGTGCGCTCGGGCATGGCCCGCCTAGGTTGGCAGGCGTGCTGCGGCTAGACGCTCGCCGGCCGCGGCGCCCGGCGGAGCAAACCTCTGAGACCGACCAGTCCCAGTACGGCGGCGGCGCCGATCTCGGCCAGCACGATCAGCCAGGAGAGGGCGTCGACGTTGAGATCGGGATAGGGGTCGCTGAAGGCGCTCCAGTGAGGAAGGATGTGGCTGGAGGTCACCCCGAGCGCTGTCCACAGCCCGACGGCCGCCGCCACGAGCGGAGCCTTCGGGTGGCGCCGCAGCGCGAGAACCAGGGTTACCACTGCGAGGATGGTGATGATCGTGCCGCCCACCATCACTTCGGTGGTCAGGCGCTCGGTGCCCTGACGCTGGTGGTCCAGGCTGTGGGCGATGTTGGCGACGAAGAACGCCAGGCCGGCCGCTCCGAGGGCGTCGATGCGCCTGAGCATCGTTCGAGTGTACGGCGGGCTGCCGCCCCGAGTGTGACCGCCGACACGGTCTAGGCTCGTGCTCGATGACCGCCCTCTTCGTATGCCTTCACAACGCCGGCCGCTCCCAGATGTCGGCGGCGCTGTTCGAGCGTGCGGCCGGAGGCCGCCACCAGGCGCTGTCCGCCGGTACGACGCCGTCCGAGCGCGTCCACCCGGAGGTCGTGGAGGTCATGCGCGAGCTCCAGATCGAGCTGGCGGAACGCAAGCCCAGGCTGCTGACACGCGAGCTCGCCGAGCAGGCCGACGTCGTGGTCACGATGGGCTGTGGGGACCAGTGCCCGTACATCCCCGGCAAGCGCTACCTCGACTGGCAGCTGGAGGACCCCAAGGGCCGGCCGGTGGACGAGGTGCGCGCCACACGCGACGACATCGCGGCACGGGTCGAGCAGCTCGTGACGGAGCTGGATCGGGGGCAGTAGGTGCTGCACGGTCCTCAGCGCCTCTACGAGGACTGGGAGCGCGCGCACTGGGCCGCGCAGGATGTGGACCTGTCGCGCGACCGCTCCGACTGGGAGGCGATGCCCGCCGCGGAGCGGGAACTCCTGCAGTTCGTGCTGAGCTCGCTGATGGTCGCCGAGGAGCGCATTTCGACCCAGTTCGTAGGCCTCGTGCTCGCCCAGGACGACGAGGAGGAGGGCAGCTACCTCTCCACGCAGCTGGTCGACGAGAACCGCCACATGCAGTTCTACGCGCGCTTCCAGAACGAGGTCATCGCCGACCCCGCCTCGATCGCCGACCACGTCGAACGCGCCCGGGCGCAGCTCGGCGAGCCGTTTCGAAAGCTCTTCGACGAGGCGCTGGTTCAGGCCCACGAGCGCCTGCGGGACGACCCCGGCAACCGCGACGCGAAGGTCGACTTCGTCACGATCTACCACATGGTCATCGAGGGTACGCTCGGCATCACCGCCTCCCACTTCGTGCTCGACTTCCTGCGCTACCGCGAGCTCCTTCCCGGCTTCGCCGAGGGCTACGGCCTGATCCACAAGGACGAGCAGCGCCACATCGCCTACGGCACCTGGTTCCTGGCGCAGGCCGTGCGCGAGCACCCCGAGATGGCGGAAATGATCCGGCGCCGCATCCACGACCTGCTGCCGGCGGTGGCCGAGTCGGTTGCGCCGCCCAGCGAGGGCGCCTGGGACGTGCTCGGCGTGGAGGACGGCGCACTGGCCGCGTACGGGCTCGACGCGCTGGGGCGCCGGCTGAAGATCATCGGAGCACCGCTCCAGCCCGCGCCGAGCTAGCTTGCGGCAATGTCCGCGCGGGGCCCATGACCTTCTTCCTGGCGTTCCTCTGGATCGCGGCGGCCAGCGTGGCGTTGTTGCTCAAGCGGCCGGAGCCGCGGCCAGCCGCACCCTGACGCCGCGCGCGGGCGTGTAGGTGATGCCCTTCCGCACGCCGCGCTCCGGCCGGCGGCCGACCGGCTCGAGCGCGGCGGCCCGCTCCAGCACGCGCTTCACCACCACGCGCATCTCGAAGCTCGCGAAGCTCGCCCCCAGGCAGCGCCGCGTGCCGCCGCCGAAGGGCAGCCAGGTGTAGGTGTCGGGCGCCCCGTCCTCGAGGAAGCGCTCGGGGCGGAACTCGCGCGCCTGCGGGTAGCGGTCCGCGCGGCGGTGGATCGCGGCGATCGAAGGATTGATCTCGGTGCCCGGCGGCAGCACGTAGCCGTCGAGCTCGTAGGGCTCTTCCCGAACCACGCGCCCCACGCCCAGGATGACCGGCCTGATGCGAAGGGCCTCCTTGACCACCGCGTCCACGTATCCGTCTTCGCCCTCGCGGGCGCGCGCAACGACGCGCGGATTGCGAAGCAGCAGCTCGAAGGTCCAGGCCAGGCCGGTCGAAGTGGTCTCGTGGCCGGCCACCAGCAGCGTGACAAGCTCGTCGCGCAGCTCCCGGTCGGTCATCGGCCGGCCTTCGTCGTCGCGCGCCAGCAGCAGCATCGACAGCACGTCCTCGCGCCGCTCGAGATCGGGCGCCTCGCGCCGCTCGGCGATCTCTGCGTAGATCAGCTCGTCGACCCGGCGCCGGCGCTCCTCAAACCTCTCCGTCCTGCCCGCGCCTATGCGACCGCCGCTGAGCGCCAGGAACACGATCCCGAGCCGCGTGGCCACCGGGTCCAGCATGGCCCGCACCCGGCGCTCGAGCTCCTCGCGCCTGCCCTCTTCGACGCCGAATACCGCGCGCGAGATCACCTCGAGCGTGAGCGCCTGCATCGATGGCAGCAGCGCGAACTCCCGGCCCACCGGCCAGGAGTCGATCGCCCGATCGGCCGCGCGGCGCATGACCACCTCGTAGGCGCGCATGCGCTCGCCGTGGAAGGGCGGCAGCAGCAGCTTTCGCTGGCGCATGTGCTCCGCGCCGTCGAGCAGCAACACCGAGCGTTCGCCCACGACCGGGCCGAGCACCGCGTTGGCCTCGCCCGCCCGCAGCCGCTCCGGCGAGCCGCGAAATACCTGCTTCACGAGCTCCGGCTCGAACACCATCACGAAGCCCGGGTCGAACAGGCTCCTGAAGGTGACCAGGTCGCCGTAGCGGCGGCGGCAGGCGTCGATCCAGGCTCGGTTTGCGAACAGGAAGCCGGCCGTCTGCAGCCACTTCGGCAGCCGCGGGCCGGGGGGCAGGGTGCTCGCGCTCATCGGGCCACGAAGATAGTGCGTCAGCGCGCTCGTCCCGGGCATACCGAAAGTAAGCGACCTGGGAGAGGCATGAAGCTGGGACGACTCATCGCAAGGATCATCATCGGCGGGCTGTTCTTCGGGCACGGCGCGCAGAAGCTGTTCGGCTGGTTCGGCGGGCCCGGACTCGAAGGCACGGAGACGATGATGGACAAGCTTGAGCTGCGGCCGGCCAGGCAGCAGGCGCTGCTGGCCGCGGGCGCCGAGACCGCCGGCGGCGGGATGGTCGCGCTGGGCGCGCTCACGCCGCTCGCCGCCGCGATGCTCACGGGCTCGATGGTCACCGCCATCCGCAAGGTCCACCTGCCGAACGGCCTCTGGAACATGAACAGCGGCTACGAGTACAACCTCACACTGATCGCCGCGCTGGCCGCGCTGATCGATGGCGGCCCCGGCAAGCCGTCGGTCGACGAGGCGCTCGGGATCCACTGCACCGGCCCCGGCTGGACGGTCGCCGCGCTGGCCGCCGGAGTGGCGGGCTCCACGCTCGCGATCGAGATGGGGGGCCGCGCGGAGGAGCCGCAGCAGCCGGCCGAGGCCAGCTCCGCAGCCGAGCCGGAAGCAGCGGTTCCGGCATAGGGGTTTCCCCGGAGCCGCCCGGGTAGCCGGAGCATTACTTCGTATCCGCCCCGAGGGAGGACGCATGAGCGCGACAAGCGAGAGACCACCCACGCCGGAGAGGAAGCTCGCGCGCTTCCTCGGCTGGTTCAGCCTGGCGCTCGGCGTTCCGCAGCTGCTGATGCCGGGTCGCGTCAACCGGTTGATCGGCGTGAAGGACGACGACGAGAGCCGACTGTGGCAGCGGATCGTGGGCGGGCGTGAGCTCGTGGCCGCGGCCGGCATCCTCGGCCTGCGACGACCGGTGGCCTTCCTGTGGGCGCGCGTCGTGGGCGACGTCAAGGACCTCGTGCTGCTGGGCAGGGCGCTCGACGGCAAGAAGGACGACGAGACGCGCATCGGCGCCGCCGCAGCCTCGGTGATCGGCGTGGCGGCGCTCGACGCGGTGGCCGCGGTGCAGGGCACGCGTGCGCCGACGCGCATGGAGAAGGACCGCGAGGTGCGCGTCACGGCGGCGGTCACGGTCAAGCGCCCGGTGGAGGAGGTCTACGGCTTCTGGCGCGATTTCCAGAACCTGCCGCGCTTCATGGCCCACCTCGACTCGGTGGAGCCGGGCGAGCACGGCCGTTCGCACTGGCGGGCCAAGGCACCCGCCGGCCGCGGCGTCGAGTGGGACGCCGAGGTCGTCCAGGATGTCGGCAACCGGCTGATCGCCTGGCGCTCGCTCGAGGGCTCGACGGTCGACAACACCGGGACCGTGCGCTTCACGCCCGCGCCCGGCGACCGCGGCACCGAGATCCGCCTCGACATGGAGTACGTGCCGCCCGCGGGCAAGGCCGGAGTGGCCGCTGCCAAGCTCTTCGGCGAAGAGCCCAAGCAGCAGGTGAACGACGACCTGCGCCGCCTGAAGCAGGTGATGGAGACCGGCGACGTCGTGCGCAGCGAGGGCAGTCCCGAGGGGGCGTTGTCGGCCCGCCAGATCGAGCAGCGCCCCGCACAGCCACCCGCGGAGCCCGTGGGCGCAGAAGGGAGCACGTCATGAGGGCCACGGTCTACTCCGGCCGCAACTCCGTCCAGGTCGAAAACGTCCCGGACCCGCAGCTCCTCAACTCGCGCGACGCGATCGTGAAGATCACCTCGACCGCGATCTGCGGCTCGGACCTCCACCTCTACGACGGCTATGTGCCGACCGTGAAGAAGGGGGACATCTTCGGCCACGAGTTCATGGGCGAGGTGGTCGAGACGGGCCCCGACGTCCACAACCTGAGCGTCGGCGACCGCGTGGTGGTGCCCTTCCCGATCGCCTGCGGCAACTGCAACGCGTGCGAGAGCGGCATGTACTCGATCTGTGAGAACTCCAACCCGAACGCCGGCATGGCCGAGAAGATGTGGGGCCA
>Ga0126309_10000679_pt1 | contig 11332 bp, 11 predicted proteins | sample Plot56_FD_92541 | JGI IMG/M metagenome (GOLD analysis project Ga0126309, IMG submission 92541) | Serpentine soil microbial communities from UC McLaughlin Reserve, CA, USA - Plot56 | ecosystem: Environmental > Terrestrial > Soil > Grasslands | place: USA: UC McLaughlin Reserve, Lake County...
AGTCGCCGGGCAGGACCAGCCGCCAGAAGCGAGCTCGCACGGGCACGAAACCGGACAACGCCTTGACCCCGTAGTGGACCCTTGTCGTCCATGTGCAGGGCACGTAGCCGGAGTTCGGCGGGTGCTGCCACATCGTCAGGGCGCAAATGACGTCGTGGAGGCCGGATCGCTTGCAGAGGTTGGCCCGGTATGCGACGTACCCGTTGGGCTGGTTTCGCGTGTGGCGCACGGTCAGGTCAGCGGCGCGCACCGTAATGCCCCGGGCCTGGCCCAGGGTCGGCAGCAGGACGGCGTCGGCCTGGGCGGCGCTGAGGCCGAAAATGATTGCTGCCAGCGTCGCGGTCCGTAGCGGTCTCATCGTCTCTCCATCTAGTTTGCCTCTCCTGACGCCCATCTACCCGCCCGGAGCTAACGCAGTCGCTCTCGTCTCGACCACAGTTGACCGTCATGCGAACCTACGTTCGCATTGACCAGCGGCGGCTCGTCCTACACCCGCTTTCGACGGGCCCTTGAGACGGGGGACATTGCGCTCGTCAAAGCGGCGGCGGCCGAGCTGCCCCGAGTTGAGCTAGGGGACGCGCTGCGGATCGTCTGGCTCTATCGGGAGGACGACCAGCTCTTTGAGCGAGCCGCAGTCCGATGGGTCGGGCGCTTCTCGCTAGAGGCAAAGAAGGCGACACTGGAGGACGTACAGACCGCCCTCTCGGATCTGAGCGCTATCGCGATGGGACTCCCAGGAGCGCTGGAGAACCTCGCAAAGCTCTGCCGCGAGTGCGGGATAACGCGGGTCTAGCGGCGACAGTCGCGTCTCATGTCAACGCAGGTTGACGTGTGCATCTTTTGCGGGCGAACGGGGGGAAAATGATGTTCAAGCGGTCGCGTGCCTCATTTGCCGTGGCATGACCCGCTCATGGCGAGGACCGGTTCGGCACATATCCCCCGGCCCGCCCTCGCCCGTAAGACGCACGATCGCCCGGAGTCCCCGCCGACTTTGGGCGATCTGCGTTTGGCCTGGGACCAATCGTTCCGAAGCTGAAACGGTTCGGCCGCGCTTGCGTGCCAGCCAACAGGTTTTGGTTTGTATGGCCGACCTTTAGTGGGTATGCTGAATGTCGGCGAAGCGGACATGGATGTCCGCTCCCGGCCTAGTGGGGGGAGCGGCGGGAGACCCCTCTCCCTTGGGACTAGGCGCTCCCCCTACTTCAGCCTTCCTAGCCCGCCCGGCCGAGGCGGTGCTTCGGCGGGCGTAGCGCGTCGTGTTGCCACTTTGTTGCCACTCGTGGGGGAAGTCTCCGCAAACCGCGCCAATCGCGTCGGACTCCGCGTCGGCCGGCAGCAGGAGGTCGAAGTCGCCGTCGTGCAGCACCGCCACGATTGCCCGCAGATTGGGGTCCTCACCGGCGTGGTCCTCCGCGGGCTCCCGGCGGGGCCACAGCACCTGGAGACGGAGCGGCCCGGCGCGAAGCTCCTGGCCGGCGTCCGGGACGGCGCGAGGCACCCGGTGGCGGCGTGCCGCGGCCACGATGGCCCGATGCTCGCGGGTGGCGGCGCCGTCGCCTCCGTCGAGCAGGAGGCCGACCGGGTAGCGGTCGAGCACGGCGGCCGCCTGGCCCTCGTGGTCGGACTGGGCGTGGGTGACAACCAGTACGTCCAGACGCCTCACGCCGGCCGCGCGCAGCCGGCCCAGCAGGGGGCCGCCGGGTGACCCGGTGTCGACCAGGATGCTGGCGCCGGCGTGCTGGGCCAGGGTGGCGTCGCCCTGCCCCACGTCGAGGAACGAGATCACCAGCGCGCGTGGGTCCGGCGGCGTCGGCCGACCGGCGGCGAGGGCGCCCACGACAGCCACCGTCCCCACCGCCGCCGCCGCTCCGAGGACGCCTCGGCCCCGGACCCCTGTCAGACGCCCGCGAACGACGAAGGCGAGAACCATGACGCCGTAGGCCGTGACGACGGCGGCGCTCGAGCCGAGGCGAGCCGGGACGGCGGCGCCGGGCAGCCCGGCCGCGGCGGTGGCGAGCCAGCCCAGGTACCCGAGCGGGAACCGGGCCAGCCAGTTGACCAGCGTCGCACCCGCGGGCAGCACCATTCCGATCGCCGCGGCCGACATTCCCAGCCACATCGCGGGAGCCACCGCGGGCACCGCGAGCACATTGGCGGGCAGCGAGACCGGCGACACCCGTCCGAAGTGGAAGGACAGCAGCGGGGCGGTCGCCAGCGTCGCCGCGGCGGTGACCGCGATCGCCTCCGCCAGGCCAGCCGGCGTCCTGCGCGCGGTGAGCGCGTCCCGCAGCCGCCGGGCCAGGCCGAGGATCCCGACCACGGCGGCGAACGACAACTGCCATCCGGGGTCCTGGACGGCCCTCGGGTTGAGCGCCAGCGTGATCGCGGCGGCCAGCAGCAGCGCGTACCACCGCGACGCCGGGCGCCCCGCCAGCCCGGCGACGATCGCCGCACCGCCCATCACCCCGGCTCGCTGAATCGAGGGCCCGGCGCCGGCGATCGGGACGTACACGGCTATGAGCGCCAGCGCGCCGGCCAGCCGCGCGCGCAGCCCGAGCCCGAGGGCGGCAAGCGCCGGAACCGCCAGGGCGGCGAGCAGCATGACGTTCTGGCCGGAGGCGGCCAGCGCGAGGTATATTTTAGGCCATAACGCCCGAGGGGGAAGCTGCTTGAGGGGATTCGATGGCTACGTCAGGGTGAGCCAGACCCGAGGACGGGAGGGACCGAGCTTCATCAGCCTTGAGGTTCAGCGCGACTCGATCCAGCGATGGGCTGAGGCGAATGGAGTCGAGATCCTTGCCTGGCATACCGATCTGGACGAGAGCGGCGGCAAGGCCGACCGACCGGGCTTTCAGGCCATGATCTCCCGAGTCGAGAACGGGGAGACGGGCGGCGTGATCGTCGCCAAGATCGACCGCTTCTACCGCTCACTCACCAGGGCCTTGGGGGCCGTGGAGCGCATCAACGGGGCGGGCGGACAGGTTGTGTCCGTGGCCGACAACTTCGACACGAAGACAGCTAACGGGAAGCTCGTCCTGAACATGATGCTGTCGATGGCCCAGTTTGAACTTGAGCGCATCCGTGAGGGCTGGAAGACCGCCCAGGCGCGAGCCGTTGCTCGCGGCGTTCACATCGCGTCTGCGGTCCCGACTGGGTACATCAGGAACGGGACCGGCCGCCTCGACGCCCACCCCGACTACGCCGACGCAATCACCGAGGTCTTCCGGATGCGAGCGAGTGGGTCCTCATGGCGGGAACTCTGTGCGTTCCTCGATGAGGGGCAAGTCAAGGGGCCTTACGATGCGCGAAGATGGACAACTCGCGCAGTCCAACATCTTTTGGCCAACCGGGCATACACCGGACAGGCTCGATGTGGTGAGTTCGTGAACGACGACGCCCACCAACCGCTCATCGATAAGGCCACGTTCGAGGCCGTGCAGCGCATCAAGAAGCCTGCACCGCCTCGTTCGAAAGACGGTGCGCTGCTCAGCGGCCTTCTCCGGTGCAGTGGTTGTCGCTATTTGATGAAGCCGGACATCATGACCCTGCGCGATGGCACCAAAACGAGGCTGTATCGCTGCCGTGGAGAACATGCCTCGGGCAACTGTCCGAATCGAGCCTCCGCTCTCGGTAGCGTCATCGAACCGTTCGTCGAGGCCCGGTTTCTTCAGATGGTTGGCGAGATACGAGCCACTGGCACGGCGGATACCGACACAGTGGGAGACGCGCGGAATGCAGTAGACGACGCCGAAGCTGAGCTTGCGCGCTACCGCGACAGCGAGAAGATCAGCGGAATCATCGGGGAAAAACGTTTCCTAGCTGGGTTGGAGAGCCGAGCGAAGGAAGTCGAGCGAGCCTACGACACGCTGACCCAAGCTCAGGCCGCCCAAAGCGCCCGCCCCGTAATGCAGACCGAGAATCTGCCTGACCTCTGGCCGAGACTGATGATCAGTGAGAAGCGGGACCTACTCGCCGCCGTCATCGGCGCGATCTTCCTTCGCAGCGGTAAGTCTCTGCCTATTGAACGGCGGGCGCTTGTCTTGCGCCACGACGAGCTTCCGCTCGAACTCCCGCGACGGGGCCGCCGAGTCGAGTTGAAGCCGTTCCCTTGGCCGGTCGATAGCCCAAGCTAGGTCGGGCGCGCGACTTCGCAATATCCGCAACCACACTCGCTCTACATTCGCACGGAGCTCGGGCGGGAGGCCCCTGCGTGTAATCACCGTCATTTGTCTCAAAAGAAGCCTGAACCCAGACACGGCCCCCTGTGCGTTGGTGTAAGTGTGCTCGCTTCCGTGCGTTAGGTTTGTGATCGTCACGGCACCGCCCTGGTGGAACGTGAACAAGAGATCGACCTGACATCGGTTGGGGTGCATCTGGGTGTTACGGCTGTTGCGTCTGTGGTGGAGGACTGCTGGCGCTGGGTTGCGCCTGTTTCGCTTGTTCCGGCTTGACGCCGAGGTAGCGATGCCAGGCATCCTCGAATGCCAGGCGCTCATACCCACGGCGGGTGCGATCACCGAAGCGCATCATCTTCGGGCGAATGCCGAACGCCCTCAGCGCCCTTGCCAGGTCACCGGCCTCCCGGTGAGCGTGATGTGCATAGGACGGATCGTCTAGACCTCGGAGCGCCCCGATTAGGTCAGTGGTGGGCGCTCTGGGGGCGACCATCGCCTCGAAGGCCGAGAAGCAGTCAGCTAGAAGCTGGACGCCGGGATCGATCTCATCCTCTTGGTCGTGCAGATCGTCGCTCGCCCGCCTGATGCGTCCGGGCCAGCCGTAGCCGAGATGATCAGCAATAGCGAATAGCGGTTCCCACACGTCGGCCGCTCGATCCGACAGGTGATCGGGCATGACCGGACGGATCGCCCCCAGCACGTCGAAGTTGCGGCTGGCGAAGTGCTCGATGTCTCGCCGCAATTCCTGAGCGACTGGCTTCACATCTCTGGCGCGGAAGCGCTCCACGATCTCGTTAGGCGCGCGACGCTTGAGCATGATCGGAATGCAGCGATCCATCACCGTGGGCGGGAGGGGACGCCCGATACCCGCGAACGCCTTGGGGCAGAAACACTGGAAGTCCACGGGAACGCGAACACCATCGACGCTCTCAACGCGAGTCACGACGCCGCCCTCACGCCAGCCCTCGTTGAGCACACCCCGTAGGTGATTCGACACCGACTGAGCGTCGAGTTCATCGACGAGCGCGGTCGGCTTGCGCTCCGCGATGGTGCGATAGAGCGCGGCGGGCGTGATGCTGCCGACCTTCCAAGCACGCGCGACTACAAGCTCCAAGACTTCGAAGAGCCGGGACTTGCCAGCCCGTAGCGTTGGCGAGGTAATGGCGAGATACGGAGTCGTCGTCCATGTCTGGAAGGCGTGAGTGTGCATCGCCCACAGCGCCAACGTGTCCGCCTGTTCGGCTGTGAGCACGATAAAACGACGAATCAATCGGACAAGATCATCAGCGAGATGATGTGGCACGACAGTCGCACCGGGCGCTACAGGAGGTCGTGCCATCGTCGCTTTCTGGCATTTAGACCCATCGCGCATAACGATATGACCGGGGCACACGACAGCGACATGTAGGCCTACCCGGCGTCAGTTGTCAAGCGACTCTGATTATCGGTAATCCGAATCTCAAGGCGACTTGCAATACGGAAGTTTCCGACTACCAGGGCAGTTCTGATTGTGAGAATCAGAAAGGGTTCGACCTTCTACGTATTTCGGCCATCCGGGCCGATTTCGACCGCTGTTCTCGTTGTATAGCTTCGGTCGCCCGGCAATATCACCCCAGCGCCTACGTACCAGCGACTACCCCGCGCTTCGGACGCCGCAGCTTGCCCTCGTCCACCAGGCCCTTGACGAGTTGGCTGAGCCGAGGCTTCCCGAGGCCAGAGGCCGCAGCAAGCTCGTCCATCGAAATGCCGTTGCCCTCGTTGGTGGTCTTGACGATCACCAGGATCTGATCCTGCCGTTCCTCGGGAGGCATCCTGCGCCGACGCCTTCTCCGGCTCCCTGCGCCTTGTTGACTCGCGCCTGTACGCGGGGCTGCCTTTGTTCTTCTCTTTGGCTGAAAAGCGCTCCCGCTGCGTCTGTTGGAGTCATCGAGCGCTGCTGCGGCTCGCTGTACGAGATCGTGTTCGGCGTCAAGGAGTTCCATCTCATCCCGAAGCTCCTTGCGCCGGATTTCTATGTCCTCGAGGCGGTTGGCGATGCTTAGTGGGATCGCGTCCATACACCCTCCTTGGTCGATGCCACAAATCGGAGTGTAGCGCCTGTTATGCGATTCGCGTAGACAATGCTGGTGTAACTCGCTATGGTCATGACTAGTTCACCAGCCAGAGCGGTCGCTGGTGTCTACGCTACAAAAGCTCAGAGGTCGCCCTAGCAATCTGTAGCGGAAGAGAAGCCAGAAGAACCTCTCTGTAGGTCAAGGCTCAGCGAGATAGGCAGGTCCGCTACTGCCACCAAATTGAAGCCCGCCGTATCAGCCAGCCCCTACTCGGCAGCTTCCTCGTAAGAGCCATATCAGCTTGTAGGTGCTCAAGTGCGAGCGTCTTTAGGCTAGTGAGCTAACCGTGCAGGGGCTGGCAGATCTTCCAGATTTGTACCGCCGTAGTGTCCTTCGGGACAGGTAGGGCAGGTCGATACGGCGGGGAAACCCGTAACCGTGGTAAAGCTACGCCTGGACACGGAATCAGACCTGTTGGCCGACACTCAGACCTAGTGTTGACCGTCCCTTGCCCTCGAAAGGGGGTAGTGGGCGCTCTAGCTCTCCCTAGGTTACCTAGCCGCCTACGGCGGCTCCCTATTTACTGACGATCACCATGCAAGTCATGCAGACGATGAAGCTATGAAGACCAAGAAGAACAAGACCGCTGCTACCAAACGAGCCATCAGACAATATGCCCGGAAGGACGCTGGTGATGGCGCTATCACCCTCTCTCAGTATCAGTACATCGTTGACTTGGCCAAGAGCATGGGCGTCATGCATCCCAGCATCCCTTCTACCCGTCGAGCAGCGAGCGAGGAGATCGATAGGCTCAAGAAGCTCGTCGGTGGACGTGCGAGAAAACGGTCTTTTAGTATATGCGCGCTCTCCCCAGCCACGCCACCGACATCGATCAATCACTGCCGCCAGGCAGCCTTAATTGCATTTGCCGGCCTACTACCTTGTGCCATGCCGTGCCTACACTGGAGCCGTCATGAGTCAACAGCGACAGCGGCGTCGATCCAAGTCACCGCTCAACCAGACGGAGCGACGTGCGGCCATAGTTGAGGCATACGCGGGCGGGAAGACCCTGTCAGAAGTGGGCGCAACGTTTGGGATTACCCGAGAGAGGGTGCGTCAGGTTCTTCTAGAGCAAGGTGTTCAACAGCGCCATCGAGGAGGACCCCGGCGCGATCGACTAGCTCAGAGGTATGCCGATGAAATTCTTCGGTTAAAGCTACGCGGGTGGTCGCCAGAAAACATCGCAAGCCGCTTCGCGCGAGACGGACGGGTGCTGGGAGTAAAGCGCATCCGGAGCATCATCAACGGGGCGGGCGACCGTGAGAGACGGAAGATAAGCCTGATTCGTTCTCAGCACGTAAGCGAAGGCGGGAGGCGTTTCTCGGACGCAGAGATGTTGTCCTGGCTGAAACAGTGCGCCAAGGAACTGGGCCGGACGCCCGGAACTACGACCTACGATAAGTGGCGTGCGAAGCAAGCTCAGATTCCCTCTGCCGCGTCGTTGTGCCTTCGCTTCCAGGCGTGGCAAAACGCCTGCCGCGAGGCCGGTCTAGCACCCAACGAGCTCATACGCCCGGGCATGCGCAGAAGTCGTCAGTTCAGCGACGAACAGTGTATGAACGCAGTCCTGCGAGTACGTAATGAGCTCGGTCGCGACCCTACCCGCGATGAGTACGAAAAGTTAAGGGTCCGCGGAGCTGAGCCGTCGGCCCACCTGATGCGCACGAGGTTCCCCGGGTGGGTAGCGGCAGTCGCCAAAGCGGTTCAGCAACAGTCAGAATGACTGACGCAGTTCCGGCGGCTCCAGCCTAGCGTTTTATCTTCGCTCCATCCGGTTTACTGCTGTCCTAGCATCAGCAACGCTTTACGCGCTTCGGCGGCGGAGGCTTGCTCACGCCGCACGTCTCGCGTCTCCGCCCGATCAGGCGGATCCGAGCGCCTTGTTCGCGCCCACAGCCGAAATGTCGGAGGATCTTGGGGGCCGATGGAACTGATCGAAATCAAGGGGATCCCCTTCGATCCCGACGACCGGCCCTTCGCCCGAAAAGGGACCCGTATGGAACTGCTGACGAGGGGTTCCCTACGGTTAGAGAATGTCCTTCGCGCCCAAACGACCCGGCCACATCGCCGCGTACTCCAAGGAAGGTCCAGCTTACTTGCGAGCCCGGAAGCTCTGGGAAGAAGGACGCGCCGGATTGCGACTAGTAGGCCGCCCGAGCACTACGGGCCGCCCGAGCACTACGGGCCGCCCAGCAAATTGCGATTCGCCCAGCAAGCAGAAAGCCCCGCGTCGGGGGTGGGGCTTTCAGCCTAAATCCTGAGCCTCTGTAATCGCGCTACCTCAAGTGTGCGCCTAGTTAACCGCACACCGCCCTGACCTGCAGGTGATAGGCCTGGGTGGGCGGGTCGGTGTCGCGGGCCCGCCCCAACCACGTGGTGCTGCTGATCGGACGCGAAGCCGTCAGCACGAGGTCTGCGGGCGGGGGCGAGCCAGGTGCCACTCCAGTGAGGTACGCACCACCGCCGATGATCCTCTGTCCGCCCGAGCAGCTGGCGGTCGCGGCTGCGGTGCCCGTCCGAATCGGACCCGGTCCTGTATCAGGAGCGCTGATACCCGCCCCGCCCACGAACTGGGCGCCGGGCGGGTTGGTTGTGATGTTCGCGCAGATGGCGGTGGCCGTAACCGACCACCCGACGCTGGTCGGGTCCACCTCGTGCGCCCTAACCCGGAATCCTGCCGCGCCTGCCCGCCGCACGGAGTCGAAGGCGAGGTCGTTGGTAGCGCCGGTGAGCTCTCCGCCACCTCCGATCGCGCTCGTGCCCGCCGGACAGGTGGCGACCACCGACTTGAAAGCGGTGGAGTTGGCCGCGCTGGTGCGATTCTTCCAGGAGACGTTCTTGATGAAGGGAGCAGCGCCGTTTCCTGGGGGGAGGATGGGAACCGAGGCCGCGCAGAACGACCGTCCGGTGACCAGCCATTTGGCTCCAATCGAGTCTGTCTCGGCGCCACCGTTGAAGGTGCGCTGCTGACCGAAGAAGACCCATAGGTTGTCCAGACCCACATTCGCGAACGGCGAAATCACAGCGCCGCCCGCCCCCAGCGCCAGCTTGCCTGGCGGACACGGAACGCTGACCGACTTAACGGTCTGCGAGTTGACCACCGAGCTCAGGCCGACGGTCTGAAAGTCGCGCAGATACGCCCCTGCGGGTGCCGCGGCGAACAAGCCCAGTGTGACCGCTGCGAACAGCGCGGGTAGAAGCCGCCGGTACTTCCTCCGTCCTCTCATCGAGTCCCCCTCGGTCGGATGCAGTGCCAGTCCCACACTGCCTATGAAGGAAGGTCGAGCCCTCCACAGGACCCAGAACCCGTCGTCTCGTGAGAAGTTGCGGTCGATAGAACCTGACGCCAGCGACCGACCCACGACTCGATGAACTGGGCGGCGCGCCCGCCAAACCGACTCGTTCTGGGGAGAACAGGAACCGGAAAGCGGGCCGCCCGGTCAGGACGGTCGCATAACCCCTGCATCACGGCAATGTCTACCGGCTTGAGAGCGCCTTGTGCGCTTCTGAGCCGCATCCAGCCGTTCCGCGACCGATGAGTAGCGCACCAATCCAGAGCCATTTACGATCGCCTGAGCCGACTCGCCTCCCCGTTCAGCGCGTCAGACCCAGACCGTCTGGGATCAGCCAGTGCTAGTAGCACTCGGTCGTGCCCGGGATGGAGTCCCGTTACGACCGTGCCTGGATCATCGTACCCAGAACCAGGCGGCGCTGATCGGACGGCTGAACTGGTCCGCTACATCACTTCGCTCCCACAGCCCGACGGCGCGACCGGCGGCTCGTCTACAGGGATTACGAGAAGGTCAGGGCGATGGCTGGTTTGGCGGCGGGGTCGTGTACGGACCGGCAGAGAACGTCAGGTTCGGCCCAAACGTCTGGCGCCCGTAGATGAGGTAAGCGCTCCTGATCGTGTTGTACAGCTTGACGCGCACGTTGCCGCTGACGTCTTGGCCCTCATAGACCTTCCACTGGTAACGGGGCGTAGTGACCCACACCAGGTCGACTCCAAACCTCTGGAACCCGGAAGCCAGATACCGGCGGGTCGACCTGTTGTAAAGGGCGACGCTCTCGGTGGCGGGAATCGTACGATGGTCCGTGACGTTGGTCGGGCTGCTGTGGCGAAGCTCCCACTGGAGGGGCCCGCCGCCCCATACGAGGTCGACGCCGAACACGCGGTTGCCGTACCGAAGCGTCCCCCCCGTGTCGTTGCCCAGCGTGTATGGCGTGGCGCCCAAGGGCTGCCCCAAGTTCTTGGGCGTAAGGGTCCACTGCAGACGCCCGACCGCCAGCGCGCTCGCCGGGAGGGCGAGTGTGACGAGGACGGTGATGAGAACGGTCGTGATGCGAATGCGGCGCACGGTCGTGTCCTTTATCCGGAGGTTCGAGACGAGGCCAGACGATCCTATTCGGCGCGCTGCGCACATTGCAACGTTCGGTTTAGCCGTCGGTAGGCGCTACGAACGATATTCACAATGACGCTAAGAAGGCGGACTGCGGTTGGGCACAGTAGGCGACGCGAACCCCGCTACATGCAGGGCCCCCGCTCCGGCGGGGGCTTTCTGCTGCTGAGCCTTGGCTCTTAGACAGCGCCGACCTCCACGACCAGCGGCGGAAGCGGGACGCCTGAGCCCGAGGCATACATAGAGGAAGCTGAACGCCTGCCGCAGCGACTACTCCCGCAGCCCCACGGCTTCGAGGGCTTCGTTGGTCTAAGCGTCCGTACCCAATCCCGCTCGGTGTTCCCCGGCCCACACGAGCATGGCTTCGCTGCCGTCAATCAGCGTTCCATCATCCAGTTCGAGGGTTGGGACCTGGTAGTTGCCGGTTAGCCGCTTGATCCTACGGCGTCCCGGAAAAAGCGGGTCCGTGCGAAAGCAGCCGTAGGTCTTCACGACCCGTGGGTCATAGCCTGCGGCCCGGAGTGCCTCATGGGCGTTTCGGCAGGGATGTCCACCCGGCTTGCGCGACTTGAAGGTGCCGTAGCAGACGTAGAGCTTCACAGGCTAGGCACACTGGCGGTCATGGGGCGATGGGCTCCAGGGC
>Ga0126309_10000680_pt1 | contig 11310 bp, 8 predicted proteins | sample Plot56_FD_92541 | JGI IMG/M metagenome (GOLD analysis project Ga0126309, IMG submission 92541) | Serpentine soil microbial communities from UC McLaughlin Reserve, CA, USA - Plot56 | ecosystem: Environmental > Terrestrial > Soil > Grasslands | place: USA: UC McLaughlin Reserve, Lake County...
GACGTCGACCTGCCGCTCGCGGCCGCGCACTTCTTCTACTACGCCGGCTGGGCCGACAAGCTCGAGTACGCGTTCCCGAACCGCAAGCCGCGGCCGATCGGGGTCGCGGGTCAGATCATTCCGTGGAACTTCCCGCTGCTGATGCTCGCGTGGAAGATCGCGCCTGCACTCGCGTGCGGGAACACGCTCGTGCTCAAGCCGGCCGAGACGACGCCGTTGTCGGCGCTCCTCTTCTGCGACGTCCTGCGCCAGGCGGAGCTGCCGCCGGGCGTTGTGAACATCGTCACCGGCGACGGCCGCACCGGCGCCGCGCTCGTCACCAACGAGGGCGTCGACAAGATCGCGTTCACGGGCTCGACCGAGGTCGGCAAGGCGATCCAGCGCCAGCTCGCGGGCAGCGGGAAGAAGCTGACGCTCGAGCTCGGAGGCAAGGCGGCCAACGTGATCTTCGACGACGCGGCACTCGACCAGGCCGTCGAAGGGATCGTCAACGGGATCTACTTCAACCAGGGCCACGTCTGCTGCGCCGGCTCGCGGCTGCTCGTCCAGGAGTCGATCTACGAGCCGCTGATCGCGAAGCTGAAGCGACGTCTGACGACGCTCCGCGTCGGCGACCCGCTCGACAAGAACACCGATGTCGGCGCGATCAACTCGCGGATGCAGCTCGAGAAGATCCAGGAGCTCGTCGCCTCGGGCGAGGAGGAGGGCGCGGAGATCTACCAGCCGCCGTGCCGCCTCCCGGATCGCGGCTACTGGTTCGTGCCCACCGTCTTCACGAACGTCGCGCAGAGCTACCGGATCGCGCAGGAGGAGATCTTCGGCCCGGTGCTCTCGGTGCTGACGTTCAGGACGCCCGAAGAGGCGGTCGAGAAGGCGAACAACACCGCGTACGGGCTGAGCGCCGGCGTGTGGACGGAGAAGGGGTCGCGGATCCTCTGGATGGCCGAGCAGCTGCGCGCCGGTGTGGTCTGGGCGAACACGTACAACCGCTTCGACCCGACGAGCCCGTTCGGCGGCTACAAGGAATCCGGCTACGGCCGCGAGGGCGGCCTGCACGGGCTCGAGCCGTACCTCCAGTTCGACTCGGAGGCGTTCGGTGGCTGAACGCCTTCCTGTCAGGAAGACGTACAAGCTGTACATCGGCGGCGCGTTCCCCCGCTCGGAATCGGGACGCACGTACGAGGCGCAGGGGCAGAACGTCGCGCGCGCCTCGCGCAAGGACGTCCGCGACGCTGTGCGCGCGGCCCGCTCCGGCTTCGCGAAGTGGTCGTCGCTGACCGCCTACAACCGCGGGCAGGTTCTGTACCGGATCGCCGAGATGATCGAGTCCCGCCGCGACGAGTTCTCCGAGCTGTCGACGGGCGGCGAAGAGGTCGACCGCGCGATCGATCGCGTCGTCTGGTACGCCGGCTGGGCCGACAAGCTCCCGCAGGTCCTCGGCGGGGCGAACCCGGTCGCGGGGCCGTACTTCAACTTCACGGTGCCGGAGCCGACGGGCGTCGTCGCGACGCTCGCGCCCGAGGAGCCGCCGCTGCTCGGGCTCGTCTCGCGGATCGCGCCGCCGCTCGTCGGCGGCAACGCGATCGTCGTCGTCGCCTCCGAGGCCAGCCCACTCGCCGCGGTCGAGCTCTCGGAGGTCCTCGCGACGTCCGACGTCCCGGCCGGTGCGGTGAACGTGCTGACGGGATTCAAGTCGGAGCTCGCGCCGTGGCTCGCGGCGCACATGGACGTGAACGCGCTCGACGTGACCGGCGCGAACGGTGAGCTCGCGGAGCTCGAGCGCGCGGCCGCGGAGAACGTGAAGCGCGTCGTCAAGGCGCCGGCCGACGGCCAGAGCCCGTGGCAGATCGCGGACTTTCTCGAGCTGAAGACGGTCTGGCACCCGATCGGTCGCTGATCGACTCCGCTCGTGGGCGACCGGCTCCGCAGGGTTACGATCCGCCGCGCGTGAACGAGCGACGCACGCGCCGGCTCAGCCAGGCGATCTCCGAGGGTGACGGAATCTCGGTGCTTGCCGAGATCGGCGATCGCGGGTCCGCCGAGCGCGCCGAACGCGACGGCGCGGACGGCATCTTCGTCCGGACGGCGACCTCGGGCCTCCGCGACGCGACCGAGCTGCCGATCGTCTGGTGCATCGAGGGTCCCGACGCCGCGGCCGCGGCCCGTGCGGACGCGTGTCTGCTCGTCGCCGGCGGCTACGAGGAAGACTGGGACCGCCTCGCCGACGACCACGCGCGCGTGCTCGAGCTGGGGCTCGACTGTGTGATCGAGGTGCGCGACGAGGAGGAGCTCGAGGACGCGCTCGAACACGTCGACCCCGAGATCGTGCTCCTCGCCGGCGCGTCGGACGACCGCGACGCGGACCCGCTCGACCACGTGCTCGAGCTGCTTCCGTCGGTGCCTGCGGGGAAGCTCGCCGTCGCGCACGTCGCCGCGACGTCGCGCGACGACGTGGTCGCGCTCGAGCGTGCGGGGATCGACGCCGTCGTCGTTGGCGTCGCGGACGTCGGCGCGCTCGTCGGTGACGACCTCCCCGACGTCTGAGCACGAGTCTCGCTGGGGCGGCCCGCGGACGATCCTCGGGCTCGTCCTCGCGGCCGCCGTTGCGCTTCGGCTCGTCGGGATCCGCTACGGGCTCCCGTACGGCAACCTGCTGAACCCGGACGAACAGAACCTCGCCCCGCGCGCGTGGTGGATGGTCCACGGCGGCGGACTCGACCCGCACCCGTTCTTCGACTACCCGAGCCTGCTCCTCTACGTCCTGGCGCCGTTCCAGGCGTGGCAGGACGAGCCGTCCTTCCTGGCCGCGCGACTCGTCGTCGCCGCGATCGGCGTCGGCGGCGTCGCTGCCGCCTGGTGGCTCGGGGAGCGCGCCTACGGCGTGGTCGCGGGCGGTGTCGCGGCCGCCGCGGTTGCGGTCGCAACCGTCCACGTCGCGTATTCGCACATGACGGTGACCGACGTGCTGCTGACGACGCTGGTCACGCTCGCGCTGGGGCTGTTGGTGACCGACCGGATCGAACTCGCCGGATTCGTCGCCGGCCTCGCGGCGGCCGCGAAGTATCCGGGTGCACTCGTGCTCGTGCCGCTCGTCGTCGTCGCATGGGGCCGCTGGCGGCGCGTCGCGGCTGCGTCGGCGCTGCTCCTGGGCGGTTTCGCGCTCGGCTCGCCGTTCGTGCTCGCACATCCGCTCGAGGCGTGGGAGGACTTCCGCCGCGTCAACTCGCGCTCCCACGAGGGCTGGCTCGGGTTCGAGCACGACCACAGCACGCCGATCGCGTTCGCCGACCGGCTCTGGGAGGCGCTCGGGCCGTTCCTCGTCGTCGCCGTCGCCGGTCTCGCGGTCGCTCTCGCCCGGCGCGGCCGCGCCGACCGCGTCCTCGCGTCGTGGTCGGTCGTCTACTTCCTGACGCTGCTGCCGCTCGGCGCCCACTACGACCGGTACGTGCTGCCGCTGATCCCCGCGCTCGCCGCGCTCGCGGCGCGCTTCGCCGCGCTCGCCGCCGTGCTCGCGCTGCTGCTCGTCGTTCCGTTGACGTGGACGATCCGCGACGACCGGGAGCTGCTGAAAACGGACACGCGCATCGTCGCGGCGCGACGCTGGGAGCAGCTCCGCGGCGGGATCGCGCTCGACCCGTCGCTGCCGTACGTCGCGACGGCGCTCGGCACGATCGCGCTCAAGCTCGAGCTCCCCGCGCCGTGGGCGCCGCCGGACCCGAACCGCGACGTCCGCGAGCTCCGGGCGATCGGCGTCCGCTACGTCGCGCTGACCGGTGCCGTCGAGGATCGCGTCGACGCTGCGCGCGACCGCTACCCGCGCGAAGCCGCCTTCCTCGACGCCGTGCAGGCGCGGCGGCTCGTCTTCCGCGTCGATCCCGGCCGCGAGCTCGCAGGCCCGTGGGTCGCGGTCTACGACCTCAAGCGGTGAGTCCAGGGCGCGGTAGCCTCGTCGCCGTGAACCGCGAGCGCGTCGCTCTCGCCTTCGCCGTCTTCGTCTCGGGGGGCGTGCTCCTCGGGGTCGAGATCGCGGCGAGCCGCGTCCTCGCGCCGTCGTTCGGCAACTCGCTCTACGTCTGGGGCGCGCTGATCGGCGTCGTGCTGACAGGGCTCTCGATCGGCTACTGGGCGGGCGGCGTGCTCGCCGACCGCCGCCCGACGCTCGAGCTGCTGCTGAGCGCGATCTCGCTCGGCGCGCTCCTGCTCCTGCTCGTCCCCGTCGCCGACGACGCGGTCCTGCGCTGGGTCACCGACTGGGACCCGGGCCCGCGTCTCGACCCGCTCGTCGCCGCGATCGTGCTCTTCGGACCCATGAGCGTCGTGCTCGGCACGGTGACGCCGATCGCCGTCCGCATCCACGCCCGTTCGCTCGACACCGTCGGCCGCACCGCCGGCCGCCTGTTCTCGATCTCGACGCTCGGCTCGATTGCCGGCGTGTTCGCGACGGCGTTCGTGCTCGTACCCGAGCTCGGCACGAACGAGCTGCTCGCGTACGGCGCGGCGGCGCTGTTCGCGGCGGTCGCGCTCGTCGCCGCGGGGTCGCGGCGGCTCGTGTTCGCGATCGCCGCGCTCGCCGCGACGGTGGGCGCCGTCGCGGGAGCGCACGAGCTGGCGCCGACGACCGGCGGCCGGCTCACCGCGCGCCAGTCGGTGAACTACTCGCCGGTCGTCCGCCTGCGCGGCGACCCGTCGCCGGGCGGCGTCGACTATGCGGGCGAGGGGTTCAGCGTGCGGTTCCGGAAGGAGACCGCGTACCACTCGCTCGCGGTCGTGGAGGACGCCGACAACCGCTACCTCCGCTTCGACAGCTCGTTCCAGAGCGGTATGCGGCTCGGCGCGCCGTTCGCGTCGCTGTTCGAGTACGTCGACGCATTCCAGCTCGCCTTTGCGTACAAGAGCTCGGTCCGCGACCTGCTCTTCATCGGCCTCGGCGGCGCCTCGGCACCGAAACGGCTGTGGCGCGACTATCCGGACCTCAGGCAGCAGATCGTCGAGCTCGACCCGGTCGTCGTCGATGTCGCCCGGGAATGGTTCGCGCTCCCGCGCGACCCGCGGCTCGCGGTCGCGGTCGACGACGGCAGGCGCTACCTCGACGAGCACGACCGGCGCTGGGACGTGATCGCGATCGACGCCTTCTACTCCGATTCGATCCCGTTCCACCTCACGACGCGGGAGTTCATGGAGCGCGTGCGGTCACGCCTCGCTCCCGGCGGTGTCGTGATCACGAACGTGATCGGGAACCTCACCGGCCCCGGGTCGAAGCTGCTCCGTTCGTTCGTTCGCACGTACCGTTCCGTGTTCCCGACGGTGCTCGTCCACCCCGTTCATCCCGCCGACGCGGCGTCCGTCCAGAACGTGATGGTCGTCGCCGGCGACTTCGCACCACCGTCGCCGGCGTCGTTGCTCCGCCGCTGGAACGAGACGAAGCCGCGGCGCGCGCCCGACCTCACGACGGTGATCCGCGGCCGCTGGGCCCGGCCGCTCGACACGGATGACGTGCCGGTGCTGACGGACGACTACGCGCCGACGGACGCGCTGCTCGTCGTCGGGTAGTGCGTCAACCGAAAAACGCCTGGGCGACGGCGTACCACTCGCGCGGTACCGTCTTGAGCTCGGCGGTCGCGTCGGCCAGAGAGACGTCGACGACGTCGTCGCCGTGGAGCGCGGCCATCCGACCGAAGTTCCCCTGGTCGACGAGGTCGGCGGCCTTCAGGCCGTAGCGCGTCGCGAGCACGCGGTCGCGCGGTGTCGGCGACCCGCCGCGCTGGACATGGCCGAGGACGGTGACGCGCGTCTCGTACCCCGTCCGGCCCTCGATCTCTCGCGCGAGCGCGTCGCCGACCCCGCCGAGCTTGACGTGGCCGAACTGGTCCGTCTCGCGCGCCTCCCCGGCGACGAGCCGCTGCTCACCCGAGTCGTACGTCAGCTCGTATCCCTCCGAGACGACGACGATCGAGAAATTCTTGCCGCGGGCGTGGCGGCGGCTGATCTCGGCGCACGTCTGCTCGACCGTGATCGGCTGCTCGGGGATCAGGATCACATCCGCGCCGCCCGCGATCCCGCTCATCACCGCGATCCAGCCTGTGTGGCGGCCCATCACCTCGACGACCATCACGCGGTTGTGCGACTCCGCAGTCGTGTGGAGCCGGTCGATCGCCTCGGTCGCGATGAACACCGCGGTGTCGAAGCCGAAGGTGTAGTCCGTCGCGGAGAGGTCGTTGTCGATCGTCTTCGGGACGCCGACGACCGGGAACTCGTGCTCGGCGTGCAGCCGCGCGGCGACGCCGAGCGTGTCCTCGCCGCCGATCGCGACGAGCGCGTCGAGCCCGGCGCGCCCGAACTGCTCAAGCACGCGGGGGACGGTGTCGGTCTTGAACGGATTCGTCCGCGAGGTGCCGATGATCGTGCCGCCGCGCGGCAGGATCCCCGAGATCTCGCGCGGGCCGAGCGGCTCGAAGAGACCGTCGACGAGGCCCCGCCAGCCCTCGCGCACCCCGAGCACCTCGTGGCCGCGGTCGAACGAGCGCCGCGCGACGGCGCGGATCACCGCGTTCAGGCCGGGGCAGTCGCCGCCGCCCGTGAGCACACCGATCCGCACCGCGACAACCTAACGACCGGCCGGTGCGAGGCTCGCTGGATGCCGAAGGTGGGAATCGAACCCACACGCCCTTTCGGGCACCGGATTTTGAGTCCGGCGCGTCTGCCAATTCCGCCACTTCGGCTCGCTGCGGCCATCGTACGCGCCGCGCGGCGATGTTAACGGCGTGTTCACGGGATGGAGGATCCTTGCGCCGACGCGTGAAAACCGCAGATACTCGCGCGCGAAAGCGCGCGTAATCCGATCTGCAGACGGAGGAGGAACGGTTGAAGAAGCGCGGTTTGCTCGCTCTCTTTGCGTTGCTGGTGGCGTCCCTCGCGCTCGTTGCGGCGGGCTGTGGCGGCGATGACGACGAGAGCGGCGGTGGAGGCGGCGGCGGCAACATCGAGGCGCTGCCGTCGTCCTCGTGCACAGGCATCGAGTACAAGGGCGAAGGGGATCCGGACTACCTGATCGCGTCCGACCTCCCGCTCCAGGGCTCGTCGCGGACGCAGACGATCCAGATCGTCGGCGGAATCCGCTACCTGCTCGACAAGGCGGGCTGGAAGGCCGGCAAGTACAAGATCGCCTACCAGTCGTGTGACGACTCCACGGCGCAGGCCGGGAAGTGGGAGTCCGGGAAGTGCTCGCAGAACGCGAACGGGTACGCGGGCAACGACAAGATCCTCGGCGTGATCGGCACGTTCAACTCCGGGTGTGCAGCGATCGAGATCCCGGTGCTGAACCAGGCCGCGAACGGCGGGATCCCGATGGTCTCCCCGGCCAACACGTTCGTTTGTCTGACCGAGGGTGGTCCCGGCTGCGAGAAGACCGAGCCGGACAAGTACTACCCGACCGGCAACCGCAACTACACGCGTGTCGTCCCGCACGACGCGTACCAGGGTGCGGCGGTCGCCGAGTTCATGAAGGAGCAGGGCGTCAAGAGCGTGTACGTGCTCAACGACAAGGAGGCGTACGGCCTCGGCGTCGCGACGAACCTGAAGAACGCCGCGCAGAGCCTCGGGATCAAGCTCGCCGGGTTCGAGGCGTGGGATCCGAAGGCGTCGTCGTACGAAGGCACGTTCCGGAAGATCGGCGGGACAGGCGCCGACGCGGTGTTCCTCGGCGGCCTGATCGACGAGAACGGCGCGAAGGTGATCAAGGACAAGGTGTCCGTCCTCGGGCCGAACGACGGCAAGGTGAAGCTGTTCGCACCGGACGGCTTCACGACGCAGCAGACGATCGACGAGGCCGGCAAGGCAGCGGCCGGGATGTTCATGTCGGTCGCCGGCGTGCCGATCGACCAGTTCAAGGGCAAGGGAGCCGAGTTCGCGAACGAGTTCAAGAAGACGCTCGGCGGTAAGCCGATCGACCCGTACGCGATCTACGGCGCACAGGCCGCGCAGGTCCTGTTCGACGCGATCGCGAAGTCGGACGGCAGCCGCGCGAGCGTGATCAAGAACCTGTTCGCGACCAAGGTCACGAACGGCTACCTGGGCACGTTCAGCATCAACGAGAACGGCGATCCCGCGGAGGCGGGCGGGGCCGTGGTCGGCTTCACGATCTACAAGGCGTCGACCAAGCTCGACACCGTGAAGACGATGTCTCCGAAGCCGGAGGACGTCGACGCGGCCAGGGGCAGCTGACCGCCCCGGACGATGGTGAAAGGGGGAGGGCGAGCGCCCTCCCCCTTTGTTTCTCGGCAGATGCGGCTTTAGGCTCTCGCTTCTGTGGCAGACACGGCTCCTACCGGAGGACGGCCGGCCTTTGCCGGGGCTGCCGCCTACGTGCCGCGCACAGTCGTCGGCTGGCTGGGTCTCCTCTTCGTGGCGATGCTCGTCTTCTGGCTCGGGGCGAACCTCGTCAACGATCCGAGCGAGTTCTTCAACGTCTTCTTCATCGGTCTGACGAACGGCGCCGTGTACGCGCTCGTCGCGCTCGGCTATACGCTCGTCTACGGGATCCTCCAGCTGATCAACTTCGCGCACGGCGACGTGTTCGCGCTCGGCGGCCTCGTCGCGTCGAGCGTGATCCTGACCTGGTTCGACGTCGGCGGGGAGTCCGGGACCGGGATCACGATCCTGGCGATCACGACCGCGCTGATCGTCGCGGTCCTCTTCTCGTCGAGCCTCAACGTCGGCATCGAGCTGGTCGCGTACCGGCGACTGCGGAACGCGCCGCGGCTCGCGCCGCTGATCACGGCCGTCGGGATGTCGTTCATCCTCCAGGACGTGGGGCTCGTGAAGTGGGGCGTCGAGTACCAGACCGTCGACCCGCTGATCCCGAACACGGTCGCGTTCTCGATCGGCGACGTCGACTTCCAGTGGAACAAGATCTCCGTGCTCCTGCTGACGATCCCCGTGCTGCTCGCCCTGACCTGGCTCGTGACCTACACGCGGCAGGGCAAAGCGATGCGCGCAACCTCGCAGGACATGGACGCGGCGGCGATGATGGGGATCAACGTGAACCGGACGATCTCGTTCACGTTCGCGGTTGCGGGCGCCCTCGCCGGAGCAGGCGGGCTGCTCTACTTCCTGCACTTCACGTCGATCCGTTACGACACCGGATTCCAGCTCGGGCTGATCGCGTTCACGGCAGCGGTCCTCGGCGGGATCGGCAACTTGAGCGGAGCGGTCCTCGGCGCCGTCTGCATCGGGCTGATCGAGCAGTTCAATGAAGGCCTGGAGCTGTACTCGCCCGGGAGCGACTGGACCCGGTCGATCGTCTTCGGGATCCTGATCGCGATCCTCGTCTTCCGGCCCGAAGGGCTGCTCGGCGAGAGGACGCCGGAAGGGCAATGAGCGAGGCGCCGCAAAAGTTCGGCGGCCGCGAGCCGTCGCGCGTCGGTCGATTCCTCGGCAGCGGAGGCGGCGGGACGCTCGACTCGCTTCCGCCGTCCGTGCGACGACTGCTGCTGCCCGGCGTCGTCACGCTGCTCGCGTTCCTCTACCCGACGCTGCGCCCGTACCTCGACGACCTGCCTGTGATCGGCGACCTCTTCCCGGCCGTGGGGACGGTCGTGATCATGATCGTGTTCACGATGATGGCCGTCGGCCTGAACGTGGTCGTCGGCTACGCGGGGCTGCTCGACCTCGGCTACGTCGCGTTCTATGCGGCCGGCGCGTACACCGCGGCCTGGTTCGCGTCGCTGCAGTTCGAGCAGGTGACGTTCCACTTCGGCGACGTCGGGATCAACCCGGACCTCCCCGGGATCCACCTCTCGGTCTGGTTGATCCTGATCATCGCCGGGCTGCTCACGGCAACGGTCGGGATCCTGATCGGCCTGCCGACGCTCCGCCTGCGCGGTGACTACCTCGCGATCGTGACGCTCGGCTTCGGCGAGATCATCCCGCAGTTCGTCCGCAACGCGGACAACATCAAGGGCTTCGACCTCACCCACGGCACGTTCGGGATCAGCCCGATCGACTCGCCGGGGTTCGGCGAGACCCTGCACGACGCAGTCGGGCTACCCGTCAACTTCCAGCAGTCGACGAACCGCCCGGAGCTGTTCTTCTACACCGCGCTCCTGCTGCTCCTCTTCACGGTCTTCGTCTGCGTGCGCCTGCGCGACTCGCGGCTCGGCCGCGCGTGGATCGCGATTCGCGAGGACGAGACCGCCGCGGCCGCGATGGGCGTGCCGCTGATGCGGACGAAGACGTGGGCGTACGCGATCGGCGCGTTCTTCGGCGGGATCGCAGGCGCCTACTACGCGTCGTTCAAGGTCGGCGCGTTCCCGAGCGACTTCTTCTTCAACCTCTCGATCTTCATCCTCTGCATGGTCATCCTCGGCGGGATGGGCAGCGTCTGGGGCGCGATCGTCGGCGGGCTGATCCTGTCCTACCTCGACCAGGAGGGGCTGGCGAAGATCGGGACGGCGATCGGGATCAACGACGTGCCGAAGTACAACTTCGGGATCTACGGCCTGATCATCGTCGTGATGATGCTCTTCCGCCCGACAGGGCTGATCGCGGAGCGACGCCGAAAACAGGAGCTCGAGGAAGGCGTCTCGGACGAGTCGCTGTACGGGATGCAGGCGTAATGGCAGACCTGCTCGTCGCGAGCGGCGTCCGCAAGGAGTTCGGCGGCCTGATCGCCGTGAACGACGTCGAGTTCACGATCCCGCGGGGGTCGATCGTCTCGCTGATCGGCCCGAACGGCGCGGGCAAGACGACCTTCTTCAACATGCTGACCGGCGTCTACCGGCCGACGGCCGGCGACATCCGCTTCGACGGGACGTCGATCGCGGGGAAGCCGCCGCACGCGATCACGCAGCTGGGGATCGGGCGCACGTTCCAGAACATCCGGCTCTTCCAGCAGATGACCGCGTTGGAGAACGTCCTCGTCGGCATGCACTCGCGGCTGTCGGGCGGGATCGTCCGTTCGGTGCTGCGCACGCCGGGTCTGCGGCGCGAGGAACGGACGGCGCGCGAGCGCGCGCACGAGTTGCTCCGTTTCTCCGGCCTGCGTGGGGGGGACGACGACGCGGCGCGCAACCTCTCCTACGGCGACCAGCGGCGGCTCGAGGTCGCACGCGCGCTGGCGACCGAGCCGAAGCTGCTGCTGCTCGACGAGCCGACCGCCGGCATGAACCCTCAGGAGACGGCGTCGTTCACCGACTTCGTCGCGAAGCTGCGGACGGAGCAGGACCTGACGGTGCTGATGATCGAGCACGACATGAAGGTCGTGATGGGGATCTCCGACCGCGTCACCGTGCTCGACTACGGCGAGAAGATCGC
>Ga0126309_10000681_pt1 | contig 11300 bp, 9 predicted proteins | sample Plot56_FD_92541 | JGI IMG/M metagenome (GOLD analysis project Ga0126309, IMG submission 92541) | Serpentine soil microbial communities from UC McLaughlin Reserve, CA, USA - Plot56 | ecosystem: Environmental > Terrestrial > Soil > Grasslands | place: USA: UC McLaughlin Reserve, Lake County...
GAGCTTCTTGACCCGGATCCCCCGGTCGGTGACCTCCTCGGGCACGTCTTCGGAGAGGAAGTGGTTGGGCACGATGTCCCCGGTCGTCTCGAACCAGAAGATCGACATCTGGGTCAGGACCTTGCCCTTGTCGGGGATCGGCGTCGGCATCACGACGTCGTAGATCGAGATCCGGTCCGAGGCCACCATCAGCAGGTCGTCGTCGACCTCGTAGATCTCCCGGACCTTGCCGGAGGAGTGCAGTTTGAGCTCTTCGATCGCGCCGCCCATCGCCAGGCTCGATGCTAGCTGTCCCGGTAGCGGCAGAATGTGCCCGGTGCTCCCGCCAGGCCCCGACCAGGCTCCCGCGATCCAGATGCTGCGCTGGTTCTACCGCCCGATCGCGTTTCTCGAAGACTGCCGGCGGCGCTACGGCGAGGCCTTCAGCGTCAGCTTCGTCGGCTTCAAGTCGCCGATGGTCCTCTTCTCCGACCCCGCCGCGGTCAAGGCGGTCTACTCCGACCAGCGCAACGGACTGCCCCCCGGCCGCAACGTGGCGCTCGAGCCGATGCTCGGCTCGCGCTCGGTCCTGCTCCTCGAAGGCCGGGAGCACCTGACCCGCCGCCGGCTGATGCTGCCCGCCTTCCACGGTGAGCGGATGCGCACCTACGAGGCGATCGTTCGCGACGCGATCACCAGGGAAATCGACCGCTGGCCGGTCGGGGAGCCGTTCCCCCTACACCCCCGGATGCAGGCGATGGCGCTCGAGGTGATCCTGCGCGCCGTCTTCGGCGTCACGTCCGAGGAGCGGCTGGCGCGGCTGCGGTCGACGCTGGGCCAGATCCTCGGCCGGACCGCCTCCCCGGTGGCCCAGCTCGTCGCTCTGGCCGCGATGCGGCTCGGCGAGCGCGGCCCCTGGGCGCGGTTCGAGCAGATGCTCCGGTCCGCCGACGACGAGCTGTACGCGGAGATCGCAGAGCGACGCGAAGACCCCCGGCTCGAGGGGCGCGAGGACATCCTCTCGATGCTCGTCTCCGCCCGGTTCGAGGAAGGCGGCGGGATGAGCGACGCCGAGCTCCGCGACCAGCTGATGACCCTGCTCCTCGCCGGGCACGAGACGACGGCGACGGCTCTGGCCTGGGCCTTCGACCTCCTGCTCCACAATCCGGCCGAGCTCGAGCGGCTGCGCGAGGAGCTCGACGGTGGCGACGAGGCCTACCTCCGGGCGACGGTGGCCGAGGCGCTCCGCCTCCGCCCGGTCGTGCCGATCGCCGGTCGCCGCCTGGCCGAGCCGCTCGAGATCGACGGGTACGACCTCCCCGCCGGCACCGACGTGACGCCGGCGATCTGGCTCACCCACACGCGCCCCGACGTCTACGAGGAGCCGCTGCGATTCCGCCCGGAGCGCTTCCTCGGCGACGGCCCGGAGACCTACGCCTGGATCCCGTTCGGAGGCGGCGTCCGCCGCTGCCTCGGCGCCGCCTTCGCCGAGTTCGAGATGCGGATCGTCCTCGCCGAGGTTGCAGGTCGCTGCCGGCTCGAGGCGGCCGGCGGGCCCGAGCGGGTTGGCCGCCGCAACGTCACGCTGTCGCCGCGAGACGGGACCCGGGTGCGACTGCTCGGCCGCGACCCGGTCCGGACTCCGGCCGCCGCCTGAGGCTCAGCCGCGCAGGGCCTCGAGGCGGGCGAAGAGCTCGGGCAGGTGCTCGAGGTAGGCGTGGTGGTCGAAGACCGCATCGAGGTCGAGTTGCGGAGCGGCCTCCGCCAGCAGTTCGCGGAACGGCGTGCCGGTGTCCCAGGCCCTCTGGGCCGCGGCCTGGACGATCCGGTAGGCCTCGTCGCGCGAGAGGCCGGATTCGACCAGTGCCGTCAGAGCGCGCTGGCTGAACAGCGCGCCGTGGGTCAGGTCGAGGTTGGCCCGCATCCGGTCGGCGTGGACCGTCATCCCTTCGGCCAGCCCGGCCGCCCGGTGCTGCATGTAATCGAGCAGGATCGTCGCGTCAGGAAGGACGACCCGCTCGGCGCCGGAGTGGGAGATGTCGCGCTCGTGCCACAGAGCGACGTTCTCGAGTCCGGTCTGGGCGTAGCCGCGCAGGACCCGGGCGAGGCCGGTCAACCGCTCCGCGGTGATCGGGTTGCGCTTGTGGGGCATCGCCGAAGATCCCTTCTGTCCGGCGCCGAACGCCTCCTCCACCTCGCGAACCTCGGTCCGCTGCAGGTTACGGACCTCGGTGGCGAAGCGCTCGATTCCGGCGCCGGCAAGGGCGACCGCGCTGAGCAGCTCGGCGTGGCGGTCACGCGGGACGACCTGGGTCGAGATGTCCTCGCGGCGCAACCCCAGCGCGCGCATCACTCGCGCTTCGACCGCCGGCGGCACGGACGCATGGGTGCCAACGGCGCCGGAGATCTTCCCGACCGCGGCCCCCTCGACGGCGCGCTGCAGGCGATGCAGGTTGCGGTCGGCCTCGAAGGCGAGGCCGGCCAGCCGCAGCCCGAACGTCGTCGGCTCGGCGTGGACCCCGTGGGTGCGGCCGACGGTGAGCGTGTCCCGGTGCTCGAGGGCCCGGTCGATCAGCGCGTCGCGGTAGGCGCCGGCGCCCCGCAGCAGGATCATTCCGGCCTGCTGGAGCTGCAGCGCGAGCGCCGTGTCGAGCACGTCGGAGGACGTCAGGCCGTAGTGGATCCAGCGCCCGTGCTCGCCCACCGACCCGGCGACGACGTCGACGAAGGCGGCGACGTCGTGGTTCGTCACCTGCTCCCGCTCGTCGACCGCCTCGACGGTGAACGAGGCCTGGGCGCGCGCGGCCTGGGCGGCCTCGCGCGGGACGGCCCCCTCCTCGGCCCACGCATCGGTCGCGGCGAGCTCGACCGCGAGCCAGCTCTCGAGCTTGCGCTGCGGGCCCCAGACCGCGCCCATCTCGGGGCGGGTGTACCGCTGGATCACGCGTTGATGATCCTCGCGGCCAAAATCCCCGCGTTCTTTGCCCCGTCGATCGCGACGCAGGCCACGGGGATGCCGGGCGGCATCTGCACGGCCGAGAGCAGGGCGTCGAGCCCACCGAGAGACTTGCCGAGGATCGGCACCCCGACTACCGGCAGGTCGCTGTGGGCCGCGGCCACCCCCGGCAGCGCCGCCGACATCCCGGCGCCGGCGATGATCACCTTGAGCCCCCGCATCCGCGCGTTCGTGCAGTAGTCGCGGACCATCTCCGGGTCGCGGTGGGCGCTCATCACCCTGACCTCGTAGCGGATCCCGGCATCCTGGAGGGCCTGGCCGGCCGGCTGCATCTTCGGCTTGTCGTTCTTCGAGCCCATGATGATCCCGACGAGGGGAGCATCAACCTCGATCTCCTCGAAGGCCTCCTCGACGGCCGGCATGGTCTCCGGCGTCGGGGCCTCGAGCGCCTCGCTGGGCATCTGCGTGTCCTGGGGGGTCTCGCTCACTTCTGTCCTTTCCGGGGCCGGCTCACCCCGGGACGCGCTCGGTCGCGCGCTCGGCGATGTCCGACCGCATCTGCATGCCGTCGAAGTGGATCAGTCGAGCGGCATCGTAGGCGCGGTCGCGCGCCTCCGACGGCGTCGGCCCGAGGCCGGTGACGTTGAGCACGCGACCTCCGGCGGTGACGACCTCGCCGCCCGCCCGCGCCGTGCCCGCGTGGGTCACCTCGGCGACTCGCTCCGCTTCCTCCAGGCCGCTGATCACGTCGCCCTTCGAGGACGACGCCGGGTACCCGGCGGAGGCGAGCACGATGGTCGCCGCCCAGTCGGCCGCGAACTCGGCGTCGGCACCGGCCAGGCCGCCCGGTTCCCGCGCGGCCAGGCAGAGGTCGACGATGTCGGACCGAAGCCGGGGGAGGACCGCCTGCGTCTCCGGATCACCGAACCGGACGTTGAACTCGAGCACCTTCGGCCCCGCCTCGGTGATCATCAGGCCGGCGTAGAGGACGCCGTGGAAGGGAGTGCCGGAGCGGGCCATCCACTGGACGACGGGCCGGTGGACGGCGTCGGCGAGCTCGGCGACGCGGTCGCGGTCAAAGCCGGGGACGGGCGAGTAGCTGCCCATGCCGCCGGTGTTCGGCCCCGTGTCGCCGTCGCCGATCCGCTTGTAGTCCTGTGCCGGGGCAAGCGGGACGACGGTGTCGCCGTCGCAGAGGGCGAGCAGCGAGAGCTCCTCTCCCTCGATGAACTCCTCGAGGACGACGGCGGTGTTGCCGAACCGCTGCTCGGTGAAGAACACGTCGACCGCCTCTCGCGCGTCCCGCTCCCTCTCGCAGATCAGCACGCCCTTGCCGGCGGCGAGGCCGTCGGCCTTGAGCACCGCTGGGTAAGAGGCGCAGGCGATCTGGCCCAGCGCCTCCTCGCGGTCGCGCAGGATCGTGTGCGCGGCGGTCGGGACGCCGGCCTCCGACATCACCCGCTTGGCGAACGCCTTCGATCCCTCCAGCTCGGCTGCGGCGGCGCTCGGCCCGAACGCCCGGATGCCCTCCTCCTCGAGCGCGTCGACGGCTCCCGCGACGAGTGGCGCCTCGGGTCCGACGATGACCAGGTCGACGCCGCGCTCGCGCGCCGCCGCGACGATTCCGGCCGGCCCAGACCCCACCGCCTCGATGCACTCGGCGTCGGCTGCGATCCCGGCGTTGCCCGGCGCGCACAGGACCTCCGGCGTGTGGGCCGAGCGCCGCAGAGCCCGCACGATCGCGTGCTCGCGACCGCCGCCGCCGACGACGAGGATCTTCACGAAGCTCCCTCCGGTGGCTTGGAGGCTAGAGCGCGCCGGCCAGCTCCTCGGCCGGCATCGCGGCGAGCGTCTGGCTCGACATCGTCCCGCGCGAGCCCAGCTCGACCGAGACTTTCGCCATCGTCTTGTCGTCGGGCGCCTCGACGATCGTCACGAAGTCGAAGGCGCCGAGGGTGGCGTATTGCGCGAGGACCTTCACGCCGATCGACTCGACCTCCTTGTTGACCTCTGCGACCCGGTTCGGGTTGTTCTTGAGGGTCCGGACCCCGTCCGGCGTGAGGTTGGTGAGCATCACGTAGGTGGGCATCTCTCTCCTTCCGAGCTTCGCTGCGGCGGGACTCTGTTGTCCCACGTTATTTCAGCGGGCGCAACCGAGGACCAGCGGCCTGACGATCGGCGGCGCCTTCGGCACCTCCGTGCGCTCGAGCCGCTCGACGGCGAAGCCCGCGCGCTCGATCGCCGCGACCGTGTCGCGGTTGCAGTGGCAGCCGTTGCCGAAGAACCGCCAGGGGCGCTCGAGCCGATCCTGCCACCGGGCCAGCCGTTCGTCGGCGCCGCGGACATGCTCGGCGAAGAGCATCCGTCCGCCCGGGCGCAGGACCCGCCGGGCCTCCGAAAGCGCCGCCGCCTGGTCGGGAACGGTGCAGAGCACCAGCGTGAAGGCGACGGTGTCGAAGCTGGCGTCGGCGAAAGGCAGCGCCTCCCCCGGCGCCTCGACCACTTCGGCGGCAACGCCCTCGGCCTCGACCCGTTGCCGCAGCCGCTTGGCCATGTGGGGCGAGGGCTCGGCGAGCACGAGGGCGCCCACGGCGGGGGGAAAGAGACCGATGTTCGCCCCGGTCCCGGCGCCGACGTCGATCGTCCGCCCGGCCGCCGCGGCGAGGGTCTCGCGGCGCATCTCGCGCAGGCCCGCCTCCTCGGCGGACTTCAAGCAGCGGTCGTAGAGGGCGACGAAGCCGCGACCCCAGGTGGCGTCATAGAGACGGCCCACGCCGCCAAGCTATTCGTCAGCCGTCGTATCCGACGTGCAGGTGGTCACAGTGGCCCGGGTCGGCGAAGGCCGGCCCGGCGCCGTCGAGGTCGAAGCACCAGATCAGCTCGCTCGGTCGCGAGCCGAAGGGCAGCAGCGTCAAGGTCCGGCCGAGGACCGAGCACGCCGAGGAGGCCGAGACGTCGGTGCAGGACACCCCGTCGACCATCGCGATGTCGAAGGCGCGGCCGTAGTAGTGGTTGGAGACGTTCCCGTTGACCGTCAGCATCGAGTGGTCGCTGCGCAGCGACGAGATCACGATCGAATGGCGCTGGCTGATCGCCCCGATCAGTCCCATGACCCGGGGATCGACCGCTCCGGTCTGGATGTCGCGGCGTTCGAGCTCGTTCGAGAGAGTGACGTTGTCCCAGTTGATCGCCGTGTCCGTCACCTCGGGCATCGTGATCGGCCAGTTCACCGTGCCGATCTCGCACTTGCCGGCGAGGCGCTCGGCGTCGGCCAGGACCGACTCGACGTACCAGGCCGCCTGGTTGTGGGTGAAGACCCCGGCCCGCAGCGAGCCCCGCGACCAGACCATCCGGGCGAGCGTGGCGGCGGAGTCATCGACACTGGCATGGCGGATCCTGCCGTCGTCGTCGCCGTCGACCGCGTAGCGGCTCCACTCGGTCTCGTCGAGGCCGAGCGGCCCGGCGGCGTGCAGCGCCTTCTCGCCCATCCCGCGCCCGAAGTCGGACTCGAGCCGGGCGACGGCGGCGAGCGCCCAGACGCCGCGCCGGCCCAGGTCGTACCGGCCGGCCGCCGCCTCGAACGCCTCGATGTACTCCTCCGGCACCTCCTTGCGCCAAGGCGGCGCCGGCTCGCAGGTGAAGACCTGGAGCTGCGGAATCAGGGCGAAGGCGCCACCCTCGAACGAGCCGTAGCAGCCGGCGCGGGCGAGGACGTCGGCCACGTACCAGTCGGCGTGGTTGTAGGCGAAGATCGCGTTGTAGGTGTCCTGGGGCATTCCCGCCGCGCTGAGGTAGTTGGCGGCGGCGAAGATCGCGTCCTCGGGGTCGTAGGGGTCGCGCTCGCCGTCTCCGTTGGCGTCGACGCCGTAGGCCGCCCAGGTGGAGGGCATGAACTGCATCCAGCCGATCGCGCCGGCGTAGGACGTGACGTTGTTCAGCTCGCCGAAGTTGGTCTCGATCGAGTTGATCGCCGCGAGGATGCTCGGCCCCTGGGGGCCGAGGCCGTACCGGTCCGAGGCGGCCTTGTAGATCGGCAGAAGGAACGCGGGGGCGGGAGTGCTGCCGTCGCAGACGATCGACGGCACGGTCGGTATCGCCGAAAGGTCGAGGCCATTGGCGGGGGGCGCCGGCACGTCGGCCTCGGGCTGGTCCTGCGGCTTGGGGACCGGGGTGCCCCCGTCGCCGGGCTTCGGCTCGTCGGGTTTCTGGTCGGAGGGCTTCGGCCCGGCCGGTTCCTGGGGCTTGTCGGGCCTGGGGGGCATCGGCGCCGTGATCGCCGGGCCGGTGACCACCCCGGTCTGCCCCGATGTCTCGGGTCCGGAGGCCGGCGGGAGCGGCGGCGCGCCGGCCGGCGGAGCCGGCTGGGTCGCTGGAGCCTGCGCGGGCGCGCTCTGCGCCGCCAGGGCGAGGCCGACGGCGCCGGCCGCGATCGCACTGCGCAGCCTGCGCATCAGCCCCTCACGTCCGTGATCCGCCAGCCGTCATCGGTCCGGCGCATGTCCAGCCGCAGCTCGCTGGTCGAGCCGACCCGCAGCAACGACGCGCTCACCGTGAGGCGGTCGCCGTGGCTTGGACCGGGGACGACGTTGAGTACCCGGGCCTTCGGGACCTCGACGCCGGCGGGCTGACGGGGCGGCCGTTCGCCGAGCGCCTTGGCGAGATCCGGAGAAGCGGTCTCGGCAAAGGTCCTGCGGACCTCGGCGGACTCTTCGCCGATCTCGTAGAGGACGAAGGCCTCGGCGAACCGCTCGGCTACCCGGATCGCCTCCTTCTGGCCCGGGACGGGCTCGGCCGCGGTGCGCTTCGCGGCCTGGTCGGAGGCGGCGAGGGCATTCTCCTCGGCTGCCGCGGCCTTCGGCTCGGTCGCTGCCTCGAAGGTCGGGGTGGCGCCCTGCAGCACCGGCCCTTCGGCCACTGCAGCGGCGGCCGGGGTGGGGGCCGAGGCCGCGGTCGGGACGGGCGCGGTGACCTCGACCGGCGAGGGCTCGGGGGCCGGATCTGGGGCGGTCCCGGAGGGGGAGGCGGTGATCGCCCCCGCGGTCCCGGCCGCGAGCGCGGCGGCGGCGAGGCCGGCGGCGGCGGCGAGGCGGGCCGAGCGGCTCCAGCCCGCGGTGGCGTCCTGCAGCGGCCAGAGGATCCGGCGCTCGACGGTCCAGGCGAGGCGCTCGAAGGGGTAGCGGGCGCCGTCGGCCGCGGCCCGGGCGGCGTCGGCGCCGACCCAGACGACCTTCTCCTCGACCGCCCAGGCCGCGGTGCGGACCGGCCAGGCGGCCGATCGCGGAGCGCGCTCGCGCCGCTCGTCCCCGTGAGGGCGGCGGCGGGTCAGCGGGATTCTCGGCATCCGGAGGAAGGCAGGGGAACTGGACGGAAGATCTAGGCGCACAAGTTTATGTCGGAGCCGTGGAACATCCCTTGATCCCTAGGAGTGGGTATGCAGGGATTTCACCGCTCCCGGCATGCTCGCCGCACCGCTCGATCATCTCACCTAACCCGCCGCCGGTGGTGCGGTTGCGCGGCGCGGGGCCCGGGCGAGCTAGGCGGCTGGCGAAGCCACCGCCTGTCGGGGGGCCGACTTGGTGAAGACCAGGTCCCCCTCGACGGCGTTGACCTTCACGGTGTCGCCGCCGGCGAAGTCGCCTTCGAGGATCTTCAGCGCCAGCCGGTCGACGAGGCGCTTCTGAATCACCCGCTTGAGCGGACGGGCGCCGTACGTGGGGTCGTAGCCGAGGTTGCCCAGCAGGGTCCGCGCGTCGGCGGAGAGCTCGACCTCGATGCCCCGCTCGCGCACCCGGGCTACGAGCGCGTCGACCTGGAGCTCGACGATCCGCTCGATGTCGCCCCGTGCGAGCCGGTGGAAGATCACCGTGTCGTCGACCCGGTTCAGGAACTCGGGCTTGAAGGTCGTCGCGAGGATCTCCGCGATCCTCTCGCGCATCGCCTCATGGGTTGCCTCGGACCCCGACGCTCCCGGACGCGAGGCGGAGGAAGCGTCGGGCAGTGTTATCTCGGCCGAGCCCACGTTCGAGGTCATGATCAGGACGGTGTTGGTGAAGTCGACCGTGCGGCCCTGGCCATCGGTCAGCCGGCCGTCGTCCATGAGCTGCAGGAGGGTGTTGAAGACGTCCGGGTGGGCCTTCTCGATCTCGTCGAGGAGGATCACCGCGTAGGGGCGCCGGCGGACCGCCTCGGTGAGCTGCCCCCCCTCCTCGTATCCGACGTACCCCGGCGGGGCGCCGATCAGCCGCGCGACGGTGTGCTTCTCCATGTACTCCGACATGTCGAGCCGGACGATCGCCTGCTCGGAGTCGAACATGAACTCGGCCAGCGCCTTTGCCAGCTCGGTCTTGCCGACCCCGGTCGGGCCGAGGAAGAGGAAGGAGCCGATCGGCCGGTTGGGGTCGGAGAGCCCCGCCCGGGAACGGCGGAGCGCGTTCGACACGGCGCTGATCGCCTCGTCCTGTCCGATCACCCGCTCGTGGAGGCGGTCCTCCATGTGGATCAGCTTCTCGACCTCGCCCTCCATCAGCCGGCTGACCGGGATCCCGGTCCACTTGGCGACGACCTGGGCGACGTCCTCCTCGGTGACCTCCTCGGTCAGCATCGAGCCGCCGTCGGCGTGCAGCTCGGCGAGCCGCGCTTCGTTCTCGCCGACCTCGCTCTCGAGGCCCGGGATCTCGCCGTAGCGCAGCTTCGCTGCGCGCTCGAGATCGGCGTCACGCTCGGCCCGCTCGGCTTCGCGGTGGGCCTCCTCCAGCCGGGCCTTGGCCTCCTTGATCGCCTCGATTGCTCCCTTCTCGTTCTGCCAGCGCGCCTTCATCTCGCCGGCCCGCTCGCCGAGCTCGGCGAGCTCGGCCTCGATCACGTCGCGGCGGACCTTGGACGCGTCGTCGCGCTCCTTCTTCAGCGCCTCGCGCTCGATCTCCAGCTGCTGGACGCGCCGCTCGACTTCGTCGATCTCGATCGGCATCGAGTCGATCTCGATCTTCAGCCGCGAGGCGGACTCGTCGATCAGGTCGATCGCCTTGTCGGGCAGGAAGCGGTCGGCGATGTAGCGCGCCGACAGGGTGGCCGCGGCGACGATCGCCGCGTCGCTGATCCGGACGCCGTGGTGTACCTCGTAGCGCTCCTTGAGCCCGCGCAGGATCGCGATCGTGTCGGCCACGTCCGGCTCGCCGACGAGGACCGGCTGGAAGCGCCGCTCGAGGGCGGCGTCCCTCTCGATGTGCTTGCGGTACTCGTCGAGGGTCGTCGCACCGACCGCCCGCAGCTCGCCGCGGGCCAGCATCGGCTTGAGCAGGTTGGCGGCGTCGACGGCGCCCTCGGCCGCGCCCGCCCCGACGATCGTGTGCAGCTCGTCGAGGAAGAGGACGATCTGCCCCTCGGCGGCCTGGACCTCGGAGAGGACGGCCTTGAGCCGCTCCTCGAACTCGCCCCTGTATTTAGAGCCGGCCAGCAGGGCGCCGATGTCGAGCGCCATGACGCGCCGGTCGCGGAGGCTCTCCGGCACGTCGCCGGAGACGATCCGCTGGGCGAGCCCCTCGACGATCGCCGTCTTGCCGACGCCGGGGTCACCGATCAGCACGGGGTTGTTCTTGGTGCGGCGGGACAGGACCTGGATCACGCGGCGGATCTCCTCGTCGCGGCCGATCACCGGGTCGAGCCTGCCCTTCTCTGCCTCGCCGGTCAGGTCGCGGCCGAACTTCTCCAGCGCCTGCATCGTCTCCTCCGGCGCCGGCGAGGTGACGCGGTGGGGCCCGTGGACCTCGGCGATCGCCTTGACGAGCGACTCGCGATCGGGCAGAAGACCGGCGAGCGCCGAGTCCTCGGCCAGGGCGAGGAGGACGTGCTCGGTCGAGATGTACTCGTCGCCGAGCGCCGCCATCTCCTTCTCGGCCCGTTGCAGAACGCGGGCCAGGTTGTGCGAGAGGCGCGGCTCGGCCTCCGCCTCGCCGCCGAGGGCCGGCAGGTCCCCCATCGCCGAACGGGCGCGGTCGCCGATCGCCGCGACGTCGGCGCTCAGCTTCCTGAGGACCTGGATGACGAAGCCGTCCGGGTCGTCGAGCAGCGCGACCAGGAGGTGGGCGGGCGCAACCTCGGGGTTGCGGCGGTCGGCCGCGAGCCGCTGGGCCGCGGCGACCGCCTCCTGGCACTTGATCGTGAACCTGTCGGGCTGCATGACCTGAGGGTAGCGGGTTGCGCCCGACAAGTAAAGAAATCTAAGTCAAAAAGGCTTAGATGCTGTGGGGACCTGGTTAGGCGAGCCGGCGGTCGAGCCAGAGCCCGGCCGCCGTTGCCGCCGACGCACTGGCGAGGCCAAGCACCGCCGCCCGGTCGATCCCGTCGCGCCGGACCAGGGCGAATGCGA
>Ga0126309_10000682_pt1 | contig 11298 bp, 10 predicted proteins | sample Plot56_FD_92541 | JGI IMG/M metagenome (GOLD analysis project Ga0126309, IMG submission 92541) | Serpentine soil microbial communities from UC McLaughlin Reserve, CA, USA - Plot56 | ecosystem: Environmental > Terrestrial > Soil > Grasslands | place: USA: UC McLaughlin Reserve, Lake County...
CCATGCGTAAGCGCATCCAGCATCGCCTTGATGGCTTTGATCTGTGACCCGGCTTTTGTGACGTAGCTATCGGCATGGTCGATGTAGCTCCACCAGTCCCAGCATGCTTCGGGGTTAGCGGGGGAGTACGCACTAGGTGTGGTCTGCGGGTAGAGAACGATCAGGCGGTTCGTATCCGCCCAGGCGTTGTAGCCGGTACCTTCGACGAAGCGCCGGCCGATCTCGCCGATTTCCTGATGGCATCCGTGGAGTGCGACGTGAACGCGGCATGAGCTGCCTTGCTCGCAATCCGCAGGCACGTACACGTACCCCGTGTCGCCCAAGCTCAACGCGTCGGCTCGATACGGCTTGGTATAGACTGACTGATCGTAGCTCTTGAGCGACCCTGCAACTTGACCGCGATTAGGCGGATTCAAACGGCCATAAATGTGCTGCAAGATGATTCCGGCCTGATCGTAGTTGCATTGGTCGATATACGGGTCCTTGTTCTCCTCGCAGGAGTTAAATCCGCGTGCGCCGGGCTGGCCCGCCACGACGAACGAGTGACCGGCGCCAACCGTGGTCTGATAGAAAAGATTGCCGCGACCGGCATCACCTAGATAGTGGCGATAAAACTCGGCGGCAGCATCAGATGCGGCTTTAGCGACAACCGCATCATTGTATCCGTGGAACAAATAGATCTTTTGCCTCCTGAGGTTCTCAAGCGGGTCGATCTCGCCAGCCGCCGCTTTTGCGTCCGCCTTCGCGGTGTAGCCGCTCACATTCAACTCCGAAGCCGGTCCTTTCATGCATGGACCCGTGGCTCGCCGAAGCGGACCCCAGTACCAAGTGATGGCATCGTAAGAGTCAGCTTCGGCGCACCAGTAGGGACCCCCTGCAACCACGCCCACACCTTTGATGATCGAGGACCACGCCGTCGCAAACTGAACTGCCATGAAGGCCCCGGACGAAACGCCGGAAATCGAGCTCTCGCCAATAGGCGCATTATAGCTGCGCAACGCTACCGGCTCGGCGGCAACCGGCGATATTATCAGGCTAAAGATCAGGGCGGCGGCGATTGCCCGTAAATTTGCAGCGCTCATGGCATTCCCGGTGCTACATTAAATCCTGTTACATTCAAATCTCTAGATACCTTTCGGTTGCACGCTGCCCCTTCGCTTATTGTCGCCCTTGTATCGGCGACATCTTTTATTCGGGTGACAAAGAATGCTAATTGGCGCGCCAAAAGAAACCAAAGACAACGAGTTTCGTGTCGGCCTGACGCCGGCCACGGTTGCCGAACTCACGTATCGCGGCCACAGGGTCATTATCGAGAAATCCGCGGGCACCGGGTCGGGCCTGACGGATGATGAATATCGCAAGGCTGGGGCAGAAATTGTCGACACACCACAGGAAATATTTTCCCGCGCGGAAATGGTGGTCAAGGTTAAGGAGCCGCAGGCTGCCGAGCGCAAGATGTTGCGACACGGCCAAATCCTGTTCACTTATCTGCATCTCGCGCCTGATCTGGTTCAGACGCAGGACTTGATGGCCAGCGGCTCCGCATGCATCGCCTATGAGACCGTCACCTCGTCGTCAGGAGGGCTGCCGCTCCTCACTCCGATGTCGGAAGTCGCCGGGCGCCTCGCACCGCAAGTCGGCGCCCACGCGCTTGAAAAGGAGGCGGGCGGGCGTGGTGTTCTCCTGGGCGGCGTTCCCGGCGCTCCGGCGGCCGATGTGCTGATCATCGGTGGCGGCGTCGCGGGCACCAACGCCGCGACCATCGCACTCGGCATGGGCGCTCAGGTAACGATCCTCGACCGATCGCTCGATGTTCTGCGGCGCCTGGCTACTCAGTTCGACGGGCGCGTGCGCACCATCTTCTCGACCCGCGCTGCGCTCGCCGACCTCGTCACCAAAGCCGATCTTGTGATCGGCGCGGTGCTCGTGCCGGGAGCTTCGGCGCCAAAACTCATCACTCGCCCAATGCTAAAAACGATGAAGCAGGGGTCCGTGTTCGTCGACATCGCCATCGACCAGGGTGGTTGTGCCGAAACATCGAAGCCGACGACACATTCCAATCCGACCTTTGTGGTCGATGGTGTGGTGCATTACTGCGTCACTAACATGCCCGGCGCGGTTGCGCGCACGTCGACCTTTGCGCTCAACAACGCCACACTACCCTTTACTTTACACCTTGCTGACAAGGGTTGGCGCAAAGCGTTGAAGGACGATGTCCATTTGCGTAACGGACTTAATGTTTGCGACGGCAAGATCACCTGCAAGCCGGTGGCCGAGGCGCACGGCCTTGGGTTTACGCCTGCGGATGCGTTCATCGACTGATCGTTTGGGGCCGGGAAATGAAACGGCGCGAGTTCATCGGATTGGCAGGTGCCGCATGCGTTTCGGTTATGCCGTTCGCCGCACGAGCGCAGCGCTCAGTACCGGCGCGAGTGGGCTTTCTTGGTGGCTCATCTTCGCCTGCAGGCCAGGCACTGTTTTCATGCTTTATATCCGAGTTGCGGAAGTTCGGCTGGACTGAAGGCAGGGACTTCAAGCTGGAAGTTCGCTGGACCGAAGGTGTCGTTGATCGATACTCGCAATACGCAGCCGAACTCGTCCAACTAAATCCGGACGTGATCGTTGCAACATCAACCCCAGGGGCCAAGGCAGCCCAACGAGCCACTACCCGAATTCCAGTTGTTTTTGTGGCTGTAAGTGATCCTGTGGCCAGCGGGATTGTTGACAATTTGGCACGTCCTGGCGGCAACATCACCGGAGTATCGAACTTCCTGCCCTCCACGAGCGCCAAACTGATCGAGTTGCTGAGGACGGCTGCCCCCGACGTCACGCGCTTCTGCGTGCTGCATAATCCCGAAAACGCTGGCAAGATGCTGGAGCTTCAGCAGCTCAAGATCGGCGGACAAGCCCTCGGTGTAATCGTCGAGCCGATCGAGGTTCGATCAACCGACGATCTGGAGAGGCTGCTGTCCAACGGCTCGCACTTCAATTGCGATGCACTCATCACCTTGCAAGAGGCAATCAGTTTTGCATACCGGAAGCGGATCGCGGATTTCGCTGCACAGAAGCGTTTGCCGACGATCTTCCAAATCAGGGAGTATGTCGAAGCCGGCGGCTTGATGTCCTATGGGCTGAACTTTTGTAAGCATTACGGCCGCGCCGCCTACTATGTTGATAGGGTGTTGAAAGGCACGGCCCCAAACGACCTTCCAATCGAGCTCCCCACAACTTTCGAACTCATTATCAACAGCACCGCTGCCAAGTCGCTGGGCCTCGCCCTTCCGCTGACCTTGCTAGCCCGCGCCGACGAGATGATCGAATAAAAGGCCTATCTCTGTTCATGGCAACTGAACGGACATCCAGCTGGTGTCCGCCAAATGCTCAGCTGGGTTGATCGCAGCACGATACGCTCTCGCAGCACACCTGGAATGGCAGGCCGCTCTGCTATCGGGCTGAAGCCTGGAGCAAAGGCCGAGCGAAACTGAGTTCGTGGCCATCGGGGTCAATGAGGTGGAAGAAGCGCTCACCCCACTCGGCATCTCGGGGCGCCGTAGCTGGCAGATATCCGGCTGCACGCGCGCGATCGTAAAGTACGTCTACGTCGGCAACGTAGAAGATTGTCCGCCCCCACCAGGACCAGCGCCGCTCAGCAGGCTGGGCGATGAGGTTCAGATAGCTCGTCCCTGCTCGAAAGCTGGTGAATGACGACTCTTCGCCGCCATGCAGGACCTCAAACCCCAGCGTGCGGTAGAATCGGACAGCTCGCGGCATTTCGTGGGTAGCCAGTGTGACCGCGCTGATTCCCTCGATCATGATGGAACTCTCCTGTTGCATTTCGTTGCATCGTGTCACCGCATCACCTCATTGTTGCGCATGAGATGACCAACGTGGACCTGACCGGAGCCAGTTCCGGCAATCAGGTTAGCGATTCGCGCGAACTTAGATATCAGTTGACTTTGTTCACCGCCGGCACACGATGATTGCTTCACCAAAAAGGAGTGCAAGCATGCCCCGCCGATTGATTGCTTTGGCTTTCGTCTTGGCAGCCGCGAACACGGCCATTGGCGATGATATGAAAATGCCCATCAACTCTGGTGACATCAAATGGGGACCAGCACCTCCCACCTTGCCAAAGGGAGCGGAGATGAGCGTTCTGTCGGGGGACCCCTCCAAGAGTGGTCCTTTCGTTGTTCGCCTAAGAATGCCGAAGGATTATTCATTCCCCGCTCACAGTCATCCCACGGATGAAAACGTTACCGTCATATCCGGCAACTTTCATGTCGGAACGGGCGATAAACTGGATGAGAAAAAAGCAATCGAGTTAACGGCGGGCGGATACGTCGAGGCTCCTGCCCGAATGAACCACTATGGTTGGGTAAGCAGTCCTTCGGTCGTTCAAATTCAGGGTCAAGGGCCATTTGGGATAACTTACGTCAATCCCGCCGATGATCCGAGTAAGCAGTAGCAAAACAGCAAAACCGAGCCGGTCGAAGCCGACACTCTGTTGAGCGTGTGTGGGAGGCCGCAGTCCACAGGTGGCCCGTGTGATTTAGGACGCCTCATCTGAAGCGCGTGCGGTCGCGTTAGCGCGGCTAGTACAATGAGCTTCCTAAGGCAGCTTCACCCGGGGAAATCTTGGAAAGAGTCAGTCGCAAGTCGCGACTTGTCGGCCGAGGGAATGCATTACGCCAAGATGATGTCCAGCTAGTGAGGGCCGATAACCAGCAACCAGGAGTACGAAGCCGTCCTTAAGGCCTTACAAGCGCGGCTCAATGTTCCATTGACGGCGCACCTGTTTGTGAATTCGTTCGGCTTTCGTTCTTGCAGCATGTACAATCGTAAGTCCAAATTTGAACCTCCTCCGATCTATGGTATTGGTTCGTATCACCGGCTGAAGGCTTTGCCCGTAGGCGTCGGTTGACCGAGAGACCAGTTGCGCTCCCGCCTGCATGGGAGTGCCCTCATGGTCCATCAGCCAAATTTCCTTCTAAACAGGCTCGATCCCGCCTCACTGGCGAGGCTAAAGCCACACCTGCATCTGGTTCATTTACCGCAGGGCCAGGTGTTGGCCGAGACACATCAACGGGTGCAGAAAGTTTATTTTCCGCATACCGGGATCATATCGCATGTGGTGGAGCTTTCGGACGGCCACGCCATCGAAACCGGCATGGTCGGGAAAGACGGCGCGTTCGGCGCCAGCCAGGCTCTGGATGACAAGGTTTCGATCCACCACGTGGTCGTGCAGGTTCCGGGCACCGCCTCCGCAACCGACTCCGCTCGCCTATGCGCCCTCGCAAACGAACTTCCTGCCTTCCGAGCAATTCTGATCAAGTATGACCTGTTTTTTCTTGCCCAGGTGCAGCAAGCCGTGGCCTGCAATGCGGTTCATGACATCCAGAACCGGGTTTGCAAATGGCTTCTTCGGATGCACGGTCTTGTTGGCGATGATCTGCCGCTGACGCAGGAGTTCCTGGCGCAGATGATGGGGGTCCGCCGTAGCAGCGTCAGCGGGATCGCGGCTGAACTGCAGAAACTTGGACTGATCACCTACAGCCGGGGTCATATTCATATCAATGACCTTCAACAGGTTCGTGAGCACGCATGCGAATGCGACGACGCCATAAACTCTCACTACCAGAGAATATTTGAGCCAAACCAGCCGCTCCCCCTTTCGGCATAGCGCGCGGCCCGCCTGCCATCAATGGACCTGCCGACGTTATTTGATTACCTGGTCAGCGCGACCGGGCAGGACCGAAGGGATCGTCAAGCCGATCGCATTCGCCGCCTTCATGTTCACCACCAGCTTGAACCGGGTCGGCTGCTCGACCGGCAAGTCTGCCGGCTTGGCACCTCTGAGAATCTTGTCGACGAAGGCTCCCGCGCCAGGTCCGGCAATCGTCCAACCTGACCAGCCGCGGAACGCTGCTCGATCATAATAATTCGACCATGCACATAGCCGAGCTCCCTCAACCCATGCTGGAATGCTTCAAATAGGCGGGGCACTCCCGAAACGTCCAAGTATCCGATCACCGGCACTTCAGCCGGCTGTGCGTGCGCAGGAACGCGGCAGCCCATGATGACGCGGCAGATGCCGCCGCTGCATGACCGGCCCTCCGAGGCCAGGATAGGGCGATCACCTCGTCCGCACTAGTTCAGGAATTTTACATGATTGAAGGACGCTACCGGCTCATCGGATCGACGGCATCCCCCTATGCCATCAAGCTACGGGCGCTCTTGCGCTACCGCAGAATCCCTTTCGACTGGGTGATCATGACCAGGGCGTTGCGGAAACAGACCGAGCACCTGCGTCCAAACCTAATTCCTGTTCTTCAATACCCGGACGGAACTTGGCGAGGCGACACCACCACCTTGGCTTACGATCTGGAAGCGCGCCATCGCGAGCGGTCAGCGATTCCCGAAGACGGCGCGATAGGGTTCGTCTGCGATCTTCTGGAAGACCTCGCTGACGAATGGGCGGTAAAGCCGCTGTTTCTCTACCGGTGGTGGGATCCCGAGGATCAGCGCTATGTTTCCAGGTGGGCGGCGGAGGAGTGGTCTGTGTCGGAGGCGGAGCCCGGCAGTCCCGAAGAGATCGAGGATTTCCGCCGGCGGCAGATTTCCCGCATGCCTATTCTCGGCGCGACTGCCGAAAATAAACCGCTGCTGGAGCAAAGCTACCATCGCATTCTCGCTGCCTTTGAGCCGCACGTCGGAATGAACAAATACCTTTTCGGAACCCGGCCATCGCTCGCGGACTTCGCCTGGTTCGGCCAGCTGAGCGAAATGGCAACCGATCCTACGCCGATGCGGATCATGCGGGAGACAGCGCCCTTTACCGATCATTGGACACGGCGGCTGGATGACACATCGGGCGTTGACGGCCAGTGGTACTCTCGCGAGCGCGCGTTGTCGGGAATGGCCGAAGCGTTAGTAAGAATTGCCGGTGAACTGTATTTGCCTTTTCTGGTTGCCAACGCGGAGGCTTTCGCCGGGGGTCTCGAACGCGTGGAGATCAGCGTGTGGGGGTTGCCCTATGCGCTGTCGCCATTCAAGTACCAGGTCAGATGTCTGACCCTGATCCGTGAAAAGTTCGCCGCGCTCAGTGTTGAAAATCGAATCGCGTTACGGCCGATGCTGGAACGAACTGGCTGCTGGGCGCACCTCGTTACAAAATAGCTTATGATTCTTCACGCCCGGTGCCGGCTTCCCAGCGCGGTCGCAATGCTCTCCGGTTTTTGAATGCGTTCGATCAGCATGTCGATGCGGTCGCCGCCCCAGAACAGTTCGCCGTTGAACACCATGGTAGGCACGCCGAACACGCCGAGTGCCTCGGCCTCATCGATGATATGATCATGCTCTTCGCGGGCGGGACCGTTCACGTAGGCTTCGAACTCCTTTGCCGATCCGCCAATATCAGCAATGACGCCTGAAATGCCGGAAAGCTCATCGATTTCGAGGTCGTGACTCCAGAAGCGCCGAAACACCGCGTCGTGGTAGGGCCGAAACAGACCATGACGCTGCGCAAAGAGCATGCCCGCGCTGGAGTAGAAGGCATCGTAAATTCGCCGCGGCCCCTTGATGGTGAGCCCTTGCGCGTTGGCGTGGCGCCGCGCATCCATGTAGAGATAACGCACCTTGCGCCAGAAATGCGGCGTGCGCTCCTCCACCGTGCCCATGAATTCCGCGACGCGTAGCGTATACGGCAGCCACTCAAGCTCTACGTCGTATTTATCTTCCAGTTCAAAAATCCGCTTGTTGGCGACAAAAGCATAAGGGCTCTTGTAGTCGGTGTAGACGCGTACGTGCGGCTTCTGCATCGCGAGATCCTTTCGGACGTCGTCACGCCCTTGTCTGACGATACTGGCTGAAGTCGGGATCGTGAGTCATTCCCCAGTAATCTACGAAGCGCCACGGCATCGCGGAAAACACACGACCGTGCTTATTGCGATAATAGGTCGTCATCCCCGGATGGGTCCAAATCAATTGCTCATGTTCCATGTCGACCTTACGAACGTACCGATCATGGGCTTCGGGGGATACGTCGATAGCTGCTATGCCGTGCTCGACCATGTTGACGAGACATGCGGCGATGTAGCGGCTCTGGCATTCGGATTGGAATATTACGCTGCCGCCATGTGCCGGACCGGAATTGGGACCGAGCATGCAGAAGAAATTCGGGAAATCCGGTACCGTCAGTCCGAGATAGGCGGTGGGATTATCATTTGCCCAAGCGTCCCTCAGGTTCTTGCCGTCGCGTCCACTGATGTTAAGGCGCGCCGCCATTTCCGTCACTTTGAAGCCCGTCGAAATCGCGATGATGTCGGCGGGCCGCAATTTGCCGTCGGACGTAACGATGCCATCGCGGGTGAAATGATCGATCTTGTCGGTGACCAGTTCGACGTTTGGCTTTGTAAGAGTTTTGAACCATCCGTTGTCGAGCAGGATGCGCTTGCCATATGGCGGATAGGTCGGTACGCATTTTTCGATCAAATCGGGCCGGTCCTTCAATTCGGATAAAATGAAGTCGGTTAGTTCCTGGCGATGCCGATCATTACTTTTGTTGACCGCACGATCGGGATGCGGCCAGGCGGGATCCTTGCGCAGGAAAGGCAGCAGTCCGTCGCCATAGCGCCAAAACATATTGAACCGATACCATTGCACGTAAAAAGGCAAATGCGCGAGCAACCACTGCGCGCCTTCCGTGATGGGATCGGAATAGCCCGCGACCGGACGCGACCATTGCGCTGAACGCTGATACACTGTCACCGAAGCCACTCGATCGGCAATCGAGGGCACGAGCTGCATAGCCGTGGCGCCGGTGCCGATCACAGCCACCCGCTTGCCGTCGAATTTTATATCGTGGGACCAGAGCGCAGAGTGGAGCTTCAGTCCTGCGAAGTCCTCCTCGCCCTTGAAATGCGCAGGCGATGGATCGTTTAGCTGACCGATGGCGCTGACGAGCGTGGTCGATTCGAAATCTTCCACGCCATTGCCGGTGTCCAGACTGGAAATCCAGCGGCGCTTGTTTTCGTCCCAGCGTGAGGCGGTCAATCGCGTATTGAAACGGATGTGGCTGCGTACGTCGTGTTCGATCGCCACCTTTTTCAGATAGTCGAGTAGCTCTTCGCGTTGCGCGAAATAGCGGGTCCATCGGTTGCGGGCGCCGAACGAAAACGAATAGGAGTGATTGGGCGTATCGACCCCGCAGCCGGGATATCGGTTGACGTACCACGTGCCGCCAAGCTCGTCATTCTTCTCGACGATGGTGTAGGGGATACCCAGCCGGCCAAGCGCGACCCCCAAGGCGATTGCGCACACGCCGGCGCCGACGATCAACACATGCTGCTCCTTCAGGGCGGCATCCGAAGGGCGGTCACTCCAACGCACATCGCGCGGAATGAACCCCATTTCCTCGCGCATCATCGACGCGTATTCCGGCGCGACGTTCTCGCCGAGGCAGGCGCGCATCATTTTCAGCATCAACTCGTCGCCGGGATCGGTGATGACCGGCTTGGGCTCACCGCCTTCGAAGAGTTTGAGCACGGCGGCGCGGATTTCGCCCTGGATCTCCTTGGGTACGCCGGCCTCTGGATCGGGGATCAAGCGAACATCGCGCTTCGGCTTGTAGGGAGGCTCAAGCCATCGCTCGTCGCCGGTCATATGGACCAGCACCATAAGCAAAACGCGGATGTCACCCTCGGCGATGGCCGTCGACAGATCGAGCTTTTTGCGCGGCATCTCGATATTCATGTGGTCTGATCCTTACCTACGCTCCCGAGGTCTCTCGAAACCCGCCATACGCATCCCAGGTCGACCCCGCGATAAAACCGGCGTCGACCGGCAGATTAATCCCGGTCACCCCGCTGCTCATGGGCCCGAGCAGCCACGCGACTGCTTGGGCGACCTCGATTGGCTCGACTAGCCGGTTCATGGCGGTATTGCGGGCTAAGCGGTCCTTATCAAGCGCACCTGATGCAATTCCGGCTTCGAGCGCGACTGTGCGCGTGAAGCCCGGAGATACCGCGTTGACCCGCACGCCGGCGCGGCCCCATTCCGCCGCTAGCGTCTGCGTTAGCTGGATGACACCTGCCTTGGCCGCTGTGTAGGCGTGGATCGGACCCGACGTCATACCCGCAACCGAGGCGATATTGACGATCGCGCCGTACCGTCGTTTGGCCATTCGCTCGCCAACGCTGCGCGCCACCAGAAACGTGCCGCGCAAATCGATGTTGATTTCTCGATCCCAATTGTCCATGCGCACTCGCGTCGCTGAATGCATTTTGCCGAAGATACCGGCTGCATTGACGAGACCCGTGATCGGACCGTGGGTCGCTTCGATGGCCTCGATCCCGCCGAGGACAGCAGTCTCGTTGGCTACATCAAACGCATCAGGCCAAAGCATGGTCGGTGTGCCTGGCAACAGTTCCGGCAAGATATCCACTATCACGACGCGGCGGCCCTGCTGCCCGAGCAGTGTCGCGGTGGCGGCACCGATGCCGCGGCTACCACCGGTCACCAGAACAACGCCCTCAGCGCTCATGGCTGTTGCCCTCGCCGGGCGGCGTGAACAATCCACGCGTAATCAGTTTCTCGTACGCCGAGATCACATGATCCGGCACTGCGGTGACGGCGCCGTTGGCATAGGAATAACGGCGGCTGAGATAGCCCCGCGCGCCCATGAACATGTGAACGATGGCTTCGAACTCTTCATCACTGAAGCCATCGATCGCGCCGACATGCCGCGCGCGCCTGAGGATGCGGACGTAAGCCATCGACACGTTGTCGAGATGTTTCTGGTAGCCGAGCGGCGCAAAGAATTCGGCTTCGTTGAGGATGCGCAGGAATTCCGGTACCTCGCGGATGAAGTCGAAGAACGCACCAAACCGTGCGATTTCCTGCCGCGCGGCGTACGCGGTACCGGTCCGCTCACGGATAAATCGCACCATGTCGATGCCGATTTTCGGTAGCAGCTGATCGAGCAGTGCCTGCCGATTTTCGAAATGATTGTAGAACGTGCCCTGCGCCACGCCGGCCTGATCGGTGATACGGGCGACCGAGGCCTCGGCATACCCATATTGGCCTACGATTTTGGTCGCGGCGTCGAAGATCTTGCGCTTGGTCCAGGCATTGCGCTCGACCCGATTGAGCTTTGTGATTTTGCCGGACCTGGTTTCGGGCACCTGCGTCATGCGTTGGCCTCGAGTTCGGCGCGGAGCACGCGCTTGAGCACCTTGCCGGAAGGATTGCGCGGCAGGCTGTCGCGAATGATGAGTTGCTTCGGCACCTTGAAGCCGGCCA
>Ga0126309_10000683_pt1 | contig 11296 bp, 14 predicted proteins | sample Plot56_FD_92541 | JGI IMG/M metagenome (GOLD analysis project Ga0126309, IMG submission 92541) | Serpentine soil microbial communities from UC McLaughlin Reserve, CA, USA - Plot56 | ecosystem: Environmental > Terrestrial > Soil > Grasslands | place: USA: UC McLaughlin Reserve, Lake County...
CAGCACGTCGACGCCCGGGAGCGCGGCGATCTCCTCCGCCTCGGCGAGCGCGCCCCGCGTCTCGACCTGGACCATGACGACCCGTTCCTCGTCGGCCCGTTCGAGGTAGCCCGCGTCGCGCCCGAAGCCGGCGGCGCGCACGCCGCCGTGCAGCCCCCGGCCGCCGGCGTAGCGCGAGCGCTCGACGGCCGCGGCCGCCTCCGCGACCCCGGCGACGCGCGGCACGACGACGCCGGCGGCGCCGAAGTCGAGCACCCAGCCGAGCTCCTCGCTGGCGGCGGAGGGGATGCGCACGAGCACGGGGACCCGCGCGGCGGCGTGCAGCTGCGCGAGCGTCGCGTCACGCCCGCCCGCGCCGTGCTCGAGGTCGAGTACGAGCCAGTCGAAGCCGGCGGCGGCGGCGATCTCCGCCGGCAGCGGCGCGCCGAGGTCGAGGAAGGTGCCGAGCAGCGTCTCGCCGGCCGCGATGCGCTCGCGCAGCCCGCTCACGTCAGGCCGCCTGCCAGCGTCGCCACTTCGAGATGAACGCGTCGGCCTCGAGCTGGGCGAGGTCGGCGCGCAGGCCGCGCGCGAGCCGGCGCGTCTGCGCCGGCCGCGTGTCCCAGTACAGCGCGACCTCGCCGGTCGCGATCTCGACGACCTCGACGTGGTCGACGCGATCGGACCCGGCCAGCAGCGCGGGCCCGCGGCCGCCGCGGCGCACGCTCAGCTCGTACTCGCGGTTGGCCTTCATGCCGCCGCCAGCTCCGCCGCCGCCGCCTCGAGCTCGCGGTCGCCGTGGAAGACGCGCTCGCCGACGCGCACCGCCGGCACGTCGAGCACGCCCGCCGCCGCGGCGGCCGCGGTCGCCTCGTCGAGGCGGCGCCGGATCGAGCCGAGCGCGGCGCCCTTCGCGACCGCCGCGGGGTGCATCTCGCAGGCCGCCGCGGCGAGCATCACCGTGTCGGGGTCCGCGAGGTCGCGCCCGCCCGCGAACGCCTGGCGGAACGCGGCGAGCGAGAACGCGACCGCGCGGCCGATCTGCTTCGCGTAGGTCGCGACGAGCATCGCCCACTCCGAGTCCGCGGGGAAGTCCGGCGGCCAGCGCAGCGGCTGCAGCCCGTAGGCGGCGACGCGGCGCCCGATGTCCTCCCGGTAGGCGTCGATCTCGGCGGCGCAGCGGAACGGCCCGACCTCCCCCGCGCGCAGGCCGGCGAGCCGCACGGGCTGCCACTCCGGCACCTCGCCGAGGACGGCGGCCGAGCGCTCCGCGACGAGGTAGGCCTCGGGGGAGGAGAGGTCGTAGTAGAAGGCCGGCTGCTCCGCCGCAGCCATCGGATCAGCCGTGGATCAGCCAGCCGTCGGCCGCGCGCGCGGCCTCCATGACGGCCTCGGACAGCGTCGGGTGGCCGTGCACGATCCGGGCGACCTCGTGATAGCCGCCCTCGAGCGCGCGGGCATTGACGAGCTCCTGGATCAGCTCGGTGGCGCGGGCGCCGACGATGTGGCCGCCGACCAGCTCGCCGTACTTCTTCTCGCCGATGACCTTGATCATCCCGCCGCGGTCGCCGTAGACCGTGCCGGCGCCGACCGCGCCGTAGTTGACCTTGCCGACGACGACGTCGTAGCCCTCGTCGCGCGCCTGCTTCTCCGTCAGCCCGAACGAGCCGATGTTGGGCGAGCAGAACGTCGCGCGCGGGATGTCGACGTACTCGATCGGGTGCGTCTCCATCCCGGCCGCGTCCTCGACGGCGATGATGCCCTCGTCGGAGGCCTTGTGGGCGAGCGCGGGGCCGCGCACGAGGTCGCCGATCGCGTAGACGCCCTTGAGCGACGTGCGCAGCGCGCCGTCGACGTCGATCAGCCCGCGGTCGTCGAGCTTGATCCCGGCCTCCTCGAGCCCGAGGCCCTCGACGTCCGGCCCGCGCCCCGCGGCGATCACGAACCAGTCGACCTCGGCGGTCTCGTCCCCGTACTTGAAGGAGACCTTGTCGTCGCCCGTCTCGACGTTCTCCACCCGCGTGCCGGTGTAAATCGTCATGTTCTGCTTGGCGAGCGCGCGGGCGGCGACCTTGGCGATGTCGGGGTCCTCGAGCGGGAGGATCTGGTCGAGCGCCTCGAACAGCATCACCTTCGTGCCGAGGCGGCCGTAGGCGGAGGCGATCTCCGCGCCCGACGCGCCCGCGCCGGCGACGGCGATCGTCTCCGGGAGGTCCTCGAGCGCCCACGCCTCCTCCGTGCCGATGATGCGCCCGCCGAACTCCGTGCCGGGCAGCGGCTTCGGGATCGAGCCCGTGGCGAGGATCACGGTCTTCGCCTCGATCTCGGTGCCGTCGAAGTTGCCCCCGACCTTGACGTTGCCGTCGTCGGTGACCGAGCCGTGGCCCTCGATGTACTCGATCTTGTTCTTCTTGAAGAGGCCCGCGACGCCGCTCGTGAGCGTCTTGATGACCTTCTGCCGGCGCTCCATCACCTTCGAGAAGTCGACCGTGCGCTCGGGCACGGTGATGCCGAACTCGTCGGCGTCGTCGATCTCGCCGAGCACGTCCGCGACGCGCAGGACGGCCTTGGCGGGGATGCAGGCGTAGTTCAGGCAGCGGCCTCCGACGACGTCGCGCTCGATCACGGCGGTCTTCATCCCGAGCTGGGCAGCGCGGATGGCGGCGACGTAGCCGCCGGGCCCCGAGCCGATGACGATGCAGTCGTAGGAGGAGTCAGGCATGGCCGGAGAACCTAGCGCGTGCGGCTCGGCATCTGCAGCCGCGCCATGGCCCGGATCAGGAACCAGAACAGCGGCCCGCACACCCCCAGGACGCCGACGCAGAACAGCACCGCCTGCCAGTTCGAGGCGCGCAGCAGGAACAGCGCGGAGATGATGATCGAGCCCGCCAGCAGCATCTGGAAGCCGAGCACGGCCCAGTAGCGGCTGAACCACATCCCGACCGCCGCGATCCCGAGCACGACGCAGTAGACGAGCAGCCCGCGGAGCGAGGGATCGGACCCGCCCACGTCCCACCCGGCGACGTAGACGACGATGTTCGCGACGGCCAGGAGCGCCGCGAAGATCGCCGCGATCGTGACCGCGAGCGGCCGCTCGCCGGGGGCCAGCGGCTCGAGGCCGGCACGCAGGTCGTCGGCGCGCGCCCGCGAGCGGGCGTAGCCGCGCGACATCGCGTCGCCGTTCCGGGGCGCGTCGGCCCTCTGCGGCCCCATGTCCCGGCGCGCCTCGCGGCTCGCGGCGGTCGCGCGGCGCTTACGGCTGCGCTGCCCCAACGGGGACCTCCAGCGCGGCCCGGAGCGCGCGCGCGGCGGCCTCGGGGTCGGACGCGTCCGTGATGGCTCGCACGACGACGGCCCGGCGGGCGCCGTGCTCGACGGCCCCCGGCAGCGTCGCCGGGTCGAGCCCGCCGATCGCGAACCACGGCTTGGCGACCGTGCGCGCCGCGTAGGCGACGTAGTCGAGGCCCGCGGCGGGGCGCCCGGGCTTCGTCGGCGTCGCGTGGACGGGGCCGACCGCGAGGTAGTCGACGTCGGGGTCGGCGTCCGCCGCGTCGGCCTGCTCGGGCGCGTGCGTGGAGCGCCCGACGATCCGTTCCGGGCCGACCAGCGCGCGCGCCGCCGCCGGCGTGCCGTCGTCCTGGCCCACGTGCACGCCGTCGGCGGCGCAGGCGTCGACGAGGTCGGGGCGGTCGTTGAGGATGAACAGCGCGCCGTGCGCGTCGGCGGCGGCCCGGAACGTGCGGGCGGCGGCGATCAGCCCGGCGTCGTCGAGCGTCTTGTCGCGCAGCTGCACGAGGTCGGCGCCGCCGCGCAGCGCGGCGTCGAGGAACGCCCGCGGACGGGCGTCGCAGACGAGGTAGAGGCGGGCGCCGGCCAGGCGTTCGCGGGCGGTCACGTGTCCAGTCTGGCACGCTGGCTGGCGCTGTAGGCGGGGTCGCGCAGCCCCTGGAACGGGCCGATCGGGCGGAGCCCGCCGCCGGTGTTCCATGGGTTGAAGCGGAGCCGCTCGCCCGTCCCGGCGTCGAGCGGCGCGCCGACCTCGATCGACCCGATGCGGCGCCAGCCCCGGAACGGCGCCGCCATCGCGAGCGCGAAGCGCGCCTCGCCCCGCGCGGCGGCGGCAGCGAACGCCTCGAGGTCCGTGCCCTCGCCGCGGGCCGGCGGGCGCAGCGGCAGGGCGCCGAAGAGCCGCACGCCGTCCCCGGCGCGGTAGGGCAGGATCGTCGAGTAGGGCTGGCCGAACGGCCCGCGCACGGCCGGGAGCAGCCCGTGGTGCAGCACGGGCGGCTTCGCGGAGGTGGCCATCAGCAGGTCCTGGTGGCGGCCCTCGCCGTGCGCGTCGCAGAACCGCAGGGCCAGGCCGAGCACGTCGGGCAGCGAGGGCGGGAGCCCGGCCCCCCTCGAGAAGCGGACGAGCGCGCGGTGCGACGCGGGTCCCTGGAGCAGCGGCACCCCGCCCGGCCCGACGCCACCGTCGAGGTGGACGACGGCGTGGTAGCTCAGCCCGTCCGGGTGCAGCGAGCGCCGCCGGCGCAGGGTCGAGAGGCCGCCGAAGACCGCAGCCGCCGCGCTCGCGGCGGGGTGCCGCGCGATCGAGCCGACGGTCATCGCACCGGGCTACCCGGGCCTCCGCGCGCGCTAGCATGGACGGTCCTTACGGGAGCCCGCCATCGGGCTGAGAGGGCGGCACGGGGCCGCCGACCGGTGAACCTGATCCGGCTAGTACCGGCGTAGGGAGGGAAGTGGCAGTGCCTTCGCAGTCCGAGCACCACGACGTGGCCGTCGTCGGCGGCGGCGTCATCGGCCTCGCCGTCGCGTGGCGCGCCGCCCAGCGCGGCCTGCGCACGGTCGTGCTCGACGCGGGCGAGGACGGCGCGTGGCGCTACGCCGCGGGCATGCTCGCGCCCGTCACCGAGGCGGAGTTCGGCGAGGACGCCCTGCTCGCGCTGGGCCTGCGCGCCGCCGACGGCTTCCCCGCCTTCTGCGCCGAGCTGGGGGTCGACCTGCGGCGCGAGGGCACCCTCGTGGTCGCCCGCGACCGCGACGAGGCCGAGGAGCTCGAGCGCCTCTACGAGCACCGCTGCGCGCTCGGGCTGGCGGTCGAGCGCCTGCGCCCGAGCCAGGCGCGCCGGGCCGAGCCGGCGCTCGCGCCGACGGTGCGGCTCGCGCTCGACGTCCCGGGCGACGCCTCGGTCGACCCGCGCGCGCTCGTGGCGGCGCTGGCCGAGGCGGTCGAGCGCGCGGGCGGCGAGCTCCGTCGCGAGCGCGTCACCGACCTCACCACGCTCCCCGCCGATCAGGTCGTGGTCGCCGCCGGCGCCTGGAGCGGCACGCTCGGCGCGCTGCCGGTCCGGCCCGTCAAGGGCCAGATCATGCGCCTGCGCGACCCCGCGGGCCAGGACCTCGTCACGCGCACGATCCGCACGCGGGAGGGCTACCTCGTCCCGCGCGGGAAGGGCCGCTACGTGCTCGGCGCGACGGTCGAGGAGCGCGGGTGGGACACGGCGCCGACCAGCGGCGCCACGCTCGAGCTGATCCGCGACCTCGCCGAGGTCGTGCCGGGCGTGCTCGAGCTCGAGATCGAGGAGCTCGGCGCCGGCCTGCGCCCGGGGACCCCGGACAATCTGCCGATCGTCGGCGCGGCCGGCGGCCTCGTCTGGGCGACGGGCCACTACCGCAACGGGATCCTCCTGGCGGACGTCACCGCCGAGGCGGTCGTCTCCGTGCTCGCCGGGGACGGGCTGCCCGAGTGGGCCGCGCCGTGCGACCCCGCGCGCTTCGCGGGGGTGCCCGCATGAACGTGCTGGTCAACGGCGAGCCGACGGAGCTCGAGAGCGGGGCGACCGTCCAGGCGGTGCTGGCGGCGCTCGAGCTGCCCGGCGGCGAGCGCGGCGTCGCGGTCGCGGTCGACGCGGAGGTCGTGCCGCGCGGCGAGTGGCCCGCGCGCGAGTTGAGCGAGGGCGCACGGGTCGAGGTCCTGCGCGCGATCCAGGGAGGCTGAGGTGGCGATCGTTCACGAGGACACGTTCACGATCGGGGGCCGCGAGCTGACCTCCCGGCTGCTGCTGGGCACGGGCGGCTTCCGGTCGCTCGAGACCATGGCCGCGGCGATCGAGGCGAGCGGCGCGGAGCTGGTCACCGTCGCGCTCCGGCGCATCGACCCCGGCGCCCGCGGGTCGCTCGTCGACGTGCTCGACCGGGCCGGCGTGCAGCTGCTGCCCAACACCGCGGGCTGCTTCACCGCCCGCGACGCGGTGCTGACCGCCCGCCTCGCGCGCGAGGCGTTCGAGACGGACTGGGTCAAGCTCGAGGTCATCGGCGACGAGCACAACCTGCTGCCCGACGCCCCGGCGCTGCTGGAGGCGGCCGAGGAGCTGGTCGACGAGGGCTTCACGGTGCTCCCGTACACGAACGACGACCCGATCCTCGCGCGCCGCCTCGAGGACGTCGGCTGCGCGGCGGTGATGCCGCTCGGGTCCCCGATCGGCTCGGGCCAGGGCCTCCTGAACCCGTACAACCTGCGCCTCATTCGCGAGCACGCGCAGGTGCCCGTGATCCTCGACGCCGGCGTCGGCACCGCCTCCGACGCCGCGCTCGCGATGGAGCTCGGCTGCGACGCGATCCTGTGCGCGAGCGCGATCTCGCGCGCCGAGGACCCGGTCACGATGGCCCGCGCCGTCCGGCTCGGGGTCGAGGCGGGCCGCCTCGCGTCCCGGGCCGGGCGCATCCCGCGGCGGCTCTACGCCCAGGCGTCGACCCCGGAAGACGGCCGCGGCGAGTTCGGCTAGGCCGGCGCCTCCAACCGCCGCAGGCGCCACACCCCCGGCATCAGCAGCGCCCCGAGCGCGACGACGCATCCCAGCGCGCCGCCCACCACGAGCACGTCGGCCGCGCCGAACGCCTCCGCGGCCGGGCCCGCGAGCAGGAAGCCGAGCGGGAGCAGCGCGAGCGAGCCCATCCAGTCGAACGAGCTGACGCGCGAGATCGCGTGCGGCGGGATGCGCTCGGCGATCGCCGTGTCCCAGGAGACGTCGAACATGGCGAAGCCGAAGCCGACGAGCACGAACAGCGGGATGATCGTCCACAGCGGCGGGCCGAGCGCGAACAGCGCGAACGACGGCGGCCACAGCGCGGCCCACCCCATCGCGAAGCGGATCGGGTGCCGCGGGCGCCAGCGCAGCCCGGCGAGCGAGCCGATGACCGTCCCCGCCCCCATCGCGACCGCGATCGCGCCGTAGATGCCCGTGCTCCCGTAGTTGTCCTCGGCGACGGTCGGGCCGAGCGTGAAGAAGGGCCCGAGCGAGACGAGCAGCGCGACCGAGGTCGCGGCGATCACGACCCACGCCCACTGCCGCGAGCGCAGCTCGTGCCAGCCCGTCCGCAGGTCCGCGAGCATGGCCTGGCGCGGCGCCCGCTCGCCGCGCGACCGCGGCCGCAGCCGTGAGAGCAGCAGTGCGGAGATCACGAACGTGAGCGCGTCGACCGCGAACGCCCAGCCCGCGCCGACGCCGAGGACGAGCCCGGTGGCGATCGCGGGGCCGACGAGCTCGGCCGCGTTGAAGACCACGCTGTTGGCGGCGTTGGCCTGCTGGACCTCCCCCTCCGGCACCGTCTGCGGCACGAGCCCGGTGGCGGCCGGGTTGAAGAAGGCCTCGGCGGTGCCGAACCCGGCCTCGATCAGGACGATCGCCCAGATCGGGACGGGGCCGACGAAGATCAGCACCGCGAGCGTCCCGTGCAGGATCGCGCGCACGATGTCTGTCGCGATCATCACGCGGTGGCGCTCGAGCCGGTCGGCCCAGACCCCGCCGATCAGCACGAACAGGACCAGCGGGATCGCGTTCGCGGCGAGCACGATCCCCACGTCGCTCGGCGAGCCGATGTCGGTCACGTAGAGCGCCAGCGCGACGAACACGATCCGGTCGCCGAGCGTGCTCGCGCTGGAGGCCGCCCACAGGAGCCGGAACTCGCGATGACGCAGCACGGACCGCATCGCTCCATGATGTCGGCCTGTGACCCCGGACGAGCTGTTCGACGCGTGGGAGCGCGCCTGGTCCGGCCGCGACAAGGCGGCCTTCGAGCCGCTGTGCCACGAGGACGTCCACTACGAGGACCCGCTGACCCCCGAGCCGCTCGAGGGCGCGCCCGCGATCGCGGCGCACGCGGAGCGGCTGTGGACCGCCTTCCCCGACGCGCGCCTGCAGCAGACGGGCGACCGCCTCGTCACCGGCCCGTACGTCGCGGCCCCCTGCAAGGTGCTCGCCACCCACCGCCGCGAGGTCGCCGGCCTCGCCGCCACCAACCGCTTCGTGATCGTCCACGCCGTCCTCTATTGCGAGCTGCGCGACGAGAAGCTGCTGCGGATCCGCGGCTTCTTCGACCTCTACGGCGCCGCCGTCCAGCTCGGCGTCCTGCCCAAGGCCGGCACGATGGGGGAGAAGGCCCTGCTGATGCTGCGCGGCTTCGGGCTGCGGAGCTAGCTACTTCGCGGAGACGGTGATCGTGCCGCGCTGGCTCGGGTGGATCGTGCAGACGTAGTCGATCGTGCCGGCCTTGGTCAGCTTCGCCTTGTAGGTGTCGCCCTTCTTCAGCGCCTTCGACTCGAAGTCCGCGCCCTGCGTCGCCTTGACCGTGTGGGCGACGTCGTCCTCGTTCGTCCAGCGCACGGTCTGGCCGACGCGGGCGCTGACCTCCTCGGGCACGAAGAGGATGTCCTTCATCGCCACCTTCACGGTCTCGCCGCCCGACGCGGTGGCCGGCTCGGTGGCGGTGCCCCCGGCGGTCCCGGAGCCCGCGCTCTTCTTCTCCCCGCAGCCAGCGAGGAGCAGGAGCAGGGCGAGCACGGCGATCAGGGGGCGCGAGCGCATGGAGGGAGGGTACGGTGCGGGCCTGCCGCGCCACCTTCTCACCGGCGAGGAGCTCTCGGCCGACGAGCTGCACCGCCTGCTCGACCGCGCGCTCGAGCTCAAGGCCGACCCGACCACCTCCCGCGCGCTCGCCGGCCGCACCGTCGCGCTGCTGTTCGAGCATCCCTCCACGCGCACCCGCACGTCGATGGAGGCGGGCATCGCCGAGATGGGCGGCCACCCGATGGTGCTGCGCGCGAACGAGCTCCAGCTCACCCGCGGCGAGTCCGTGCGCGACACCGCGCTGGTGTTCTCACGGCACGCGGCCGCGATCGGGCTGCGCACGGGCAGCGAGGAGCGCCTCTCCGAGCTCGCGCGGTACGCGACGGTGCCCGTGGTCAACCTGCTCTCGCCGCTGCACCACCCGTGCCAGGTGCTCGCCGACCTGATGACGCTGCGCGAGGCCTTCGGCGACCTCGAGGGCCGCGTGCTCGCCTACGTCGGCGACGGCAACAACATGGCCCGCTCGCTCGCGATCGTCGGCACGCTCGCCGGGCTCGACGTGCGGATCGCCGCCCCGCCCGGGCTCCAGCTCCCCGAGGACCACGGCGCGCAGCTCACCGACGACCCGACGGTGGCCGCCAACGGCGCCGACGCGCTCTACACCGACGTCTGGGTGTCGATGGGCGACGACGAGCGAGGCGAAGCCGGTGACGAGGCGCCAGCCGAGGCAGTGGCGGCCGAGCGCCGGGAGGCGCTCGCGCCGTACCGGCTCGACGACGCGCTGCTCGACCGCGGCGCGCCGGGCGCCATCGCCCTGCACTGCCTGCCGGCGCACCCGGGCGAGGAGATCACGGAGAAGGTCCTCTACGGCGATCGCCAGCGCATCTGGGACCAGGCGGAGAACCGGCGACACGCCCAGAAGGCACTCCTGGAACTGCTCGTTTCGACGTCTTGAGCGATGGAGTAGGGTCCGCGCCGACCATGCCGCAACCACGCCAGTCGAGCCGCAAGAAGACCACCTCCTCGTCCCGCTCGCGCACCACGCGCAGCACCGCCAAGGACACCACCGGGGTGCGCGACCAGCTCACCCGCTTCCTCGATCCCCGCGAGGTCGTCGTGCTCACCCGCGAGCGCATGCAGGAGGCCGTCGACGACGCCGTCGAGCGGGGCCGCATGACCCGCAACGACGCGACGGACCTCGTCGCGACGCTGTTCGAGCGCGGCCGCACGCAGACCGACGACCTGATCTCCCAGATCGAGGGGATCGTGACCGGGACGCCGACGCGCATCGTGCGCGAGGTCGACCGCGCCCGCCGGGCCGCCGGCATCGGCTCGAACTTCCCCGTCTCGGGCTACGACGACCTCACGGCGGCGGAGATCGGCGACCGCCTCGGCGACCTCTCGGCGCCCGAGCTGCGCAAGGTGCGCGACTACGAGCGGCGCAACGCGAACCGCAAGTCGGTGCTCCAGAACATCGAGCGCAAGCTCGACTAGCCGGCCCGGCCCGGCCTGCCATCCTGGGACGGGTGTTTACGCCCGCCCCCGCCACCCGAGCCACGCGCCCGCCGCGCGGCTCCGAGCTCGAGCTCACCGTCGACCGCCTCGCCTACGGCGGCAACGGCGTCGCGCGCCGCGAGGACGGCTACGTCGTCTTCGTCGCGGGCGCGGTGCCCGGCGACCGCGTGCGCGCCGTCGTCGGCAAGGCCAAGCGCGCGTACGCGGAGGCCCGCGCGGTCGAGGTCCTCGAGCCGTCGCCCGATCGCATCGAGCCGGTCGCCGACCACCCCGGCGCGCCGTGGCAGGTCCTGCCCTATGCGCGCCAGCTCGAGGTCAAGCAGGAGCAGGTCGACGACGCGCTGACCCGGATCGGGCGCCTCGAGGGCTATGCGCTCGCGCCGATCGTCCCGGCCGTGGAGCAGTGGCGCTACCGCAACAAGCTCGAGTACTCCTTCGGCGAGGGCGCCGACGGCGAGCTGCTGTGCGGCTTCCACGCCCCCGGCCGCTTCGACCAGATCCTCCCGATGACGGACTGCAAGCTCGCCTCCGAGCGCTCCAACGCCGCCCGCGAGCAGGTGCTCGCGTTCTGCCGCGAGCAGGGCCTGGGCGCATGGGACCGGCGCACGCAGCGGGGCTTCCTGCGCAACCTCGTGGTGCGCGAGGGCCGGCGCACGGGGCAGCTTCAGGTGCGGCTCGTCACCTCGCCCGGCAAGCTCGACGCCGACGCGCTGATCGACGCGGTCGACTCCGAGGGGCTGCTGTGGACGCAGACCGCCGGGCTGGGCGAGAGCACCCAGGGCGGCGAGACGGCGCTCCTGTCTGGCTCCCCGCAGCTGCACGAGCAGCTCGGCGACCTGCGCTTCCTGATCTCCCCCGACGCGTTCTTCCAGACCAACACGGACATGGCCGAGGTGCTCTACGGCCGCGCAGCGGAGGCGGCGGGGCTGCACGGCCACGAGCGCGTCTTCGAC
>Ga0126309_10000684_pt1 | contig 11295 bp, 7 predicted proteins | sample Plot56_FD_92541 | JGI IMG/M metagenome (GOLD analysis project Ga0126309, IMG submission 92541) | Serpentine soil microbial communities from UC McLaughlin Reserve, CA, USA - Plot56 | ecosystem: Environmental > Terrestrial > Soil > Grasslands | place: USA: UC McLaughlin Reserve, Lake County...
ACAGCTCCTCCCGGAGCGCCACCCCCTCCAGGGGGATGTTCACGCTCGAGAGCACCCGCCCGGTGGCGAACTCGATCTGCGAGGGCACGCCTACCCCAACCCCTTCGGGCTCGCCGGCGGAAGCGGCTACCTGCCGGCCGGCTCCGGTCTGTCGGCGGCCCACTGGCCGCTGGAGCGCGCGCCGCTGGCGCTCGAGACGAGCGCGCCGGGGGTGTTCGCGGTCGGCGACGTGCGTGACGGGGCGGCCAAGCGGGTGGCGTCGGCCGTGGGCGACGGCTCGGTCGTGGTGCAGCAGGTGCACCGACTCCTCCACGGCGACACCCCTGGGGCAGGCTTGCGCAGGGGCGAAGCTGGGAATGGAGATCCCTCGTGGGCACTGAACCGCTCGTCCTAGGTGTCGACGTCGGCGGCACGAAGGTCGCCGTGGGCGCCGTGGCGGGAGCGCGGGCCCGCGAGGTCGTCGAGCACCCGACCGACGTGAGCAGCACCGGGGCGCTGCTCGACGGGATCGAGGCCGCCGTGAACGAGGTCGTAAGACGCGCGGGAGAGCCGGCCGCAGTGGGGGTGGGCGTACCGTCGCAGATCGAATTCGCCACCGGGACCGTGGAGACGAGCGTGAACATTCCGCTCGCCGGCGTGCCGCTGCGCGAGGAGCTGGGCCGCCGCCTCGGAGTGCCGGTGTTCGTGGACAACGACGCCAACTGCGCCGCGCTGGCCGAGGCGCAGCTGACCCCTGGGGACGGGGCCGGAGGTCACGCCGCGGCAGCTCCCTGCGGGGAGCTCGTGATGCTCACGCTGGGCACCGGCGTAGGCGGCGGCGTGGTGATCGGTGGCATGATCTTCCGGGGTGCCAGCGGGCTGGGCGCCGAGCTCGGGCACTTCTCGGTCAACCCCGACGGCCCGCCGTGTCCGGGCAACTGCCCCAACTACGGCTGCCTCGAGGCTTACTGCTCGGGCCAGGCGCTCGAGCGCGACGCCACCGAGCTGGCCCAGGACCGTCCCGACAGCCGCATGCACGGCGCGCTCGGGGATGACGGCAGGGTGCCGGGCCGCGAGGTGGTGGCCGCCGCCGAGGAGGGCGATCCGGACGCCGTGCGGATCTTCGACCGCTTCGCGCGCATGCTCGGCATCGGCATCGCGGGTTTCGTGAACGTGTTCGAGCCGGAGCTGCTGGTGGTCGGCGGCGGCCTCTCGCGGGCCTCCCACCTGTTCATGGAGCAGGCCGAGCGGGAGGCCTCGGCGCGCGCGCTGCCCGCACTCTGGCGGCGGGTCGACATCGGCCTGGCCCGCGGCGGAGCCGATGCGGGCCTGATCGGCGCCGGCGTGCTGGCGGCCCAGGAGCTGTCGCTGCGCAACCGCGATACTGAATGGCGGATGGCATCGACCGAGGGAGCGAGATGACAGAGGCCACGGCCACCGACACGCGGACGCTGGACGAGCTCTGCATCAACACGATCCGCACGCTGTCGATGGACGCGGTCGAGAAGGCCAAGTCCGGCCACCCCGGGACCCCGATGGCGCTGGCGCCGCTCGCCTACGCGCTCTACACGCGGGTGATGAAGCACAGCCCGTCGAACCCGGACTGGTTCGACCGCGACCGCTTCGTGCTGTCGGCGGGCCACGCCTCGATGCTGCTCTACTCGTCGCTCTACCTGACCGGCTACGGCCTCACGCTCGACGACCTCAAGCGCTTTCGCCAGCTCGGCTCGCCCACGGCCGGGCATCCCGAGTACGAGTACAAGCGGGCGCCCGGCATCGAGGCCACCACGGGGCCGCTGGGGCAGGGCCTCGCGATGGCCGTAGGCATGGCCCTGGCCGAAGCGATGCTGGCCGGCCGCTACAACCGCGACGGACACGAGCTGATCGATCACCACACCTACGTGATCGCAAGCGACGGGGACATCCAGGAGGGCGTGGCCTCGGAGGCCTGCTCGCTTGCCGGCCACCTGGGCCTGGGCAAGCTGATCGTGTTCTACGACAACAACCACATCCAGCTGGCGGGGGAGACGTCGATGTCGTTCAGCGAGGACGTCGGCAAGCGCTTCGAGGCCTACGGCTGGCACGTTCAGGACGTGGGCGAGGATCTGTCACTCGAGACCCTGATCGGGGCGACCGAGGCGGCGCAGGAAGAGGACGACCGGCCGTCGCTCGTGATCGTGCGCTCGCACATAGGCTACGGCGCGCCCAACCTCCAGGACACCTACAAGGCACACGGCAACCCGCTCGGCGAGGAGGAGGTCCGCGCGGCCAAGGAGTTCTACGGCTGGGACCCGGATGCCCAGTTCCTGGTGCCCGACGAGGCGCTCGAGCACTTCCGCGCGTGCATCGAGCGCGGCAAGGAGCAGGAGGCCGAGTGGGACGAGCGCCGCGCCTCCTACGAACGGGCCCAGCCCGAGGCGTACGCGGAGCTGGTGCCCGTGATGGAGCGCCGGCTGCCCGACGGCTGGGATGTGGACCCGCCGGGCTTCAGCCCGGACGACGACGACCTCGCGACGCGCAAGGCCTCCAGCAAGGTGATCCAGTGGGCGGCGAAGCGCATCCCTCAGCTGGTGAGCGGCTCCGCCGACCTCGAGCCGTCCACCAACACCGAGATCGAGGACGGCGGCTCCGTGGAGAAGGGCGCCTACGACGGGCGCAACGTGCACTACGGGGTCCGCGAGCACAGCATGGGTGCGATCGTGAACGGGCTGAACCTGCACGGCCTGCGCGCCTTCGGCTCCACCTTCTTCAACTTCCTGGACTACATGAAGGGCGCGGTCAGGCTTGCGGCGCTCATGCACCTGCCGTCGATCTTTGTCTTCACCCACGACTCCATCGGGCTGGGCGAGGACGGGCCGACGCATCAGCCGGTCGAGCAGCTCGCCACGCTGCGCGCCCAGCCAAACACGTACGCGGTCCGGCCGGCGGACGCCAACGAGACGGCGCTGGCCTGGCGTTTCGCGCTGGCGGAGACCGACAGCGTGGTGGCGCTCGTGCTGACGCGCCAGAACCTGCCGATCCTCAATCCCGGCATGGTGGCCGACGACGGCGTCGAGCGCGGCGCCTACGTGCTCCGCGAGGCGCACAGCGGCGAGCCCGAGCTGATCCTGATCGGCACGGGCTCCGAGGTCTCGCTCTGCATGAAGGCGGCCGACCTGCTCGAGGCCGACGGCGTGGCCACGCGCGTGGTCTCGGCGCCGTGCCTCGACCGCTTCGCCGAGCAGGACCAGGGCTACCGCGACCAGGTGCTGCCGCCGGGCTGCCGCGCCCGAGTGTCGGTGGAAGCCGCCTCCCAGCTGGGCTGGTCTACCTGGATCGGCGAGGACGGCGAGGCGGTCGGAATGACGAGCTTCGGGGCCTCGGCCCCGGCGGCTGACGTATTCAAGCGCTTCGGCTTCACGCCGGAGACGGTCGCCGAGCGCGGCAGGGCCGTGCTCGAGCGGCTCACCACGAGGAGCGAATCATGAGCGTAGAGACGCACGTCAACGAGCGGCTCGCCGCCCTCACCGAGGCGGGCACGAGCATCTGGCTCGACCAGATATCGCGCGGACTGATCCAGAGCGGGGAGCTCGAGCGGCTAGTGCGCGAGGACTCCCTGCGCGGCGTGACCTCCAACCCGGCGATCTTCGAGAAGGCGATCCTCGGCTCGCCCGACTACGACGAGCAGATCGAGGAGCTCGCCGGGCAGGGCCTCGACACCCGCGAGATCTACGAGGAGATCGCGATCAAGGACGTGCAGATGGCCTGCGACGTGCTGCGTCCGGTCTGGGACGAATCCGGGGGCGGCGACGGCTTCGTCTCGCTCGAAGTCGAGCCGGCGGTGGCGCACGACACCGACGCCACGATCGAGCAGGCGCGCGACTTCTGGAAGCGGGTCGGCCGGCCCAACGTGATGATCAAGATCCCCGGCACCGACGAAGGCGTGCCAGCGATCGAGCGCTGCCTGGCCGACGGCATCAACATCAACATCACGCTGCTGTTCTCCACCGAGGCCTACGAACGCGTGATGGACGCCTACCTGAAGGCGATGGAGACGCGTCATGAGGCCGGCCAGCCGCTCGACGTCCGCTCGGTGGCGAGCTTCTTCGTCTCGCGCGTGGACACGGAGGTCGACAAGCGCCTCGAGGAGCTCGGCCGCAGCGAGCTGCGCGGCACCGCGGCGGTGGCGAACGCCCGCGACGCCTATCGGCGCTTCAAGGACGTCTTCGAGGGTCAGCGCTTCGCCCCGCTGCGCGCGGCCGGCTGCCCGGTGCAGCGACCGCTGTGGGCCTCCACGGGCGTCAAGGACCCGCATTACCCGGAGACCAAGTACGTCGAGACGCTGGTCGGTCCCGAGACGGTGAACACGATGCCCATGCCGACCCTCCTTGCCTGCGCGGAACAGCTCGAGGTGCCCGGTCGGACGGCCGAGGAGGACCCCAGCGGCGACCTGAAGGCGCTTCGCGAGGCGGGCATCGACATGAAGGACGTCACCGAGAAGCTGCTGCGCGACGGCATCGAGAAGTTCATCGAGCCGTTCGACGCCCTGGCCGCGAGCATCGAGGCCACGCGCGAGGGCATCGTCACCGGTCGGCCGCCCACCATCGACAGCTCTATCCCCGACGAGCTCGAGCCGGCGATCGCCAAGTGCGCCGAGCAGGCCGTCTCCGAGCACGTGGCCAGCAGGATCTGGAAGCGCGACGAGTCGCTCTGGGGCGGCCCCGGCGTGCCGGAAATCGGCAACCGGCTGGGCTGGCTGACTGCGTCCGACAAGATGCTCGAGCACGCCGGCGACCTGCGCGACTTCGTGGAGGAGGTGCGCTCCGACGGCTTCACGGACGCAGCGCTGCTGGGCATGGGCGGCTCGAGCCTGGGCCCGGAGGTCATCCGGCGCTCGTTCGGGGAGATCCCGGACGGCCTGCGGCTGCACGTGCTCGACTCCACCGACCCCGGGGCGGTGCTCGAGCTCGAGCGCTCGCTGGACCTCCAGAGGACGCTGTTCGTGGTCTCGTCGAAGTCGGGCGGCACGACCGAGACGCTGTCGCACATGCGCTACTTCTTCGAGCGCTCGGGCGCGGACGGCAGGCGCTTCGTGGCCGTCACCGACCCGGGCAGCCGGCTGGTGGAGCTGGCAAACGAGTGCGGCTTCCGGCGCGTGTTCGAGAACGATCCCGACATCGGCGGCCGCTACTCGGTGCTGTCGCTGTTCGGCCTGGTGCCGGCGGCGCTGATGGGCGTGAACGTGGAGGCGCTGCTGCAGCGGGCGCAGGTGGCCGAGCAGAACTGCACGAGCTTCGACCGCACCTCGTCGAACTCGGGGCTCTGGCTGGGCGTCGCCATGGGCGAGCTGGCGAACCGTGGCCGGGACAAGCTCACGTTCGTGGTGTCGGAGCCGATCGCCAGCTTCGGGCTCTGGGTGGAGCAGCTGGTCGCCGAGTCCACCGGCAAGCACGGAAAGGGCATCCTGCCGGTGGCCGACGAGCCGCTCGGCGACCCCGACAGCTACGGCGACGACCGCGTCTTCGTGTACCTGCGCAACGCCGACGAGCCGGACGAAGGACTCGACGAGAGGGTGCAGTCGCTGAAGCGGGCGGGCCAGCCCGTGGTCACGCTGGCGTCGCACGGCCCGGCCGACCTGGGCCGGCTGTTCTTCTTCGCCGAGTTCGCGACGGCGGTGGCGGGCTGGGTGCTCGGCATCAACCCGTTCGACCAGCCGAACGTGCAGGAGGCCAAGGACAACACGAAGGAGGTGCTCGACGCGGGCGACCTGCCGCGCGTCGAGCCCGGGGATCTCGACGAGCTCCTGCGCCGGGCGGCGCCGCCGCACTACGTGGCGATCATGGGCTACGTGAAGCCGTCGCAGGAGTTCGACGCGGCGGTGGCCGAGCTGCGCCGCAAGATCCGCGACCGGACGAAGGCCACCACCACGTTCGGATACGGCCCGCGCTACCTGCACTCGACGGGCCAGATGCACAAGGGCGGGCCGAAGACCGGGCTGTTCGTGCAGCTGGTGCACGACGGCGATGAGGACGCGGAGATCCCGGAGGCCGGCTACGGCTTCCGCCACCTCAAGAACGCCCAGGCGATCGGCGACCTGCAGACGCTGCGCGACCACGGCCTGCCGGCCGTCCAGATACGGCTGGAGGGCGACCCGGCCGAAGGCGTCAGGGAGCTGGTCTGATGCAGCTGGGCTTCATCGGCCTGGGGAAGATGGGCGGCAACATGGTGCACCGGATCCAGCGGGACTCCGAGCACCAGGTGATGGCCTTCGACTTCAGCGAGGAGGCCGTCAAGGAGGCGGAGTCACACGGGGCCCGGAGTGCCGGCTCGCCGGAGGAGCTCGTGCAGCTGCTGGAGCCGCCGCGGGCCGTGTGGGTGATGGTGCCCGCGGGGGATCCCACCGAGCAGACCGTGCGGCAGCTCGGCGAGCTGCTCGAGCACGGGGACACCATCATCGACGGCGGCAACACGCGCTACACCGACGACCTGCGCCGCGCGCGGGAGCTCGAGGGCAAGGGCATCCACTACGTCGACGTGGGCACGAGCGGCGGCGTCTGGGGGCTGGAGGTGGGCTACTGCATGATGGTCGGCGGGCCGAAGGAGGCCGTCGACCGGGTCGCGCCGATCCTCGACGTGCTCGCCCCGAAGGAGAACGAGGAGTTCGGGCCCGGCTGGGGCCACATGGGCGACTCGGGCTCTGGGCACTACGTGAAGATGGTCCACAACGGCGTGGAGTACGGGATCATGCAGGCCTACGCCGAGGGCTTCGAGCTGTTCTCGAAGTCGGACTTCGGGCTCGACAACGAGCTGATCGCGAAGCTCTGGATGCAGGGCTCGGTGGTGCGCTCGTGGCTCTGTGAGCTCGCGGCGCGCGCCTTCGAGGCGGAGGGCAACGACCTGGCCGGGCTGGCTCCGCACGTGTCGGACTCGGGCGAGGGCCGCTGGACGATCGAGGACGCGATCGACAAGGACGTGCCCGTGCCGGTGATCACTGCGGCGCTGTTCGCCCGCTTCACGAGCCGCGGCGAGGGCGACTACACCGCCAAGGTGCTGGCGGCGCTGCGCAACCAGTTCGGCGGCCACGCGGTGGAGCGCAGCTCCGGCTGATGGCCACCGTCGAGCAGGAGAACCCGCTGGTCGAGGGCCTCGAGCGCCTGCCGGTCCATCCCACGACGCTCGTGATCTTCGGCGCCACCGGAGACCTGGCAAAGCGCAAGCTCCTACCCGCCATCTACAACCTCGCCCACGAGGGGGCTCTGCCCGAGCGCTTCAATCTGGTTGGGGTCTCGCGCGCCGACCAGGCGCACGAGGACTACCGCAGGCTGGCGCGCGAGTCGATCAGCGAGCACTCGCGCACCGAGCCGAAGGAGGAGGTGCTGGCGGAGCTGCTCGAGCGCATCTGCTACGTGCCCGGCAGCTTCGACGACGACGCCGTCTACGAGCAGCTCGAGCGCGATCTCGCCCGGTTCGACGAAGAGGCCGGCATCGCGTACAACCGCGTCTTCTACCTGTCGACTGCGCCCAGCTTCTTCCCGCTGATCGTGGGCAAGCTCGGCGAGCACGGGCTCGACCGCCGCGACGACGCCGACGTGCGCGTGGTCGTGGAGAAGCCCTTCGGTACCAACCTGGAGGAGGCGCGCCAGCTGAACCGCGCCGTGCTGGAGGTGCTGGACGAGCAGCAGGTGTTCCGCATCGACCACTACCTGGGCAAGGAGACCGTGCAGAACATGTTGGCGTTTCGCTTCGCCAACGGCATGTTCGAGCCGATCTGGAACCGCAACTACATCGACTATGTTCAGATCACCGCGGCCGAGGACATCGGCATCGGCACACGCGCCGGGTACTACGACAGCTCGGGCGCGCTGCGCGACCTCGTGCAGAACCACATGCTCCAGCTGCTGACGCTGCTGTGCATGGAGCCACCCACCACCTTCTCGGCCGACGACGTGCGCGACGAGAAGGTGAAGGTCCTGCACGCCATCCACCCGCCCGACCCGGAGCACGTCGCGGCGATCGCCGTGCGCGGTCAGTACGGCCCGGGCCTGGAGGGCGGCGAGGAGGTGCCCGGCTACCTCGACGAGGAGGGCGTGCCCGAGGACTCGACGACCGAGACCTACGTTGCCCTCAGACTCGAGGTGGACAACTGGCGCTGGGCGGGCGTGCCGCTCTTCCTGCGCACCGGCAAGCGGCTGGCGCGCAAGGTCACCGAGATCGCGGTTACGTTGAAGCCCGTTCCCCACCTGGCCTTCCAGGCGGAGGGCTCGGTGGGCGTGCAGCCCAACCAGCTGATCCTCACCATGCAGCCGAACGAGGGGGTGACGCTTACCCTGGGGGCCAAGATCCCCGGCACGCGCATGCGCATCCGGCCGGTGAACATGGAGTTCCTCTACGGCACCGCCTTCCTCTCCCAGTCCCCGGAGGCCTACGAGCGGCTGATCATGGACGCGATGCGCGGCGACGCCACCCTCTTCACCCGCGACGACGAGGTCGAGGCGCAGTGGCGGATCTGCGACCCCATCCTGCGCGGGTGGGACGAGGGCGACGCCCCCCTGTACGCCTATCCGGCCGGCTCGGACGGCCCGGACGAGGTGGAGGAGCTGATGCCGGAAGGGCGCTACTGGCGGGCGATCTAGTGGGCGGCCACGGCGAGGTCTGGAGCGAGCGCGACACCACTCCGGGCGCAATCGAGGCCGCGCTTCGAAAGCTGCTGCGCGAGGCGCACGAGCACGACCAGGGCCACGTGCCGGCACGGGTGCTGAACCTGGTCGCGGTCGTCGACCGCGACTGGCGCGGCGAGGTGCTCAACAGGCTCGAGAGGGTGGGCCGCTACCAGGCCTCGCGGCTGGTGCTGTGCGCGGTAGAGGAAAACCGCGAGACGATCGACGCGGAGGTCGCGATGACCACCGAGGGGGAGCCGAAGCCGGGGGAGTTCGCGCTGATGCACGAGCGCGTGCTGCTCGAGGTGGGACCGCGCCACCTGCCGGGACTGGGGACGCTCGTGGATCCGCTCGTGGTGCCCGACATCGCCACTCTGGCGTGGGCGCCGCACGGCCACCCGGAGGCGCTCGACTCGCTGCTGCGGCTCTCGCAGGTGGTGCTGATCGACTCGGTGAACGAACCGGACCCGGCCGGGGCCGTCAGGCGCGCCGCGCAGCTGGCCAAGCACGCCTACGTGGTCGACCTGGCCTGGCTGCGCTCGACCCCGTGGCGCGAGCGGGTGGCGGCCAGCTTCGACCCGCCGCAATGGCTGCCGGAGCTGTCCAGGATCAGCTCGGTCAGGGTGCGCCACCAGCCGGATTCCGCGGTGGCCGGCCTGTTGTTCTGCGGCTGGCTGTGCTCGCGCCTTGGCTGGGAGCCGGGCTCGCTGTCGCCGGCGAACGGAATGCTGCGCGGGCGCGCCAAGGGCCGTCGCCAGGAGGTAGAGCTGTGCCTCGAGCCCGACCCCGAGCTGGACGTGCCGGGCCTTGCGGGCGTGGCGGTCGGGACGGCGTCGGGCATGACCATCAGCCTCGACCGGGCGCCCGGCGGGCTGAGCGCCCAGCGCTGCGACTCCGACGGCTGCCAGTCGGCATGGACGGTGCTCGGCGCCTCGCGCGGCGAGGGGGGCATCATGGGCGAGGGCATCCGCCAGGCGCTCCTGCGCGATCCCACCTACCGCCCCGCGCTCGGTGCGGTCGAGGCGATGCTCGATTGAGCGAGGCGGAGCTGGTGATACGCGATGATCCCGCCGCGGCTGCCGCCGAGCTGCTTGCGGGCGCCTCGGGGAACGTCGCGCTGACCGGGGGCTCGACGCCGCGGGCGGCCTACGAGCGGGCGGCGCAGTTGCGCCCGGACTGGTCAGGCGTCGACGTCTGGTTCACCGACGAGCGCTGCGTGGATCCCGACCACGAGCACTCGAACTTCCGCATGGTCGAGCGCGCGTTGCTCCAGCGGGTGGAGGGGGCCAAGGTGCACCGCATGCGCGGTGAGCTCGGACCGGATCGAGGAGCCGCCGAGTACGAGCGCGAGCTCGGCGATGCCTTCGGCGGCGAGCCACCTGACCTCGACCTGGTGCTGCTCGGCCTGGGCCCCGACGCCCACGTCTGCTCGCTCTTCCCGGGCGACGACGCCCTGGCGGAACGCGAGCGCCCGGCGTTGGGCGTCGATACCCCGGGCATGGCGCCGCTCGTTTCGCGCATCACCCTTACGCTGCCGGTGGTGAACGCGGCTCGCGCGGTTGTCTTCCTGGTGACCGGCGAGAGCAAGGCCGAAGGCGTGGAGCGCTCATTCGCCGGCCCACCGGACCCGAATGCGCCCGGGAGCCTGGTGCGGCCGGGGAACGGAACCCTCACGCTGCTCGCCGACCCGGCGGCGGCCGCGCGGCTGGAGGACAGTCGTTGAAGGAGTGGGTGGCCGGCGGGGTGGGGGCGAGCCCGTTCCCGCCGATCGCCGACTACGGCTTCCTCTCCGATTGCGAGACCTGCGCCCTGGTGGCGCCCAGCGGCAGCGTGGAGTGGCTCTGCCTGCCGCGCTTCGACTCGCCCAGCGTGTTCGGCGCGATCCTTGACCGGGACGCCGGGCTGTTCCGGCTCGGGCCGGCCGACGTGGACGTGCCGGCGGCGCGCCGCTACCTGCCGGGCACGATGGTGCTCGAGACGAGCTGGGGCACCCGCGGCGGTTGGATCATCGTGCGCGACGTGCTGCTGATCGGGCCATGGCACCACGAGCACGACCGCTCGCACACCCATCGCCGCTCGCCCACCGACTACGACGCCGACCACGTGCTGCTGCGGATGGTGCGCTGCGTGAACGGCGAAGTGCAGTTGCTGCTCGACTGCGAGCCCTGCTTCGACTACGGGCGCATCGACCCCGAGTGGGAGTACACCGGTGAGAGCTACCGCGAGGCCGTCGCCCGCGCCGAGGGAACCGACATCGAGCTGGGCCTCACCAGCGACATGAACATCGGCTTCGAGGGCCCGCGCGCGACCGCGCGAACCCTCATGAAGGAGGGCGAGACCCGCTTCGTGGCGCTCAACTGGTCCGAGCACGCCCCGCCTAAGACGAGGGAGGAGGCCTACGAGCGCCTGGTCTGGACGGCGCACCACTGGCAGCACTGGCTCGACCACGCGGAGTTCCCCGACCACCCTTGGCGCACGCATCTTCAGCGCAGCGCGCTCACCCTGAAGGGCCTCTCCTATGCCCCCACCGGGGCTCTCGTCGCCGCGGCCACCACGTCGCTGCCCGAGACGCCCGGCGGCGAGCGCAACTGGGACTACCGCTTCAGCTGGATCCGCGACGCCACCTTCATGCTCTGGGCGCTCTACACGCTCGGCTTCGATTGGGAGGCCAACGACTTCT
>Ga0126309_10000685_pt1 | contig 11292 bp, 14 predicted proteins | sample Plot56_FD_92541 | JGI IMG/M metagenome (GOLD analysis project Ga0126309, IMG submission 92541) | Serpentine soil microbial communities from UC McLaughlin Reserve, CA, USA - Plot56 | ecosystem: Environmental > Terrestrial > Soil > Grasslands | place: USA: UC McLaughlin Reserve, Lake County...
GCGCAGCGCGTAGCCGAGCGAGGCGAGCTTGCGTTCGAGTCCGTTCACGGCGGCCCCGCGCGCGCCGTACGCGAGCGGCGGAGCCTTGAGGCGTAGGACGATCTGGCGCGACGTGCGGAGGTAGCCCTTCGCCGGCGTGAGGACGACGCGGAGGCGCACGCGACCGGGGCCGCCTGCGATCACGTGGGCCCGGAAGCGGCCCGAACGGTCGATCCTGGCGCGGTAGGTGCGTTCGCCCGAGCGGACCACGATGCGTCCCGCCTGGTGAGGCACGCGGCCCGAGACGCGCAGCGATCCGCCGACGACGCGCGCCCCGCGCACGCCGGCGCGAAGGAGCGGCCGAACACGGATCGGGACGGGCGCCGACCTCGCGAGGCCGGCGACGGCGACGTAGCTCGCCGCGCGCTGAACGGCGACCGTCGTGCCGAACGAGCCGTCGATCTCCGTGGTGCCGGTCCAGACGGGAGTGGAGCCCTGCATGATCGTCACGGGCTCGGCGGGGATCGCGGGAGTCACGACGCCGGCCAGGGTGACGTGCCCCTGGAAGCGGACGAGCGTCGAGCTCGACGCCAGGCCGACGCCGTCCGCCGCCCGGGCGGGTCCGGCGGACGCGAGCGCCAGCGCCGCAATGAGGACGAGAGACCGCTTCACGAACCGGATCCTAGGTTTTCGCTGGAGCCGTCTAGTCCTTGGTAGGGGTCGTAGAGTCTCGACCGGCCATCGCGACGCCGAGCGGGCGATCGACGGTGCCGGAGCTGTTCACATCGGCCGCTGAAGGGCCTCGTCGAAGGCGCGGAGATGGTTGTCCGAGAACAGCACGAAGGTGACCTGCTCGATCTGTGGAGTGCTCTCGAGGAACCGCGCCGTAGTCGTCAGGGCGATCTGCGCCGCACGCTCGACGGGAAAGCGATAGACGCCGGTCGAGATCGCCGGGAACGTGACCGTGCGGGCACCGAGATGCGATGCGACCTCCAAGGAGCGGCGATGGCAGGACGCAAGCAGCTCGTCCTCGCCCGCGCCTCCTCCTTGCCACACCGGGCCAACCGTGTGGATCACCCAGCGCGCAGGCAGGTCACCGGCAGTGGTGGCCTTGGCATCGCCGGTCTCGCAGCCGCCATGTCGACGGCACTCCTCGAGAATCGAAGGCCCGCCGGCCCGGTGGATGGCGCCGTCGACGCCTCCGCCGCCGAGGAGCGACGAGTTGGCCGCGTTGACGATCGCGTCAGCGGAATGCGTCGTGATGTCGCCCTGCGCCAGCGCGATCCGCCCGATTGCGCCCACGGCGGCACCGTAGTCAAGATGCCAGGATGAGGCTGCCGGACAGCGCTCGTGGGATCCTCGAGTCGGGGCGGCTCGCGCACCTCGTGACCCTCAATCGCGACGGATCGCCGCAGATCTCCTGCGTCTGGGTCGGCCTCGAAGGAGACGAGATCGTCTCGGGCCACCTGCGCGACCAGCAGAAGCTGCGCAACGTTCGACGTGATCCGCGCGTCTCGCTTTCCATCGAGGGCACCGAGATCCAGCCGCCCGGGCTGATGCAGTACCTCGTCGTTCACGGGCGTGCGCGAATCAGCGAGGGCGGCGCGCCGGAGCTGCTCCAGGAGCTGGCCTATCGCTATCTCGGGCCCGGCACGCGGTTCCCCCCGATGGACGACCCGCCGCCCGGCTACGTCTTGCGAATCGAGGCCGAGCGGCTCGCCGGCGTCGGCCCTTGGGCGGGTTGACGCCTGAACAGTCCTTTAACGAAGCCAAGACGCGCTTAACCGACTGCAACAAAGACTCAAACAGGGTGCGGGTATAAGGATCGGGTACAGATGAGAGTTCCTCTCCCCACTCTTCATCTGGCGGCCGCGCTCGCGGTCGCGGCTATCGCAGGTGGCGCCGTCGCTCTCGGCGGCGCTGCCGTGCTCGGCGTCGTCGTCGACGACGACTCTACGACTCCGTTCTTCGCCTCTGGACCGCGCTCCGCATCGGACGACCAACCGGCGCTCTTCAAACGCACCCCGGGGCCGCTGACCATCCGCGAGATTTACCGGCGGGCGGCCCCGGGAGTCGTGCAGATCACTTCTACTGCGCTCAGCGAGCAGCAGGTCGATCCGCTCTTCGGGTTCCCGCTTCCGCAGGAACAACAGCGGGCGCAGGGCTCGGGCTTCGTCATCGACGAGTCCGGCCACATCGTGACCAACTATCACGTCATCGCCGGGGCGACGGACATCGAGGTCAGCTTCTCCAACAAGGAGAGCATGAAGGCGCGCACCGTCGGGTCAGACCGGGCGACCGATGTCGCGCTCCTCAAGGTCGACGCCGACGCCCGTGCGCTCACACCGCTCGACCTCGGTGACTCCGAACGCGTCCAGGTGGGCGACGCCGTCGTGGCGATCGGGAATCCATTCGGGCTCGAGCGCTCCGTAACCGCCGGGATCGTCAGCGCCCTGCAGCGCACGATCGAGTCGCCGGCGGAGACGCCTATCGACCGTGTCATCCAGACGGACGCGCAGATCAACCGCGGCAACTCGGGCGGGCCGCTGCTGAACGCCGCCGGCCAGGTGATCGGCGTCAACACGCAGATCGCCACCGGCTCGTCGACCGAGATCGGGAACGTCGGAATCGGTTTTGCGGTCCCCGTCAACACCGTCCGCGACGTCGTCGCCCAGCTGCGCACCAAGGGACGTGTCGACCACGCCGAGCTGGGAATCGGCGCGCAGGAGCTGAACGCTGAGATCGCGGACGTGTTCGGCCTGCCGACGAAGGAGGGCCTGCTGGTGACCCGGGTCAAGGACGGCTCCGGTGCGGCGAGAGCCGGGATCAAGGAGGGCGACACGCAGGTCGTCGTCTCGGGCGAGAGCTGGTTGCTCGGAGGGGACATCCTGATCGGCGCCGACGGCGCGAAGCTCGCGTCGCTCTCCGACCTGCAACGAGCAGTCGCAAACAAGAAGCCCGGCGAGCGCATGAAGATCGAGCTCTACCGCGGCGACGAGAAGCAGACGGTGACCGTCGTTCTCTCGCGCCGAACGTAGAACCGGCGTAGCTACCCTGTCGCGCCATGGAGGGGAGAGACCCGGCGCTAGGCCGGGTCGTCCTGGAGGACGAGGAGCTCACGGAGCAACACGAGCTCTGGGGCGAGGATGAAGACGAGCATGCCGGCTGGTGGTGCGTCGCGACCAGCCCGTTCCCCTGCCCCGCGCCGGGCTGCTCGTTCGTCGCGGACTTCATGACCGCCGCACATCTCGTGCTCGTCTGGGAGGAGCGCGACGACCCGAACCTCCTTCGCCACGCAGCCCGCGCCCGCGAGGTGCGGCGGAACCCACACGTCGTCGAGTACCTCTCGTCGTACGGCGCGAGCGTTTCGTACTACCTCTGGGAGGCGTCCGGCCGGCCGGTTCACGGCGTGCGCGGTAAGTGATCGAGCGGGCTTTCGGCCGCCGGCGCGCGTGGTCGGTCGGCGTCGAGGAGGAGATCATGCTGCTCGACGCCGAGACCTTCGAGCTCGTCCCCGCCTCGGCGGAGGTGATCGAGGAGGCCGGCCGGCTCGAGCACGGCCAGATCAAGACCGAGTTGTTCGCGTCCGTGATCGAGCTGACCACCGATCCTTGTGACACCGTCGCCGACGCCGGCCAGGCACTTCGCGGGCTCCGGCGGAAGGCAGACGAGGCAGCGCGCCGCCTCGGTCTCCGGCTGGCGGCTGCCGGTACGCATCCCACTGCCGTTCCGCGCCGGCAGGAGATCGCCGACGACCCGCGCTACCGTGCGTTCGTCGACTACGCCGGCGTCTCGGCCAAACGCCAGGGCGTGAACGGCCTGCACGTGCACGTCGAAATGCCGAGCGCCGAAGCGTGCTTCGCGGCGCTCGAGGCCGCGCTGCCGTGGCTGCCGCTCGTCCTCGCGCTGTCTGCGAACTCCCCCTACCTCGCGGGTCAGGCGACGGGGCTCGCGTCCAACCGCGCCGAGATCCTCGCGCAGTTGCCGCGAAGCGGCGCGCCGCCTGCCTTCGGGTCGTTCGAGGGCTGGGAGCGCTTCGTGCAGCGGTTCGTCACCGCCGGGCTCGCGGACGGCTACACACGCTTCTGGTGGGACGCACGCCCGCATCCGAGCCTCGGGACGCTCGAGATTCGCATGCCGGACCAGCCGACCGCGCTCGAGCGCACGATCGCGCTCACTGCTCTTCTCCAGGCTCTCTGCGCCCACTTCGCCGAGGCCGGCGACGGTGCGGCCGCCGATCGAGGCGTTTACCAGCAGAACCGTTGGGCCGCGCTGCGTTACGGCGCCGAGGCGAAGCTCCTGCACCCGGTGGACGACCGGACGGCGACGGTCGGCGACCTCGCGCGCGAGCTGCTCCAGACCCTTGCGGCAAGGGTGGAGGAACTCGGGACGGCGGAGCTGGTCGGCGCGATCGCGGATGGTCAACCGGAGGGCCGACGGCAGCTCGAGATCGGGCGCGCTCGCGGGCTCGACGCCGTCAGCTCCGACGTCGTCGAGCGGACGCTACTCTCCTGACGTGGCCATCCGAAGCGAGACCCTCCAGGTGACGGGGATCCGCTGCGAGCGCTGTGTCCACCGGCTCGGGGCGGCGCTCCAGGGACACGATGGCCTGAGGTACGCGAACGCCAACCTGATGGGTCAGGTCGCACTCGAGTTCGATGACGAGCGAACGGACCTGGAAGCGCTACTCGCCGCGATGGGCAAGGCGGGCTTCCGCCCGCTCGCGGCGGCTGTCTAGCCGCGCTCCGTTCGTTCGCCGCGCTCGACGACGGTGTCGTCGTAGCGGTCGCCTAGCAGGGCCGGCGACTCCCGGACCCCGTCGGTCGGCTCGACCTCCTCGCGGGCGTCGACCCGCCGCTCGACGACCTCCGAATCGACGAAGCCAGGGGGCTCGTCGACGGTCGTGTCGGCAAGCCCGTAGTGCGCCGCGACGGCGTCCTCATCGACGTCGCCGTTCACCTTCGGCGAGTCGGCTACGAGCTCGCTCGGGATCGTGAGCACGATGCGCTCGCCGGCCTCGTCGACGTGTGCGAACTCCTCCGGGACGGCGTGCTTCGTCTTGCGGAGAAGCCCTTGTTCGACGATGTAGTTCCCGCCGATTTTGTCGACCACGTGGCCGATGACCTTCTCCTCTGCGACGACGTCGTAACCCTGCATTCCGATTTCCCCCTTTGTCGTTGCGGGTTCCTACCCCCGGGAATACCGCGTGAAACGGCGTCGTTAGGGCGGTTCAGGAAGCTGCTAGGGTCGCCCGCGTGAACGAGACGGCGCATGGGGAGGCCCGGCGGCTCGCCGAAGGAGCGCGCGACCGTGTCCGCTTCGAGGAGGAAGCACTCGAGTTGGCCGACCAAGTCTATTCCGTAGCCCGGCACCTGTCGGGATCGAAGGAGGAGGCCGAGGATCTCGTCCAGGAGACGTACGCGCGTGCGTTTCGGAGCTGGAGGTCGTTTACTCCCGGAACGAACCTGCGTGCGTGGCTGATGAGGATCATGACGAACTTCAACATCGATCGCGGCCGGCGCAAGCAGCGCTCGCCAGACACGCAGCCACTCGAGGAAGGCGACTACTACCTCTACAACCGGCTGTCGGACTCGCTTCCCGAGGGAAATCCTCAGGAGGACCAGGTGCTTCGGCGGCTGTCCCAGAACGACGCCGTCAACGCACTCTCGGCCGTACCCCACGACTTTCGCGACGTCGTCGTCCTCGTCGACATCGGCGACTTCTCCTACCAGGACGCGGCGCAGATCCTCGACATCCCGATCGGAACGGTCATGTCGCGTCTGCACCGGGGGCGGCGTATCTTGAAGAAGGAGCTCGCGGATACCGTGATCGGGGACGGCCAATGAGGGACGGCGAGTGACCCCACTGCCGGTCTACGACCCGTGCGACAAGTGCGAGCAGATGTTGCAGCCGTACCTCGACCGGGAGCTGACCGACGAGGAGCGAATGGAGGCCGAGCTACACCTCGAGGCGTGCTCCTACTGCCGGGCGCGCTATCGCTTCGAGGAGAAGCTGCGCATGTTCGTACGCCAGGCCGCCGTCGAGCAGATGGATCCGCAGCTGAAGGTCAGGCTCGCGGCGCTGCGAACCCCGCTGTAAGGAGGGCTTGGCGAAACATCGCTGTGCCGCCGGGCCGCGCTGCTCGCCATCGCACCCCGACGACGAGCGATGTCCCGCCAGACCGTCCTACTAGCCGAGACCCGAGCTGACTGCCCGCTCCGGTCCCACCACGACCACGAGGCGACGGGGGTTCTTGCCGCCGGGAAGCGGCTTCGTCGTGACACCGAGCTGGTCGCCGAGGCGCTTCGCCAGTGCGGCTCCGCCCGGCTCGAAGTACACGGCCGTCTCCGGGTAGTCGAACCGGTCGGCACGCCGGACGCTGCGGACGGTGTACGCGAGCGCCGTGACGCGATCGGCGATGCGGCGTGTGTAGACGATGTTGCCGCTGCCGTTCAGGACGTCGACCGAGACCTGCCACGCCGGCGGCAGCTTCGCTGCAGTGGCGCTGTTGCTGTTGCCGCGCTCGGAGGCCGCACCCGGCATGACCGTGAACGCAGCGCCGATCGCGACCACGACGGCGACCACGGCGCCCAGCGTGGCGACACGACGAAACGGGTTCCGGTCGAACGGTCGTGGCGGCACGGGCAGGCCCGCGAGCTCGCGCGCCTCGCGGCGGTCGATCTCGAGGGACGTTGCATAGAGCAGGAGCGCGAGCGTCGCGCTCTCGCTCGACGGAAAGCGATACAGCCGTCCGGTCTCGAGCCACGAGACCTCCTCCGGCGTGAGCTTCGCCTGCTTGGCGGCGTCCTCCAGCGTCAGCCGGCGCCTCAGGCGGGCGGCCGCGAGCGGCGAGCGGTCGGACGTGGGCTCGAGGGGCGAGACGAATGCCATCTCGGTCTTCACGGTTCTTCGGGCGAGACGGGGTACCTGCCCAGGTCATCGGCAGTATCCACGTCGCCCGGAGGTCCGAGATCGTCGCACGGGACGAGCAGCGGGCTGAGCGCGCGCGCACCCTCATCCGGGACGCGTCCCCAGGCCGGTCGCGCCAGCAGAACTGGGTGACCGCGCTCGCCGCCGTAGCTCGCGGCCACGACCTCCGCGCCGAATTCGCGCCACGCTTCCACGATCCGGTCGACGGCCGCAGGCGCGAGGTTCGGCCCGTCGGCGAGCACGACGACGGCCGCCTCGGCTTCAGAACCGAGCGCTGCGAGTCCGCAGCGAAGCGACGCCCCGGGCCCCCGCGCCCACTCGTCGCAACGCACGGCTCGGGCGTCTGTCTCGAGGACGTGCGCGCCGAGGACTACGACGACGTCATCCGCAGAGCTCGCGCGCACGCGCGCCAGGACTCGGGGGAGCAAAAGCGCCTGCTTCGGGGAGCCGAACCGGGTCGAGGCGCCGGCGGCCAACACGATCGCGGCGATCACGGGGTCAGCCTAGTAACGCTGTGTTACTAGGGCCGGAAAAGCGCTTCGAATCGGCGCGCCGGCCGCCAAGCAGCACTGTGTCACTTGCAGCGCGCTACGCGTCTTTGAGCCGCATCTTCGAGATGACGACGACCTGGGACGGCTCTTCCGTCGCGGCGTCGCCGAGCTTCCCGATCTTCGTCACGACGTCGAGGCCGCCGGTGACCTTGCCGATGACGGCGTACTCGGGCGGCAGGCCGATGTCGGCGCCCGTGACTACGAAGAACTGACTTCCCGCGGTGCCCGGCGCCTCGGTCGGCGTCTTTGCCATCGCAACGACGCCCTTCGTGTAGCGGGTCGACTGCGACGGAGTGTCGACGGTGGAGTAGCCGGGTCCGCCCGTGCCGGTCGAAGTCGGGTCGCCGCCCTGGATCACGAATCCCGGCACGATCCGGTGGAACATCGTGTTGTCGTAGAACCCGGCCTCGGCGAGGCCGGCGACGGACGCGACGGTCTTCGGCGACGCCTTCGGGTCGAGTGCGATCCTGAAGTTGCCGCAGTTCGTCTCGACGACGAGTTCCGGCTTCTTGCCAGACGGCAGCTTGGTTTCCTTCTTGGCTCCGCCCTCCTGCCTCGGCTCGGGCGGCGCGACCTGGCTGCACGAGCCGCGCGGGGCCGACGATGTCGTGACGCCGGTGGCCGTGTCCGTCGAGGCCGTATCGGACTCCTCATCCCCTCCGCAGCCCGCCAAGGCCAGGACCCCGAGCCCGAGCACGAACCAGCGTGTCAACCGCCCACCTCCGTGAGCGCGCGGTCCACGAGCGCGCGTGCAATGTCGAGCTTGTAGGCGGTCCCCGGCAGCGGCGTCGCGTCTTCGAGCGACTCGAGCGCCCACGGGATCGGGGCCACGCCCGAAAGCGCGATCCTCGTACCGGACGTCGTCCGCGCGGCCGCGACGCCGACGAGCGGAAACGAGAACGCCTTCCGGTCCATCGCCTTCAGGTACGTGCTGGCGTCCGGGGCCGGGACCTCGAGCTCGAGGATGAGCTCGCCCGGACGAAGCGCGGTCGTGGAGCGATCGTCGTCCGTCGGCAGCCGGTAGAGCTCCTCGACCGCCAGCTCGCGCTCGTTCGTCCGTAGTCGGGCGCCGAGCGCCACGAGTGCCGCCGCCGGATCAGACGGGTGTGCCGAAGCGCACTGCTCGTTGCCGAAGACCGCATGCTCGCGGTGGGCTCCCGCCTTCGCGAAGCAGCGGTCGCCGCCGTGCAGCCAGCACGGGAACTTCAACCGCCAGTACCAGCAGCGGGTGGCCTGGAGGAGGTTGCCGCCGATCGTGCCCATCGCCCGGATCTGCGGCGAGGCCGCGAGCCGGCACGCCTCGCGTAGGGCCTTCGGGATCTCCGGGTCGACCTCGAGCTCGCCGAGCGTCGTACCGGCGCCGATCGTCGTCCCGTCGATGCCACGCGGCACGACGTTTCGCAGCTCAACCAGCGTCTCTGCGTCGACGAGGTGGTCGCGGAGCAGCGGGACGAGCTCGGTCCCGCCCGCCAGCGCACGAGCACGTGACGCCGGGAGCCGCAAGCTTGCGCTGGCCTCCTCGACAGAGCTAGGCCGTAGGAGCTGCAACCTCGTCCCGGACCCGCTCGCGCGCCTCGCGGAGCGCGCGAAGCATCTCCTCGCGGGTGATCGGCAGCGAATGGACGTCCGCGCCGGTCGCGTCCCGAATCGCGTTTGCGATCGCGGCCGCGGTCGGGATGATCGGCGGCTCGCCGAGCCCCTTGGAGCCCAGGTTCGTGAGGTGCTCGTCAGGGATGTCGATGAAGTCGGTAACGATCTCGGGCACGTCCGCGATCGTCGGCACCTTGTAGGCGTCGAGCGTCCGCGTGAGCGGGATGCCGGTCGCGGGGTCGTCGATCCGTTGCTCGGTGAGCGCGTAGCCGACCGCCTGGATGATCCCGCCTTCGATCTGGCTGCGAGCGCCGAGCGGGTTGATGATGCGGCCGACGTCGTGGACCGCCGCGACGCGTTCGACCCGGACCTCCCCGGTCTCGACGTCGACCGCAACCTCCGCGACCTGGACGCCGAAGGTGAGCACGCGCATGCCGGTGGGATTGGGGCCACGCGCGCCCTTGCCGAGGATCTGGCCGTCGTCGAGCAGGTCGGTGACGTCCTCCAGCGGCCAGGAGCCGCCGTTGGCCGAAACGACGTGGCCGTTCTTCAGCGACAGGACGCGCTGCTCGACGTCGTACCGCTGAGCCGCGATCTCGAGGATCTGGCGGGCGGCGTCGGCTGCGGCCGCGCGCACGGCGGGGCCCATGCTCGGCGTCGTCGAGGAGCCCGCCGAGATCGAGGCGTAGGGTCCGCGCGCGGAGTCGCCGAGCTCGACGCTGACGCGCTCGAGCCCCACCGCGAGCTCCTCGGCTGCGATCTGCGCCATGGCGGTCCGGGTGCCCGTGCCGATGTCCTGCATGGCCGTAACGACGGTCACGCGTCCGTCCGAGCCGACGCGCACCCACGCGTACGAGGGTGGCCCGCCGCCGCCGTACCAGATCTGGCTTGCGAGGCCGACGCCGCGCTTCCACGGGCCGTCCGTGCGCGCGCGAACAGCGTGGCGGCGCTCCCAGTGCGGCTCCGCACGGCGGTAGCACTCGATCAGGTTCTTCGAGGAGAAGGGCCGTTCGCCCACGAGGTCGGAGTCGGTGTGGTTCTTTCGCCGCAGCTCGAGGGGATCGAGCTCGAGCTTGGCCGCGAGCTCGTCGAGCAGGCACTCCAGACCAAATGTGCCCTCCACGAACCCGGGAGCACGGAACGCTGCGTTCGGCGGCATGTTCAGCTTCGCCCCGTTCTCGACGGTGCGCACGTTCGGGCAGGCGTACAACATCTGCATCGGGCCCGAGGTGCTCGCGGAGAACCCGCGGTAGCCGACCGCGTTCACGAACTCGCCGCCGAGCGCCGTGAGCGTGCCGTCGGCGCGGGCGCCCGCGACGAGGCGCTGGATCGTCCCATTCCGGTTGCCGGCGTCGAGGTTCTCCTCCCGCCGGTTGTTGAAGCACTTAACGGCGCGGCCGGTCCGCTTCGCGAGCTCCGCAGCGACGTACGTGTGCTCGCGCGGGCCGTTCTTCGAGCCGAAGCCGCCGCCCATGAATTCGCAGACCACGCGCACGCGGTCCTCCGGCAGCCCGAGCTCGTCCGCGACGTCCGAGCGCACGCCCCAGATGAACTGCGTCGAGATGTAGACCTCGAGGTTGTCGCGCTGCCACCGGCAGACGGCGCCGTGGGGCTCCATGCAGTTGTGCAGCGCGACCTGGGTGCGGTACTCGGCCTCGACGACGGCGTCCGCCTCGGCGAGGCCACGGTCGAGGTCGCCTCGCTCGTAGCGGCGCGGCTCGTTCAGGAACGACTCCTGCTCGACCGCCTCGTCCGGGTCGACGAGCGGCTCGAGCAGCTCCCACTCGACCGAGACCAGCTCGACGGCCGCGCGAGCCTGCGCCTCGGTGTCGGCCGCGACGGCGGCGACGGGAGCGCCGACGTAGCCAGGCTCGTCGGTCAGCGCATCGAGCTCGTCGGGCCCGAGCACGGCGCGCACGCCGGGCGCGTCCAGAGCGGGATCCAGGTCGAGCGCCCGTACACGAGCCCGCGAGTAGGGGCTGCGCAGGATCGCCGCGTGGAGCATGCCGGGAAAGATCAGGTCGGCCGTGTAGATCGCCTCGCCTCGGGCGCGCTCGGCGCCGTCCAGCCGCGTCGCCTCGCGACCGACGGTGGTCAGCGGCCCGGCGGGCCACTGGTCGAGCGCGTCCTCCTCGACGACCACCCAGGTCTCCGAATAGCGTCCCTCGACCTCCTTCTTGGTCTTGATCAGCCTTGCCACGTAAGCGCTCCTTTCACGATGCGCCGCTATGTCCCCGGGCGC
>Ga0126309_10000686_pt1 | contig 11290 bp, 14 predicted proteins | sample Plot56_FD_92541 | JGI IMG/M metagenome (GOLD analysis project Ga0126309, IMG submission 92541) | Serpentine soil microbial communities from UC McLaughlin Reserve, CA, USA - Plot56 | ecosystem: Environmental > Terrestrial > Soil > Grasslands | place: USA: UC McLaughlin Reserve, Lake County...
CTAGTCGTCCGCCCCGCAGGCGCAGGTGTTTACCTCGCGCGTAACGATACCCTGGTCGGTGTGAACGTGCGTGGTGCACGGCATACAGGGGTCGAAGGAACGGATGGACCGCTGGATGTCTATCCCTTGGAACTTGTCCGCGGGGCTGTTCTCCAGGATCGGGGTGTTGAGGGCGGCGATCTCGTACATCCCCGGCGTCCCCCACGGGTCGCGCGGCGAGGCGTTGATGGTCGAGGGGGTGATGATCTGGTAGTTCGTCACAACGCCGTCGTCGAGCATCATGTGGTGACTCACGTAGCCTCGTCCGGCTCCCCAGAACCCGACCCCGAGCCGCTGACCCTTCGGGACCTCGTACTTCGCGCTGACGTCCGTGCGGCCCTCCTTCATCAGCTCCATGCCCTGATGCCAGGTGTTGAGCCCGACGAGCGCCGTGTAGGCCACGCAGTAGGCCCGGCCCCGGTCACGCTCCAGGGCGTTCCACACCTCGGGGATGTGCCATTCGAGCTCCATCTCCGGCACCCGCCCCCGCGGAAGGAGCAGCTTGAGGCTGTGGCCGGTGGGGTCGATGTACGGGTTGTCAGGGAGCAGTTGGGCCGCGGCCGTGGTCCACATCCTGGCGGTACATTCGGCATCCATCGGCATCCGGTCCCACCGCGGGGAGGTGGCCCAGGTGTATTTCTCCCGCCAGTTCGGGGCCTGCGGGCGGGGCCTGGTCTCCTTATTCCAGGGGTGGTGAGGACTCAACGGAGCGCCGAGCGGGTCGGTCTCGAAGGCCTGGCCGTTCCAGCCCTCGTAGAAGGAGTGATCTATGAACTCCTCCATCCCGAGGTTGATGTTCTGGAGCTTCGTAGTCACGAGCTCACCGTCGACTATGACGCCCGGCGTGGCCCAACGCTTCTCGCCCCACTCGTTGCAGTTCTCGTAGGTCGCATCGTAGGCCTCCGGATCGTCCCAGACACCCAGGTCTATGAGGTTCGCGGGTGTGCGGCCCACGTCACGATAGCGCGGGTTTGCCTCGTAGAAGAAGTCGCAGATGTCGTCGTAGATCGCCGCGCACTTCTTGGCGTAGTCGAAGAACTGCTGCAAACGCAGGTAGATCTCATTCATCGTCGTGATGCTCACCGTGGCGCTGACGCCACCCGGGACCATCGTCTGCGGGTGCGGGAACTTGCCGCCGATGAGCGCGTAGGCCTCCTTCGCCACGCGGGTCATGCCCAAGGCCTCCAGGTACAACGAACCGGTGAGCGCGTTCATGTCCGTCATCAGATCGCCCATCGTGGAGTAGCCGTGGACATTGGCGTGCGGCGCCCCGGTCCTCGTAGCGAGATCCCAGATCTCGGGGTTCGTCTTGCGGATGACGTTACCCGAGAAGTCGGGGCCTGCGAGCATGAACAGGTGCAGCGGCAAATCGAGGAGATACTCAAGGACCGAGAGCATGTTCCGAAGCACTATGCCCATCGGCGGCGGCTTGATGCCTATAGCCATCTCCGTTGCCAGGGCAGCCGTGCCTGAGTGGGTCCCGCCGCACACGCCGCAGGCCCGACTGGTGATGTAGATGGCGTCGCGCGGGTCGCGGCCCATCATGATGATCTCGTACCCCCTGAAGAGGGTAGCCACGGAGCGGCTCTCCAGCACCTTCCGCTCCTCCAGATCCACGACCGAGTGGAACGCCAGGGCGCCTGCGACCCTCGTGATAGGGTCGAAGTTCTTCTGCTGGATGTGCCCATTGCGGGCAAGAAGGTCCTCGATCTGGTCCCGGCTCAACGTGCTCACCGAGCCGCCGTTCAGATCCGGGCTCCGCTCCGTGCCGTACGGGTCCCTGACGTCTTCCCTCAGATACGGCCGGCCCTCGGAGTCGAACTCCACCGGTAGGTTCTTGAAGCACACGCTAGTCGACTCCTCCTATTCCCGTTCCAGTACCCGGCCGACGCCTTCGAGGTGCCGGTCGGCCCCCCGCAGGTCGTCTCGAAGCGCGCCCAGAGCGCCGTTTATGGTTCCCAGATGCTCCGGCAAAGGCCGGGCATGACCCTGCACGGCCCTCAAGCCCTCGACGAGCTTCACCAGATGCTGGTCTGCTCGCCACAGGTAGTAGGCAATACCTAGCAGGTACACGACCAGTACCAGCACCACCAGTGCGACCGCCACCAGCGTCAGGATCGTCAGAACGCTCACCGTTATCTCCTCCCCGTCCGGGTCTCGAAGACTTCCTGGATGGCGCCGGTCCGCTCCTCAATCGAACGCGCGCTCTCGAGAATGCCCGTCGCCGTCGAGATGGTTCCTTCCAGGGCCGAGATGTTCTCCGTGTTGCCTGCTATACCAAGCCCGGCCTCGAGTGACCGTGCCGCGTACCGCTCTATCTGCCTGGCAGCATTGAGAGCGCGATGCAGCAGGTAGACGGCCAGCGGCAGTACGACCACCACCGCGACGATGAGGGTGATCCACCAGATCACGTACACGACCACTGGTATCTCCACCTCAGCCTCCTTCCTGACGGCCGGCGGCCTCGACGGTCTTCCCGAGATGGTCGTCTATGCTCCGCAGTTCCTCCGCGGCCTTGCCGAGGCTCTCGTTCAGACGGGTCACCTCCGGACCGAGGTGGCCCGTCTGCTGCTCGATGGCCCGGACTCCGAAGGCGATCTTGGAGAGGTGGCTCGACTCACTGCTGTATCCCCGCGGTGTCTCTCCCCCGATGCTCTCAAGGGCGGAGATTATCCGGATCAGGTAGAAGACCAGCGCCCCGAAGAGCACCACCACCGCGAGCGCCGAAAGCACCGCCAGAAGAACTGTCACCTCATACCCCCTGTCCTCGACCGAGGACGCAGTGCGGTCACCCGGGACAGTCCAGGGCGTGCTCTTCGATCGCAGCCGCAGCTCCGTCGATCCCGGCGGCCCTCTCCAGGATCTCACCCACGACCCGATTGGTATGGTTCAGGAGCGGGATGTGGACGGTGTTGTTAGCTATCCTCTGCCCGACGGTCCAGATATCCGAGACCGCCCCGTCTATCTGCCGAGCGGTGCGCACGATCAGTGTCAACAGCACCGCGACGACCACGATGACCACGACCCCGATCCCAAGCGAGACCCACCAGACCATGAGGGCCGCTCCTTCGCTCACCAGCGCCAGCGTCATACCGCTCCTCCCCCGCTCGCCGCCCGCTCGCCGTGCAGGCTGCCGGCGATTCGTCCCCCGCGCTCCTCGATGCTCTCCGCCGCTTCGAGGATCTCTTCTGCAGTCCGGTTCGTCTCGTCCAGATCCCAGATGACCTTCGTGTCCTCGGCTATGGCCTCCGCCGCTTCGAGCGCCTGGCCTCCGTGGGCCAGGATACGCCGGGCGACGAGCAGGATGGCGATGAGCAGGATGGCGGCCAGGACCACGACGATCGCCGTCACCAACAGGCTCCAGCCCCAGATCGCGTACAGTTGCGAGTCGGTCACGGCCTACCCCCTCGCTCCCGTCTCGTCGGTGTCGTGAGGGGCCTGCATGCCTCGTTCCCGCGGCGGCATGTCTGCGAAGTACTTGCGCGAGTCATCCCGGCCCGGCTTCCTCTTGTTGCCGGAGAACTGCAGCTTCTCGTAGAAGAACTTGCCCATCGTCTTCAGGGGGCCGGGCTTCTCCACCTCACCCCAGCCGCTCGGCACCTCCCCGCCGTAGAGCTTGTCCCAGCGGACCTCCCGGTTGACCGTATGATTGCTAAAAGCCCGGAGCCGCCGGATCCCGAAGCCGTACGTACGTGAGACGCTGCTGGAGACCACAGATCCTGGCGGAGCCGCGTAGAACGGAGCGAACTTGTCCGGGAAGCCCGGCATGGTGCACCCGATGCACGGGCCACCAGCCGCCATGCACCCACCTATGTGCGACTGGGCGCCACGGGAGACGATGTTGCAGTTCACCACCGGCCCCCAGCAGCCGACCTCGACCAGGCACTCCTTGTCGCCGTAGTTCTCGGCGAAGACGCCCTCCTCGTAGTATCCGGCCCGCGTGCAGCCGCGATGGACTGTCTCCGCGAAGAGCCAGGCCGGACGCCCCAGCTCGTCGAACTCTGGCAGAGGTCCGATGCCCTGCAGGAACATCAGGATCGCCGCCACCGTCTCCGTGAAGTTGTCCCCTATGGGAGCGCAGCCTGGAATGTTGATGACCGGCAGTCCCAGGGCGCTACGGTAGTCCTTGCCGAGGAAGTCCATGATGCTCATCGCGCCTGTCGGATTGCCGGCGGCGGACGGGATGCCGCCCCAGGTCGCGCAGGTGCCGATGGCTATCACCGCCGCGGCCCCAGGCGCCATCTGCGCCAGCCGGTCGGCGGTAGAGAAGGGTTTGCCGTCCTTGAACCGCTCCTCGTCGTCTCCCTCGATCGCCTGCATGCCCATGGCCGAGAAGTAGCCGTCGGTCTCGGCAGCGATCCGCTCGTCCGCGATGGAGCCCTCGTAGATGCACACGTAGGGCGCGTCTAGCTCCCCCTTCGCCGCCAGCTCGTAAGCGTGGGTAAAGTCCTCCCCCACCTCCATCGAGAGCACCGGATGGTGCAAGACGACCTTCGGGAGTCCAGGGATGGTCCCGGCCATCAGGTCCTCGACCTTCGGGTTGGTCGCCCCGGTCGCGGAGATGCTGCACCCATCGCAGCTCATCCCCGCCAGCCAGAAGGCGTGGACAACCTTTACCGGTCCCTCCGGCGCCCGCCGCCGCTCTTCCTCCGGCGCCCGGACCCGCTCCGGCGGGGCCTCTACGCCCGTGGGCGCGTGTATCGTCATCCGTGCTCTCCTCTCCCGCTATTCCCCGCCGTACCTTCCACGAGATCCGCGATCCCCTCGATGACGGCTACCGCCGGGGCGTCCCTGTTGAAGTCCATCAGCGCCTGGCCTTCCCTGTCGGCCTCCTGGATCGCCTCGTCCCAGGGGACGACAGCGCCAAGCTCGATGCCGTGCTCCGCGCAGTAGGAGCGGATTATCTCCTCGTCCCTCGCGCTCCGGACCTTGTTCGCAACCGCCCACACGTGCTCGATGCCGAGCTCCCGCGCCAGAGGCGCTATCCTACCCACGGTCTCGAGCGACCGGAAGTAGGGTTCGGTCACCATGAGCATCGCGTCCACGTGCCGCACGGTAGCCCGGCTCATATGCTCTATGGACGCCTCCATGTCCGTCACGGTAACGGTCTCGCCGTTGGTCCCCGTCGCCAGCTCACCGAGCAGGCCGCGCACGCGGGCGTGCGCCCCGCACAGTCACCCGGCTCCGGCATGGTCAACCCCCGTCATCACCATCAGGCGCACGCCATCCGGCCCTTCGGTGCCGTACTCGGCCTCGATCTCCTCTACGGGTCGGGTAAGGACGAGCGTCCGCCGTTCCCCCTCCTCCTTGACCTCCATGATCTCCTTCGGCACGCGCGTGAGGTCCCTGAGGTGATCCTGGCTCATCCCGAGCGCCACCCCCAGGTTCGGGTTGGGGTCCCCGTCTATCGCCGTCACCTTGTGACCCCGCCGCGCCAGCAGACGCGACAGCGTCGCCGAGATGGTTGTCTTGCCCGAACCGCCCTTGCCCGCCACCGCTACCTTCACAGCCCCACCCCTCTTCCTCCTCTAGACAACCTCACCGGACACCGGCTGGCAGCATCCGCACCGGCATCCCTCACCTTTCTGTACGAACCTGCCGTTCTCCCGGACGACCCGCAGGTCCGGCGGGTCTACTCCCTCAGTAGCCACTGTGATACAACCGCAGAACTCGGTGTTCTTGCGCTCTGCGCAACGACACGCGTTCCGCGCCTTGGCCTCCGCCGCCCGCTCACGGTACTGGAGCAGGCTCTCCCGGAAGGTGCGCAACTCATCAATCTTGCGTTCGGTTTCCGCCAGACTGCGCTCCAGGAGGTCGTCCAGATGTTGGAGAACCTTATTAGGGATACCATCCTCGGCGGCCTCCACGAGACCACGAATCTCATCCAGCGAGAGACCCAGCAGCTTGGCCCTGCGGACGAACTCGATCTGCTCCAACTCGCGCCAGCCGTATATCCGGTACCCGGATACCGTCCGGCCTGCCGGTGAGATCAAACCCACGTCCTCATAATAACGCAGCGTCTTGGGCGGCACGCCCGCCAACCGCGCTACCTCACCTATCTTCAGAACCGCTTCGGCCATGAGTCACCCCTTTGCGCAAACAGAACCATTGTAAAGCTTCCAGGGCCTGGAAGGTACGAAAAATCGTCAAATGTTGGGTTCGAATCAGCTTCTCGTTATAAAATGCCTACCTTCCAGTGGACTGGAAGGTAGGGTTCCTTTAAACTGGAAGGTAGGGGAAGTCAAGTAAGAAGGGTGTCAGGCCGATTTTGGTGAAACCTCATTCCTCCTGGGAGGTCGAAGCACGGGGCGGTCAACAGCAGCGTGGCCCTGAGCAGTGGGTGCAATGTTCCGGCTTCTAGGTTTTGCGCAAAAGGAGATTTTATGACCGGCTATATCCGCAGGTTGGGGTTCCTCGTCCTCGTCGCAGGGCTTGCCTTGCTGGCACCCGGCTGCGGCGGCGACACCTCGCAATCGTCTGCCGCTGGTCATGCACTCAACGTCGGCTTCACGGAGGATCAGTACGTACTCGAGGGTCCTGATGCCGGACTGGGGATGTATCCCCTGAACGCGAACATCTTCGAAACGCTCACCTACCTGACTCCCGACTACAAGGTCAAGCCGTTACTCGCCGAGCGCTGGGAGTTCAAGCCGCCCAACACCTGGCGGTTTTACCTGCGCAAGGACGTCAAGTTCCAGAACGGAGAGCCGTTGAACGCACAGGCGGTCAAGGAGGGGTTGTTCGACAGGCTCGCGAAGATCGAGGGAGGCAGCACGATCCTGGCGGGGCCTGACTCGGCCAAGATCGTGGACGAGTACACCATCGACTTTACGCCGACGGCGAAGAACCTCAGGGTCCCTGAGCAGCTCGTCCATCCGAGCAACGGCGTCGTTGCTCCAGGCTCCGATATCGGCGAGAAACCTGTCGGGACCGGTCCATTCCGCTTCGTCGAGTATCGTCCGAAGGAGCGAATAATCGTCGAGCGCAACCCCGACTACTGGGGACAGAAAGCGAAGCTCAACAGGATCACCTTCCGCTTCTACCCGGACTCGAACGCCCGGCGGCTGGCTCTTGAGGCGGACGAGATCGACTTCGCCTACGAGGTACCCCGCCAGGACGTGGAGTCGCTCAAGGGCAAGGGACTGAAGATCGAGGCCAGTCCTGTGGGAGCCTACGAGGCGATGTTCGCGAACATCCACGGAGAGCCACCCCACGACCTGCTTGGGGACGTTCGGTTGCGCAAGGCCGTCGCCTACGGCATAGACCGCGAGGCGCTGGTCAAGAACGTGCTTGACGGCCTGGCCACGACCGACCAGACGTTCGTCCCGCCGTCCTCCCTGGAGCCTTACGCCTCGCTAGTCAAAGGCTTCTCCTACGACCCAAACAAGGCCAAGAGTCTGCTCGAGGAGGCGGGATGGAAGCCGGGGGATGACGGCATACTGGAGAAGGATGGTCGGCGGCTCGAACTCACCCTGGTATCGGGGTTCCCGTCGGCCGAGGTTCACCGGCCTATCCCGACGTTCATCCAGTCCCAGCTCAAGGAGATCGGGATCGACGTAGAGATAGTGGAGCGCCCCGACTCCGCTTCCTATCAGGCTCTGATCGACAGCGGGCAGGGGGATCTGTACCTCGAGCAGGGCAACCAAAACGATGCCAACCCCGGCTTCCTTCCGGTATTGCTCTTCTACACCGGTGGCTCCGGTGCCTCCGCGCCCTACCAGTCCCTCTTCGCGCCCGGGCCCGAGTTCGACCGCCTGATCGCACCCAGCCTGACCGAGGTCGACACCAACAAGGTGAGAAAGTCGGTGGCGGAGGCGATGCATTATGCAGTCGACGAGCAAGCCGTGATCATCCCCCTAGCCGGCATCTACAGGATCTACGGGATGAATGATTCCGTCAAAGGATTCGAACCCCACTCCTCCTTCCTGAACGTTAGATGGAATAGCGTATCGCTGAGCGGCTGAACGCCGGCGGGTCACGGAGAGGTATCACGCCGGTGACGCAAATGATCTCGGGCGGATGAGGACCTACGCACTGCAGCGTCTGGCCCTTTTGATCCCGACGCTGCTCGGGATCTCGCTACTGGCTTTCGCCCTCGCCAACCTGACCCCTGGCGACCCGGCCGAGACGTATCTCCGTCGAGTGCTAGACCGCCAACCGACACCGGCCGAGGTCGCCGAGACTCGAGAGAAGCTCGGCCTGAACCGTCCTTTCGTGGTCCAGTACCTGGATTGGGTGGGCCACGCTGTACGGGGAGAGCTTGGAGTCTCCTACTCCACCCGGCGGCCCGTAGTCGAGGAGATCGGGCGCCGCATTCCCTTCACCCTCGAGCTGGCTGTGCCGGCAGCGCTCCTCGCGTTGGCGATCGCCATCCCCGTCGGGGTGATCTCGGCCGTCTACCGCAACCGCTTGCCCGACCAGCTAGTCCGGGTCTGCTCCCTGGCCGGAGCATCCGTCCCCAGTTTCTGGCTTGCCCTGCTGCTTATCAGCCTCTTCGCGGTGAGGTTCTCTGTGGTGCCGGTCGCAGGGCGTCAAGGGCCTGCGAGCGCCCTACTGCCGATCTTTGCGCTGACGCTCACGCCGGCAGCGGTCCTCGCACGCTTCGCTCGATCGACAATGCTCGAGACTCTTGGGGAAGACTACATCCGTACGGCCCGGGCGAAGGGGTTGCCCGGGTGGCTCGTCGTCGGACGCCACGCCCTGCGCAATAGCCTCATACCCGTGGTCACCGCCTTCGGTACCAGCCTGGGACACCTGCTGGTGGGGACGGTGGTCATCGAGAGCATTTTCATCTGGCCGGGCTTGGGCAAGCTGGCGATCGACGCCATACTCCAACGGGACTACCCGATGATCCAGGCGCTCGTCCTGTACTCCGGGGTGATCTTCGTCGTGATCAACCTGCTCATAGACCTCTCCTATACTCTCCTCGATCCCCGCATCCGGTTGGGCGGCACTGGCGAAGGGGCGTCGTGACCATGGGTCAGCTGACCGAAAACGCGGGGGGAGGGCCTGAGCCCGTCCGCGCGATCGTACCGGGACGGCGCGTGTTGCTGCACGGCCTACTCCGTGACCGGACCGCGATGATCGGTATCGTGATCGTATCGTCCTTCGTCCTCGCGGCGGCCCTCGCCCCCCTCCTCGCGCCCCACGACCCCAACGCCGTCGACGTCGTGCGCAAGTTCGCCCCGCCGTCGGCGGAGTTCCCACTGGGCACCGACTACCTCGGCCGGGACATCCTCTCGCGTCTCCTCTACGGGGCCCGCCTATCCATCGGCACCGCGGTAGCAGCGACGCTCGGGATCTCCCTCCTCGGCCTCTTGCTGGGCATGCTTGCCGGGTACCTAGGCGGGCTCGTCGACACCGTGATCAGCCGGGTGGTTGACGTCCTCCTGGCTTTCCCGAGCTTCCTTCTTGCGCTCGCCGTTACGGGGATTCTCGGTCCCGGACTCGGGAACCTCATGCTGGCTGTGGTGGCCGTGTCTTGGGCGGGCTACGCTCGGATCGTGCGAGGGTCGATCCTCGCCGAGCGGGAGAAGCCCTACGTCGAGGCGGCCCGTGCCACTGGCGTCTCCGGCTGGCGCATCCTTTGGCGACATCTGCTACGCAACATCGTCGGTCCTGTCGTGGTCCTTACCACCCTCGACATGGGTGCGATCCTGCTCGGGATCTCGGCGCTCTCATTTCTCGGCCTCGGCGTGAAGCCGCCCACGTCGGAATGGGGAGCGATGCTCTCCGAGGGAAGAAACTACCTTAGTCAAGCCCCTGATTTGATGCTCTTTCCAGGGACGGCGATCTTCCTCATGGCTCTCGGATTCAACCTGTTCGGTGATGGCTTGCGCGACGTTCTCGACCCCCGAACGCGTCGATCCATGAATCCGCCCTACGCAGATCGGCCTCGACGTGCGGTCCCCTAGACTCGAAGCGGCACAGAGTTGCCGGTCAGACCCTTTGTGGGTCGCGAACGAGTGAAACGAACATATCCTCGGGAGACAAGTCACCGGTGCCATATGTCGCGGAGTGGTGCGCGATCGTTGCCTCCCACCCGGCCGTGTCCATGATTCCGAGCGCCTCGAGGTTGCCCGCGCCGTCGAAGATCAGGCGTTCACCGACCTTCCACTGCGCGATCGCACGCTCGGGCTCAATATCAGGGAATCGGGCAAGCATCGCTTTAACTCCCAGATCAGGCCGTCGATGGGTCGCAACCAGTCCTTCCTTCATGGCCGCGACGAACCGCCTGAGGGCTTCCGGATGAGAGCGGATGACGTCCAAGCCTGCAACGATCCCGCTCCCGTACGACGGTACCCCAGCCTCGAAGAAGGGCAGTGCGATCGCCCGTACGCCGTAGGTTCGCGCGGCATCCTGGAAGTCGGGGAGGAGGTCGAGCCAATCGGCTGCAACGTCAGCCTTGCCGGCCGCGAGCGCTTCCATTACCTCTCCATAAAGAAGCGCGCGAACTCCCCCCGGCTCAACATTCAGGTATCTCAACAAGGCCATGTACTCACGGGTGAACTGTGAACCAGGCTGTCCTACAAACGTAGCACCGCGCAGGTCTCGGAAGTCCTCTAACGCGCGTCCATGGGCCGCCGGTCGACCCTCGATCGCGAACGCCGCCATGTGCGCTCGTTGCGCAACCATAAACACGAACTTCGCCCCGAGTTGAGACTCCTCTGATTTGGCCGTCAGGAAGTGGCTGGCGCTCGTAAAACAACAGTCGTACTGTCCGGCCGCCACGGCCCGGACGCTGGCCGGTCCTCCTAGTTGGGTATCAACGATCTCGAGATCAAGACCCTTTGCGGCGAAGATGCCGGCGGCTGCTGCCGTAAAATACGGCAGTACGGTGCCCGGTACTCAGCACGTATGCAGCCCCAAGATTAAACGCTCTCTCTTGGCCATAGTCTACTCCTTTCGACCACGCGAGTCGAACACGTACATACGGCAGACAAAGCGACTCGAGACACGGTTCTCCGATTATCAATCGTCACTTTGACAAGCTAGCGTCCTCCGACGCTAGTACTCTCCTATGAGGGGGTCCGCCATGTAGACGGAAACTCTATCACCCGCCTACACTTGCCGCCAACGGCCGAAGATGCTGATGCTTACCCATCCGCGAAATGCAGAGTTGTGAGTCATGGAAGGAGTCTCCTCGGGTATTTCTTTGACACGCGCCGTCGAAGCCAGAATGCGGCGCGCACCTGCGCTGGCTATCCGGGGCGATCACGCTCCTGCGGGATGTACGGCTTGATGTCGAGTA
>Ga0126309_10000687_pt1 | contig 11285 bp, 9 predicted proteins | sample Plot56_FD_92541 | JGI IMG/M metagenome (GOLD analysis project Ga0126309, IMG submission 92541) | Serpentine soil microbial communities from UC McLaughlin Reserve, CA, USA - Plot56 | ecosystem: Environmental > Terrestrial > Soil > Grasslands | place: USA: UC McLaughlin Reserve, Lake County...
CGAAAATAAGAATACACACTTCTCTCCACCGAGCTCCCCCACAATCCACCCTTTGGCCGATGCGCTCCACCCCCCCTGACCGGTACCTTGAACGTAGAGACCGTAGAAGGGGCTTTACAGAAAGGGAGCGGAACCGTGAGGGCCAAGGCAGGAGCGCACCTGGGACATACCGAGTTTAGGATCTGGTTACTGATCGCGGCTATTCAGGCGCTTCGCTTCATAAGACGCTAGGAAGTTGAAAGGGAGAGAAGATGAAATTGCTCATCGTCGGAGCCACGGGCGGTCTCGGAAAGGAGTTGGTCGGCCGAGCGCTCGAACAGGGCTGCGAAGTGACGGTCCTCGTGCGGGGTCCCGCGAAGCTCGAGGCACGGGAGGAGCGCCTTCGGGTCGTGCAAGGAGACGTCCTGGATTTCACGTCTGTGGAGTCGGCGGTGCGCGGACAGGATGCGGTGGTGAGTGCGCTCGGGACCCCGAACCCAAGGAAGCCCTCCACCCTGCTCTCCGAGGGCACGAAGAACCTCGTGGAGGCGATGGAGCGCCAGGGCGTGAGGCGTCTGGTGTGCGTCACCATCCTCGGTACCGGAGAGAGCGGAAAGCGGCACGGAAGCCTCTTCTACAGGCACTTCGTGCTCGGGTTCATGGTGCGGCCGATGCTCGAGGACAAGGAGCGCCAGGAGGAGGCGATCCGGGGAAGTCGCCTGGACTGGACCATTGTACGCCCGCCGCGCTACACCGATGAGTCTCCGAGCGGCGACTATCGGGTGATCGCCGACGGCGAGGGCAGGGTAGGAAAGATAGGCAGGGCGGATCTCGCGGACTTCGTGCTGGACCAACTCGACGACCATAGCTACGTCCGCAAGGCTGTGGTGGTCGGCCACTGAGCGCGACCGCCGGCATGCATAGTGGGACAAACCCAGGAGAGGAGACGAGGATTAGATGACTTTGAGAGCGGCACGAATCTGTAACCTGTTCCTGGCGGGGTTGCTCACGGGAAACGAGTTCGGCGGCCTCGTCGGGTTCCACCCGGCCCTCTACCGGCTGCCCACGGAGGCCCACGCGAGCGCCGAGCAGGAGATAACGGCGCGCTTTGGCGGGATTATGCCCCCTTTCATGGTGGCTACCATCGTCTCCTTCGTGCCGGCGCTGTCGCTGAGGCGGGATCGCCGCTCCTTCCGCTTCACCCTTGCGGGGATGATCTGCTACGTGGCTATGCTCGCCGTAACCTTCGCGGGCAACATGCCAGCCAACCATCGCACGCTCGAGTTGGACCCCAAGAGCGTCTCGCGGGACGAGCTTCTCGCGCTGAGGCGGCGCTGGGACGGGTTCCACGCCGTGCGCAACGTGCTGAACGCGACGGGCCTCGTTTTCGCCATCCTGGGGGCGTTGTCAGACGCTGGGCGGGGAACCTGAGATGGCAACCTCACGTCCTCCGATAAACGGCGGTACCGTCTTGATAACGGGCGCTTCATCCGGCATAGGGCTGGAGCTGGCCCGCGAGCTGGCGCCTAAGGCTCGTTCGCTCGTCGTGGTCGCCCGCCGGGCGGGGCGCCTCGAGGGGCTCAAAGACGAACTCGCGGCAAGGCACCCGGGTCTCATCGTGCGGGCTGAGGCTTGCGATCTCTCCGACCCGGACGCCGTCGACGGGCTGGCCGGGAGCCTCCTGGAGGATTTCGGGGCCGTGGACGTGCTGGTGAACAACGCGGGCGTCGGCCTCGAAGGCCTCTACGAAGAGAGCGATTGGAATAGAGTCTACAGCTTGATCCGATTGAACATCGTCGCCCCCTCACTGCTCACCCGACGGCTCACGCCCGCCATGGTCACGCGCCGAAAGGGCGGCGTCCTCAACATCAACTCGGGCGCCGGGGTCGCCATCATGCCCGGGATGGCCGCCTACGTCGGCACCAAGCACTTCGTAACCGGCTTCACCGAGACGTTGCGCGCCGAGCTTTACGGCACCGGTGTCCTCGTCTCCCAGGCCCTGCCTGGCCCCGTCGAGACCGGCTTCGACGAGGCGGCGGGCATCGGTCCGCCAGGCGTGATGGATAGGATCTTCAGGATTTCGGCCACCCGGTGCGCGAGAGATGTAATCCGGGGCTTCGAGCGCGGACGCCCCATGATCTTCCCCGGATCAGCATACAGGGCCGTGATGACGCTGCAGGGAGCCTTGCCCCGCGCACTTCAGCGTCGGGCTGCGCTTTCACAAGGGCTCGCGCTGCGAAAAAAGTCAGCCTAGTCAGAAGGGAGAAGCACTATGGGTGGATTCGCCAAGCTCATGAACAAGGTACCGGCGGTGATCCTGCGCTCGCCGCTGCACCCCCTCATGAGCAACAAATACCTCCTCCTCACCTTCACGGGGCGTAAGAGCGGCCGGAGGTACACGACCCCCGTGGCCTACCTCCGCGAGGACGACGCCTTCCTCATGACCACCGACAGCCCCTGGTGGAAGAACCTGAGCGGAGAGGACAGACCCGGGGTTCCTGTAACACTGCGTGTAAAGAGTCGAGACTACGAGGGGACCGGTGAGGCCGTAACCGACCACGCTGAAGTCACCCGTGTGCTCGGCAGGTTCCTCGAGGAGCAACCCGGTTACGCCAGGTTCGTTAGCGTGAAACGCGGCGCAGAAGGCCGGGTGGACCCCTCAGAGCTACAACAGGCGGCGCGCGGAAGGGTAGTGGTGCGGGTGTGGCCGACGCGAGCAAGGGTCGGTAGCCATGCCGGCTAGTAGCCCGTTAGCCTGTTAGAAGCGATGACGCCAATCCTTACCTACCGTACACGAAGCGTGGGATCGGAGAACTGCCTCGGTGGAGTTATGCTCGGACGTCCCGAATCGCGGAGAGGAGAGCACCCAAAGTGTATCTGCCGATAGAGGACCACGGCATCGTGGGGAATCTCCGCACCGCAGCGCTCGTCGGCACCGACGGCACCGTAGACTGGCTGTGTTTGCCCCGCTTCGACTCCCCGAGCGTCTTCGCCGCCATCCTCGACGAGGAGAGGGGTGGACACTTCAGGCTCAAACCTACGAGCTACACGCGCAGCCAGCAACTCTACCTCCCCGATACCAACGTGCTACTAACCCGCTTCCTCTCGCCCGAAGGGGTAGCCGAGGTACTGGACTTCATGCCAATCCTCCAACGGCCCGGTGAGCGCCAGCGACTGGTTCGGGGCGTGCGCGTGGTGAGGGGCACCGTGAGCCTGGAAGCCGAATGCACGCCCGCCTTCGACTACGCGCGCCAAGGACACGCGGTGCGCGTAACCAAAAGGGGAGTCGTGTTCGAGGGTCCCGATGCCTCGTTGGGACTGGCCACCGACGCGCCGCTCGCAAACGGTCCGGGGGGGTCGGCGCGGGCAAGGTTTATCCTGAAGGATGGCGAGAAGGTCGCGTTCGTCCTCTACGACCTAGCCGACGGCGATGAGGGACCCGGGGATCCACTCTCGGCGGAGGCGGTCTTTGATCTCCTTTGGCAGCAGGTCGAATACTGGCGGCGCTGGCTCTCCGCCTGCACCTATCAGGGGCGCTGGCGCGAGGCGGTCCACCGCTCCGCGCTCGCCCTGAAGCTCATGGTCTACGAGCCGACCGGGGCGCTTGTCGCGGCGCCCACCATGGGTCTTCCGGAGACCATCGGCGGCGAGCGAAACTGGGACTACCGCTACTCCTGGCTCCGCGACGCCGCCTTCACCCTCTACGCCCTGATCTCCATCGGCTTCGAGGAAGAGGCCAGGAATTTCATGGGATGGCTCGAGGAACGCTGCCGCCACAGCGGCCAGACCTTGGTCCCGCTCTACGCGGTAGACGGCCGATCGAAGATCGCCGAAAGCCACCTCTCTCACCTCTCCGGATACCGTGGATCGCGCCCCGTGAGGCTCGGCAACGCGGCCCATACGCAGCTGCAGCTCGACGTCTTCGGGGCCGTCCTCGACGCGGCCTACCTCTACAACAAGCACGGCGCCCCCCTCGATTACGACGTCTGGGAGAATCTCCATCGCGCGCTCGATTGGCTCTGCGACAACTGGCGCCAACCCGACGAGGGGATGTGGGAGGTAAGGGGCGGCCGAGAACACTTCGTCTCCTCCAAGGTCTTGAGCTGGGTAGCCCTGGACAGGGCGCTGCGCATCGCCAGGCAGCGCGGCCTCCCGGCCGAGGAGGGACGCTGGAGCGAACAGCGCAACTCCGTCTACCGGGAGGTGATGGAGAAGGGATGGAACTCGCAGAAGAAGAGCTTCGTGCAACACTACGGCTCCGAAGCCCTGGACGCCTCGCTCCTCCTGATGCCGCTCGTCAAGTTCGTCGGTCCCACGGACCCGCGCTGGCTCTCCACCCTCGATCGCATCCAGGAGGAGCTCGTCCAGGACAACCTGGTCGACCGCTATGAGGTGGGACTTGCTGCGGACGACGGCTTCTCCTCCAAGGAGGGCAGCTTCAGCATCTGCTCGTTCTGGCTCGTCGAATGCCTTACGCAGGCCGGAAGGCTTGGTGAGGCCCGCTTCGCCTTGGAAAAGATGTTCTCCTACGCCAACCACCTGGGACTGTACGCCGAAGAGATAGGACCATCGGGGGAGGCGTTGGGCAACTTCCCGCAGGCCTTCACCCATCTGTCCCTGATAAGCGCCGTTGTCCACCTCGATCGCGCCCTATGATGTTCGCCCCGGCCGGAACTGCCACAGCCCCGCGACCAGGTGGTGCCCTTGCCGGTGGGGTGATACCCGCGTGAAGATCCCGGCGCGCCCATATCGAGGCGAACGCGACCTCGAAGCGATGCGGCGCCTCCTGATAAGCGCGGGAGCGGACGCGCACCGCAGCGGATACCTGCACGTTGGCGACGTCGTGTGGCGCGTTTGGGACACCCTAAGCGCTTACGACCCCCGGAGGGTCATCAGCGTGTGGGAAGCAGACGATCGGGATTTGCTCGGCTTCGCCCTGTTCTATCCGATGTACGCCGGATTCAACCTGCAGGTGCACCCGGAGCACCGCGGGGGAAAGTTGGAAGAAGGGATGTTGGCGTGGGCCGAAGCGCGGGCGCGCAAGCTCGCCCGCCAGGAAGGCCACGCCGGCGCCATCGACGCCTGGGACGTATTCGAGGGGGACACTGATCGTATCAGGCTCCTCGCACGACGCGGCTTCGTCCGGCGTTCCGCCGTGTACCATTTGGCGACGTGCTCCCTGGACGCGACGATACCCGCTCCTGAGCCGCCCGCGGGGTTCGTGGTCCGCGGCCTGACTGGCGACGAAGATGTGGCCGAACGGGTCGCCCACCGGCCGGATGAGACGGCGGAGCGATACCGGGGTTTCATGCGCGCCCCCGGATACGACCGGGACTTGGGCGCCGAATCGACAGACGGGCGCTTCGGCGCGTACTGTATCTGCTGGATGAACCAGGCGAACGGGGTGGGCGAGCTCGAGCCAGTCGGCACGCGCCAGGGTTTCCGCCGGTGGGGGTTGGCCAGAGCGGTGGTGCTGGAAGGCCTCCGCCGGATGGAAGCTCGCGGCGCGCGCACGGCGTTGGTGTGCTTCGAGGGGGACAATGTTCCCGCCCGACGGTTGTACGAGTCGGTCGGCTTCCACACACGCTCGACCATCTACACGTACACGAAAGGCGCGTAGCAACGCGCTCGTTAATCTCCTCGACCAACGCCTCCTCTTCCATCAGGCCTTCAACGGCCTCGACGGGGTCGATGACAGCTGCACCGGAAACGAGATCTCGCGCAACTCGATCTTCTCCAACGGCGGGCTGGGCATAGACCTTAGGGGCGCGGGCGAGGGCTTCTCCACCGACGTCGCCAACCCCAACGACCCTGGCGACGCCGACTTTGCCGCGAACAACCTGCAGAACAACCCGGTCATCATCTCGGCCAAGACCGTTTTGGGCACGACCACCGCCGAGGGTACGCTCGACGGCATCCCGGGCGAGGCTTACACTATCGAGTTCTCTGCTCCGCGGACGGTGGCCTCTTCCTAGAAGGAGCGCGCAGAGCGAGGATTCACGGCCCGGGCGTAGCAGCCACAGCCCTTGATCTTGCCCCTACTCTGCGCAACGTCGGGGAAGGTACCCTACAGCATCACTTAGCCCTGGTTTGCTCGGCGTCCGCGATTTCTGGCGCCTTTCGTCCCGCATTCCAGGCCTCTTTATGATCCTTTCACTACTCAAGGTACGCGCCGAGAAGTGTTTAGCGGGTTGTTTTGCATAAGTGATGCTGTAGGGAGCGTTTCTGACCTGTTGAGAAGCTCTTGCTCGCATCTACCTTCATCGATCGGTCTCGGGAAATCTCCGTTCGATTCATTCGCAATTCATCGGTGTCTGTTGCAATGGTCTCCACTATGGACTGTGCGGAGAGATAGTTATCACCAAGACACAAGGGCCTAGTGCGGTCACGTGTGGTCGCTCTATTGTTCGGTCCGGAAGGAGCGTCCAGTGGGAGCAGAAACGCCTAAGGTAGATCTTCGCCAGGAGATCCGCTTCGCGGTCGTGATGTACGGTGGCGTGTCGCTGGCCATCTATATCAACGGCGTGGCCCAGGAACTCTTTAACCTTGTGCGTGCCACGGCATTCAAGAAGGGAGCTGATGAGCCGTCACTCTCCGAGGGCGACAAGGAGCTTCGGGGTACCGTGTGCGTATACAGGAAGCTGGGACAGATCATGGGTACGGAGGAAGGAGAACTGTGGGGCCCAGACTCTCCGATCCGTACCCGCTTCACAGTAGATATCCTCTCAGGGACTTCGGCAGGAGGAATCAACGCCGTTTATCTCGCAAAGGCCCTGGCCAACGGCCAGACCATCGACCAGCTCGCGCGGCTGTGGGTCGAAGAGGGAGATATCCTGAAGCTCATCAACGACGCCAAGTCCGTCGAAGGGCTCGACGGGTTGAAGGCGCAGAAACCCCCTAAGTCACTGCTCAACAGCCAACGCATGTATCGCAAACTGCTCGATGCCCTCGATGGCATGGAGAAAAAGGATGACCCGAGTACCGAGAAGAGTCGCTCGCCTTACGTTGAGGAACTCGATCTGTTCGTAACCGCCACCGACTTCCGCGGTCTCCCCATACGCCTCCAACTCTTAGACGACGTAGTGGAAGAGCTGCGCCACCGCCATGTCTTTCGCTTTCGGTACGCCGACGAGCACTCTGAGAAGCCCTGCAACGACTTCCACGTTGACAACAATCCGTTCCTCGCCTACGCGGCGCGGTGCACCTCGTCTTTCCCGTTCGCCTTCGATCCTATGGCGCTGGAAAACATTGACGACGTCCTGAAGACCGTGCCAAAACACAGCCATCGCGGAAAGCTAGGAACCGAACGTGATCGATGGCAGAAATACTTCCCTGAGTACCAGCCGCCGAGCGGAGGCTCCGCACAACCGCCGGAGATCTACGATTTCACGGAGCGGGCGTTTGTGGACGGAGGTTATCTGGACAACAAGCCGTTCGGCTACGCCATAGACGCCCTTGCGTCGCGCAACTCTGGGGTGCCGGTCGATCGGAAGCTGATCTATATCGATCCTTCGCCGGAGCGGTCAACCGAATGGCGTCAAGATGCCGATCCTCCGAACGCTGTGGAGAACGTCGCCGCAGCATTCTCACTTGCGCGGTACGAGACCATCCGCGAGGACCTGCAACGCGTTCTCGCCCGCAACCGTTTGATCACGCGCGTGGAGTCCATAGTCTCGGAAAGGGAGCAGGACGTAAGATACGGGGCGGGGGCGGAGCCCATCAGGTCAAAGGACTTTGAGAAATGGGACCTCGAAGACATGATCCAAGCCCAGGGCGTAGCTTACGGAGGCTACCACAGGCTCAAACTGGGGGCCCTGACCGACGAGCTCGCCGTATTGATCGCCCGCGTCTCAGACTTCGATCCCCAGTCGGATGAATTTGTGGCGATCCGGTATTTCGTCAGGGAATGGAGAAAAAAGTACTACCGACCCGACATCAACCACAACGGCCGGCCGAACATCGACAGTACGAATGGGGACTCCGAAGAGATAGCTACGGAGAACGCATTCCTCCTGCGATACGATCTGGCCTATCGCATCCGTCGCCTGGACTTCGTACTCAACAGGATCGATTACCTACACGGCCTGAATAAGAAATCGAAGGATACGCTCACGCTCCTTGGCGTCGAGCCCGTCCCGAACGGGCCGGAACAGAAGCTAGAGTTCCAGATGGAGCTCAGAAATCTACGCGGCCAGCTCGACGGAGTCTTGGCGGGACTGCGCGAGGCCCGCGCACGGTTGGAGCTGCCCGGGCGCCTAAACCCGCTCTCCGAACAGGTGATCGCGGTGGTCAAGGAAACGGGCCTCAACCAGAAGGAATTGCGCAAGTTCCTCGAGGAGCCCGACGAAGAGCTACGCTGCAGCAAGGCAAGGTCGATGTTGTTCGACAAGCCGGAGGCAAAGGAGGCATTTCGCCGTCTCGCGGCCAAGCTCGAGGAGATGATCCGTAAAGCCACCGAGACCGCCTCCGAGAAGTGTCAGCTGATTCTCGGCCAACGGGAACGTAACGGGCAGCCTGCGTCTTTCGCCGACGCGGCAGTCGATGCCGTGCGTCACTACTACGACTCCTACGACCACTACGACATGATCTCGTACCCAATTCTCTACTCGACGGAGGTAGGCGAGGAGATCGACTCCGTCGATGTCCTGCGGGTCAGTCCTGAGGACGCCCCTTCCCTGATAGACGAGCGAAACCCGAACGAGCCACGCCGCAAGCTCGCAGGGACGTCGGTGAGGAACTTCGGAGCCTTCCTCGATCGCGGGTGGAGACGCAACGACATCCTGTGGGGCAGGCTCGACGCCGCAGAGCGGATCATCACGGTCCTGCTCCCCGGTGAGGCCCACAATACGACCAGGGAGAGCCTGATCGAGGAGGCACAGCTAGCCATACTCGAAGAGACGTTTGTCTCTGAGGACAAAAACCGGCTCCTGCAACTAATAGCCGACGCGCTGGCGACGAATGATTCGGACGACGAGAACGAGCAGGCGTTGCGCCAGCTCGCCCAGGGGGAAGAAGGCGCTCCCGTCAACTCCGCTCTGCAGGCGGCCTTACGTTCGCGCCTGACGAAGGAGCAACTTCTCGCCTTCTTCCGCAACAGTTACCAGGTGAACCGGAACTTGAGCCCGCAGACCACGCTCAAGACACTCTCCCGTTCCACCCGGGTAGCAGGGGAGATACTCGAGGATGTTGCTGGCGACTATGGAAAGGTAGGACAACGGCCCGCTACCTGGTTGGCACGCTTCGGAAGAGTTTTCTGGGGGCTTGTGGAAGTCTCGATTCCACGCAGCATTCAAGGAGAGTTCTTCCGCTATTGGCTCGTCTTTCTGTACCTTTTCGAGGCATTATTGATCGCGGTGGGCACGATCTTTGTGAGGGAGCAAGTTCAAGCCCTCGGTGTCGTCGCCCTCGGTGCCACCGCCGTCATCCACGTCAGCACCCTGCTGCTGAGGGACTACATGACGGGAAAGAGTACGTGGCTCAGGATACTGATCGTCGCCTCGGTGCTCGCCCTGCTTTTCTTCGCTGTGGTCGGAGTCGACACGCTGTTCGACTTGCGATCAAGGTTGTTGGGATTTCCCCACCCGTAATAGAATGAGTCGCAACTAGTTGCGCCTCTCGAAGTGCCACAGCACCGTAGTCAGCCCTCTCTTGCGGTAGGCACTCTGCTAAACTCAGGCTCCGTGAACCCTCTGCAAGGACAGCTCGCGGATCGGCTCCTCGATGCAGGAGTAGCAGGTAACTGTACCTCCCACGGTGCCGAGAACAACATCTACAAGATAGGGCTGCTCCTCGAGCTGGACGAGGCCAACACGTTCGGGATGGAGGACCTGCTGCGGGGCGTGGGCTTCGAGGAGGCCTACGACGCCGTTACCCATCAGATCGGCAACCCGCCGGACAGGGAGGAGAATCCGGGACGGGGTTGCATAGACCCGACGCGCACGGCCGCAGGGCTGATCGAGGCCGGAGAGCGGATAGGGTCCGTCGCCGGCTCGGGAGGACGCATGATCTTCGCCACCGGGCATCCGGGAGCCATGATCCTCTACTACCTCGGGCTCGCCAGATGGGCGCAAGTGCTGGGCGGAGACGTTCTAACCGTCGAGACGCGCGGACGCTACAGGCGTGGAGTGTCCCTGGACTGGGCGGAGTCGGTAGCCGCTCTCGGCGACGGGGCTAGCCTGTTTCATACCCACGATCCCGAGCCCATGAAGGATATACTGCGGCAGACCGGAGCGGTCGACCTGGTGGTCGCCGACCACGGTTTCGCGGGGGCCGCGATCGCCTCAGGCATCCCTACGGTCGTGGTGATGGATACCAACGATCCAGCCTTCGCCGTCGTCGCCGGGCGCGGCGCGGACATGACAGTCGTGCCCATGGACGACAACCGCCCGCTGAACGCCTACCGGGCGGCCCTCGATGTGGTCCGAAGGGGTGCCTGAGCCCCCACCGGTAAGACCGTCGCCTTCCGGCCTCCTTTTGTCACAGTGGTAAGGGCCGTTTCGTCTTATTCGTAGAGTGAGATGGTGAATAGAACGTACAGAGACCATGTCCAGAGGTCGTCTCGCGAAGGCGAGGTCGGGCCGTGGATGAACCCGCCGCAAGTCCTCGTCACGGGAGGGACGGGAGTGCTCGGCCGGCACGTGGTAGAGCGTCTCGGCTCCGAGGGCATCAGGGCGCGGGTTTTTAGCCGGAGCGGCAAGCCCGGCACCATGAGGGGAGATCTTCTCACGGGAGAGGGGTTGGGGCCCGCCGTACAGGGCGTCGATACCATAATCCATTGTGCATCTAGCCCCTTCCGCAACGCCCGCGGGGTAGACGTCGAGGGAACGAGACGCCTGCTCGAAGCCGCCGCAGAGGCCGGTGTCTCGCACCTCGCTTACATCTCCATCGTCGGCATAAACCGGGCGACGTCATATCCTTACTACAGGATAAAGCTCGAGACCGAGCAGGTCATAGAGGCAGGTCCGATCCCGCACACCATCCTGCGCGCGACACAGTTCTACGACCTCGTTCTGATGGCCCTACGGTTCCTCGACCGGTTGCCCGTAATGGTCATCCCGAGAGGTTTCCTCGGCCAGCCCATAGACGCAGGGGAGGTTGCAGACCACCTGGTGGAGCTCGCCATCTCCGGACCTGCGGGACGCGTCCCAGACATCGGCGGACCCGAGATAGGGACCCTGGCCGACGCCGCACGCGCTTACCTGGAGATTGCGGGACGGCGGCGCAGGATCCTCGAGGTACCCGTACCGGGCAAGACGGCGCGCGCGTTCCGCGAAGGCGCGCTGGTGTGCCCGGATCAGGCCTACGGA
>Ga0126309_10000688_pt1 | contig 11283 bp, 10 predicted proteins | sample Plot56_FD_92541 | JGI IMG/M metagenome (GOLD analysis project Ga0126309, IMG submission 92541) | Serpentine soil microbial communities from UC McLaughlin Reserve, CA, USA - Plot56 | ecosystem: Environmental > Terrestrial > Soil > Grasslands | place: USA: UC McLaughlin Reserve, Lake County...
GAAGGAGGGACAGAAGAAGGAGGGACAGAAGAAGGAGGGACAGAAGAAGGAGGGACAGAAGAAGGAGGAGGCACCGAGGAAGTAGAAAGACATGCATTCATAATCGATACCCCGCCATACAGCGTAAACATAGACACTGCGCCAGGAGAATTGGGAAATGCAACATTCACAGCTGATCAAGAAGGAATATTCCAATACTACTGTAAGTACCATCCTCAGACTATGAGGGGAGAGCTCGTGGTGCTTCCACAATCGCAGGGAGCATCCGCCCCGTCAACGTGACAAATATTCTGTACGACAGAGAAAAAATAATAGAGAAATAATCGAAAACGTGACTAGGTTTAACGCAGCAAAAGCCTTCGCGCCGATGCTGCCCTTTCTTTTTTTCCATAGAATAACCCTAAGCAGATAGTTTAAGCTTTTAGTTTTCCTCAGTTTAGATGTATGTCAGCACATGTTCCTCTTAGTTTTCTCCCTTCCTGCAGCATTAGTGAAAGTGGTCTCTTCAGTCTATCATAATTCTTATGACTTTAATCTGAACGGTTTGCCTGAATTTTTTTAGTACTAATTTGAGGATAGATTTGGGTCTTCCGATAAATAGCTGGATTTTTCTGCCAAGGAGGAGCGAACTCTTTTGGTTCTAGGGCATATATTGCGATGCGTACTAGGAAGGATATTAAAAGGAAAACGCGATGCACGATAATCATAATTTTAATTATTATTACCATTTTCCAGCGGACTTAACCTATCCCAGAAAAAATATGCATATGTGGACGTTATGTCAACATTTCAGGATAGATTATGAGAAATCTGAATCGTACTTGATTAATATGACTGACTGGTCAGTCATATTTATGCAGAACCCGGCCTATATCAGCTATCATGTGTGTGAAATTAGCGGAAACAACCATAGAGGAGTATGAGAGGGGATGAATAAAAAGGAACAAGAAGAACAGCAGCCAAGATTTCTTTTCCATTTTGAAGAATGTGGACACCAAAGGATTTTGATACTACTCACATCAATCCCCATGCAAGCAATTACACTAGGGAGAAGGGGAATTACCATCTGTGCATTCATTACTTCCACGAAAAAATAGGTCGCTGTGAAATATCGCTTTACCATAAGGCTGCAGATGAAATACCAGCATCTCAATCGACAAGAAAAGGGCTGCAGCTGGATGAGGACAGAACAAGCATGCAGACTAATCATAATAGTGATAAGAACAATATAACAATCACAACTGAGCAGCGAATCAAAATTAATATTGAATACCTAGATTGGCTTTATGCCAAGTCAAGAGAGAGGAAAAAACAAAACAAGGGTCTGCTTGACACTCGTCGCGCGATTGAGCTCGTCATAAGAGAAGCGGGGGGAGAAAACGCACTGAAAGAGCTTTTCCTGAAAGAACAAGACGGGAAAATAATAGATGAGCTCTCAAAATCAAATCCAAAGATAGCAGAAGCGTTTAAGCAAGACTGGAATGCTGGCTTACATGCACTGAATGAATTCATTGTAAATTTAGAAAACGATGAGTGAGGAAAAAGAGAGAGATATATTTTATGAACAAAATATCACGATGTAATATCTGTGGCGAATTCTTTAATTCAAAGAAAGATATGAAAGAGCATAAAGACAACAATCATAGAATAACAAATTCAAAGATAGTCTAACTCGAGGGCCTGCTGCGCTGATAGTCAGTCTTTGCCATCGGCTTCTTCTACTACTACGCATAATAGACCTCGCTTAGCTAAAAGGTTTGTGGTTTCGCTACTTCTAACTTACTTACCTTAATCGCACAATTTCTCTATTATCTGGGACACCTGACCGGATTTTGAGGCGAGAATAGATAGCGCTTGCCACATTTTCCGACTTACTCTTTTCGCCGTGGTTGACCAGCACACGCTTAGGCCTTATGCGCGAAACAAAATTCATTATTTGGTTAAAGTCGGAGTGACCTGAAAATCCGTCTATCTTTTGTGTTTGGCAGCGGACCGGAACAACTTTGACCTTGCCGGACTTGTCCATCATGCTAACCTCAGACATGGCTCCATCAAGTACGCGCCTGCCAAGCGTGCCGTTGATTTGGTACGAGACAAACATAATTTTGTTTTTCGGGTTTGGTGCAAGCTCTTTGAAGTATTCTACAGATGGACCGCCTTCAAGCATGCCAGATGTTGCCATCACTATTGCGGGATTTTCGTCATTGAGTATATCATCGCGCTTGCCATATCCGCTAATGACTGTAAAATATTCTGATTGAAATGGATTTATGCCCTGCGATACCGACTTGCGCACATCGGAGCCAAGGTAGTGGGCATAAGACATATGTATGGCGCTTGCCTCCGAGATCATTCCCTCGATATATATTGGCGACTCGATAAGTCTGCCTTCCTTCATCTCCTTTGCCATGACAAGCATTATCTCCTGAGCCCTGCCAACAGCCGGAACAGGAAGGAGGACCTTGCCACCCTCCATCAGGGTCTTGTTTATGGACTCAGTGAAACCTCGATATACTGATTGCTGATCAGGCATGACATCTGTTGTGTTACCATAGGTGCTTTCAGTGATGAGTGTTTCTACCCTTGGGTACATAGATACTGCACTGTCGAGCAGCTGTGTCTTGGCGTACTTGTAATCTCCAGAGTACAAGATGTTATGAGCACCTGAAATATTGAGGTGAACAGTGGCGCTGCCCATAATATGTCCGGCGTTGTTGAGTGTAATCGTTACGTCTGGAGAAATGTCTGTCGGCTTGCCATAGGGCAGCGTGATACAGTGCTTGATGACTTCATTTACGTCCCTTGTCGCGTATGGTAGATATGTGCCATTGCTATTTGCAATCTTGACAGAGTCCGTCTGAAGCAGGATCATCAGTGGTAAAGTAGGCTCGGTGCAGTAGACGGGTCCCCTGTAGCCATACTTGAAAAGTGTTGGCAAGAAGCCTTGGTGATCAATGTGTGCATGGCTTATCACTACTGCATCCAGATCGTCAAGGTCAAAGTTGAACCAGTCAAGCCGGGGATAAGCGTCAAGCCCAGACATTTCTCCGGGATTTATACCACAGTCAAGCATCACCTTGGTCTCCGGTGTGACAACAATAAAACAGGATCTGCCGACCTGTTTGACTCCTCCAAGGCAAAATAGCATAACTTCTTCCCTACTCGTAGACCACGACTGGGGCTTATTGGATCGAGGCTCGCTCGTGGCTGTTGTAGTAATAGTAGTAGTTTGCTGCCGTTGCTGTTGTTGACGAGGTACTGTATCGTTCCCATTGACGCTGCTAACTATAAGAGGTTCTCTGAATACGCGCTTGCCCAGCTTTTGCAGAAACTCTGTCCTTTCTTTTGCAGAGCTTTTTAATGTGGAGTGTAGCGTGATGATGCTCGATGAGGGAATATGAGGCGAGCGTCTAGTGTGTGCTATCCAGCCTGTTGATTGGGCAATTTGAACTAGCATGTTAGGATCTATTGCTTCTGGTTTGCTTACTTCAAGAACCACCTCGCCTGTTGCATCGTCACAAAATATTGCTGACACCTGCACATCTTTTGGAAGCAGTTTTACCACTGCTTGTCTAGTCTGGTCCTCTGGCAGCCTGCTTGACGGGTCAGTGCGAATAATGAACCTCTTTTTCAAAGTCTTTGACAAAGATGACAAAAAATAAGTCAGCTCGGTGAGTGCAAACTTTGGGTTCTTAGTATAAAGTGCAATGTTAGGACCTTCAAATCTCACAAATGTTATCTGAGAATCAGAAGGAATGGACTTGAGTATTATCTTGCTTACAGCCTCCTCGCATTGAGTGGTAACTTTCGTGATCCCGTTATCGATGTCTTCTGTTGCTCTTGTCGCTGATGCCGCTGATCTAATCCTTCTAGGAGAAGAAGTGGAGATTGTATGCCCTGCTTGAGTTATTATTTCACCAACCTTTTGGTTCTTTTCTAATTCTTCCATTATCGCTCATCCGACTATATTCCAACTGTATATGCCTCAGGGTTACAATCAATCATGTAAGGCATAAAGCGGAAATAAGCCGATACTATATCGGTGACTCCATTATAAAAGCATAGTGCTTTTTAGAATACTACGTATGGAAGCACCAGCACCGCAAACACAATAGCGGCCATCGTAAGGGTCAAGAGCATATTTGCATTCTTTGCAATCGCTTTGGATTTGGCTTTGTTCTCTATTAATGCTCCATAAAGTTGACCGCCGTCAAGTGGACCTAATGGTAGCGCGTTGAATATGCCGACGTTAAAGTTGATGAACCATAGCCAGAACAGCATGTTGGCAACAGGAGCGAAGCTGTCTCCAAAGACACTAGAAGTGTACTTTGGAGCCATGAGGTCAGAGAAGGGGACAAATCCCTGTTGAAATGTTGGTGGAAGAAGAATAGCTAGTGGATTTTGGCTAAACTGGTTCTTGTACGTGTCAAGGACCTCTTGCGGGTCATGTGATAGAACGGTGACACTAACTCCCAAGGTTCCCCTGCCTGGCTCAACTGCTGGAGGGAGCGTTACCTGACGCATTATAGTTTCGCCAGCCTTGTTCAGCCAAGTTATTTCGACCGTATTGCCAAGGTTACTCCTGAGGTTCTCGCTCAAATCATCAAGCGACGTGATCTGCTGGCCTGCAACGTACTGTATCACAGATTCGGCCTCGATCCCCATAGCTTCTGCAAGAGATCCACCGTTTACGCTGACCACCATTACACCAAACTGTGGAGCATTAGGGTCAGGTGGAAGAGGAGTAAGGGTAGACACTACAAAGTACATTGCTAACAGACAAGCGCCTGCCAATATCATATTGTTGAGAGGACCAGCAGTTAGGACTGCACTCTTTTGCTTCAGCGTTGCTCTGTTTAGCTCATCCCTTTCAATATTTACAAATGCGCCTACTGGTATGCCAAGAAATAACACAATTCCTGTCGAATCGACTCTAATATTATGCACTCTGGCCACAATACCATGTCCTGCCTCATGAATGATAATAGTGATAACAAGGGCTGCCAAGCCATAAGTTATGGGCAAATACGGATTAATCCCGGGGATGAGCAGATTAGCCGCGGGGCCGACACCCCTCACACCTTCTCTTGCTTGGGCATCTGCAAACATGACCATAAGGGAACCTACTATAAGGAATATTGCAAGCGCTGTTATTGCAGGCATAAGATACGTATTAAATCTGGCATATAATCTGGCAATACGCCACTTGGCCACCTTATCAAAGAATTCAAGACCAAAGGGTGTGTGGATAAGTATCAGCACTAATGCCTTTAGTTCTACTCGCACCCTGTTATTCTTCTGTTGTTCCAACTGGCTAGTATTAACTCCCTTTGTATTTAAATCCAAGCGTCCTATGTCTTACCGTTGCAATTAGATGGCTATATGCCGCCGCTGCTATCTGTCTTTTGTATCTCAATGTACACCTTGTCGCCGACCTTGATCCCCATATCCTGATATTCAGGCATGCTGAACTTTATGGTCGGAGAATCAGTTAGTCCCGGCCCCATAAACCCAATATTTGTAATGACCTTGGGCATGTTTTTCATGAGATCCTCAATAGATGTTACGTTCTGGCCAAACGGGTTCATATTTGGCCTCTCTGGTTTGTATTCTTTTGGGTCATTGAATGTGACATACACGTATGGGCTGCCATCCTGACTTGCTTCAATTCTGGCAACTATGAACTCTCTTCTCATTAACATTGTAGTTTCCGCATTGGGGACTTATTTGCATATCTGAAATGGTGGCGCCCTACTCTCATTTGCCTAGCAGAAAGTCTACATTAGAGGTTTGCACACAATATCCTTATATGCTTGCTATCGATGCTGTTGGCGTCACCAAAGTATATAGGAGTGCAAGTCAGCCTGCAATCAAAGACATTTCTTTAAGAGTGGAGGCAGGCAAAATCTTTACGCTACTGGGCAGGAATGGTGCAGGGAAGACCACCTTTGTGCGCATGTGTGCAACGCAATTACTCCCGACTTCCGGTACAATAAGCGTCCTCGGTTATGACGCTGTCAGGCAAGCAAAGCATGTGCGGGACCTCATATCTATTGTGCCACAGGAGGGCAGGCCCCTTCGGGCACTCACCCCTTGGGATCATGTCTATAACTGGCTCCAGATAAGAGGTGACAGCAAGAGTGCAGCAAGAGACAAGACGGAGGTAATGCTGCGCAAGCTAGAGATCTATGGCGCGCGAGATAGTCCTGCGATGAACCTCTCAGGTGGTATGAAACAAAAGATCCTTGTCGCAATGGCAATGGCAACTGACGCACAGCTTCTCTTCCTTGACGAGCCAACTATCGGCCTTGACCCGGTGTCCCGCCGGCAGGTCTGGACGGCCATCAAGGATTGGAAAAGCAAAGGGGGCTCCATTCTGCTGACAACGCACTACATGGACGAAGCGGAGATGCTATCAGATTATATTGTAATTATTGATAAAGGCATGATTATTGCGCAGGGTACCATTCAAGAGCTGCGCAAGGTCATCCCACAGAATATTCGAGTAGACATAGCTCGTGACACACTAGACGTTGACACTTTGAAATCTTATGGATCGGTGGTCGACACCGGTGCAGGGATGCTCCGCATATTTACTTTCGAATCTGCAGTACGTGAGCTATCCGATCTTGCACTGCGACATAACCTATCCTTTACTGTATCTTCTGTTACGCTTGACGATGTCTTTGTTTACATTATGGGCAATGGTATTATAGATGATCAAAATGCCAGAGACTAGCTTATTGCCGGTACGTCAGGTATTGCTTATCGCCTACATGACAGGCGTGCTCTGGTTAAGACGGAATCCTATGTCATTAGTGTTCACTGCAATAAGTCCATTCTCGCTGTTGTTTGTACTATTCGTGGTAAGCGGCGGCCAGTACATCCACTTTGCCGTAGCTGGCAGCCTGGTGATGGCCCTTGTGGGATATGGTCTTGCACTCGGCCAGGACATCTCATTCTACAAAACTGAATACAAGGTGCAGGATGTATTCGTTGCATCACCAGTTTCACCATTGACCTATATGGTTGGGCTTGCCCTATCGGAACTGCTATTCGGGCTTCCAGCACTTTTAGTGCTAGCAACGCTTGTTGTATATTTTGGATCGGTTTTCAGCATACCTCTGCTTGTAGCAACAATTCTCTTGATCTGGGGAGCCATGTCAGCGCTGGGGTTTTTTCTCTCATCCCATATGCTCCATATGAGAAATGCTACGCAGGTGATATCCTTTGTAAATGTGATATTGGCAGTGCTACCCCCGGTATTCTACTCTATGGACGTGATGCCGGACGTGCTGCGGCCTCTTGCCTATGCCGTACCGACTACTCATGCATCTCTGATGCTACAAGACATTATGGGTATCCCCACACCCGCCGATTGGTCGCTTGAGTTTGGCTTTGCGATACAAATTGCATATCTCTTAGCATTTATCACGCTGGCGAAGACAAAGGCGTTATGGCGGGAGAATTAGAGTTAGTTCAAATTCTCTACAACAAAAAACCAGGCTGACCTTGAATTAATTTGATGGTATGAGTTTTAAAAGCCATTACTAGAATCGAAAGGTTAACGATGGCAAGAATAGGACTGCTAACACTTGGCGCGACTTTTCGACCTGCTAAGAAGGCGCATTTACCGGATAGATCTACTATTATGATACAGCTGCATAAAACCAGCTCTTGTAACTGGATTAGCCAGTACTAGTGGTGGCGGCGGCCTGCTACATGATTCTTGGATTGGTTGAATTCCTAGAGATCGAGTAAAAGGAGGTCATGGTGGGATTCGGACCCACGACCTGCTGATTTCTTGATGACGTTTACAAGTCAGCCGCTCTGACCAGGCTGAGCTACATGACCTCATGCGCTTTAGTCATACTGCGTCATACTGCGTTTTATTAATTAAACGGCGTGCCTGCTATTTGCAAAAGATTATCTAGTGCTATATTAGTGTCTATAAGTCATTGGCACATAATCATGCTGCAGCTGAACCTAGTAGGCGTGAAAAAGTCAAACTGTTAGGCTATATGATAGGGACTGCAGTGTTTTTTGTTGTTACCTTGCTCATCTCATTTTTCTTGGTGATAGTGACTATCAATGCGATCAAGATTCCGGCTGATGTGGCATCAAACACACTGATGCTAGGTCTAGTACCGCCTTCAGTAGCAACATTCTTGCTCTTCACAAAGGTATTTGGCCGGTTTCTTTAAATAAAATATTTAAAAAGCGTGGATGGGAGAAACTTGTGCCAAAGTTTATTGTCCAGGTAATAATTGAAAACAAACCTTATATCAATGACCCAGAGGGTGAGACGATCCACAGAGATCTAGTTGTCAAGGGTGGATATTCCAACATACAATCAGTGAGGTCTGCAAAGATGTTAAAAATGGTCGTCAATTCAAAAACGGAAAGTGATGCTGAAGTGACTGTAAAAAAACTGTGCCAAGAATTACGTATCTTCAACCCAGTTGTCAGCAACTGTACTGTCAAGGCAATAGGCAAGAGCTAGAGTATTCTACATAATTCTAGGAATCTTCTTTATGGCAGATGGGATATAATTGTCATGTAGATAGTTGAATAATCAAGCTCCAAAAAATGGCATCTTCGCCTGCGATGAGGGTATAGCCCCTAGTTCTCTCGCTTATGTTTAGATAACGTGTTCTGTCTATGCTATTTCTCAAAAAGTTGTAAGAATTAATACTTGTCGCGATCCATCGTCGCAATCATGCTGTCAAAGCTGTTAGAATCACTGAGTGCACCTTCAAGCAGCAATGTAGTCCTCAAATGCTTTGCCAAGTCAGTAACTGTTATGATGCCTACTAACTTGCCATTCTCCATTATAGGAAGCCTACGTATCTTGTGGTTTACCATTCTCTGAATTGCAACTTCAATTGGTGTATCTGGATCAGCCGTTGTAAGTATCTTTGACATGATGTCGCTCATTTTTACCTCAGCTACCGGTAGTTCCTTAGCGCATATTTTTTTGATGAAGTCCCGCTCTGTCACGATGCCAATTGGATGATTGTCTTTGACAACAAACAGAGAGCTTATGCCTTTCTCCGTCATGATCTTGGCAGCCTCCAATGCGGTCTTGTCATGGTCTATCATAACCATGTTCTTTGTCATGATGTCGCGAACTACAGTAGCTGCCATGAATAGTTTTTTCAGAATCAACCGATGATAAAAACAATACGTTAGCGGTCTGTGTAGTTATATAGGGTAAAACTGGCCAGTCTGAAGATATTAATACGAGCGCCTGCAAGCTTTTATTGCGAAGTAATGGCAGCAAGAATTGGGATAGCTGTTTTTCCTGGCAGCAACTGCGACCGCGACGTTCATTATATTCTTAACAATATAATAGGCGTCGAGGCGGAATTTATTTGGCACACCCAGGATCGCATCAGCGGTTATGACGCGATGATAATCCCTGGAGGTTTTGCCTTTGGCGACAGGCTTCGCCCTGGAATAATTGCTGCCCATAGCCCCATAATGCAGGAGGTAAAAAGGATGGCAAAGCATGGCGTGCCGGTGCTCGGCATATGTAACGGCTTTCAAATCCTTGTTGAGTCTGGACTATTGCCAGGTGCCCTCATGATGAACGATTCCCTCCGCTTTGTCTGCAGATGGACAAGCGTGCAAGTTACAAACAACAAGACGCCCTTTACAAGCCAGTTTGCACTCAAGCAGACATTTGGTATCCCTATTGCCCACGGCGATGGCCGCTATGTCGCTGACAGCAAGATATTGAAGGAGCTGAAAAAAAAGAATCAGATCGTTCTGCGATACGAGAGTGACAACCCTAACGGCTCAACTGACCTCATTGCAGCAATATGCAATGAAGAGGGCAACGTGATGGGCATGATGCCCCACCCGGAGAGGGCGAGCGAAAGAATCCTCAACCTTGACCGCAGCAGAAACAGCAGTAGTGAGGCCATTACGATTTTCTGGTCGCTTGTCTCAAACCTGAAGCAAAAGGCGATAGCATAGAGATGGATGCACTCACAAAGAAGGAGCTTAATTACCTTGAGCAAGAACTAAAGCGAAAGGCAAACGAGGTCGAACAGGACGCGGTGGGCGCTCAATGGTCAGAGCATTGTTCGTACAAGTCATCCAAAAAATATTTGGAGTTGCTGCCCACAAAGGGCAAGCATGTGGTAGTTGGCCCCGGCTATGATGCCGGTGTGCTTGATGTTGGGGATGGCTACATCTTGACAGTCCACATTGAGAGCCACAATCATCCTTCAGCCATAGAGCCATTTGGTGGAGCTGCAACAGGCGTCGGAGGGGTAATACGTGACATCATATCGATGGGAACTCGCCCAATTGCTCTTCTTGATGCCTTGAGGTTTGCACCAATAATAGACGATAATAATAACCATTCTGTTGCGAAATCAAAGTGGCTCTTTAAAAATGTAGTAAAGGGCATTGCAGATTATGGAAACTGCATAGGAATTCCAACAGTCGGGGGTGAAATTGAGTTTGATCCCTCATTCCAGGATTATTGTTTGGTCGACGTCGCAGCTATAGGCTTTGGTAGAAAAGAGGACATTATTACCAACGAGGCACAAGCAGATGACATAATAATACTTGCCGGCGGCCCGACGGGTCGGGATGGCATACGGGGTGCCTCCTTTGCCTCAAAGACACTTGAAGAGGAGAACAGATCAGCTGTACAGATTCCAGATCCGTTCCTCGAAAAATTGTTGTTGGAGGCAACTATGGACGCAGTCAAACATGGGTGTCTCAAGTGCATCAAAGACTTGGGAGGCGGCGGACTCTCCTGCTGTCTATCGGAGACATCAGACAATCTTGGCAAGGGCTTTGACATAGAGCTGACAAAGATCCATACAAGGGAAAGTCACATGATGCCAAATGAGCTCATGATATCTGAATCACAGGAGCGCATGCTCTACATTACTGACAAACCGAGACTGTCAATGCTGCAGTTGATTCTTAATAAGTACGGAATCAAATATTCTATCATTGGCACAGTCCAAGAACATCAAGACCTCGTAGTCAGGCATTTAGGCAAGGTCGTTATGCAGATGCCTTCGCATTTGGTTGCCCACGCACCGCTTGCAGATAGGGCAGCGAAGCGGCCTACTTACATAGACAAGCTGAAAAGAATTAAGCGGCCGGTCCAGCCCTCAGATCCTGCGAAGGTCTTGCTCTCGCTCTTGGCAAACCCTACGATAGCAAGTAAGCAATGGGTTTACCGACAATATGATCACGAAGTGGGAATAAGAACAGTGATCAAGCCGGGGGCAGGTGACGCAGCAGTAATGAGGC
>Ga0126309_10000689_pt1 | contig 11280 bp, 12 predicted proteins | sample Plot56_FD_92541 | JGI IMG/M metagenome (GOLD analysis project Ga0126309, IMG submission 92541) | Serpentine soil microbial communities from UC McLaughlin Reserve, CA, USA - Plot56 | ecosystem: Environmental > Terrestrial > Soil > Grasslands | place: USA: UC McLaughlin Reserve, Lake County...
CGCGGAGCTGCTCGAGCTCGGCCTGCGCTTCGAGGTGGGCGAGGAGGAGAAGCCGGTCGAGGGCCCGCTGACAGGGTCGCAGTACGTGATCACCGGCACGCTCGAGGCGTACTCGCGCGAGGAGGCTGCCGCCGCGCTCGCAGCGCTCGGCGCGAAGGTCTCCGACAGCGTCTCCAAGAAGACGACCGGCGTGATCGTCGGCGAGAGCCCCGGCTCGAAGGTGGCGAAGGCGGAGAAGGCGGGCGTGCCGCTCCTCACCGAGGCCGACCTGCGCGAGCTCGTCAGGGATGCCCCCGCGGGCGCGACGACGGGCGAGCTGCCACCGCCGCGCCGCCGCTAGCGCATCGACCTCTTGCGCGCGGCCAGGCGCTCCTAGCCGGCCGCGGCGAGAGCCGCCGCAAAGCGATCCTGCGCGATCCGCGTCCAGTAGGTGGACACGGGGCTCCCGTTCTGGAGGACGGCGAACGCGTACCGATCGCGGACGAACCCCGAGAGGGCCGACGCGAGCCGCGTCGTTCCCGTCTTCGCGATCACGCGGCCGCGCGCCGGCCGGGTCCGCAGGCGGTTCTCGAGCGTCCCGTCAACGCCCGCGACGGCGAGCGACCCGAGGAAGGCGTCCCGAACCTCGCCGCTCGCAGCCGCCTGGAGCAGCGCCACGACCGCCGTCGCCGTCAGCCGGTCGAGGCGCGAGAGGCCAGACCCGTCGGCGACGCGGACACCGGCCAGCGGCACGCCCGCCTCCGCGAGCGCCTCGTGCACCACGCGCGCGCCGGCGGCCGTGGAGCCACGGCTGCCGTACAGAGCGCCCAGCTGCTTCAGGAGCAGCTCCGCCGTGAAGTTGTCGCTCTCGCGGCACATGAAGCGGACGACCTTGCGCAGCGGCTCCGAGACGTCCCGCGCGAGCGGGAGCCCGGTTCCGCTGAGCACGCCGGTGCGGGTCCGCCGCGCGACCTCGACGCCTCGCGCCTGGAGAGCTTGGCGGAAGAGCGAGCCCGCCGCGAGCGCCGGCCTCGCGGGCGTGTGCCCCCGGTAGAGGCCGCGGTCGACGACGAGCGCGGAGAGCGGCGGCGACTCCCGGAGGTAGAACGTCGGCTTCCAGCCCGGCCCCGTCCGGACGGCGTCGAACCACGACTCGTCCGCGATCACGGCGCCGTCGACGTGCCGGATCCCCCGGGACGCGACCTCGATGGCGAGCCCGTCCAGGTCGGACGGCCCCAGCGTCGGGTCGCCGAAGCCGCGCAGCCAGAGGTCGCCGTGCCAGACGCCGCCGACGAGCGTCCCCGTCCCCACGACTTCGGTGCTGAACCGGTAGCCGGGGCCGAGCAGCGAGAGGGCCGCGTAGGCGAGCGGCAGCTTCTGGTTCGACGCCGGGACGAGCGACAGGGACGCGTTCCGCTCGTAGACGACCGCACCGGTGCGGAGGTCGATCGCGACCGCGCCCGTCCGAGCCGGATCGACATGGGGCACCGCGAGCGCGCGGGAGAGGCGAGCGCCGAGCGACGGATCTGCCGCACGCGCGGGCGCCGCGAGTGCGAGGACGGCCGCCAGCACCGCCACGAATGGGCCGGTGAAGCGCGCAAGATAGGCCTGGCGGCCCATGCCCCGTCCGACCCGGGGATCGATAATCGAGCGGCTGTGGACGATTGCCTGCCAGCGGTTCTCGCCGAGGTTCGGTCGCTGCTCGACCTGCCTGACGGGGCCGAGCCGCCCCCGCGTGCCGTTGTCGAGAACACGCTCACGAGCGGCTACGCCTTCGCCCTCTCGCTCGAGGGCGAGCAGCTTCGGATCGAGGGCCGCCTGCGCACCGTTCTGCGCTCCGGCGGCCGCGTCGCCGCGGACGAGGTGGCCGAGCTGAGCAAGCGCCTCGCGGCCGCCGAGCGGGAGCTCGCAAGCGTCCGCGTGCTGCTCTCGAGCCTCCGCGCGCAAGCGCGGGCTTAGACGATCCCCGACCGGACCGCGTAGACGGCGGCCTGGATCCGGTTCTCGATCTGGAGCTTCATCAGGATGTTGGAGATGTGGTTCTTGACCGTCTTCGGGCTGATGTGCAGCTCGCCTGCGATCATGGCGTTGTCCTTGCCGTTCGCGATCAGCTTCAGGACCTCGATCTCGCGCTCCGAGAGCTCGGCGCGGATGGTCGCTGCGGCCTCCGGCGCGGCCGTCGTCGCGCGCACGTGCTGCAGCACCTTCCCCGCGATGTGCGGCGAGATCAGCGACTCGCCGATGGCCGCCGCCTGGAGGCCCTGCATGAGCGCGTGGATCGAGGAGTCCTTGAGCAGGTAGCCGCAGGCGCCGGCGAGGATGGCGTCCATCACGTCCTGCTCCTGGTCTGAGATCGTGAGGACGACGACGCGTGTGAGCGGCGCGTCACGGCTGATGTGACGGGTCGCCTCGACGCCCGTCATGCCCGGCATGTTCAGGTCCATCACGACGACGTCCGGCGCTGATTCACGCACGGCGCGAAGCGCCTCGGATCCGCTCGAGGCCTCCGAGACGACCTCGACGCCCTGCTCCTCGAGCAGGGTGCGGAGTCCGGTCCGGAACAGGTCGTGGTCGTCGACGAGCAGGACGCGGATCGCGTGCTGCTCATCCTCCCCGATTGCTATGGCCTCGTCCACGAAAGCGCCAGTTTACTCGCTCGAATGCAGGCCGATCCTCACGGTTCGGCGGCCCCACGCGAGGGCCTGCGCCTGCGTCGGGAACCACAGGTCGATCTCGTTGCCCTGGACGGCGCCGCCCGTGTCGGCGGCGATGCCCTCGCCGTAGCCCGGGATCAGCAGGCGCGTTCCGAGGGGGATCACGGCCGGATCGACCGCGACCACGCCCGGAGCAGCGGGCATCCCGCTGGCGGTGCGCCCCTCGAGCGAGTAGCCGGTGGAGCTCACGGTGAGCGTTCCGGGCCGCGTGGTCGGCTCGAAGGCGGGCGCCGTGGCCTCGAGCTCGCTCGCGCGCTGCTCCGACCTCCGTGCCTGCGCCTCGATCGTTCCGATGCGGGCGGCGCCGAGCTCCTGCCGCCGGAGGCCTGCCAGGAGGTCCCGCCGGCCCTCGGCCAGCTCCGCGAGCCTCTGCGCCCGCGCCTCCGCCGCGGCCGCCAGCTGCGCGAGCTCGGCCTCCCGTGCCCGCAGGCGCGCATCGAGCTTCGCCAGCCTCGCGCGCGCGGAGCGTGCCTGCTCCAGGACCCGTCTCGCCTGTCCGGCGGCACGATCGAGGTTGTCCAGCCCGGTCAGCGCCTCCTCGAGCGACGCGGCACCGAGGACGATCGCGAGCGGGTCCGCGTCGCCTGGGCGCTCGTACAGCGTCCGGAGAAGGGCGGCGAGGCGGAGGTCGGAGAGCTTCAGCACCCGGCGGGCGACCGCCAGCTGCCGGTGCGTCGACGCACGCTCGCGCGCGAGCGAGCTCCGGCGGGCTGCAATCGCGCCCGCCGAGGCGCGCTCCCGGCCGAGCTCCGTCTCGAGCGCGAACAGCTCGAGTGTGGCCGTCGCAGTGCGCGCCGGGAGGGAGTCCGTGCGCCCGTGCAGTCCCGCTGCAGGCGCGAGGGTTGGCGCGGCGCCCGCCGCTAGCGCGACCGACACGAAAGCCACGACGAGGAGGCCGGTGAAGGCCGCCGCGAGACGCGCCGCAGCGCTCGACGGTTGGCTCGCCACGAGGCGGCGGACCGTAGCAACTCCATCCGAGGGGCGCGGAGATTGTGAGTCGTAACCGACCCTCGCGCAGGGGCCATTTTGGCTCTGTTGAGCGTTGCGGTCGTCCGGTGCGCCTGCTAGGGTGCGCGACTTGTGACGGACCTGGCCCCCACCGGGTTGCCGTACACGCGCGGGCGGAAGGAAACGTGAGTCGCCCGAGCACGCGTCAGGCGCCGGTCATCCTCACCTCCCTCACGGCAATTTTCGTGGCCGTCGCCTTGGCGTCCGTGAACACCGCTGCTGCCGACCCCACTGTCGACGCGAAACGGGCGGAGGCCCAGGACGTCCTCGCCCAGATCCAGGTGGTCGACGGGCAGCTGGAGCAGGCGATCGAAGCCTTCAACCACGCAAACGTCCGCCTCGACGGGATCAGAGCCGAGTTGAGGACGAACGCGCGCCATCTCGTTGTCGCGCGGTCGAGCCTCCAGAACGCGCAGCAGCATCTGGCGCAGCGGCTCGTGGCGCTCTACGTGAACGGGGGCCAGAGCGGCGCGCTCGAGGTGGTGCTCGGGTCGAGCTCGCTCGACGACCTGCTCAACCGGCTCGAGGCGGTCGAACGCGTCTCGGCGCAGGACACGCGCGTGCTCCGCGACGTGAAGCGGTTCCGCGCGGCAGTGCGGCTGCGCAAGGTGAAGCTCGAGCGGGCGCGCACGGCACAGGTCGCCCTCGTCGCCGACCGGGCGGCGCAGAGGGCCTCGATCGAGGGCCAGCTCGCCCAGCGCCAGCGGATGCTCGCTTCGATCAGGGACGAGATCGCGAGCCTGGAGGCAGCGGAGCAGCAGCGACAGGCGCGGCTGGCGGCGGAGGCGCGCGCGCGCGTCGCAGCGGCGGCGGCCGCCGCCGCGGAGCCGGAGCAGAGCCAGCCGGCGGAACAGCCGGCGACGATCGTGCAGGCGGAGAGCGTGGAGGAGGTGCTCGCGCCGGCCCCGGAGGCCCGCTACGGCGGCGTCGTGGGGATCGCGATGGGGTACCTCGGCGTCCCCTACGTCTGGGGCGGCGCCAGCCCGTCCGGCTTCGACTGCTCCGGGTTGATCATGTACGTCTACCAGCAGGTGGGCATCTCCCTCCCGCACCACGCCGCCTCGCAGTACGGGATGGGGTCTCCGGTCTCGCGCGACGCGCTCCAGCCCGGCGACCTCGTCTTCTTCAACGGGCTCGGCCACGCCGGCATCTACATCGGCGGCGGCCAGTTCATCCACGCTCCGCGTACCGGCGACGTCGTCAAGATCTCGAGCATCTACGACTCCTGGTACGCCCAGACGTGGGTCGGCGCGCGCCGGCTCTGACGCCGCCGGCGCGGCGGGCTCAGATGCCGGCCGCCTCGTTCAGCGTCGCGCCTTCGTAGAGGGCGTCGAGCTCGGCGTCGAAGTGCTGCGCGACGATGTTCCGCTTCAGCTTCAGCGTCGGCGTCAGCTCGTCGTCCTCCATCGTGAAGTCGCGCGCGAGGATCGAGAAGCGCTTGATCTGCTCGTAGCGTGAGCGGTCGGCGTTGACGTCGTCCACGATCCCCTGCACGAGGTCGCGCACCTCTTCCCGGAGCGCGAGGCTCTGCATGTCGGTCGGCAGGCCCCGTCCGTCCGCCCACGCCGGGAGCGCCTCCGGGTCGAGCGTGATCAACGCCGCGATGTAGGGCCGCCTATCGCCGACGACCATCGCCTGCGAGACGAACTTCGAGCTCTTCAGGTCGTTCTCGAGGTTCTGCGGCGCGACGTTCTTGCCGCCGGCGGTGACGATGATGTCCTTCTTGCGGTCCGTGATTCTGACGAAGCCGTCCGCGTCGATTTCGGCGATGTCGCCCGTGCGGAGCCATCCGTCCGCGTCGAGCACCTCCGCGGTCGCCGCCGGATCCTTCAGGTACCCCAGGAACACCGTTTCGCTGCGCAGCAGCAACTCGCCGTCGTCGGCCAGCTTCACCTCCGTGCCCGGGAGCGGCCGGCCGACGGTGCCGAAGCGGTACGCCTCGTGCGTGTTCGTCGCGGCCGCGGTCGTGCACTCGGTGAGGCCGTACCCCTCGACGAGGAGGATGTCGATTGCGTGGAAGAACTCCGCGATCTCCGGCGAGAGCGGCGCCCCGCCCGAGATCGCGAGGCGCAGGCGCCCGCCGAGGCGGTCCTTCACCTTCCGGTAGACGAGCCGGTCGGCGAGCCGGTATTGCACGGCGAGCGCGGGCGGCACGGCCTCCCCCGCACGCCTCAGCTCGCTCACGCGCCGTCCGACGCCGAGCGCCCAGTCGATCAGCCGTCTCTTCGCACCCGTCTCGGCGTCCAGCTTCGCGACGACCGCGCCGTGGATCTTCTCGTAGACGCGCGGGACGCTCGGAAACACCGTCGGCCGCACCGCCGGCAACGCCGCCGCCGCCTGGAGCGGGTCGGGCAGGAACGCGATCGTGTAGCCGACGTAGGCGCCGGACAGGTGCATCAGGCGGCCGAAGTTGTGCGCGAGCGGGAGGTAGAGGAGCATCGTGTCCTCCGGGCCCGTGAAGCTCGGGAGGTCGTCCACGACCGCCACCATGGCGTAGTAGTTCCGGTGCGAGATCATGCAGCCCTTCGGCGGCCCCGTCGTGCCGGACGTGTAGATGTAGGTGAAGAGATCGTCCTCGGCGATCGCCTCGCCCGCCTGCCGGAGCGCGTCGGGGTGCTCGGCGGCGTACGCGCGGCCTGCGGCGGCCAGCTCGTCGAGGCCCGCAAAGGTGAAGACGTGCTGCAGGAACGGGATCGTGCCCCGGACCTCCTCCACCTTGGCCCGCTGCACCTCGTCCTCGCAGAGGACGCCGACCGACTCCGAGTGCTCGAGGATGTAGCCGGCGTCCCTCGTCGAGCTGTTCGCGTAGATCGGCGCCGCGATCGCGCCGATCGAGCCGAGCGCGAAGTCGAACAGCGCCCACTCGACCCGGCTCGCGCCGAGGATCGCGAACGCGTGGCCCTTGCGGACGCCCAGCGCGAGCAGGCCGTTCGCGTAGTCCTCGACGCGCGCCGCCGCCTCGTCCCACCCGAGCGGCCGCCAGTCCTCGCCCTCCTGGACGAGATAGGCCGGCGTCGAGCGCTCCGCCGCGACGGCGTCGCGCCACAGCCGCTCGATCGTCCGCTTGCCGGCCACCGTCTTCAGACTCTACGGAAAGGACTCCGTCCGGAGAAGGCGAATCGATGCGGTCCCTCTAGACTTGAAGGTGCGATGCGCACGACCTGGAACGGCTCGATCAGCTTCGGACTCGTCTCGATTCCCGTCGGCCTGGCTCCGGCGACGAAGCCGGCCGCCCGTGCCTCGGACGTCTCCTTCCGGATGCTCCACCGCGAGTGCGGCACGCCGATCAAGCAGAAGCGGTACTGCCCGGTGCACGAGCGCGACCTCGGCCCCGACGAGATCGTCAAGGGCTGGGAGGTGGCGAAGGGGCAGTTCGTGCTCGTCGAGGACGAGGAGATCGAGGCGCTGACGAGCCAGGACGACTCCCGTTCGATCGAGATCTCCAGCTTCGTCGACGCGGCGCAGGTCGACCCGATCTTCTTCGACCGCACCTACTTCCTCGTTCCCGCGCAGGCGGCGGCCGCCCGCCGGCCCTACGTCCTGCTCCTGAACGCCATGCGCGAGACGGGCATGGCCGCCCTCGGCCGCTTCGTCCAGCAGGGCAAGGAGAAGCTCTGCCTGATCCGTCCGAAGGGCGACGCGCTCGCGCTGGAGACGCTCTTCCTCGCGGCCGACGTCTATTCGCAGGCCGAGATCGAGGAATCCGTCGACGAGACGACCGTGAAGGGACCGGAACTCGCGCTCGCCCAGCAGGTGATCGAGAGCCTCGCCCGCGACTTCGACGCGGCGGAGCTGCAGAGCGACTACCGGCGCGACCTGCGTGCGCTGCTCGAGGCGAAGCTCGCCGGCGAGGAGCTCGCCGCCCCGGAGCCCGTCGCCGAGACGCCGGTGGTCGACCTGATGGAGGCGCTGCGGCGGAGCGTGGAGGAGGCGAGGCAGGCGAAGCAGCCGCCGAAGAAGCCGGCCGCGAAGTCCGCCGCACGGCCGCGCAAGACAGCCGCCCGGAAGTAGGTCGCGCGCCCGCCTAGTGCGGCTGGGGCATCGCGCCGAGCGCCTGGAGCTGGGCCTGGAACAGCGTCTTGTCGATCTTGCCCTGGTAGATGGGCACGCCCTCCTCGATGCACACCCGAATCACTTCCTGCCGGTCGATCCCCAGCTCCTTCGAAAGCTCATCGGGCGTCAGGTGATTCGCCATCGGTACTGACCTCCTCGTCTCGCGGCAACGAAAAAGCCCGCTGCGCGCACTCTTCTGCGCTCAGGCGGGCCCGGACGTCGCTCGCTCGTTGTCGTTCGCGGGAATCAATGGGCCCGCGTCCCGTGAGTCGCCATGTCGGCCAAGGATACTGTGCCCCCATGACGGCCGCAACGCCGCTCGAGCCCCGCGCGCTCGGGCCGCTGCGCTACCACGTCGGCGGTGAAGGCGACCCGTTGCTGCTGCTGCACGGGCTGGCGGGCTCGGCGGCGAACTGGATCGAGGTGCTCCCGGAGCTCGTGCGCCGGTACCGCGTGCTCGCGCTCGACCTGCCGGGGCATGCGGGGGCGCCGCCGCTGCAGCGCGGCGCATCGACCGGAGACTTCGCGAGGGCAGCCGCGGCCGTGCTCGAGGCAGAGGCAGGCGTGGCGGCGCTCGTCGCCGGCCACTCCTTCGGCGGGCTGATCGCGCTCAGGCTGGCGCGCAGCCGTCCGGAGCTGGTGCGGGGGCTGCTGCTCGCCTCCCCCGCCGGGATCGCGAGCGCAACCCGCGCGGCTCAGGCGGCCGTGCTCGTCTCGGCGACGATCCGGCCGGGCCGGATGGTGTCGCCTTGGCGGCACCGCCTGGCGGGCCGCGCCTGGTACCGCCGCGCGCTCTTCCGGCCCTGGTTCGTGGCCGATGCGGTCGCTCTCGGCCCCCGCGCCGTCCACGGCCTCCTGGCGGCGCAGGGGGAGCATCGGGATCCGAGGGTGGCGGCGCGGGCGCTGGTCGCGGACGACCCGCGGCAGGACCTCGAGGGGGTCACCTGCCCCGCGATCGTCCTGTGGGGCGCCGGCGACCGGCAGTTGCCGCTGAGAGATGCATTCGAGTACGCGCGCCGGCTCCGTGCTCGGCTTCGCCTCGTCGCCGACTGCGGCCACCTCGTGATCGTCGAGCGGCCACGGGCCTTCGTCGACGCGCTCGAGGAGCTCGCGGGCTCGACGTCGGCGGAAGGCGCCGTCAGACGGGGTTCGCCACCGGGATGAACTCCCACTCGAGCGCGAACACCCCGGCCAGGCGCTCGGCCAGCGCCTGCACGCCGAGCCGTTCCGTCGCGTCGTGGCCCGCGGCGACGAAATGGATTCCGAGCTCGCGGGCCGTCTGCAGGCTCGGCTCCTCCGGCTCGCCGGTGACGTAGAGGTCGTAGCCCTCGTGCGCGGCTCGGATCAGCTCCCGGCCGGCGGCGCCGGAGCAGATCGCGACGCGCTGGACCCGCTCCGGGCCGTGCGGATAGACGAGCGGCTCGCGGCCGCCGACCGCCTCGCGGATGCACGCGACGACCCCGTCGATGTTCCAGGGCTCGCGGAGGCAGCCGCCCACCCCGACCTCCGCGAACGTGCGCTCGACGTCGACCCGCATGGCGTTCGCGAGCACGGCGTTGTTCCCGATCAGCGGGTGGGCGTCGAGCGCGAGGTGGTACGCGGCGAGGCTGAGGTCGGCCTCGAAGAGCGCCCGCAGCCGGCCACGCTGGCGGCGGTCGATCCAGACGGGCTCGTTGCGCCAGAAGAGCCCGTGGTGGACGATCAGCAGTTGCGCGCCGGCCGCCGCCGCCCGCTCGATCAGCTCGAGCGAGGCGGACACCCCGCAGGCGATCTTCGTCACCTCGTCGGCGCCGATCACCTGCAGGCCGGGGGTGCCGTACTCGGGGAAGCGCTCGATCTCGAGCAGCTCGTCGGCGTACCGGACGACCTCGTCGCGCTGGGCCACCGGCCGATTATCGCTACCCTTTGCCCGCTCGGGGTGTGGCGCAGCCTGGTAGCGCGCTCCGTTCGGGTCGGAGAGGTCCCGAGTTCAAATCTCGGCACCCCGATCTCCAGCGCAAGATCGGCATCCGCCTCGTGGCGGGCGCCGATCGCGCGCCTTCGACCCGGCTTCAGCGCTCGGCGCCGCCGAGAAGGGTCTGCGTCTCCGCTCTCAGGGTCCGTGCGGCCTCGGTGAAGCCGAGGCCGTCGTACAGCGCCCGTGCTGCGCTGTTCGGCGTGTCGACGCTCAGCACGACGTATCGCTTGCCGGCCCGCTGGAGCTCGACGGCGACGGCGCGCATCAGGTCGCGCGCCGTGCCCCGACCGCGGCGCTCGGGCCGGACATACAGGCCGAAGACGAAGCCGAAGTGGTCGCTCGGATTCACGTAGACGCAGCCCACCGGCGCTTCCTCCTCCTCGGCGACGAAGGCGATCTGGTCGACGAGCAGGGAGGGCGAGAACGGCGCCCCCGGGTAGGGCGTGTAGGTCGCCTCCGCGGTGAACTCCTCCCACAGCGTCCGCATCGCCGCCTCGTCGGCAGTGGTCGCGCGCCGGATCTGCACGGGCCGGAGCCTACGCGAGCCCGGTCGAGGCACCCTTCTGGAAGACGACGGTCGCGGCCGACATGCCCGGCTATCCTCGATTTCATGCTGCGGGCCGTGCTCTTCGACGTCGACTTCACGCTGGCGCGACCGGGTCCGGAGCTCGGGCCCGAGGGCTACCGACGCGTGGGCGAGCGGCACGGTCTGACGCTCGATCCCGAGCGCTACGAGGAGTCGCGGCTGGCGGCGCTCGACACGCTCCAGCGTCACCCGGACCACGTCCACGACGACGAGCTCTGGGTCGCGTTCACGGAGGAGATCCTGCGCGGCATGGGCGGGGAGGCGGACGGCGCGCGCGCCTGTGCCGAGGAGCTCGTGCGCGCCTGGGAGCAGCACGACCGCTTCACGCTCTACGAGGACGCCGTGCCTGCGCTCGCTGCCCTCCGCGCGCACGGGGTCAAGATCGGCCTGATCTCGAACGGGAGCCGGGACCTCGAGGAGTTCGTCGCCCACCACGGCCTCGACGCCGACTGCGCGATCGGCTCTCGAGCGTTCGGGCGGACGAAGCCGCACCCGGAGATCTTCCGGCGCGCGCTGTCGCTACTCGACGTCGAGCCCCGGGAGGCGGCGATGATCGGGGACTCCTACGAGGACGACATCGAGGGCGCGCGGGCGCTCGGCATGCGGGCGTTCCTGCTCGACCGCGACGGCCGCAACCCGGACGAGCCCGACCGCCTGCCCGACCTCTTCGCGCTGCCGGCCGCGCTCGGCCTCGGCTAGCAGCGCGCGGAGCTCTGGCAGGTGCGCAGCGTCTCGACGTGCGGGAGGCGACCCCGCCACGTCAGCCGGATCCGCAGCGAGGCCGCGTTGTTCGTGTAGTCGAGCTCCTCGAGCCGCTGCGTCGGGTTCGCCCGGTGGACGAGCAGGTAGACGCCGGGGGGCACGCCGCGCAGCTCGAGGTTCTGGCCGTGCACGTGCGCGGGGTAGAGGTCGGTGAAGCCGATCGACGTCCCCTGCTCGACCGCGAGCGCGCCGGGGCGGGAGGCGGCGCAGTCGCCCAGGAA
>Ga0126309_10000690_pt1 | contig 11255 bp, 7 predicted proteins | sample Plot56_FD_92541 | JGI IMG/M metagenome (GOLD analysis project Ga0126309, IMG submission 92541) | Serpentine soil microbial communities from UC McLaughlin Reserve, CA, USA - Plot56 | ecosystem: Environmental > Terrestrial > Soil > Grasslands | place: USA: UC McLaughlin Reserve, Lake County...
AGGACAGGGGTGAGATCGGCGGCCGAAAAGTTCTCGCGGATCGGCTGCGTGAGGCGGTCTCCCGACCGCTGGAGGAGTGGCGTGAGGTGTATGAGGGCTTCTCGCCAGTGGATCTCGAGACCGGAGAGAGGCGTCCGCGGGTACCGCCGCCCGGCGCCGACTCGCGGCGCGCGGCGGTGCTGGTTCCGATCCTCATAGAGGGCGAGGATGCGCGGGTGGTCTATACGGTTAGGAAGGATGATCTCGCCCTCCACGCCGGCCAGATCTCCTTTCCCGGTGGCAGCATAGAGGCGCATGACGGTTCGCTTCTGGAGACCGCCCTACGCGAGGCCGAGGAGGAGATCGACCTCAGCCCCGAACTGGTCGAAGTAGTAGGGGAGCTGGAGGAGATGTACATCCCGCCCTCGAACTTCCGTGTTAGCCCCTTTGTAGGGCTCCTGCCGCCCGAGGCCGAGATGGTACTGGCCCCCGACGAGGTCGAGGAGATCTTCACGGTCTCTCTGTTGACGCTGGCCGCCAGCGAGACGTTCCGCAAGGTACTCTGGCGTCGCGAGGGCCGCGACTACGAGGTGCCTGTGTTCGCCATCGAGGATCCTGTTCCACGAAACATCTGGGGCGCGACGGCGGCCATGACCGCCGCCCTGCTGGCACGCCTGGGTTGGCGGGAGTACAGGCGCTAGGGGGTCGGCGTGCTGCGAGCGGTCGCCATGGTGCTCTTCGGCCTCATGTTCCTGGCCGAGGCCGCAGACCTCTACGGGCTCTTCCTCACGCTCGCCGACCCTGTGCCGACGGCCGACCGGTTCGGCATCGGTGCAGGCGCCGAGGTCCTGCGCAGCGCCATACTCCTGGGCCTTGCCCTGGTGGTTTGCTTCGGGGCGCTTCTCGCCCTGGTCGGATTACTCGCCCAGAGGCCCGCGCTCTTTCATAGGAGCGCTCTTGTGTGCGCGATCGGGTACGTCGTGTACGGGCTTTATCAGGTGGCTGACGGCGCGCTGCAAGTCGGCTCGGCCGTCGTGGTCCTTGCTGGTCTGATCTACATCGTGCTAGGCGCTCTCGCGTATGCGATGTATCGTACTGTGTTCGAAATCTGAAGAGCGTCGGTGTGTGCTTGATCTCATCTCTTCACGCACCACCTGATAGATTCTCCTGTCGTGGCTACCAAGACCGAGAGAGACGAGGGAGTTCGCCGGGTCTATAAAGACCACAATCTCCACGTTCTGTGGGGCGTGACGTTGATGGCGGTTCTCGGGACTTCGAGCGTGACGCCAGCGTTCCCCACCATCGTTACGGAGCTCGGTATCTCGAGCGGGCAGGTTGGACTCCTGATCACCGTCTTCACCCTTCCCGGCATCGTGATGACTCCGCTTCTCGGCGTTCTCTCCGACCGTTACGGAAGGAAGAAGATCCTGGTCCCCGCCCTCCTCCTCTTCGGCTTCGCCGGCGGCGCCTGCGCCTTCGCCCGCAGCTTCGATTTGCTTCTCGCCCTCCGCTTTTTCCAGGGTATGGGGGCCGCCGCCTTAGGAACTCTCAACGTCACGGTAATCGGGGACATCTACAACGGCCGCGAGCGCTCGAGCGCCCTCGGATACAACTCCAGCGTCCTCTCTGTGGGGACGGCTAGCTACCCCGCGATCGGCGGTCTGCTGGCGACCTTCGGGTGGTTCTATCCTTTCGCCCTTCCCTTCGCGGCGATACCCATTGCCATCGTCGTCCTGTTCTCTTTGCACAATCCGGAGCCGCGCAACAATGACCGGCTGAGGGACTACTTCGGGAGCGTGTGGGAGAACCTCCGCGACAGGGAGGTCCTCGGCCTGATCTGCGCTTCCCTGCTGACGTTTATCGTGCTCTTCGGGCCGCAGATATCGTACCTCCCGATCCTGATGAACGCGCGCTTCGAGGCCCCTTCCTATGTGATCGGGGCCATCCTCTCCGGCGCCTCCCTGACGACCGCCCTAACCTCGACCCAGCTCGGCCGCCTGACCGGCCGCTTCTCGGAGAAGAGTCTCCTGAAAACGGCCTTCGTACTCTATGCGCTCGCGCTCGTGGCGGTCGCCTTTACGCCCAGCCTGCCCCTTCTGATGCTCCCTGCCGCCTTGTTCGGCGTGGCGCAGGGGATCAACCTTCCCAACGTCTTCTCGCTCCTCAACGCCCACGCCCCGACGGAGAACCGCGGGGCATTCATGGCCACGAACGGTATGTCCCTCCGCGCCGGCCAGACCATAGGCCCGCTCTTTATGGCATCCGCCGCAGGAACGTTCGGCCTGACAGGAGCCTACCTCACCGCCGCCGGCCTCGCCCTCTCCGCCTTCGTTCTCGTCCTCGCCCTCGTACGTTAGTTGAATTTAGAATTGTACGCATGTGCCATGCGTTCTGCTACACTTCCGACGACGGCCGATCGACCGAGGAGAGGAAAATGCGCAGAGCGTTCGTGTCTATCCAGGAGGCGATTACCACCTATGTAGAGGACATGACGCTCTGTGAGAACATTAAACCTGGGGATTTTGGCGCATGTAGACGCCGGTAAGACGACCCTGACCGAGCGGCTGCTCTATGCCGCCGGTGTCATCGATGAGATCGGCAGAGTCGATGACGGCAGTACCCAGACCGATACATTAACGCTAGAACGGCAGCGTGGCATCACGATCAAATCCGCCGTCGTGTCGTTCGTCGTGGGCGACGTCACGGTCAACCTGATCGACACGCCAGGCCACCCGGATTTCATCGCCGAGGTGGAACGGGTGCTCGGCGTTCTCGACGGCGCGGTGCTGGTGATCTCCGCCGTGGAGGGCGTGCAGGCACAGGCTCGCGTGTTGATGCGGACGCTGCAGCGATTGCGCATTCCCACCCTCATCTTCATAAACAAGATCGACCGAGGTGGCGCGCAACGTGAACGCCTGCTGCAGAGCATCTCCGAGAAGCTGGCCCGGGCAATCGTCCCGATGGGATCTACGAGCGGGCTGGGCACCCGCGGCGCCCTATATACACCGTACGGCACCGCCGACGCTGATTTTACTTCCAGGCTGGTCGATCTGCTCTCTGACCACGACCATGCGCTTCTGGCGGCTTACATCGATGACGAGGCGACGGTCTCGTACCGCCGACTCCGTGGCGAGCTTGCGGCGCAGACCGGGCGGGCGCTGGTGCATCCGGTGTTCTTCGGCTCGGCGATCACGGGCGCGGGCGTGGATGAGCTGATCTCCGGCATCACGGAGTTACTGCCCGCGGCCGAGGGTGATGTCGATGGCCCCGTTTCGGGCACGGTCTTCAAGATCGAACGCGGTCCGGCCGGGGAGAGGATCGCGTACGTTCGTATGTTCTCGGGAACCGTAAGAGTGCGAGATCGGCTGCAATTCGGCCGGGATGAGGAGAGGAAGGTCACCGCGATCAGCGTCTTCGAGCGCGGCTCGGCCGTCCAGCGGGCGTCCGTCGCCGCAGGGCAGATCGGGAAGCTCTGGGGTCTCGGCGAGATCCGGATCGGCGACGCGATAGGCGAGTCGGAAGCGACCTCGGGACGCCACTATTTCGCCCCGCCGACGCTGGAAACGGTCGTCGTCCTCCGCCATCCCGCCGAGAAAGGCTCGCTGCACGGCGCGCTCACCCAACTCGCCGAGCAGGACCCGCTGATCGACGTGCGCCAGGACGACAGTAGGCAAGAAATTTTCGTCTCGCTCTACGGTGAGGTGCAGAAAGAGGTCGTCGGGGCGACGCTGGCGAACGACTACGACATCGACGTCGAGTTCCGTGAAACGACAATGATCTGCATCGAACGGCCCATCGGCGTCGGTGCGGCCGTCGAGCTGCTCCCCAAGGCACGTTCGCCGACCACTCCGTTCCTCGCCACCATCGGGCTGCGCATCAAGCCGGCCGCGCCAGACTCGGGGGTGCGATTCGGCCTGGATGTCAAGGTGGGGTCGATACCGACTCATGTCTACAAGACGGTTGAGGCCTTTCATGAGGCAATGGAACGCACCGTGCTAGAGACACTACGCCAGGGGATTTACGGATGGGAGGTCACTGACTGCACAGTCACTATGACCGACTGCGACTACCAGGCTCCGCCACGACGGTGGCCGGGGACTACCGCCTCTGACTTCCGTCTGCTGACCCCGCTGGTACTGATGGGTGCGCTGAAGCGGGCCGGCACCGTGGTGTGCGAGCCAATACACCGCTTCCACCTCGACATCCCAGCAGACACATTCGGGGCTACGGCGTCCGCACTCGCACGGCTGCGCGCCGCTGTGCAAACACAGGAGATGCGCGGTTCGTCGTACACACTGGTGGGTGAGATCCCGGCGGCCCGGGTGCACGAATTGCAGCAACAGCTACCGGCCGCGACCCGTGGCGAAGGCCTGGTGGAATGCGAATTCGACTCCTACAGAGAGGTCCCTGACAAGATCCCGACCCGGCTGCGGACGGACTACAACCCGCTCAACCGCAAAGAGTACCTGCTACACGTCGTGCGGCGGATCTAGCGCAATAGGAGGTTTCCGTGAAGGACTACGAGCCGATCATGAGTTTTGGAGAGGATGTGGCCAGGACGTACGACGACGTGCCACGCGGCGACGAGGTTGCGGCCGTCGCGTTCCTGGAGAAGCTGGCGGGCGGTGGCCCCGCGCTGGAACTCGCCGTGGGGACCGGTCGGATCGCGCTGCCGCTCGCCGCCTGCGGGATCCGCGTAGACGGAGTCGACATCTCACCCGCGATGGTCGAGCAGCTACGCACCAAGCCGGATGGCGACCGGATCTCGGTCACGATCGGCGACTTCGCCAATGTGCCTGTCCCTGGTACATACCGCTTGATCTACGTCGTCTTCAACACGCTGTTCAACCTGCTGACCCAGGAAGACCAGGTGCGCTGCTTCGAAAACGTTGCCGCCCACCTCACCGACGAAGGCTCGTTCGTCGTCGAGGCAGGCTCACCCGCCTTCCTCTACGGGTTGCGTAACGACCAACACGTCGATGCGGAGTCCATCGAAGTCGACGCGGTAAGGCTCGATGTGCTTCGTCACGATCCGGCGAAGCAGATGCTCGACGAGAGCCACGTGTCCATCTCTCGTACGGGCGTGCGCCTGAATCCGATCGCCCAGCGATACGCATGGCCGGCCGAGCTCGACCTGATGGCGCGGATCGCCGGGTTGCGCCTGAAGGAGCGTTGGGACGGCTGGAACCAGGAACCGTTCACCGCCAAGGACAACGTCGTGTCCGTCTACGGACGCTGAGATGACCGGTGTGTCGAGGCCTGCGGGAAGCTCGCCTGCGTCCTCGACACTGCCCGGCGTAGTGAGCCGATTCAGAGCATGCGCTGGTGCTCATCTTCCTGGGCTTCGGCGGCGATTCCGCGCACAACACCCAATATCCTCGTATGGTCCCTACTAATCTGGGTGGTGCCAGACTATTTTACGGTGTAAACTTACGACGTAAGGTAATAGAGACAGAGACGAAGGGGTGAGGCGGTATGGGTTCGGGTGGGTGGGGGATGAGTTTCGGGGCGCCGGCTGGCGCGGGGGTGTGGCGTGGTGTTTACGCGCGGCACAGGTTGGATCTCTCGGTGGAGGATATCTCATTCGGTCTTCTCTCGTGCGTGCGGCACTGGCGGAGAGATAAGTTGGAGGCGGAGATCCTCAGACGATGCTCTGTGGAGGACGAAGGGCTAGTGTGCTTCTCGGTGCGGAGTGGGTGGGACCTGTGGCTCGGGGCGCAGGGCTTACGGGCCGGGGATGAGGTTCTCGTCTCGGCCGTCACGCATCCTGACATGGTACGGATCATACGCGGCCATGGTATACGCGCCGTCCCTGTGGATATCGACCCGGAGACGCTCGTGCCGCGGACCTGGATGCTCGAGGCGGCCTTCACGTCGCGCACGCGGGTCATACTGGTCGCGCACCTCTTCGGTGGGCGCATGGATCTCACTGATGTTGCCAGGTTCGCTAGGGAGCGCGGCCTGCTCCTCGTCGAGGACTGTGCCCAGGCTTTCCAGGGTCCGAAGAGGATGGGAGACCCGGCGGCAGACGTATCCATGTACAGCTTCGGCACCCTCAAGACCTCGACCGCGCTGGGCGGCGCGATCCTGCGGGTACGCGACCCGGAGGTGCTTGGTAGGATGCGTGGGATCCAGGCCTCCTATCCCTTGCAGGGCCGGGCCGGGTACCTGAAGAAGCTTGTCAAGGTCCTCGGCCTCGTCGCCGTCTCGCGGCCCCGCCCCTACGGTTTGCTCACGCGAGCGTGCATACGGCTCGGCGTCGACCTCGACGCGCTGGTGGCCGGCGTGGTCCGTGGGTTCCCTTCGCGGGAGTCGGCTGCGACGTTCTTCCGGCGTCTCAGGCACCGGCCTTCCGCGCCATTGCTCGCGATGCTCTCTAGGAGGCTGAGGACCTTCGACGGGGAACGGCTGGCAAGGCGGGCCTCGACCGGTGAGCGGTTCGCTAGCAGGCTGCGGGCGGTAGAGCACCCTGGCCAGGGTTCGTTACAGAGGACGCACTGGCTCTTCCCTGTGGTCGTCGAAGATCCTGAGGCGCTGATTGTAGGCCTCCGCAGGCGTGGCCTGGACGCGAGCCGGGCTACGAGCAGTATCGCCGTCGTCGAAGCGCCCGCAGGGCGTTCGTCCCCCGTCGAAGCATCACTGATGATGTCAGGCGTCGTGTTTCTGCCCGTGTATCCGGAGCTCACCTCGCAAGCCTTCGATGTCGTGGCCGGGCTCGTCAACGACTGCGCCGCCCGCGAAGCGGTCGAAAGTGTGGCGCTGTGATGAGCGGGTTGCGAGAACGCACGCTGGAAGAATTAGGTCTTGGCGTGTTCGACGTGCTCGTTATCGGTGGCGGCATCGTCGGCGGCAGGGTTGCTTTCGACGCGGCGCGGGCTGGGCTCCGTGTGGCGCTCGTGGACGCCGGGGACTTTGGTGGGGCGACATCAGGGGCTTCCGCGCGTCTGGTACACGGTGGGTTTCGCTATCTTGGAAAGGGCGAGTTCCGGCTCGTGCGTACGGCCCTGAGGGAGCGAGACGTCCTCGCCTCCCGTGTAGCGCCGCATCTCGTCAGGCCGCTGCCCTTCGTGCTATCTGCGGTAGGAGGGCGGCGCCAGCGCTCGAGATGCGCGGCCGGACTGCTCGTCTACGCCACGCTCGACGGGTTCAGGAGGCCGCTTCCCCGCTTCGTCACCCCCGAGGAGGCCGCCCTGCTCGCGCCGCCGCTCTGCGTCGGAGATTCCGCGTCACACGCCGTCTACTACGAGGCCAGGACCAACGATAGCCGTCTGGTGGTCGCCACTGTGACCGCCGCCGCGCGCTCCGGCGCCGTGGTAACGAACTATCTGCGGGCTGTGGACCTGGATCTAACGCCGGGCAAGATCTCTCGCGTCTCGCTGCAAGGACGCGAGGGAAAGGTCACGATCCGGTGCAGGGCCGTGGTCAATGCTACAGGCCCGTGGGTGGATCTCGTGAGGAAGATGGAGGATTCTAGCTGCGACCCCGTCACCCGCCTGAGCAAAGGCGTTCATGTTATCCTTCGGCCGGACGAACAGTGGCATGCGGCCGTCGCCGTCTCCCTGGAGGACGGACAGCACATCTACGCTGTGCCCTGTGAGGACAGGATCCTCCTCGGCACCACCGAAGAGGAGTACCGTGGCGACCCTGCTGGCGTGGCCGCGGAGCCTAAGGATGTCTCCTATCTCCTGGGGATGGCTGACCAATGCCTGCGCCCCGAGATGCTCCATGAAGAGCGAGTCATATCGGCTTTCGCGGGGCTGCGCGTCTTGCCGCGGGGGGAGGAAGCGCTGCTCGATGCCAGCCGGGATCACCTCCTGAGCGTCGGGTCCGGCGGCATGGTCTCGGTGGCCGGAGGCAAGCTGACCACCCACCGCCGGATTGCCCTCGATGCCCTGCGACACTTGCCCGATAGAGTCAGGCCCCGGAGACTCTTCCTCAGCGACGCGCCTCTCCCCGGTGCCTCTCCTGTTAATGTTCGGGATCTCTATTCCCGTCTCGGCGGCTCGACGGTGGATCATCTCCTGCAACTCTACGGCTCAGAGACCGCAAAGCTGCTCGGATGTAGCAAAGTGAACGACAACGCGCTCGAAAGGATAACGCCGGGAGCTCCAGACCTCTGGGCGCAGGTCTGCCACGCGGTCCGCGAAGAGTGGGCCTTGACCGCCGAGGACGTCATTTACCGAAGGACCACCCTCGGCCTTCGTGGCTTCGATACACCAGAGATCCGCCACATGATCTCCGCAGTTCTCGAAGACAGGACCGGCGCTGGGCCCCCGCCACCCGGACTCTTCCAGCCGACTTCGAGGAGGGTAGTATGAGCAATGCTGGCGTCGCGTGAGGTCAGCGCGGCCGCTCTAGCGGGGATGGCCCGCCTGTCTCGGGCGAAAGCGGGTGCCAAGGGGGTTCTTCGACGGCTTGCGACCTTATGGAAATTCATCCACGGCTCGACTTCGTAACGTTTGCCATAACGCTTGGAAGACGGTGGTACTGTAGGGTAGGGTCGTGACGGAAGGAGTAAAGCAGCAGGGTCGAGAAGCCGGCGGGACGATGCACAGGCGCTGGTTGCTTCTCGCGAGGGTAGCGTGGGTGGCCGTGGCCTGTGTCGCGCTGGGGCAGTTCTTTATCAGCGTTCCCGCTCGCTACGCCCAACTTGCCCACCCCACCGCAGGAGTGCGCACCGCCCTCGCGGAGATCGGGCTCTCCGCCGGTGGATACGCTCTCTACAACGTTACCCTCGATACAGTCTTCGTCTCGGTCTTCGCCGTGGTCGCCATCGTCATCTTCTTGCGTCGCTCCAACGACCCTATGGCGCTGCTCGTCGCCACGATGCTGGTGGTTTGGGGTCCGCTGAACGGGTTGTTCGTGCTTACTCCAGAGGCGACCAAAGGGATGTACCCTGCCCTGCAGGCGACGCTGGGCAGCCTGGTGACGTTCGTCGGCTACATGGCGTGGATGCTCTTCTTCTACCTCTTTCCCAGTGGCCGCTTCGTGCCGCGCTGGACGCGCTGGCTGGCAATCTGCTGGGTTCTTTTCGTGAGCTCGTGGATTCTCACGCCTTTCGGCCCGCCCAGCTGGCCATCCGCGCTCTTCAATGTGGCCATCCTCATGCTTTGGGGCAGCTTCCCGGTGGCCCAACTCTACCGCTACGCCCGCGTCTCTGACGCGACGCAGCGCCAGCAGACCAAGTGGGTGGTGTTCGGGGTGGCCGTGGCGGTGGCCGGCGTCCTCACGACCATATTCACCGTAGGAGCAGCGGTGGACCTCCCGCCCGAGGTAGTAGGACCGAAGATCCTCAGCATGCTGCTGATGGACGCCTTCGGGCTGCTCATCCCGCTCTCCATCGGGGTCGCGGTACTGCGCGCACGCCTCTTCGACATAGACGTGGTGATAAACCGTACCCTCGTCTACGGCTCTCTCACCGCGATGCTGGCGCTCGTGTACTTCGGGGGCGTGGTGACGACCGAGGCGATCTTCCGCGGCCTCACCGGCCACGAGCAGCAGCCACAGCTCGCCATAGTCATCTCTACCCTGGTGATAGCCGCGCTGTTCAACCCGCTGCGTCGTCGCAACCAGTCGTTCATAGACCGCCGCTTCTACAGGCGTAGGTACGACGCGAGAAAAACGCTCGAAGCGTTCTCCGCCAGACTGAGGGATGAGACAGATCTGAAGGCGTTGAACGACGACCTGGTAGGGGTAGTGAGGGAGACGATGCAACCGGCCCATGTCTCGCTGTGGCTACGTACTGACAAAGTCCCACACCGCGGGGACGCAGAATAGCCGCCCTCGTTCACCTAATCTCGTAGCATCGCGCCAGAGAACCTGATCAGGAGCCCATTCCTACCGAAGCCGAATCCTTCTATGGATGTCGAGGTTCGTGTCGCCTGCACAGAGGATCTCTGCGGTAACGACTCGTTATCTTCGGGACGAGGAGCTTAGGAAAGGTTAGCCCTTCTTAACCCGTCGGTGCCCGATCTGTTACGCCCGTCCGCTACAGTGCCCTTCAGGCTAAGGACGGGAGGTACCTTCTGTGGGAGAAAGGACGAGGCTCGGACTCGGGGTCTTCGGCGTCGCTTTGGTGCTTGGCGGCCTGGGGGACATCCTGCTGCGCGCTACGCCATGGGGGATCAACTTTCTCATCTGGGTAACGGCCCTGGTCAGCCTCGCCGTCTTGCTAGCGAAGTGGGGACGCGTGGGCACCGGGGGAGAGGGGAAGTGGCTCATCTTCGTCGCGGTCGTCTTCGCCGCCGGGGTGGTCTTGCGCGACTCTCCGGTGGTGGTATTCCTCGATCTCCTAGGCGTCCTGATCTCGCTCTCCCTCACCGTGTGGCGCGGGCGCGGCGGGAGTCTCAGGCGCGCCGGCATCCTGGACTACGTTCTCGGTGGAATCTATACCGGCGCCCTGACCTCCGCGGGACCGCTACCCGTAAGCGTGGCCGACATAGAATGGCGCGAGGCGATCCGCGGGCGGTGGAAGGGGCAAGCGCTGGCGGTATCGCGGGGTGTTCTGCTCGCCGCCCCGCTCTTGCTCCTCTTCGGCACGCTCCTAGTGGCGGCCGACGCGATCTTCGAGCAGCTTATAATCGAGGTCTTCGGCTTCGACCTCGCCGAGGTCTTCTCGCACCTCTTCCTCATTTTCTTCTTCGCCTGGATCACGGCAGGAGTGCTCTGGGCGGGATTGATGGCGCGCGTCCCCGAGAACCTCGCGATGATCCCACGTCCAGGAGTACTCTCGCTCGGCATCGTCGAGGTAGGGATAGTCCTTGGTCTTCTGGACCTCATGTTCCTGACTTTCGTCGTTATTCAGATCCGCTACCTGTTCGGCGGTGCCGGACGCGTAGCCGCCACAGCGGGCCTGACCTACGCCGAGTACGCCCGTCACGGATTTTTCGAGCTGGTAACCGTAACCGCCCTCGCACTCCCCCTCTTACTCATCGCCCACTGGCTGCTCAGGACCGGGAACCGAGCCCACGAGATCCTGTTCAAGGCGCTGGCCGGAATCATGGTCGTCCTGCTCTTCGTCGTCGTAGCCTCTGCGCTGCAGCGGATGTACCTCTACCAGCAAGAGTTCGGCCTGACCGAGTTGCGCCTTTACACGACCATCTTCATGGCCTGGATCTCCGCCGTCCTCCTCTGGTTCGTCCTCACCGTGCTTCGCGCCAGACGCGAGCGCTTCGCGTTCGGCGCCCTCGTCACAGGCTTCGCGGCCATCTTCGCGATAAACGCCATGAACCCCGACGCCCTCATCGCCAGCACCAACATAGATCGCATGGAAGAAG
>Ga0126309_10000691_pt1 | contig 11254 bp, 13 predicted proteins | sample Plot56_FD_92541 | JGI IMG/M metagenome (GOLD analysis project Ga0126309, IMG submission 92541) | Serpentine soil microbial communities from UC McLaughlin Reserve, CA, USA - Plot56 | ecosystem: Environmental > Terrestrial > Soil > Grasslands | place: USA: UC McLaughlin Reserve, Lake County...
ATCCCGGACGGCGACCCGGATCAGCAGATAGGGGATGCCCCAGATGACGCACATGGCGCCGAAGAGCGCCAACCCTCGTCTCGTCATGTCGCAGAGCTACGAGGCAAAGGTGTCGCGATAGCGCCGGAAGAAGGTCATCTCGGGCAGGGTCGCGAGCAAGCTGACGGCGTCCGCAAGCCGGACCTTGACCGAATCGCCCTGGCCGATCCCGCCGACCTGGTGTCCGTCGGCGATCAGCGCGACCTCGACATCGGGCGTCAGGTTCGTGACCTCGAGCTCGCGGCTGCGCGGAATCACCATCGGCCGGGCCCGGAGCGAGTGAGGTGCGACGAAGGTCACGGCCATCGAGTCCAGGCCCCACACGAGCACTGGCCCGCCGCTGGAGAGGTTGTACGCCGTCGATCCGGAGGGCGTGCAGCAGATCAGGCCGTCGCACGGGATCGTCCCCAGGTCCTCGCCTGCGATCGACCATTGAAGCTCGACCATTCGGCCGAGCACGCCGCTGTGGACGACGACGTCGTTCACCGCCGGGTGGCGCTCGCTTCCGAGCTGCACCTCGAGGGTCGGCAGCTCCACGACCTCGATCTCGCCGTCGAACGCGCGTGCCAGACCTTCCTCCAGCCCGTCCTTTCCCATCGAGGCGAGGAACCCGACCCGGCCGTAGTTGACCCCGATCACCGGGACGCCGGCGCCGAGGAAGCGCTTGAGCGCGCGCAACATGGTCCCGTCGCCGCCGAGGACGACCGCGAGATCCGGCGAGTCCTCGACGACCTCGATTCCCCGCTCCCGCGCGAGCTGCTCGACGCGGTGGACGGCGTCGGCCACGTCAGCGCGGCCGTGCGCGACGACGGCGACCCGCTCAACCGACGGCATCGCGGATCCAGTCGTCGAGAGCCTCCGGCAGCCTCGCATCCGGCCGGTGGACGAGGTGGACGAAGAACTCGCGGTTGCCCTTCGGCCCTGGCAAGCCGGAGTCGGTCACCCCCACGGTCTCGGCCTCCCAGAGGAGCCCTTCCTCCGCCACCTCTCGAACGACGCGGCGGTGGATCTCCGCGTCGCGGACGACCCCGCCCTTCACGTCGGCGCGCCCCGCCTCGAACTGCGGCTTGACGAGGACGACGGCCTCCCAGCCCGCCTTGGCAAGCCGCAGCACGGGCTTCAGGACCTGCCGCGCGCTGATGAACGAGACGTCGCACGTCACGAGCTCGGGCGGGAACGCAAGCTCGGCCAGGTGGCGGGCGTTCACACCCTCCATCACCGTGACGCGAGCATCCGCTCGCAGCCGCTCGTGGAGCTGTGCCCGCCCCACGTCGAGCGCGATCACGCGTTTGGCGCCCCGCTGGAGCAGGACGTCGGTGAAGCCGCCGGTCGACGAGCCGACGTCGAGTGCATCCAGGCCGGACGGGTCCACACCGAGCACGTCCAGCGCATGGTCGAGCTTCTCGCCGCCCCGTGAGACGAACCGGGGCGGCTGGAGCACCTCGAGCGAGGCCGTCTCGTCCACCTGCTGCCCCGCCTTCTCGAAGCCGGGCACCCGCCCGGCCATCACGAGCGCCTGCGCCTGGCTCCGGGAGTCGGCCAGCCCGCGCTCTACCAGGAGAAGGTCGAGGCGCTTCCTCATGGCCTTCGTGCGGTGAGATCGTCGACCAGCTGGGCGAGGACGGAGCTGTCCGCGTCGAGCGCATCCAGACGCGAGCGGCTCGAGGCCTCGGTCTCCGCGGCCAGCGCGCGCGCGCCGTCGGCTCCGAGCTGCTCGGCCAGCCCGTCGGCATCCAGGAGGTCGTCCACGACCTGGAAGAGGAGACCGAAGTCGGCGCCGAAGGCACGCCAGGGCGCCTGTTCCTCCGGTGGCACGCCCGCGACCCAGAGGCCGCAGCCGACAGAGGCCTCGAAGAGCCGTCCCGTCTTGAGGCGGCTCAGCTCGACGTGATCCTTCGGCCCGCCGTTCACGTCCAGTGACTGGCCGCCGATCATCCCGGACGTCGCGAGCGCGAGCTCCCGTCCCACCTCCGGCGTCGGATAGCGAAGGGCGAGCGCGAAGGCTTCGTTGAGAAGTGCGTCGCCGGCGAGGATGGCCTGCGCCTCCCCGAACCGGACGTGGACGCTGGGCCTGCCGCGCCGCACGTCGTCGTCGTCGAGCGCAGGCAGGTCGTCGTGGACGAGCGAGAACGAGTGGACGAGCTCGACTGCTGCTGCCGCGTCGAGCGCCTCATCGGGATCGCCGCCCGCGGCCTCGGCGGTTGCGAGGCAGAGAACCGGCCGGAGCCGCTTCCCGCCGCCCTCGAGCGCGTAGCGCAGGATTTCGTCGAGGCGCCCCAGCTCCGAGGAGAGCTCGAGCCCGGCGAGCTGACCCTCGACGGCGTCCCTCAGCTCGTCAGGGCTGCGCATCCGTCTCCTGCTTCGCCCTGGCGATCTCCACCTCGACCTCCTTCGCGATCTCGGAGAGCTCGCTGAGGATCTCGATCGCCTGGTCCGGGTCGGTGGCGGCCTCGAGCCGCGCCCGAGCCTCCTCGAGGCGCTCCAGCAGCTCCTCGGCCTTCGTCAGGTTCTGCTCCGCGTCGCTCACGCAACCTCCTCTCGGGCGATCTTGCCGAGGATCCCGTTCACGAGCTTGCCCGCCTCGTCCGACGCGTACCGCTTCGCGAGCCTGACGGCCTCGTCGATCGCAACCTCGGCAGGGACCTCGCCTCGCTCCAGCTCGTAGATCGCTATCCGCAGGACGTTTCGCTCGAGAGCGCCGAGGCGGCCGGCCGGCCACCCCTGGGTCGCCTCGTCGATGCGCCGGTCGAGCTCCTCCGCCCGGCCGGCCACTGCGCGGGCCGTCTCCCACGCGAATTCGTCCGCGTCCCCTTCGTACGTCGAGCCGAGCTCCTTTCCGGTCACGTCCCACTGGAAGAGCATGAAGAGCGCGGCACGCCGGCCGGCCCGGCGGCCGAGCATCACCCCGCCTCCAGCAACAGCTTCTCACCGGCCTGGAGCTGCGGGTGCTCCTCGAGATAGCTCGTCGAGTAGTCGCCCTGGGCGAACCCCTCGCTGCGGATCACCTCGGCGGCAGCGTCGATCGTCGTCGGGACTCCGGTCACTTCGAACTCACGGAGCGCCCGGAGACAGCGGGACAGCGCGAGTTCCCGGTCCGCGGCCCACACGACCACCTTGGCGATCAGCGAGTCGTAGTGGGGCGGGATCACGGAGCCGTCCTCGACGAACGTGTCGACGCGGACACCGGGTCCCAGCGGCGGGTGGAAGCGTTCGAGCCGCCCGGGCATCGGCATGAAGCCCCTGGCCGGATCCTCCGCGTTCACCCGCACCTCGATCGCATGCCCACTCCGGCCGGCGCGACCAGTGTGCGCCAGCTCCTCGCCCGCCGCGACCCGCAGCTGCTCGTGGACGAGGTCGATACGCGTCACCAGCTCGGTGACCGGGTGCTCGACCTGGAGCCGGGCGTTCAGCTCGATGAAGTAGAACGAGCCGTCGGGCCCGAGGAGGAACTCGAACGTGCCGGCGTTCGTGTAGCCGAGCGCCCGAACCGCCCCCTCCGCCGTCGCTTCCATCTGCTCGCGCTGGTCGGGGCTGAGCGCCGGCGACGGCGACTCCTCGATCAGCTTCTGGTGGCGACGCTGGATCGAGCACTCGCGCTCGCCCAGGGTGAGGACTCCGCCGTGGGCGTCGCCAAGGACCTGGATCTCGACGTGCCTGGCCGGGACGATCGCCTTCTCGAGATAGAGGCGCCCGTCGCCGAAAGCCGCCTCGGCCTCGGCGACAGCGGTTGCGAACGCAGACTCGATCTCGTCCGGGCCCGAGATGAGCCGCATGCCTTTCCCGCCGCCGCCTGCCGCCGCCTTGGCGAGCACTGGGTAGCCGAGCTCCCCGGCGAAATGAGCAACCTGGTCGGCCGTCACGGCCTCGGTTCCGGGGACGAGCGGGACTCCCGCGGCTCGCATCTCCTCCCGGGCGGAGGTCTTGTCCGCCATGCGGGCCATCACCTCGGGGCTCGGGCCGACGAAGACGAGCTCATTGTCGGCGCACGCCTCCGCGAAGGCCGCGTTCTCGGCGAGGAAGCCCCAGCCTGGATGGACGGCCTCGCAGCCGGTCGTCGTCGCGGCGGCGATGATCGACGGGATGCGCAGATAGCTCTCGGACGCAGGCGGCGGGCCGATGCGGACCGCCTGGTCCGCCATCCGCACGTGCATCGAGTCCTCGTCCGCGGACGAGTAGACGGCGACCGCCTCGATCCCGAGCTCGTGGAGCGCGCGGATCACGCGCACCGCGACCTCGCCCCGGTTCGCGATGAGGACTCTGCTAAACGGCATCGAGCGGCCGCCCGAGCGCGGGCTCGATCTCGAACAGCAGCTGCCCGAACTCGACGGGCTGCCCGTTCTCGACGTGGATGCGATGGACGACTCCGTCGACGTCCGTCTTGATCTCGTTCATCAGCTTCATCGCCTCGAGGATGCAGAGCGTCTGGCCGGCCGCGACCGGCACCCCCTCTTCCACGAAGGGCGCCGCGCCCGGCGAGGGGGCCCGATAGAAGGTCCCGACCATCGGTGCCTCGACGCGGACATTTCCGTCGGTCATCGGATCGACCGGCGGGGCGACGTCTTGCTCCGACGGAGTGGCCGGCGCCGGAACCGGACCAGCGGCGGACTCTTCCTCCCTGCGGCGCACCGAGACGCGCGTGCCTGCCTCCTCGAGGGAGATCTCGGCGACGCCGCTCTCCTGGACGATGCGCACGATCTCCCGGATCCGCTCTGCGCCGCCGCGGTCGACACTGCCGCCGACGAGGCGTTCCTCCCCACTCGCGCGCCCGCGGATCGTCGCGAGGAGCGGCTCGGCCTCCTCGCCGAAGAGCGCGAGCAGGAGCAGCTCCTCGTCACTCGTCGCCAGGCCGGTGGCGTCGACGCGGATGTCGTCCAGGTCGACGGGCGGCGGCGACGGCTCCGCGCCGTCGGAGCTCAGCTCGATCGCGCGGGCAGCGTCGGGATCGAGACCCCCCGGCGGCGACCCGAACTCGCCCTGGAAGAGCCCGCGGAGCTCGTCCACCACGAGCTGGTACCGGCTCGCCGAGAGGACGTGGATCAGCGCCTGCGATCCGAGGATCTGGCCGATCGGAGCAGCGAGCGGCGGCCAGCCGGCCTCGGCGCGGATGCGCTGGAGCTCGTCGAGCACCTCGTCGAGCCGGTCCCCGGCAGCATGGGTCCGCAGGTGCGCGTCGAGGGCGGCGACGAGGCCCGCCGGAAGCTCGTGCTGGGCGGCGCGGACCGCGATGCGCGGCGCGAGCGGCGTTACCGGCTCGTCGCCGATGTGCTGGTCGATCAGGCCGGAGGCTCGCCACAGCGGACCCGTGTCCACGCCGGTCTCGAGGCCGAGCCCCTCGAGCGCTCCGGCCAGACCCTCGCCCGCGACCCGGTGGATGACGAGCGCGACGGCGTAGACGGCGCAGGCGACTCTGTCGGCGCCGGCCCGTGCTGCCTCGAGGGCCGCGGCGAGGGCATTTCCGGCCGAACCCTGGCAATAGATGCCGAGCGGCAGGCCGCTCGCCTCGGCCAGTGCGAACACGAGCTCCCCGGCCCGGTGGGGCTCGAGGGATCCGGACGGGTCGTGAAGGAGGATCCGCGCCGCTCCCAGGTCGGGCAGCTTCTTCGCCTGCTCGACGAGCGCGTCGGTCTCGCCGGTCGGGCCTGGGCTGTAGATCAGGCCGGCGTCGAACTCGCCGCCCGCAGCGGTAATCGCCTCGCCGGCCTCGCGCAGGTTCGAGACGTCGTTCAGCGGGTCGTGGAGCCGGAAGACCTCGATGCCGTTTTCGGCTGCGCTCTGGACGAAACGGCGCACGAAGTCGCCGCCCACCGGTCTGGAGCCGACAAGGAACCGTCCTCGAAGAGCCATGCCGAGCGGTGTCTTCGTCCGGGACTTGATCGCCCGGATCCGCTCCCAGGGACTCTCGACTCCACGTCGCACTGCGCTGTCGAACACGCCGCCGCCCGAGACCTCGAGCGAGGCGAAGCCGGCACGGTCCAGAAGCTCGGCCAGATCCAGGATCGCGGATGTCGGCAGCCGCCCGGCCAGCGGTTCCTGGCTGACGAGCCGGACCGTGGTGTCGACAAGCTGCGGCATCCCCGCCCGGACCCTAACGAGACGCTCGCTCAGCGGCTGGAAGCTGAGCGAAGGCGTAGAGCACGAGATAGAGCACGGACAGGAGCGCGGTGAGGGCCACGGTCATTCCCAACGTGCGCGGGTGAGCCAGCGGGTCGGAGAGCCGAGCCCAGATGTCCGAGAGCAGCGGGCTCGGGTTCGTCACCAGCGCCCAGCTGTTCCACCGAAGCGAGCGGCCGAGGTAGATCCCGAAGGCGGTCGCGAGCAGGCTGCCGCCGACGAAGGCCCAGCTCCACCGCCAACCCGCAACCCGCCTCACCACGGCCTGCATCAGGTACAGCGAGAGAAAGCCCATCAGCGCCCCGGTCCACGCGAAGGCACTGAAGAGCACGAGGTCGAACCACAGCGGCGCGTCGCTGCGCGAGCCCAGGTGGATGAGGTCGGTCAGCAGATACGGAGCGTTCGGCAGGAAGAGCAGCCAGAGAGCGCCCAGGGGCAGGAGGCGCAGGAGCGGGACGCTTCGGCGCTGCATGTCGTACACCCCGACCGCGGCCAGAAGCGGAATCCAGGCGAGGAAGAGGTTCCACGCGAGGAATCGGTAGGCGCCGGGCTCGGAATACACCCAGCGGGCGACGAGCAGCGTCACGCAGAAGGCGGAGGCCAGGGCCAACGCAGCGAGCGCCAGGGCGCGACGGTCACTCATGGAGCGCATCGAAAGGAGTTTAGGGGCCGTGTCCGGCCTGGCCGCTTCGACTCTAGGCCCGGCTGATGTAGCGGCGTTCCCGGGTGTCGACCTTGATCCGGTCACCCTGGTTCACGAACAGCGGCACCTGGACGATCGCGCCCGTCTCGAGCTTCGCCGGCTTGGTCACGTTCGAGACGGTGTCGCCGCGGACGCCCGGCTCCGTTTCCGCGACGGCCAGCTCGACCGAAGCCGGTAGCTGGACGCCGGAGGGCCTTCCGTCCACGGTCATCAGCTGGACGCTCGCAGACGGCTGGAGGAAGTCGAGCGCCTCGGCGACGGAGTCGCGCGACAGGCTGATCTGCTCGAAGGTCTGCTCGTCCATGAACACGACTTCGTCGCCCGAGTCGTAGAGGTACTGCGCGTTCTTCGTCTCGGTGATGACGCGCGGGAACTTCTCGCCGGCGCGGAACGTCTTGTCCACGACGGAGCCGCTGTCGAGGTTCTTCAGCTTCGTGCGGACGAACGCGCCGCCCTTGCCGGGCTTGACGTGCTGGAACTCGACGATGCGCCACGCCGAGCCCTCGACCTCGATGTGCATGCCGTTCTTGAACTGGTTCGTGTTGACGACGTCCGCCATCCGGCGAGCCTAGCGAAGAGTGTCGGTGGCCTCGGCGCTCCGGTCCGAGTGGAGAAAGAACGAGGCGAAGGCGCCTGCAACGCCTGTGACGAGGATGAGGGCGGTCAGCTCGAGGAAGAGATCCACGACCTGACCACCCGTCGTGACCGGATTCGGCATCTGCGACGAAACGGTGAGGAGCTGCACGCTCGAGAAGAAGAAGGCATCCCAGAGGCCGTGGATCTCGCTCCGGCCGACGTCCTCCTCCAGACGCCACATCAGCAGCGTTCCGGCGAAGTCGGCGACTCCGACCGCGCACAGGGCTATGAGGAGCCGTCTCCCGAGGCGCCGGTGGTGTGGGTGCACAGTGCGAGGATCGCTGGAGGGCCGGACGTCCTACGAAACGGTCAAGAGCTCTTTGGGGAAGCTCGTCAGCACCTCGCAGCCGCCGTCTGTGACGAAGACCAGATCCTCGATCCGGACGCCGCCGACGCCGCTCAGGTAGATCCCCGGCTCCACCGTGACGACGTTGCCGGCGGCGAGCGCGTCGGTGGACTCGGGCCGAAGGTTCGGCGCCTCGTGGACGAGGAGCCCGATGCCATGCCCTAGCCCGTGGCCGAAGTTCTCGCCGTAGCCGGCCTCGGCGATCACAGCCCTGGCGGCGGCGTCTGCGTCGCGGCCGGTGGCGCCCGGGCCGACAGCCTCGACGCCGGCCTGCTGCGCGCGGCGCGTGACCTCGTAGATCTCCCGGAGGGAATCGGAGACCTCGCCGACGGCGAAGGTGCGCGTGCAGTCCGAGCAGTACTGCGCGACCTTCGCGCCGGCGTCGACCAGCACCAGGTCTCCCTCCTGGACGATCCGGTCGCCGGGCACCGCATGCGGCGTCGAGGCCGTCGGTCCCGCCGCGATATCGATCGCGAAAGCCGGCTCGTCCCCTCCGTGCTCGTGGAAGAGCTCGGTCATGCGCCAGACGAGCTCCTTCTCGGTCCGGCCGCCGAACTGCTCCTCGGCCAGAGCCTCGTACGTCCGGTTCGTGACGTCGGTCGCACGGCGGATCGCGTCGAGCTCCTCGGGCTCCTTGACGGCTCGGAGCGACTCGACGAGGCCGCGGCGCGATGTCAGCTCCGGGCAGGCGGCCCGGAGGAGCTCGTAGTTCGCATAGGTCAGCGCATCCGCCTCGAAGCCCACTCGGCCCGGGAGGCGTCCCTCGAGGTCGCTGTAGATGTGGCGCTTGGTCTCCTCCACCTCGACGCCGTCGACCTCTCTGGCGCGCTCCGCGTAACGGAAGTCGGTGAACAGGCGGACCCGTTCCGGCTCGACGAGCAGGGCTGCGTTGGAGCTCTCGAAGCCGGTCAGGTAGAGGACGTTGACGGGCGCCGAGACGAGGAGCGGCTCCTCGAGCAGCTCGCGAAGGCGGTCTATCCGCGGGACAGGAATTCCAGCGCCTCCCTGTAGCCGTCTGGGCCCTTTCCGATCACGCGGTGCGCCGCAATGTCTTCGATCACCGAGTGCCGGCGCCAGTCCTCCCGGCTCTCGATGTCCGAGATGTGCACCTCGACAAACGGGCAGCGCGCCAGCTCGAGCGCGTCCCGAATGGCGTAGCTGTAGTGCGTCCAGCCGCCGGCGTTGACGACGAGCCCGTCGGCAGAGTCCCCGAGCTCCTGGCACCACTCGACGAACTCCGCCTCGCTGTTCGTCTGGCGGCAGAGGACGTCGAAACCCAGCTTCCCGCCCCAGCCGCGGATCCGCTCCTCGAGCGCGTGGAGGGAGATCCCGCCGTAGATCACGGGGTCCCGACGCTCGAGCAAGTTCAGGTTCACGCCGTTGAGGACGCCGACCAGCACTCCGAGAGCCTAGATCGGCAAGTAACAACTTGTTACTTGCTCTGAAAGGCCGCTCAGGAAGCCACCTCGGAGCTCAAGTAACAACTTGTTACTAAGCGATCAGGGCGTCGAGGGCGGCGCGGACTTCGGCCTCGGGGCGCTCGATGCCCCATACGGGCCGGCCGGGCTCCTCCAGAAGGACGAGCCGGACGCGGCCCTCGCGGACCTTCTTGTCGCGCTGGAGCGCCGCCCAGGCGTCCTCGCGGTTGACGGGCACCGGCCGAGGGTCGAGCACGGTCTCGACCGCGTCGGTCGGGAGACCGGACAGCCGCAGGGCGGCCAGCAGGCCGAGCGCGACGGCGTCGCCGTGGCGCACCGTGTAGAGGGAAGCGGCCTCGAGCGCGTGCGCGAAGGTATGGCCGAGATTCAGGATCGCCCGGCGGTCGCGCTCGAACGGGTCGGCCAGGCAGACCTCGGCCTTGTAGGCGGCGCAGGCTCGGATCATCTGCTCTTCGGGCAACTCCCACAGCTCCCGGCCGGCGAGCAGCCCCGTCTTGACCACTTCCGCCATGCCCGCCCCGCGCTCCTCCTCCGGCAGGGTCGAGAGCAGGCCGGGATCGATCAGGACGGCCTCGGGATAGTGGAATGCACCCGCGAGGTTCTTGCCCTCGCGGAGATCGACGGCGGTCTTGCCGCCGATCGCCGCGTCGACCTGGCCGACGAGCGTCGTCGGGACCGCCGTCCACGGCACGCCGCGCAGGTACGTCGCGGCGACGAAGCCCGCGAGGTCTGTGGTCGTGCCTCCGCCGTAGCCGACAATCGTGCCGTCGCGGGAGATGGTCAACTCGGTCCACAGCCTCGCCGCCTCGTCGAGCGTCTTCTCCCGGACGGTGTGCGTCTCGTCGAGCTTCAGCGGGTGCAGCTCGAGCGCAGCAGGATCGGCGATCAGCGCCCCGCCTTCGGGCCTCAGTCCCGCCTCGATCCGGATCCCGAGCGCCGCGAGGACGACGTCGTCGACGGTCTGCGTCCGAACGTCCGCCGCCTCTTCGTAGAGCCCGCGTCGCCGCTCGTAGAGCTGCCGGAACTGCTCGGGATCGTGGGCGAGCGGCCGCTCCGATCCCTCCACCCTCTCCCACGCCAGGTCGACGTCGACATCGACCAGAACCGTCAGAGCATGCTCCCGTAGCGCCTCGCGAATCGCCGGTGTCTCGATCGCGCCGCCGCCCAGGGCAAGGATCGCGGGCCGGTCGAACCTGAGGGTCGCCAGTGTCCGCTCGGCCTCGACGACGCGAAACGCGCCCTCACCCTCGCGCCGGAAGAAGTCGGCGATCGAGCGGCGGCTGGTGGCCTCGATTTCCTGATCCAGGTCGAAGAACGGACGCCCGATCCGGTCGGCGAGCTGCATGCCGAGCGTTGTCTTCCCCGCCCCCATGAAGCCGATCAGGGCGATGTGCCGGTCTAGCGCGGTTGCCATGGAATTCGCTCGAGGTAGGCACGGTGTGCAGCAAGGAAGTCCGTCAGGGAGTCGCCGCCGAACTTCTCCCGCGCCGCGCGGGCAAGCTCGAAGGCAACGGACGCCTCTGCGACGACCGAGAGCGCCTCCACGGCGGCGACGTCGCTCCGCTCGACGAGGGCCTCGCCCGGCTCTCCGCTGCGGAGGTCCATTGAGCGCAGCGGCCGCATGAGCGTGGGCAGCGGCTTCATCGCGGCGCGGACGACGATCTCTTCGCCGTTCGTGACCCCGCCCTCGATGCCGCCGGCCCGGTTCGTCTCGCGGTGGAGCCCGGGGAGGATTTCGTCGTGGGCTTCGGAGCCGCGTAGGGCCGCTAGCCCGAAGCCCTCGCCGATCTCGACGCCCTTCACCGCCTGGATCCCCATCAGCGCCGCTGCGAGCCTGGCGTCGAGGCGGTCGTCTTTGGTCGCGTACGAGCCGAGGCCGGGCGGGACACCCCCGGCCCGCACCTCCACCACACCGCCGACCGTGTCGCGGTCGGCGCGGGCGGCGTCCACGTCCCCCATCTCGACGACCGACCCACTCAC
>Ga0126309_10000693_pt1 | contig 11237 bp, 11 predicted proteins | sample Plot56_FD_92541 | JGI IMG/M metagenome (GOLD analysis project Ga0126309, IMG submission 92541) | Serpentine soil microbial communities from UC McLaughlin Reserve, CA, USA - Plot56 | ecosystem: Environmental > Terrestrial > Soil > Grasslands | place: USA: UC McLaughlin Reserve, Lake County...
GTGGCACCCCCCTCCTCGTCGAAGACGCAGATGTCCGTGAACGTGCCCCCTATGTCCACCGCCAGGTGCAGCAATGTTTTGTCTCCTTAACCCCTCTCCGCCACGCCGCCACAGCCTACACGAACGCCCGACCCCGGGCTCGCCCCGCCCGGGCCCGCCCGCGCCGCCCCGACTCCGTCCCGACTGTAATGCCGAACGCGCCCGGCGCCCCGCTTTTATGGGACAATCCCGTTGCCGAAGGGCGGACACCGGGAGGGCGAGAGGATGACCACACCACGCGCGGCGGAGGCAGGGCGGAACGGGCGGCAGGCCCCGCCGGGGCACGACTTCTTGAACATCGAAGCCCACCTCTCCGAAGGGGAGCTGGCGGTGCGCAACCGCGTTCGTTCCTTCGTGCGGGAGCGGGTCAGGCCGAACATAAAAGACTGGTTCGACAGGGCCGTCTTTCCGCGCGAGATCGTCCCCGAGTTCGCCGACCTCGGCGTCCTCGGCATGCACCTGGAAGGGTACGGCTGCGCGGGCAGGAGCGCCGTCGAGTACGGCCTGGCGTGCATGGAGCTCGAGGCCGGGGACTCCGGCCTGCGCACCTTCGTCTCCGTCCAGGGCTCGCTGGCGATGAGCGCGATCCACAAGTTCGGCTCCGAGGAGCAGAAGCAGGAGTGGCTCCCCCGGATGGCGAAGGGCGAGGCCATCGGCTGCTTCGGCCTGACCGAGCCCGCGGCAGGCTCGGACCCCGCGGGCATGAAGACGTTCGCCCGCAGGGAGGGCTCGGACTGGGTGCTGAGCGGCGAGAAGCGCTGGATCGGGCTCGCCACCATCGCCGACGTGGCCGTCGTGTGGGCCCGCACCGACGAGGAGAAGAACCCCGTCCGGGGCTTCCTCGTCCCGACGGACTCTGAAGGTTTCTCTGCCAGGGACATCACCCCGAAGCTCTCCATGCGCGCCTCCATCCAGTGCGACGTCGCGTTCGAGGACGTGAGGCTCCCGGAGGGCGCCATGCTGCCCGAAGCGAAGGGCCTCGGTGGCCCGTTCGCCTGCCTCAACGAGGCGCGCTACGGCATCATCTGGGGGGCGATGGGTGCCGCGAGGGACTGCTACGAGTCGGCGCTCTCGTATGCGGGGACACGGGAGCAGTTCGGGAAGCCCATAGGCTCCTTCCAGCTCGTGCAGCAGAAGCTAGTGAACATGCTTATCGAGATAGAGAAGGGCACGCTGCTCGCGCTGCACATCGGCAGGATGAAAGACGAGGGGACGCTGCGCCCCGAGCAGATTTCCCTGGGCAAGCTCAACAACGTGCGCGAGGCGATAGAGATAGCGCGCGAGGCAAGGACGGTCTTCGGCGGCAACGGGGTGACGCTCGATTACCCGCCGATGCGCCACATGGCGAACCTGGAGAGCGTGAGGACGTACGAGGGCACCGACGAGGTGCACACCCTGATCCTCGGCAGCGCCATAACCGGCATCCAGAGCTTCCGGTAGCCCCGGCCGGCGCGCGTCGCCGGGCCGTTGAAGGACCTGCGGCGGTGGACGTAGAATGACCACCCTGAAGCGGCGGGAATTACGGGGGTGGGGCGGTTGGCCGAAAGGGAAGAGGGCGCTCCCCACGCCGGGATCACGCGCGGCAGGTTCCTCGCGGCTGTCGCGCTGGCGGGCGTCGCGGGCGGCGTCTCTTTGGGTTGCGACCCGTCGGGCCGCGTGCGGTCCCTCCTCCCGCTCAAGCCGAACGGCGGCGCGTGGGCCTTCCGCTCCCGCCCAGACCTCGTCCCGCCGGCGGTCTCCATAGCGCGGCGCTCGGAGAGGACCGCCCCAGGCTACGTGTTCGTCGCGCCGAAGAACGGGCCGGGCGAGACGGGACCAGGCCAACGCGGGCCGATGATCGTCGACAACGAGGGGAGGCCGGTCTGGTTCCGTCCCCTGCGGGAAGACGGCGTGGACGCGATGGACTTCAAGGTGCAGCGCTACGAGGGCCGCCCCGTCCTGACCTGGTGGCAGGGACTACACACCGCGTACGGTCTCGGCGAGTTCGCGCTCCTCGACGGCTCCTACGAGGAGGTTACCCGCGTGCGCGCGGGCGGCGGCTACGAGGCGGATCTGCACGAGCTCCTGATCACCCCCGCGGACACGGCCCTCATGACCATCTACGAACCCGTGCCGCAAGACCTCTCCTCGTTGGGCGGGTCCGCGAACGGCGTGACGGCCGAGGGGATCGTGCAGGAGGTGGACATCGAGACCGGCGAGGTCCTCTTCGAGTGGCACAGTCTCGACCACGTCGGGATAGAAGAGTCGTACTTTCCGCCGCCGGAGGACCCCGCAGAGCCCTTCGACTACTTCCACATAAACTCCATCGACGTGGACACCGACGGGAACCTCCTGGTCTCCGCCCGCAAGACCTCGGCCGCGTACAAGATCGACCGCAGGTCCGGCGGCATCCTCTGGCGGCTGGAAGGCAAGAGGAGCGACTTCCGGCTTGACCCAGGAGCCAGGACCCGCTACCAGCACGACGCCCGCCGCAGGCCCGACGGGACGCTGACGATCTTCGACAACGGCGAGGAGGGGGAGAGCGAGGTCTCCCGCGCCGTAGTGGTGAGGCCCGACGAGGCCGCCATGAGCGTCGGCCTGGTGCGCGAGTACGTGCACGCAGGGCGCCGGCTGTGCGTCACCCAGGGCAACGCGCAGACCCTCCCGAACGGCAACGCCTTCGTCGGCTGGGGCAGCGAGCCCGGCTTCTCCGAGTTCCATGCTGACGGCGAGCTCCTCTTCGACGCCAACTTCACGGCCGGGGTCGAGTCGTACCGGGCCTTCCGCTTCCCCTGGGTCGGGGTGCCCGCCGAGGGGCCCGCCGTGGCGGCCGAACCCGGGCCCTCCCCTGGTGAGATCTCCGTCCACGCGAGCTGGAACGGCGCGACGGAGGTGGCCTCCTGGGGCATCCTCGTGGGCCCCTCCCCGGACCGCATGAGGACCCTGGGCCTCGCCTCCCGCAGCGGCTTCGAGACCTCCGTGGCGGCGCGCACCGTAGGGCCATACGTCGGCGTCGAGGCCCTCGACCGCCGCGGCCGGACGCTTGGCCGCTCCGCGGCGGTACGGCCAGGGGAGCGGTCGTTCCCGTCATCCTCCTGAGCCGCCAACCCGTCCGCGCGGCCGGCTGATATAGTCCGCTTCCGTGCCAAGGACGATACGGGAGGGGACATGGCCCAGATGAAAGCTATAGTGGCCGAGGGACCCGGGGAGCCCGAGGTTCTCCGGTACGTGGACGCTCCTCGCCCCGCGCCGCGCGGGTGGGAAGTCCTGATCGAGGTGGAGACCGCCGGCGTCAACTACGCGGACACCATGCGCCGCCGCGACCGGTACCTGACCCGCCAGAGCTTCCCCTTCACCCCAGGCTCCGAGGTGGCCGGCACGGTCGTCGAGGCGGGGGAGGACGTCGAGGACGTCTCGGAGAGCGACCGGGTGGTGACCCTTCTCGATTCGGGCGGCTACGCGGACTTCGCCGTCGCCCCCGCCGCCTCCCTCATCCCCATGCCGGACGGCCTCGGCTTCGACGAGGCCGCCGCCATCCCCCTCCAGGGCCTCACCGCCTACCACACTATCAAGACCTCGGGCGCCATGAAGGAAGGCGAGAGCGTCCTCGTCCACGCCGCCGCGGGAGGCGTCGGAACCTTGGCCGTCCAGATGGCGAAGCTGCTCGGCGCGGGCCTGGTCATAGCCACCGCCGGCAGCCCGGAGAAGCTGGACCTCGCCCGCTCCTTAGGCGCCGACGTCCTCATCGACTACACCGAAGAAGACTGGCCGGAGAAGGTGCTAGAGGCGACCGAGGGCGAAGGCGCCGACGTCATACTGGAGATGGTAGGGGCGGACTTCCCCGAAAAGAACCTGGGGTGCCTGGCGACCTTCGGCCGGATGGTCGTCTTCGGCGCGGCCAGCGGTGACAGGGGTCACCTCGTGCCGGGCGCCCTCATGAACGGCTGCCAGTCCGTCGTCGGCTTCTGGCTCGTCCCCATCCTCTCCCGCCCCGAACTCTTCCTTCCGAGCCTGGAGAGGACCCTCGGCTGGATAGCCTCGGGGGACCTCAAGCTGACCATCGGCGCAGAGTACCCCCTTGAGAACGCCGCCGAAGCCCACACAGATCTGGAAGGCCGCAAGACCATCGGAAAGCTGATCCTGAGGCCTTAGGCTCTGAGGTTCGAGGTTTTGGGTGCCGTTATCCGGTGGGTCATCTCGATGCAGCGCGACGGCGGGCGACAATGCTCTAGTGGAACCGTCGTGGAAAGCGAAAGGGCGGGGAGAAACCCCCCGCCCCGCAGACCCAAAGCCTTGAAGCCTAGTGCCTGAAACCTCTAAATCACCGAGCTAGAGGGACCGCCGGCGACGTAGATCGTCTCGCCGCTTATGTACGAGGCGTCGTCGGAGACGAGGAAGGCGACCACGTTGGCTATGTCCTCGACGCGGCCGAAGCGCTTGAGCGGGATGTTCTTGGCGAAGCGCTCCTTCATGTCCTCCATGGTCATCCCGACGCGCTCGGCGGCCTCCTTGGTCATCTCGGTCTCGATCCAACCGGGCGCTATGGCGTTGACGGTAACGTTGAACCGGCCGAGCTCGAGCGCGAGCGTCCTGGCGAGCGCCTGGAGCCCCGCCTTGGCTGCGGAGTAGTTGGCCTGGCCCTTGTTGCCGAGCGCCACTATTGAGCTGGTCATCACGATCTTGCCGTACTCCTGCTCGACCATGTACTTCTGCGCGGCCCTGGAGCACAGGAAGCTGCCCTTGAGGTGCACGTCGAGGACCTTGTCCCAGTCGTCCTCGGTCATCTTGAACGAGAGGTTGTCCCGCAGGAGCCCCGCGTTGTTGACCAGGATGTCTACCCGCCCGAAGCGGTTGTGGATCTCCTCGAAGGCCTTCTCGACCTGCTGCTCGCTCGACACGTCGCACGCTACCGCGATTGCCTCGGTGCCCGCCGCCTCGACGGCCTCAACCGTCTCCCGGCAAGCCTCGGCCGAAAGGTCGAGCACCGCCACGTTGGCGCCCTCCTGCGCCAGACGAATCGCCTCGGCCGCCCCGATACCCCGCGCAGCACCCGTCACGACCGCCACTCTTCCGCTAAGCCTCAAGATTCACCTCTCCAACTAGCCAAACAACGCCCGCCAACACCCCGGAGGGGGTGTTGGCTTTGTTACATGAGATTAAATTGTATACGAAGAGAACTTATGTGTCCAGCACAGATAGATGCGTAGCAAGAACAGCGCGCCTTATAGCCGGGAAGTATAGGCCTTCAGGGGCGGCGCGTCTTGTGTGATGGTTCGCGGCACCGGCGCCGCTTTCTCGGGTGGCCGGAGAACAGGCGGTGTTCCGGGGACCGGCGCTTGCGTTTGCATGGGGAGGGGGCCGTCACCGAGACCGCGTCGTTCATCCCTGGGCCCTCCCCGATGGGCGTAGTCTCCGGCGCGTCCGGGGCGCGGGGCGTCGTCGTGGGCCCGCGGGGCCCCACGATCTCGAAGAGCTGGAGCGGGCGTGTCGGCCGGTCAGCCAGAGGGCCCCGCGGGCGGGGCCCTCTGGCTGACCTAGAGGCGGCTCCGGGGGAGCCATGCTTAGAGGCTAGGTCCTAATGTAGACGCCGCCGTTTATGTCGATGGACTGGCCGGTGATGTAGTCGCCGTCCTCGACGAGGTAGCGGACTGCGCGCGCGATCTCGTTCGGCTCGCCGAAGCGCCCAAGCGGCACCGACTTGAGGAGCTTGCCCTTAGCCTCCTCAGGGATGGCGGCCACCATGTCCGTGTTTATGAAGCCGGGGCAGATGGCGTTCACGGTGATGCCGTAGCGGGCGAGCTCCAGGGCCGCCGTCTTGGTGAAGCCGAGCATCCCGCCCTTGGCCGCCGAGTAGTTTGCCTGGCCGACGTTGCCGGCCTCCCCGACGAAGGAGCTCATGTTGATGATCTTGCCGCCCCCGGCCTCGGTCATGTGCGGCAGCACCGCGTGCACGGTGTAGAACGCGCTGTTGAGGTCCACCTGGATGACCTTGTCCCAGTCGTCCACCGAGAGCTTCCTGAGCGTCTTGTCTATGTTGATGCCGGCGTTGTTGACGAGCACGTCAACCCTGTTGAACTTCTCTATGGCCTGGTCTATGAGCTTCTGCGCCTGCTCGGCGTCCGAGACGTCGGCCTGCACCGCGATCGCCTCCCCGCCGGCCTCCTCGATCTTGCTGACCAACTCCTCCGCGGGCCCCTTGCTGCTCGAGTAGTTGACCACTACCTTCGCCCCGCCCGCCGCGAGCTCCTCGGAGATCGCAGCCCCAAGCCCCCGGCTCGCCCCCGTGACGACCACCACCGCTTCTTTCAGAGTGCCCATCTATCCTCCCTGTTCCCTCGTTTTCCCTCAGGCCAGTTTATTGACCGACCCCACCAACCGCAAACTATGTACGACCCACACATAAAACCCGCGAGATACCATCGCCGAAACGCTACAATGCTACAGAAATATCCCACCAAACCTTGACTAGTACATATATATATGTAGAATGCACATAGAATATGGAAGAGAGAACCATGAAAAACGAGGACAAAGGGCAGGCGGCCGGTCCGCGGGAGCCGGGCTTCCGTGGGGTAGAGGCGCGCCCGAGGAACTGGCTTGTGCCGGTGATCCTGTTGTCCCTGCGGGAGTGGAACTCCTACGGGTACGAGTTGATGGAGCGGGCTTCTGCCTTCGGGTTCGAGGCGATGAACCCCGGCACGCTGTACCGGACGCTCCGGCAGATGGAGAAAGAGGGCGTCGTCGAGTCTAGTTGGGAGACCTCCCGGGGGGGGCCGGCGCGCCGGATGTACACCATCACGGACGCCGGGAGGGCCTACCTGGACTTCTGGGCGAGGTCGCTCGAGCAGTACCAGCAGACCATGGACACCTTCTTCCGGATGTACACGGGAAGGCCCATGCAAGACGAGAAGGACGAGAAGAAGTAGCAAGGTCGCCCGGTCGCGGGCGAGAAAGGGGCGAGTCGGATGGCTACCAACGTCGAGAGGGCCAACGAGGCGGCGGAGAAGCTCGCGGAGACCACGCGCGATTCCTACCAGGCCGTGTTGGACCACGCCGTGGGGCTCCAGGAGCGGAACGTAAGGTTCGCGCAGGGCGTGGTCGACGACTCCATCAGGGAGTTGCGTCACCAGGCCGAGAGCAACCGGGCGGTGACCTGGGAGCTCGTGGAGCGCGTCGAGAAGCAGCGCGACGCCTACCAGGCGCTCGTCGGGCGGTCGCTCGACGCCTACATGGACCTCGCCTACGCGCCCCTCTCCTACTACAAGGAGGGTCTTCAGGCCGCCAAGAAGGCTGCCAGGTAGGGTCGGGTCACGAGCAAGTGGAGGGGGGGGCGGGCTTTCGGGCCTGCCCCCCTCCTTTTGTTTAGCGGGTTCCGCTAGAGGGTAGAAAGACCGGCTGTTCGGGAAAGATCAGCAAGAAAGAGAGGTCGGATATCGTGGACGAGAGGCAGCAGAAACAGGTAAACGAGGCGGCCGAGAAGTTCGCCGGGGCCATCAAGGAGTCGTACCAGGCGCTCGCGGACCGGTCGGTCTCCGCGCAGGAGCTCAACGCGCAGCTCACCCAGGAGTTCTTCAACGGGGTCATCAACAACCTGAGGACCCAGGCCTCCAACAACAGGGCCCTGGCGGACGACCTGATCGAGCAGCAGCGCAAGCAGCAGGAGGCCTCCCAGGCGCTGGCCCAAGAGGGCGCGAACGCGTACATGGAGTTCCTGAACTCGATGTTCTCGTACTACCGGGGCAGCCTGGACGAGGCGCAGAAGCAGGCCAAGAGGTAGGGGAAACGCACATCGCAGGCATAGAGAGGCCCGGACCGGTTGGTCCGGGCCTTTGCTTTTGCGGTATGCTTCGGGCAGGAACGGAAGAGAGGAGAAAAGGTGAGCTTCGGCAACGGCAACGGTAACGGCGAGATCGTGATCTCGACGCCCCTCAGGACGGGCATAGGCACGTACGGGGGTGCGCTCAAGGACACGCCGGCGACGGACCTCGGGGCGACGGTGGGCAAGGAAGTCCTCAGCCGCTCCGGCGTAGAGGGTGAGCAGGTCGACCAGATCATCGTCGGCAACATCCTCTCCGCCGGCCAGGGCATGAACCCGGGCCGCCAGGTCGGGATGAAGACGGGCCTCCCGGTGACGACCCCGGGCCTGACCCTCAACAGGATGTGCGGCTCGGGCCTGCAGGCCATAATCTCCGCCGCCCAGGAGGTCGCGCTCGGCGACGCCGACGTGGTGATGGCCGGCGGCATCGAGAACATGGACAGGGCCCCCTTCCTATTGGACAAGGCGCGGTACGGCTACCGGATGGGCATGCCGAGCGTGGAGATGTACGACCACATGGTCTTCGACGGCCTCTGGGACGTCTTCAACGACTACCACATGGGTGTTACGGCCGAGAACGTCGCCGAGGAGTACGGCATCACCCGCGAGGAGTCCGACGCCTACGCCGTGCGTAGCCACCAGCGGGCCGCCCAGGCCAACGAGGACGAGCTCTTCGACGGGCAGATCGTTCCCGTCGAGGTCAAGCAGAAAAAAGAGACCGTGCAGTTCACCACGGACGAGCACGTCCGCGCCAACGCGAGCGTCGAGGGCCTCCAGAAGCTCAAGACCATCTTCAAGAAGGAGGGCGGCACCGTCACCGCCGCCAACGCCAGCGGCATCAACGACGGGGCCGCGATGATGCTCGTCACCGGCGAGAAGAAGGCCGAGGAGCTCGGCCTTCCCGTCGCGGGCAGGCTCGTCTCGGCCGCCGTGGCCGGCGTCGAACCCTCGGTGATGGGGACCGGCATGATCCCGGCCTCCAAGATGGCGATGAAGAAGGCCGGCATCACGGTCGACGACCTCGACGCCGTCGAGGCCAACGAGGCCTTCTCCTCCATAGCCATCGCCGTCGGGCGCGAGCTCGAGGTGCCCGAGGAGAAGCTCAACCCTGTGGGCGGCGCCGTCGCCCTCGGCCACCCGATAGGGGCCACCGGCGCGGTGCTGACCGTCAAGATCCTGCACCACCTGGAGCGCACGGGCGGCCGCTACGGCCTCGTCACCCTCTGCATCGGCGGCGGCATGGGCATCGCTGCGATCTTCGAGCGCGTGTAGGGGTAGCTGTTAGCCTTTAGTATTCAGCTTTCAGTCAGGGGCCGGGGTTCATACCCCGGCCCCTTTGCATTTGTCCTAGCGACGTAGTCGAAGGCTTAAGACCTCAAGCCATCCTTTTTGCTGATAAAGAGGCTGATAGCTGACCGCTGACAGCTTCTAAGCGGCCGAGCTGGGCCTGAGGTCTATCTCGATGTGCTCGGCGCCGTCCTCCCAGCGCTTGCGCTCGGGGAGGTCGAGGCTGCGAAGTAGGTGGAGCATCCCGGTGTTCTCGCGCATGACTAGGGCGTGAAGGTGTTTGAGGCCGTTCTCGCGCGCGGCCTCGATGAGGTAGCGGGTGAGCCCGATGCCGAGGCCCCTATCCTGGAACCTGTCCTCCACGAGCGCCGCGTACTCGGCCGAGTCGGTGCCGGGCTGCCTCTCGTAACGGACCACGGCCACTATCTCTTCTGGGCGTTCGGGATCCAGGGCGACCAGCGCGAAGCGGTCCAGGCCGTCCACCTCGGCGAAACGCCTGGCCTGCTCGTCCGAGAGATGCTTCAGCGGGCCGAAGAAACGCAGCTGCACCGACCGGTCGCTCGACCGCGCCACGAGGCGCTGCAACGCCGCCGCGTCCCCGGCCCGTATCTCGCGCACCGCCAGGCACACGCCGTCCCGCAACGCCAGGATCGCCGAACCACTCATCGGACACAACCCTCGATTGGGGTTGGTTTTCTGTATCTATGTGCGTATTGCATATAAGGATGTTACCGCATCCGGAGGGGGTGGGTCTGTCGGTCAGTTAACTTTGCGGGTCCGTGGCCTCCGTTTGGGGCAACGCTGGGCGGACCAGCTCGAGGAACTGGTCATGGGTGACCTCCAGGTATTCCGCGAGTTGTTCTGGGGTCAGGCGGCCGGACATCGCGTGCACCAGCGCTTCGCGTTGGGTCTGGAGGAGGTTCAGGGCGCGGCGGTGGTCCTCTTCGAGGGAGCCGGTCCAGGTCTTCGCGGCCTCTTCTGCGGCCTGTTCGAACGGTTTGCCTTCGAGGACGAGGGCGGCCAGTTCCGTGGCCCTGTAGGTCGTCGTGGCGAGGCGGCGCTGCGCCCGGACGAGGCCGACGGCGGTGTTCAGGCTGACGGCGTAGCGGAGGAGGCCTGCGACGTGGCGGGCCTCTTCGGCCGAGATCTCGAGCCGGGCGCGGTCGGCCTCCCGCACGGTCAGCGGGGCTTCTCTTCGGCGCGGCCGTCGCGGGCCGCGTCCTTCGGGGGACGGGCTGAGAAGGCGCGCTGCCCGGTGATGGCCTGGCCCACGATCAGGGTGTTCACGTCGTTCGTGCCCTCGTAGGTGTAGACGCCCTCTATGTCCGCCATGTGCTCCATGACGCGGTAGTCGAGGAGGATGCCGTTGCCGCCGAGCACCTCGCGGGCCAGGGCCGCCGTGCGGCGGGCCTTGGCGACGTTGTTCATCTTGAACATGGAGACCGTCGGCGCGTCGAGGAGGTCGTCGTCTTTGAGGCGGCCGACGTGGATGGAGAGGAGCCGGGCGAGCGAGAGCTCGTTTACCATCTCCACGAGCTTCTGCTGCGCGAGCTGGAACGCCGCTATTGGCTGCCCGAACTGCTCCCTCTCCCCGGCGTAGGCGAGGGCCATCTCGTAGCAGTCCGCGGCCTGGCCGAGCCCGTCCCAGCCTACCCCGTAGCGCGAGTGGGTCAGCACCGAGAGCGTCGAGCCGAGGCCCGTGGCGCCCGGCAGCCTGGCGTCTTCGGGGACGTGGCAGTCCTCTAGCCTTATGTGCGTCTGCCAGACGGCGCGCTGGGAGGCCTTGCGGGGGAGGACCTCCGTGTGGAAGCCGGGGTTGTCCCCCTCGACCAGAAAGCCGGAGATCTTCCCGTCCCCGGTCCTGGCCCAGACGACGGCCACGTCCGCGAAAGAGGCGTTGCCGATCCACCTCTTCTCCCCGTCGAGCCTGTAGCCGCCTTCGCCCTCGACGGCCGTCGTGGCGAGCGAGCCCGGGTCGCTCCCCGCCTCAGGCTCCGTGAGGCCGAAGCAGCCGATCTTCTCGCACCGGGCCATCCCGGGGAGCCAGCGCCGCTTCTGTTCCTCGCTGCCGAGATCGTGGATGGCGGCCATAGCGAGCCCGCTCTGCACGTGCAAA
>Ga0126309_10000694_pt1 | contig 11219 bp, 7 predicted proteins | sample Plot56_FD_92541 | JGI IMG/M metagenome (GOLD analysis project Ga0126309, IMG submission 92541) | Serpentine soil microbial communities from UC McLaughlin Reserve, CA, USA - Plot56 | ecosystem: Environmental > Terrestrial > Soil > Grasslands | place: USA: UC McLaughlin Reserve, Lake County...
AAGCGATGGCAGCAAGACGCCCGTTCGGAGTTACACAGGAAGAGCTGCATCTTCTGGAGCAACAGCAAACGGAGGCCAACATTGCCGTTTTGCCCTTCCGAGCGGCCGCCCCCGGCGTAACCACACCCGAAGACTTCGCCGCAAGCTTGGCGAGCAAGCGCTTTGCCAAGCCGGAGGAGCTCCTCGCTTACTTCGTCGAGGAACACCGGCCCCACATCGAGGTGGAGGGCAGCGTCTTCCGGCTTCAACGGGAGGACGAGACCGACAACCTGAGTCCCGAGGAGATCGAGCAGGCGGCGCAGGAGCGCCTACTCTGGGACGAGCAGAACCTTCGCCCGCAGTGCCTATCGACGCCAACTGTGGTCGACCATCGCCCGGACCAGACAGGCATCCGCAACCAGGAAGATCGCGGCACCTGTGTTTGCTTCGCGTCGCTCGCCTGCCTCGAGGCCATCTTTCAGCGGCAGGGGACCATCCTCGACCTCTCCGAGCAGTATGCCAATTGGCTCTTCATGCACTTTGAGGGCCGCGACCAGTGCGATGACGGGATGAAGACGACCGATGCTGCTTCCTACCTCTCGCGGAAGGGGGTGTGCGAGGAGGCCCTCTACCCCTATGAAGACGACGCCAACGTCAACCAGCATTGCTCGGCGCAGCCGCCGGCGCCGGTGCAGCAGCAGGCCAGATATGGCGTCGGGCGGTACGTCATCATTGACCGCCCAGGCCTCAACGGGCCAAGCATCGCTAACACCACCTACCTTGAGTGCCTTCTCAGCGCGGGCTACGACATTGTCTTTGGCACGCACGTCGCCTGGGGTCACCCGGACGCTGCCGGCGTGTTCGACCTGATCCGCGACCCCTACGGCAATCCATTGCGCTCCCGCGGCGGTCACGCGATGCTCCTCGTTGGGTACGTCCGGAGCGCACCGCTGCCGTACTTCATCTTCAAGAATAGCTGGGGCAGCACGGGGGTGAGCGGCTATTACTACCTCTCCTACGACTACGTTCGCTACTATTCCAAGTACGGGTACGTCGTCTTAGCGGTCCGCAGCGAAATGGCCTAGAATCTAACCACCATGATCACTCCTGAGCGGCTGAACTACCTCCTGCGCTCCCGACCCGTGCCGCAGTACCACACAGCTCGCGTCGGCGAGGAGCTCGACATTCAACTCCCACGAGTGCCGCTCACAGCCGAGACGCAGTTTGTCGAGCTTTCTGCTTCCCTCCAGGGCAGCGACGCCATCGAAGTCGCGGGGGGGGCGGACGTTCTCGAGGGCGCGATGCTGCCCCGCAAGGTGCACGCGCGCGCGTTGCGCCCAGGTCGATCGGTGATCTCGATCCAGGCGATTGACCCCTCCTCCCGCGCGGCCATCGGAGGTGTGGAGCCGGTCGAAATCGTCATCGACGTCGACTCTGCCGAAGGCTGAACATCGCCCGGGGCTGCGCTCTGAACCCGCCTGAGAATGAGCCTGACGTAGAGTCTCTGCTCGAGCGTTTCACTCCACCTTGACGAACCGCGACTCGTAGCGCCCCTTGCCTTGCCTCACCTGGCGCAGGCGGCCGATGCGGGTCAGGCGGCGGAGGACGTCGGACATCTGCCGTTGGGTGACGGGCTTGCGGAGCTTCTCCCCGAAACGGCGGTTGGCCTCGCCGGTGAGCCAGCTGGCGCCGAAGCTCTGGTCGGGACCGAGCTCGTCGGCGATCGACTCCAGAATGAGGGTCAGACGGGGCTTCGAGGCGGGACCGATTTCCATCCCCTCGTCCGCGGGACCCGACGGCGGGGCGAGACGCGCCTTCCTGCTCCGGGCACGGCGCGACCTGCCCCAGGCGCTTCTCGGCTTTTCCTCAGCGGGCGCTGAGCGCCCTCGAACAGGACGCGGCTTCACCCGGTGTGCGGTCTGTGCAGGCCGAGAAAGATACCACGCTTCCCGATCTTCAGGTCGAGGAAGTGAGACTTTGCTCGGCTTTTCCCTGGAGGGCGCTCACTGCCCCTTCGCAAACCCCGACCTCGGGGAGGGCTAGCTCGACCTGCCCTCCGGGAGTCGCGATGCCTGTCGACTATTGCTCGGCTTCGAGGAGCTGTTGCTCGGCCTCCGGGACGGGTTGCTCGGCTTCCTTCCCGGGAGAGGCATGCCAGAGGGCAGATTCTCGGCTTCTTGCTCGACCTCCGTGGCGTCCGTTCCGGGTCAAGTCGAGTCTTGCCTGGGTCAGGTCGAGAATTGCCTCGGCCAGCTCGACTTATTTCTGGAGGGCGCTCAGCGCCCCATGTAGATTCTCGACCTGACCTGACGGGCGGGTCCCTGCCGGCTCCGGGTTGGCCGTCGAGCTTGCTTTTGTTCTTCGCCCTTGGTATGAGCACGCCTGAGGGAGACACGCACCATGCAGCAGATCGTCGACTTCATTCTGGAGCTGGACAAGCTCAAAGGGGTGACCCGCAAGGTCCGTCCGCTGGGTCTCGAACGCTACGAGAATTCCGCGGAGCACAGCTGGCAGATCGCACTGTTGGCGGCCTCGCTGGCCCATCATGCCGAGACGGCGATCGATATCGATCACGTGATCAGGATGCTGCTGGTTCATGACATCGGCGAGATCGATACCGGGGACACCATCTTCTACGCCGAAGAGGGTTTGACCGAGCGCAAGGCCGCCGAGCTGGCGGCGGTGCAGCGGATTTTTGGTCTGCTGCCGGAGCCGCAAGGTTCGGCGTTTCTGGCGTTGTGGCAGGAGTTCGAGGACGCCGGAACTCCCGAAGCCCGTTTTGCCCATGCCGCGGACCGAGCGATGCCGGTCTTGCTCAACCTGGCCAGTGGGGGCCAAAGCTGGCGGGAGAACGGCATCACCCATGAACGTGTGATCCGGCGTGTCGCTCCGCCGATCCAGGCCGGCTGTCCTGCGCTGTGGGCGTATCTGGAAGCCCGTCTGGAAGAGGAGCGCCGGAATGGATGGTTCGGCGCCGCTACCGCGGGCTCGGCGCCGCGGCCGAGCCCTGCAGGATGATTTCGACCCGGCGGTTCTGCGCCTTGCCCGCGGTGGTGCTGTTCGAGGCGATCGGTCTCGTTTCTCCGTAGCCCTGGGTCTCGACGCGGTCCGGCGAGACGCCGCCGGCCACCAGGACCGAGCGCACGGCTTCAGCCCGCAGACGGGAGAGCTCCAGGTTGTACTCGTTGGAGCCGTCGGCGTCGGTGTGGCCTTCGATCAGGATCGAGGAGTCTCCCGCGGTCGCGAGGGCGCGGGCGATCTCGGTGAGCCGGGAGCGCATGGCGGGCTGTACGATCGATTTGTTCACCTCGAAGTAGACGCTGCCGGGCAAGGTCAAGACCAGGCCGCGCGCCTCCTGCCGCACCTGGCCGAGACGGGACAAGGTGGCCCGGAGCTCTTCCCGGGTCCGTTCCTGCTCTTCCCGCAGCCGGGCGACCTCCGCGGCGCGGGCCTCTTCGGCTTCGCGGCGCTGCTGCTCGTCGAGGCGCTGGCGCTCTTCCTCGGCCGTGCGGGCTTCGGCCTCCCTCCGCTCGGCCTCGCGGGCTCTCTCCTCCGCTTCCAGGCGCGCCTCGGTCTCACGGCGGACCTGCTCGGACGCAACCTCCCGGCGCTCCTGCTCCTCCCGTGCCCTGCGCCTCTCCTCGCGCACCTGCTGCTCCGCCTCGGCGGCCCGGATCTCGGCTTCGGTCCGCGCGGCGGAGTGCAGGCGCGCGATCTCCGCGTCGCGGATCGCGAGTTCGGCGCGGCTGCGCCGGTCGGTCTCCCGGCGAATCGCCTCCTCGGCGGCCCGGGCTTCCGCCCGATACTGCGCCTCGCGCGCCCCGGCCTCCGCCCGCCGGGCCCAATGAGCCGCCGCTCGCGCATCCTGGCGCTCACTCCAGGTGCTCTCGGCGACGCTCAGGTAGCGAGCCGCCGCGTCGTACTCTCGCGCGGCGAGCTCATCGGCTCGCGCTCGCTTCGCCTCCTGCAGAGCGATGCGCGCCTCGGCGATCTGCGGAGGCGGCGGGCCGGCCGAGCAGGCCGCGAGCGTGCAAGCCAAGACGGCGGCGCAGAGCCGGAGGGGAGTCGTGACGGACGGGAGCAGCTTGGACATGTTCATCTTCCTCTTCCTCTCGTTGCCTCAGGAACCCGGCGGCCGTCCCGCCGCGTCCCGGATCTCGTCAGCCCTCCGCTCGAGATCGTCCGCTTCGCGCCGGAGACGGTCGGCTTCGCTCGTGAGGCGCTCCGCCCTCGCCTGCGCCTCCGCGGCGGCCGCATAGCCTCGAGCTTCGAGCAGGCGCTGGCGCGCTTCCTCTCCGGAGGCCCGCCGCGCAGCGGCGAGGGCGATGCGTGCTTCTTCGAAAAGCTGGGGAGCCCGCTCCGCCGCGCCCGCCTCTTCAGCGCTCCGCAGCGCCGCCTCGGCCTCGCTCACCTCGGCCACGGCCACAGGGGGGCCGCCGCCAGAGGACGCGCATCCTGCAAGGGTCCCCGTCATGAGCAGAATCAGACAGGTCGAGAGCTTCATACAGTCTCCTTCCCCTCCCTCCAGCCATCGATGCAGGAGCAGTGCCAAGATTGACAACAGGTTGAGCGCATCGGAGACTTGTACGCCATGCAGGTCGCTGCAATCTACGATATTCACGGGAACCTCCCCGCGCTGGAGGCCGTGCTCGAAGAGATCCGCCAAGCGGATGTCGACCAGGTCCTCGTCGGAGGCGACGTGCTTCCGGGCCCGATGCCGCGGGAGACGCTCGCGTTGTTGTTGGACCTGGAGCTTCCAGTCCAGCTCATCCAAGGCAATGGCGACCGTGTGGTGCTTGCGGTGAGGGCAGGCGTGGAGATCCCCGAAGTCCCGGAGCAGGCCCGAGAGGCCGTGCGCTGGACGGCTCAGCAGCTTGATCCCGAGCACGAGCGGTGGATCGCCGGCTGGCCGAAAACGTTCCGTTGCGAAATTCAAGGGCTGGGCGAGGTGCTGTTCTGTCATGCAACGCCGCGCAACGATACGGACATCTTTACCCGCTTGACGCCTGAAGAGCGTCTCGTACCGATTTTCGAGGGAGCCGACGCCTCGATCGCCGTCTGCGGCCACAGCCACATGCAGTTTGACCGGATGATCGGAAAGGTTCGAGTCCTCAATGCGGGCAGTGTGGGGATGCCCTTTGGGGAGCCAGGTGCCGATTGGCTCCTGCTCGGACCGGACGTTCAGTTGCGGCACACGCCCTACGACCTCACAAAAGCCGCGGAGCGCATCGAAGCCACGAGCTATCCGCAAGCTCAGGAGTTCGCGGAACGGTACGTGTTGCGGCCGCCAACAGAGAATGAAATGCTCGCGGCATTTACCACGGAGCGCTGAGGAGGTCCCATGGCGAGTCATCCGGAGAGCGCGCGGTTTTTCGAGCACCGGTGATGGGACCACCGACTTCTGGGGAGCTCTGTCAAATCTCCAGGACATTGTCTCGGATTCCTGACACAGACGAGTTTCCCAGCTTCGGCGGGCTTTTGAACAGCGATTTGGCCCCAGGTGTGTCTCGGAGCCTTGACGGCCGAGGTCGTCCGGCAAAGTGGGATCCGGACCGGAACTTTCAAAGACTGAGGTACTTAGCGCCGGAGCATTCCCTGGCATCAACTTTGAGCTGAGGGACCACCTGTCGCGAACCGAGAAGCCCGTCCGTCTCAAGATGTGGATCGGGCTCGATCAACGAACCAGGAGGTCCTGTATGACCAAACCCCGGAAGAACCCAGCTGCCAAGAAGGGAGCTGCCGACAAGAAGAAGCGCGCGCCAGGAGCTCGCGGTGCAGCCGTGGCTGCTGTCGTCCAATGCTGGAGCACGGACCCGATGGGTGGCTTGCCCCCCATTCAGGTCTCCGCCCCGGAGCTTCCCGGAGCGGCCCTGCCGACGCAGATCATTGACCCGGCTCAAGCCCCACCGCCAAGGGTTTATATGACGGGAACTGCCGAGTTCCGTTTCTGGACAGCGGCTGAGGCTCTGCGCCGCTGCGCAGCCTTCTGGCGTGGAGTCGGTCTCGCGGGATGGAATCCCGACATCGGGGCGGCGTTGCCCGTTCGGCTGAATGATGGCGTGGACCTGAACGCCTACTACGCCCGCAATGACTTCCCGCCTCAGGACATCAAGCAAGGTCTCTCCTTCTTCCACGACACGGTCCGGGATGCGGCGACCGGCCAGAGGGTCACGGTCTTCTCCGGCGAGAGCCCCGACGTGGTCACCCATGAGCTCGGTCATGCCGTGCTGGATGCTCTGAAGCCGGCTCTCTGGGAGGTCGCCACCACCGAAGCGGCAGCCTTTCACGAAGGATTCGGCGACATGAGTGCCCTCTTGACGGCTCTTCAACTGCCAACCGTTCGCCAGGCGATCTTGGAGGAGACCAACGGCAGGTTGTGGCGCAACTCGTCTGTCTCCCGCCTGGCCGAGCAACTCGGCTTTGCGATCCGGCAACGCAACCTTGCTGGCGTGGATCGGGACAGCCTGCGCAATGCTTCCAATTCCTTCGTCTACATCGACCCAACCCACCTTCCTCCCGAAGGGCCGGCCTCGAGCTTGTCGCGTGCGCCGCACAATTTTTCACGGATCTTCACCGGAGCTTTCCTGGAGGCGCTGGGTGGCATGGCTCTCGTGCTGGCCGAAACTCCCGGTCCCGATGATGTTCTCGAAGCCAGTCATGACATGGGGCGGCTTTTGGCTCGCGCGGTGGCGAACGCTCCGGTCCGTACGCGTTTCTTTCAGGCCGTCGCTGAGCAACTGGTGCTCGCCGATAGCAGTCTGTTGAACGGCAAGTACGCCGAGCCGCTCACGAATGCCCTGGTCCGGCGCGGGCTCTTGCCGATTCGGGCGCTCTCCGCAACGTCGGCAGCAGAGGCCAAGACACCCGCGAAAGCTGCCGCCATAGTGGCACGAGCAGCGGCGGCGCGAGCGGGCGGAGTGGACCAAGAAGGGGAAGCAGTGGCTGCCGAACCTTTCAAGTTGGCTCTCGATGGCGCCTCCTTGGGGCTGCCGGTCGGGACGGTCTATGTGAACGCGCCCGCTGTGGATGACAGTGCTGCTGCCTTCCCGGCTCTGGGCATAGCAGCTGGAGGTCCAGACCGCTCCACGGCAGTCCAGGCTTTTGTCGAGGGGCTGGTTCTCCGAGGCCGCGTTACCATGAGTCCCCGCCGGACAGGTGTGGCTCCGCTGATGGAAGCCGTCTCCCATCACCGTCTGACTCACCAACTGGTCCGCCTCGATGACGGCTTCGAGCTGCAGCGTCTGATCTTCGACTGCGGCTGTTGAGTGCGAGCCGGGTCCCTGTACAATGGAGATTGCTTCTTGCCGCGGGCTGAGGAGAGCCGCGGCAAGAGATGCACCTCTGAAGCCACCCCAGGAGACCTGCGATGCCCAATCCCAAAACATCGAAGCCCGCGCCCGAGCCGCCCGTTTGCGAAGATAGAGAAAGGGACGAAGCTGCAGAGAAGGCGTTTATTGAATCTCTGATCGCTACGGGCCAAGCAGCCAGACCTGACAAGAGAGGTAAGCTTCCGGCCGGCGCCACGCACGAAATTGTCGAGTCGGACACTGACAATGAGCCGAAAGTCGTTCGTCGCCGGTTCTCGGCGTACTGATCGTTTCGGCTTCGTGTAAGCAACGTAATTACGATTGCTTCGAGCCGTTCTGATCCAACGATCAGGTCCGCGGGCCTGATTCCTTCTCTCACAGGCGAGGGCGGTCCGCCCCATCCGGTGCTATGATTCGAGCCAGCCAGCGCACAACCTGTCTGGTTCTGGTTGATTCGCGCGGCTCTGCCATTTCGAATTTATCAATCTGAGCAAGACGACAGGGGCTGAGGGGTGCGCGCGCTGGGCGCGGCCCAGGCCGCGTTTTGAGAGGAGAGCTGGCGGGGATGCGTTGAGCGCCTGGACGAGTGCCTCTCGCGGATTGGAATTTACGATGAGTCCGGATATCGAGCTGATCTACGAGCTGTCGCCCATGCAGCAGGCGATGCTCTTCCATAGTTTGTATGCCCCGGGCACGGGGATGTACGTGCTTCAGATGAGCCTGCGCCTGACCGGCCGGCTGAACGTCCCCGCGTTCGAGCGGGCCTGGCGGCGCATCGTCGAGCGGCACGGCATTCTGCGCACCGCGTTCTTCTGGGACAACCTGGAGAAGCCGGCGCAGGTGGTCTACCGGCAGGTCGGCCTGACGGTGGCGCGGGAGTCGTGGCGCGGTCTCGGAGCGAAGGAGCAGCGCGAGCGTCTCGCCCGGTTCCTGGACGAGGACCGCGCGCGGGGGTTCGACCTGTCGGAGGCGCCGCTGATGCGCCTGGCGCTCATCGAGCTCGCGGAGGGGGTGCATCAGCACGTCTGGACGCAGCATCACCTGGTGGTGGATGGCTGGTCGCAGGGGCAGGTGCTCCAGGAGCTGCTGAGCACGTACGCGGAGCTCGCCGCCGGACGGGAGCCGCGGCAGGAGAAGGCGCGGAGCTTCGCGGACTATGTCGGCTGGCTGCGGCGCCAGGACCTGGGCAAGGCGGAGGCGTTCTGGCGCGAGAGTCTCGCGGGGTTCACCGCTCCGACGTTCATCGCCAATGGAAATGGAAAGGGCCGGGTGGACGGGCCGAGCTGGCAGGAGTCGCGGCGGCGCGATCTCACGCTGTCTCCGGCGACGAGCGCCGCACTCCGCGAGGTGGCGCGGCGGCACCGGCTGACGCTGAACACGCTGGTCCAGGGCGCGTGGACCCTGCTGCTGGCGCAGGCGACCGGCCGTGAGGACGTGGTCTTCGGCGCGACGGCGGCCGGAAGACCGGCGGATCTGCCAGGCGTCGAATCGATCGTGGGGCCGTTCATCAATACGTTGCCCGTGCGGGTGGAGGTGCGGCCGGAGCGGCGGGTGCGGGAGTGGCTCGCCGCTCTGCAGGCGAGCCAGGTGGCGATGCGCCGCGCGGAGCACGCGCCTCTGGTCGAGGTGCAGCGGTGGAGCGAGGTGCCGGCCGGGACGGCGCTGTTCGATCACGTGCTGGTCTTCGAGAACCTGTCGCAGCCGGCGGAGCTGTCGCATACGCGGCTGGACCTGGAGGTCGTGGAGGAGGCGGCGAGCTCGCTGGCCAACTACCCGCTGATGGTCGTGGCCCTCCCCGGACGCGACCTGACGCTGTCGCTGCGCTACGACGCCGGGCGTTTCGAGGACGCGCAGGTGGCGCGGATGCTGGAGCATCTGGCGGTGCTGCTGACCGCTCTGGCGGAGGACCGGGACGCGATGCTGGGAGAGCTGCCGCTGCTGCCCGCGGAGGAGCGGCATCAGGTCCTGATGGAGCTCAACGACACGCGGAGCGCGTTGCCGCGGGAGGCGAGCCTGCCGGCATTGTTCGCGGCCGTGGCGGCTGCCGCGCCGGAGGCTCCGGCGGTGGTGGAGGCGGACGGGGAGACCTGGAGCTATCGCCGGCTGGATGAAGAGTCCAACCGCCTGGCCCGGCAGCTCCGGCAGCAGGGCGTCGCGCCGGGAGCGCGGGTCGGCGTGGCGATGGAGCGCTCGGCCGGGCTGATCGTGGCGCTGCTCGGCATCCTGAAGGCGGGCGCGGCTTACGTGCCGCTCGATCCGGGGTTGCCGGAGGAGCGGCTGCGGTTCCTGGTGGAGGACTCGGGGGTCGAGGTGGTGCTGGATGCGTTGGAGGACCCTCACCCCCTGACCCCCTCTCCCACCCGCACTCACACCCGCCCGGGAGAGGGGGGACCAGGACCAGGACCAGATCCGGACTCCCTGGCCTACATCATCTACACCTCCGGCTCGACCGGCCGGCCCAAGGGGGTGGCGGTGTCCCACCGGGCGATCGTGCGCCTGGTGATGGAGACGGACTATCTGACCTTGCGGGCGGACGACCGCCTGGCGTTCAACGCGAACACGAGCTTCGACGCGGCCACGTTCGAGATCTGGGCGACGCTGCTGCATGGCGGCGCGCTGGTGGTGATCTCGCGGGAGGAGCTGCTTGCGCCCGCGGTCCTGGCGGAGCGGCTGGAGCGCGAGCGGGTGACGGTGCTGCATCTGACGGCGGCGCTGTTCGCGCAGGTGGCCCATGAGGCCCCGGCGGCTCTCGCCGGGCCGCGCTGCGTGCTGTTCGGCGGCGAAGCGTCGGCTCCGGCCGCGGTGGCCCGCGCTCTGGAGGCGGGCCGGCCGCGGCGGCTGCTCCAGATGTATGGCCCGACGGAGAGCACCGCGTTCGCCACCTGGCAGCCGATCACCGAGGTGCCGCCGGGCGCGAAGACGGTGCCGATCGGCCGGCCGCTCGCGAACACCACCGCGGTCGTGCTGGACCGGTGGCGGCAGCCCGCGCCGCTGGAGCAGACGGGCGAGCTGTTCCTCGGCGGCGAGGGGCTGGCCTGGGGGTACTGGAACCGTCCGGATCTGACGGCGGAGCGCTTCGTGCCGGACCCGTGGAGCGCGCAGCCGGGCGGCCGGCTCTACCGCACGGGCGACCTGGTGCGCCGCCGGGCGGACGGCGTCCTGGAGTTCCAGGGGCGCATCGACGACCAGGTCAAGATCCGCGGCTTCCGCATCGAGCCCGGCGAGGTCGAGGCGGTGCTCGGCAGCCATCCGGCGGTGCGCGCGTGCGCGGTGGCGGTGCGCGAGGACGTGCCGGGGTCGCTGCGGCTGGTGGGGTATGTTGCCCTGGATCGGACCGATCGGTCGGATGCAAAAACCGCTCTTGCCGCCTGGCTCCGCGAGCGGCTGCCGGAGTACATGGTGCCCTCGGCCTTCGTGGTGTTGGAGGCTCTGCCGCTGACGCCGAACGGCAAGGTGGACCGCCGGGCTCTGCCAACGCCGGAGCAGGCAGGCCGAGGGGAAATGGAGGGCTCGGGGGCTCCGGCGGACCCGGTGGAGGAGCTGCTGGCCGGGATCTGGGCCGACGTGCTGGGCGTCGAGCGGGTGGGAGTCCACGACGACTTCTTCGCCCTGGGCGGCCATTCGCTGCTCGCGACCCGGGTGATGTCGCGCCTGCGTGGCGCGCTCGACGTGGAGCTGCCGCTGCGCACGCTGTTCGATGCGCCGACGGTCGCGGAGCTGGCGCAGGCCGTGCGCGCGCTGCGCTCGTCGCGGCCGGCGCCGCCGATCGTGCCGGTGCCGCGCGATGGGCGGGACCTCCCGCTGTCGTTCGCGCAGCAGCGGCTCTGGTTCTTCGACCAGCTCCAGCCCGAGAGCACGATCTACAACATGGTCAACCCGGTGCGGCTGACCGGGCGGCTCGACGTGCCCGCCATGGAGGCGACGCTGACCGAG
>Ga0126309_10000695_pt1 | contig 11201 bp, 12 predicted proteins | sample Plot56_FD_92541 | JGI IMG/M metagenome (GOLD analysis project Ga0126309, IMG submission 92541) | Serpentine soil microbial communities from UC McLaughlin Reserve, CA, USA - Plot56 | ecosystem: Environmental > Terrestrial > Soil > Grasslands | place: USA: UC McLaughlin Reserve, Lake County...
CCGGCAACCGCGAGTGGCTGCGGGAGCACGCCGGATGGTGAGCCTCGACGTCCTCACCATGGGCCGCATCAGCGTCGACGTCTATCCGCTGCAGGTGGGCGTGTCGCTGCGCGAGGTCGAGTCGTTCGGCAAGTACCTGGGCGGCAGCCCGACCAACGTCGCGGTGGCCGCCGCGCGCCACGGCCGCGCCAGCGCGGTGATCACCCGCACGGGCGATGACCCGTTCGGCGAGTTCCTCCACGACGCGCTGCGCGGCTTCGGCGTCGACGACCGCTACGTCACCGCGGTGCCCGCGCTCAAGACACCGATCGCGTTCTGCGAGATCTTCCCGCCCGACGATTTCCCGCTCTACTTCTACCGTGAGCCGAAGGCCCCCGACATGGAGATCAGCGCGGACGAGCTCGACTACGACGCCATCCGCGCCGCGCGCGTGTTCTGGGTCACCGTGACGGGGCTCTCCGACGAGCCGAGCCGCAGCGCGACGCTGGCCGCGCTGGAGGCGCGCGGCAAGGCCGGGATCACCGTCCTCGACCTCGACTACCGCCCGGTGTTCTGGCCCTCGCGCGACGAGGCGCGCGAGTGGGTCGGCCGGGCGCTCGAGCACGTCACGGTCGCCGTCGGCAACCTCGACGAGACCGACACGGCGGTCGGCGAGCGGGAGCCGCGCGCGGCGGCCAGGGCGCTGCGCGATCGCGGCGTCGAGCTGGCCGTCGTCAAGCAGGGGCCCAGGGGCGTGCTCGCCGACGACGGCGCCACCACGGTCGAGGTTCCACCCGTGCCGGTCGAGGTCGTCAACGGCCTGGGCGCGGGCGACGCCTTCGGCGGCGCGCTGTGCCACGGCCTGCTGTCCGACTGGGACCTCGAGCGCAGGATGCGCTTCTGCAATGCCGCGGGCGCGATCGTCGCGTCGCGGCTGGCCTGCGCGGACGCGATGCCAACCGAATCCGAGGTGGAGGAGCTCCTTGTACGACCTTGAGATCACACCAGAGGACGCGGCCTGGGGGTTCTGCGGCCTGCGCGTGCTGCCGCTCGGCGAGCCGCACGCGTTCGAGTCCGGCGAGGACGAGCTGATCGTGCTGCCGCTCGAGGGCGGCGCCGAGGTCACGGTGGACGGCGAGTCGTTCGCGCTCGAGGGCCGCGGCGGCGTGTTCGACGGCCCGACCGATTTCGTCTACGTCCCGCGCGACGCCCACGTGGAGATCGCGGGCGAGGGCCGGGTCGCGCTCCCGTCCTCGCGTGCGCGCAACCGGCTCGAGCCGCGGCGCGTCGCCGCCGCCGACGTCGCGATCGAGCTGCGCGGCGCGGGGCGGATGAGCCGCGAGGTCCACAACTTCTGCGCGCCCGAGGCGTTCCCGGCGGACCGCCTGATCGCGGTCGAGGTGATCACGCCCGGGGGCAACTGGTCCTCCTATCCCCCGCACAAGCACGACGAGGAGGTCCCCGGCGTCGAGACCGCGCTCGAGGAGATCTACTACTTCGAGGTCGCCGGCGGCGGCTTCGCCTACCAGCGCGCCTACGGGCCCGAGGTCGACATCCTCGAGGAGGTCCGCAGCGGCGACACCGTGCTGCTGCCCAGCGGCTACCACGGCCCCTCGATGGCGGCGCCGGGCTACGACCTCTACTACCTCAACGTGATGGCCGGCCCCGGGGAGCGGGCGTGGCGCTTCACCGACGACCCGGCCCACGCGTGGATCCGGGACACCTGGGCCGGCCAGGAGGTCGACCCGCGGCTGCCGATGACCACGGCGCTGCAAGTGAGGCCGGATGCCGAACAGTTGTCTCAGAACGCGGGGCCGGATGCCCCGCGGAGGTACCCCTCATGAGGCTGACGGTCGCCCAGGCGCTGGTGCGCTTCCTGGCCAATCAGCACACGGAGCGCGACGGGGCCGAGCAGCGTCTGATCGCGGGCTGCTTCGGCATCTTCGGCCACGGCAACGTCGCGGGCGTCGGCCAGGCGCTGCTCGAGCAGCGCGACGACATGCCCTACGTGCTCGCGCGCAACGAGCAGGCGATGGTGCACGCGGCCGCGGGGTACGCGCGCCAGCGCAACCGCCTCTCGACCTATGCCTGCACCGCCTCGATCGGCCCGGGCTCGACGAACATGGTCACCGGCGCGGCGCTCGCCACCATCAACCGCCTGCCCGTGCTGCTGCTGCCGGGCGACATCTTCGCGACGCGCGTCGCGAGCCCGGTGCTGCAGGAGCTCGAGGACCCGACCTCGCTCGACGTCTCGGTCAACGACTGCTTCAAGCCGGTGTCCCGCTTCTGGGACCGCATCAACCGGCCCGAGCAGCTGCTGTCGTCCGCGCTCGCCGCCATGCGGGTCCTGACCGACCCGGCCGAGACCGGCACGGTCACGCTCTCGCTGCCCCAGGACGTGCAGGCGGAGGCCTTCGACTGGCCCGATGAGTTCTTCGCGCGCCGCGTCTGGCACGTGCGCCGCCCGCCCGCCGAGCCCGAGCGACTCGCGGAGGCGGCCGACCTCCTGCGCTCCGCCCGGCGCCCGCTGATCGTCTCCGGCGGGGGGACGATCTACGCCGAGGCGACCGACGCGCTGCGCGGGCTGGCGGAGGCGACCGGCGTCCCGGTCGCCGAGACGCAGGCCGGCAAGGGCTCGCTGCCCTACGACCACCCGCAATCCGTCGGCGCGATCGGCGCGACGGGCACGACGGCGGCCAACGCGATCGCCCGCGAGGCCGACGTGGTGCTCGGCGTGGGCACCCGCTGGAGCGACTTCACGACCGCGTCGCGCAGCCTCTTCGCCGACCCGGACGTGCGCTTCGTCAACCTCAACGTCGCCCCCGTCGACGCGTTCAAGCACGCCGGCCTGCCGCTCCTGGCCGACGCGCGGGCGGGGCTCGAGGCGCTCCAGGGAGCGCTCGAGGGCTGGAGCGCCGACGCCGGCCACAGCGAGCGCGCCACGCGGCTCGCCGCGGAGTGGGATGCGACCGTCGAGCGCGCCTACACGCTCGGCCACGGCCCCCTGCCGGCCCAGAGCGAGGTGCTCGGGGTCGTCAACCGCGTGAGCGGCCCGCGCGACGTCGTGGTCTGCGCCGCGGGCAGCATGCCCGGCGACCTGCACAAGCTGTGGCGCACGCGCGACCCCAAGGGCTACCACGTCGAGTACGGGTTCTCGTGCATGGGCTACGAGATCGCCGGAGGGCTCGGCGTGAAGCTGGCCGCCCCCGACCGCGAGGTCTACGTGATGGTCGGCGACGGCTCCTTCCTGATGATGGCCCAGGAGATCGTCACCGCCGTCCAGGAGGAGATCAAGCTCACGATCGTCCTCGTCCAGAACCACGGCTTCGCGTCGATCGGCGCGCTGTCGGAGTCCGTCGGCTCCCAGCGCTTCGGCACGAGCTACCGGACGCGCGGCGGCGACCTGCTCCCGGTCGACCTGGCCGCCGTCGCCGCCGGGCTGGGGGCCGACGTCCACCGCGCCACGACGGTGGCCGAGCTCGAGGCGGCCCTGCGCGAGGCGGCGGCGTCGCCGCGCGTGACCGTCGTCGAGATCCAGACCGACCCGCTCGTGGGCGCCCCCGACTCCGAGGCGTGGTGGGACGTGCCCGTCGCCGAGGTGGCGGGCCTCGACTCCACCCGCGCGGCGCGCGCGGCCTACGACGAGAACAAGCAGACCCAGCAGCCGTACCTCAGCCCCAGAGAGAAGGTGACGCCGTGACCACGGTCGACCTCAAGACCATCCAGCACCGCATCGGCGGGGCGGAGACCGCCGGCGCGTCCAGCCGGACCGCGCCGGTGTGGGACCCGGCCACCGGGGAGCAGCAGGCGCAGGTCCTGCTCGCCGAGGCGGCCGACGTCGACGCCGCGGTGCGCGCGGCCCGGGCCGCGTTCGAGACCTGGCAGGACGTCTCGGTCGTGCGCCGCTCGCGCGTGATGTTCGCGTTCCGCAACCTCGTCGAGCGCCACGCCGACGACCTCGCGCGGATCGTCGCCTCCGAGCACGGCAAGGTCGTCGCCGACGCCAAGGGGGAGGTCATCCGCGGCATGGAGGTCGCCGAGTACGCCTGCGGGCTGCCGCAGATCCTCAAGGGCGAGTACTCCGACCAGGTGTCGACCGACGTCGACTCGTTCTCCTTCCGCCAGCCGCTCGGGGTGTGCGCGGGGATCACGCCGTTCAACTTCCCGGTCATGGTCCCGATGTGGATGCACCCGATGGCGATCGCGACGGGCAACGCGTTCGTGCTCAAGCCGTCCGAGCGCGACCCGTCGGCGTCCAACTTCATCGCCGAGCTCTACGCCGAGGCGGGCCTGCCCGACGGCGTCTTCAACGTCGTGCACGGCGACAAGGTGGCGGTCGACGCGATCCTCGACCACCCGGGCATCGACGCCGTCTCGTTCGTCGGCTCGACCCCGATCGCGAGCTACGTGAACCAGCGCGCGAGCGCGAGCGGCAAGCGCGTGCAGGCGCTCGGCGGCGCCAAGAACCACGCGGTCGTCATGCCCGACGCCGACCTCGACTTCGCCGCCGACCATCTGACCGCCGCGGGCTTCGGCTCGGCCGGCCAGCGCTGCATGGCGATCGCGGTCGCCGTGGCGGTCGGCGACGCCGCCGAGCCGCTGATCGAGCGCCTGAAGGCCAGGGCCGAGGCGATCCACGTCGGGCCGGGCCTCGAGCCGGAGTCCGACATGGGCCCCGTGGTCACGGCGCAGGCGCGCGAGCGCATCGTCGGGGCGATCGACGGCGGGGAGGCGCAGGGCGCCGACGTGGTCGTCGACGGTCGCACGCTCGACCTCGAGGGCGGCGGCTTCTTCGTCGGACCGACGCTGTTCGACCGCGTGGGCCCCGAGATGGACATCTACCGCGACGAGATCTTCGGGCCGGTGCTGGGCGTGGTGCGCGTGGCGACGCTGGCCGACGCGATCGAGCTGATCAACGCGAACTCGTACGCCAACGGCACGGCGATCTTCACTTCCAGCGGGCAGGCCGCGCGGCGGTTCCAGCGGGAGGTGCAGGTCGGGATGATCGGCATCAACGTCCCGATCCCGGTGCCGATGGCCTTCTACTCCTTCGGGGGCTGGAAGTCGTCGCTGTTCGGCGACACGCACGTCCACGGCCCCGAGGGCGTGAAGTTCTACACGCGCGGCAAGGTGGTCACGACCCGCTGGCCCGAGGACGCGACCGACCCCTCGCACCACCGCGGCCACATGCACTTCCCGACGGCGGTGTGACATGAGCATTGGCGTCGGCGTGATCGGGGCGGGGATGATGGGCGCGGACCACGTCCGCACGCTCACGAACAGCGTGGACGGCGCGCACGTCGCCGCGGTCTCCGACGTGGACGCGGCGCGCGCCGGGGCAGCCGCGCGCGAGGCCGAGGGCGCGGGCGTGATCGCCGACCCCCACGCGCTGATCGCCGACCCGGCGGTCGACGCCGTGGTCGTGGCCTCGTTCGACCCCAGCCACGAGGAGTTCGTGCTCGCCTGCATCGAGGCGGGCAAGCCCGTCCTGTGCGAGAAGCCGCTCGCGACCAGCGCCGAGGCGTGCCTGCGCGTCATCGAGGCCGAGACGGCCGGCGGCCGGCGGCTCGTGAGCCTCGGCTTCATGCGCCGCTTCGACCCGGCCTACGCGAGCGTGAAGGAGCGGGTCGACGAGGGCGGCATCGGGGACGTGCTGCTCGTCCACTGCGCCCACCGCAACGCGGTCGCCCCGCCCGCCTACACCTCCGAGATGCTGATCACGAGCTCGGCCGTGCACGAGATCGACGTGACCCGCTGGCTGCTGGGCGAGGAGATCGTCGGCGCGACCGTGCGCGCGCCCCGCTCGACCAAGCAGGCGCCCAACGGCCTGCGCGACCCGCAGCTCGTGCTGCTGGAGACGGCGAGCGGCGTGCTGATCGACGTCGAGGTGTTCGTCAACGCCCGCTACGGCTACGACATCCGGTGCGAGCTCGTCGGGGAGACCGGCACGCTGCGCCTCGACGAGCAGATCGCCCCCGACTTCCGCGCCCGCTTCGCGACCGCGTACCGCCGGGAGCTCGACTGCTGGGTGCAGGGCCTCGACCACGGGCCGACCGCGTGGGACGGCTACGCCGCCAACGCCGTGGCGGACGCCTGCCTGGAGTCGCTCGAGACGGGGGTCGGCGCGACCGTGCAGCTCGTCGCGAGGCCCGCGCTGTACGCCTAGCGCAGACGCGCCAGGCACTGTTACAAGCTTGTTACAATCTCCCCCGGGCCGGTGTATACCGTCCCGTACGACGCGCTCCTCCCCAGGCGTCCATCTCCCCACTCCCCAGGAAGGATCCGACATGGCTCGAATCGTCGCTGCCATCTCCCGCGCGCTGCGCGTGGACACCACCGAAGAGGTTCACTTCCACGGCGGGCCCCACGGCCCGTACGTGTGCGAGAACCCGCACTGCACCTCCCCCGGACTCTGAGATAGTTCCGGGGCCATGGCGGTCCTGGACTCATTCCGGCTCGACGGCAAGGTCGCCGTCGTCACCGGCGGCAACCGGGGGCTCGGGCAGGCGTTCGCCCGCGCGCTCGGCGAGGCCGGTGCGCGCGTGGCGATCGCCGCGCGCGACGCGGCCCGCTCCGAGGCCGTGGCGGGCGAGCTCGGCGCCCTCGCGGTCACGACCGACGTGACCGACCCCGCCGGCGTGCAGGCCATGCTCGAGACGGTGACCGCCGAGCTCGGGCCGGTCGACGTGCTCGTCAACAACTCCGGGACCTGCTTCCACCGGCCGGCGCTCGAGGTGCCCGAGGACGAGTGGCGCGCGGTGTGGGACGTCAATGTCGACGGCGTCTGGAACTGCTCCCGCATCGTCGGGAAGCAGATGGTCGAGCGGGGCAGCGGGTCGATCGTCAACATCGGCTCGATCTCCGCCCAGATCGTCAACCGCCCGCAGTGGCAGCCCGCCTACAACGCGTCGAAGGCGGCCGTCCACCAGCTCACGAAGTCGCTGGCGGCGGAGTGGGCGCCGTCCGGGGTGCGGGTGAACGCGCTCGCGCCGGGCTACGTCAAGACGGACATGGCGCCCGTCGACGACCCGCGCTTCCGCCCCCGCTGGATCGAGGACGCGCCGATGCAGCGCGCGGCCACGCCCGAGGAGATCGCGCCGTCGGTCGTGTACCTCGCGAGCGACGCGGCGAGCTTCATGACCGGCTCCGTCCTCGTGGTGGACGGGGGCTACACCCTCTTCTGATGCCCGGGGTCATGCGGCTCTTCAAGCGCGCCCCCGCCCAGGACGATCCGGGCGCCGCGCTGCGCCGCACCGTGTCGAGCGTCACGATCCTCCCCGACGAGGACCTGCGCGATGCCTCGCGGGCCCGCCTGCGGCGGATCGTCGCCGAGGCCGTCCTGCTGCAGGACCGGGCCGCCGAGCTGCTCGACGCGATCCGCGACCGCGAGCCGCTGGCCGAGCTGGCGCCGCGCGGCGGGCCGATGGCGACGCGCTTCTTCGAGCTGCGGCGCGAGCTGCCGCCGCCCGCGGACCTCGACATGGCCCGCCAGTGCCAGACCGTCAGCACCGTGCTCGACCACCACGGGACGCTGATCGTGACCGCGCTCCAGATGCTCTCGTTCGACTGGCGCTCGCAGGCGATCGTCGACCAGCTCGAGCGGCTCGACGGGCTCGGTGCCCCGGCGGAGCGGCTCGACGCCGTCTACGCCGAGCTCGCGCAGTGAGCCGGCGGCCCTAGACGACCGCCGACATCCCGCCGTCGACGTAGAGGATCTGCCCGTTGACGAAGTCCGAGGCGGGCGAGACGAGGAACAGCAGCGCGCCCACGAGCTCCTCCGGCCTTCCCCACCGTGCCGCCGGCGTGCGCCGCTTCAGCTGCGCGTCGAACTCCGGGTCGGCGACCAGCGCGCTCGTGAGCTCCGTGTCGAAGTAGCCCGGGCCGATGGCGTTCACCTGCACGCCCGCGGGACCCCAGTCGGCGCACATCCCGCGCGTGAGCATCTTGAGGCCGCCCTTGCTGGCGGCGTACGGCGCGGTCCCGGCCCGTGCCAGCTCGGACATCAGCGAGGCGACGTTGACGATCTTCCCGCGCCCGCGCTCGACCATCCCGCCCGCGACCGCCCGGCCGACGAGGAACGCGCTGGTCAGATTGGTCTCGATGATCCGGTGCCACTCCGCCTCGGGGAAGTCGAGCAGCGGCGCCCGGTGCTGGACCCCGGCGTTGTTGACGAGGATGTCGAGCGGCCCCAGCTCCGCCTCCGTCGCCGCCACCCCGGCCGCGACCGCCGCGCCGTCGGTGACGTCGAACGCGACGGGATGCACGCGCGCCCCGGCCCGCTCGGCGGGACCGGCCAGCTCGGCCGCTGCGCGCTCCAGCGCCTCCTCGTCGCGCCCGTGCAGCGCGACGGAGCAGCCCGCCTCGACGAGCCCCGTCGCGAGGGCCCGCCCGATCCCGCGGCTCGAGCCCGTGACGAGCGCCACCCGCCCGCGGATGTCGAACAGCCCGGCGGTCATCGCGATGGGAAGGTCATGGGCCGGAAGCTACAGGTGTCGATTTCGCCGCCTCCCGTTCGTCTCTAGGGCGACCATCCCCATCAAGGAGGACCCACGTGAAGTACATGCTGTTGATCCATCAGGGCTCCACCCCGCTCCCCGGCTCGGACGAGTGGGAGCAGCTCTCGGAGGAGCAGAAGGGCAAGGTCTACGGGGCCTACAAGGAGATCAATGAGAATCCCGGCGTGACCCCCGGGCAGCAGCTCCAGCCCCCGGAGACGGCGACGACCGTGCGGGTGCAGGACGGCAGGACGCTGACGACGGACGGGCCGTTCGTCGAGCTCAAGGAGGCCGTCGGCGGCTACCTGCTGTTCGAGGCCGACGACCTCGACGCCGCGATCGAGCTGGCCGCGAAGATCCCGGCGGCGAGCATGGGCGGCGCCGTCGAGGTCCGCCCGATCGGCGGGTGGTAGCGGTCCTCGAGCAGACCTTCCGCGACCGGTGGGGCTACGTCCTCGCCGCGCTCATCGGCTTCCTCGGCGACTTCGACCTCGCCGAGGAGGCCGCGCAGGAGGCGTTCGCGGTCGCCGCCGAGCGCTGGCCGCGCGACGGCGTGCCCAGCGACCCGGGCGCCTGGCTCGTCACCACGGCGCGCAACCGGGCCATCGACCGCGTGCGCCGCAACCGCACGCTGGCCGAGAAGACGCGAGCGCTCGAGGTGCCGACCGCAACGGAGGACAGCGTGGACGAGACGACCTTCCCGGACGAGCGGCTCGAGCTGATCTTCACCTGCTGCCACCCGGCGCTCGCGACGGACGCGCAGGTCGCGCTGACGCTGCGGACGCTCGGCGGCCTGACCACCCCGGAGATCGCCCGGGCGTTCCTCGTCCCCGAGGCCACGATGGCGCAGCGGCTGGTCCGGGCGAAGCGCAAGATCAAGGCGGCCGCGATCCCCTTCCGGGTGCCGCCCGACCACCTGCTGCCGGACCGGCTCGCCGCCGTGCTCGCGGTCGTCTACCTGATCTTCAACGAGGGGTATACGGTCCCGCCCACCCGCGGGGACCTGGCCGCCGAGGCGCTCCGCCTCGGGCGCGCGCTGGCCGAGCTGATGCCCGACGAGCCGGAGGTCCACGGGCTGCTGGCGATGATGCTCCTGCTCGAGGCCCGCCGCGCGGCGCGCATCCGCGACGGCGAGCTCGTCCTGCTCGCCGACCAGGACCGGTCGCGCTGGGACGCGGCGCAGATCGCCGCGGGGCGGCGGGTGCTCGACCGGGCCCTGGCCCTGCGGGGCCGCGGGCCGTACGTCGTGCAGGCCGCGATCGCGTCGCTGCACGCCGACGAGCCGCGCGACTGGGCCGAGATCGCCGCGCTCTACGCGGAGCTGTCGCAGCTCACCGACTCGCCCGTCGTGGAGCTGAGCCGGGCGGTCGCGGTCGCCGAGGAGCAGGGGCCGGAGGCGGCGCTGGCCATCGTCGACCGCCTCCCGCTCGAGCACTACCGCTACCTGCACGCGACCCGCGGCGAGCTGCTGCGGCGCCTCGGCCGCACGGACGAGGCGCGCGACGCCTACGCGCGCGCGCTGGCGCTCGCCCACGACGACGCCGAGCGACGCCTGCTCGGGCGGCGGATGGCCGAGCTCGGGGGTGTGTCCGGCCCACCGGCCGGGTAATCCGGGGGCATGGAAGGCGGAGTCGCACTCTTCCTGCTCTTCATCCTCGCGATCGTGATCGGCGGCATCGCGCTGTTCATGTACCTGACCGGCGGGGCGATCCTGGGCAAGACCGACGCCGAGGGCGGCGAGTCAGACGAGCCGCGGCCCACCCACACCCGCCCGACGAGCCCGACGCAGGAGAAGGTCACCTTCGCCGGGACGGGCAGCGACGACGACGAGCGGCCGCCGCGCTAGGCGCCCGCGACCGTCCCCGCGTCGAACAGCCGGCCGATCTCCCCCTCGCCGAGGCCGAGCACGTCGGCGAGGACCTCCTCCGTGTGCTCCCCGAGGAGCGGCGCGCGGCGCGGCGGGAGGCGCCCTGAGGCCGTGAAGTCGAGCGGCGACGCGGGGACGAGGTAGGACCCGATCCCGGGCTGCTCGAGCGTCGCGAACATGGGGTTGCGCTCGGAGGCGCGCGGGTCCTCCTCCACGAGCTGGCGGAACGTCTGGTACGGGCCCCAGGAGACGCCGGTGCCCTCGAAGGCCGCGCGGATCTCGTCGAGGCTGCGGGCCTCGAACCACGGCCGCAGCACCGCGGCGATCAGGTCGCGGGCGCCGAAGCGGCCGTCCTCCGATGAGACGTCGTGGCCCGTGACGCCCTCGAGGCCCTGGAACGCCGCGGCCGTCCCCGTGACCTCGACCAGCGACGTCCACTGGCGGCCCGTGAGCGCGACGACCATGACGCGGCGGCCGTCGCTGGTCGCGAAGTCGTGCCCGAACGCGCCGTAGAGGTAGTTGCCGTCGCGCGCGGCGTCCTGGCCGCCGACCTGAACCTCCGCGATGCGCCCGAGGTTGCCCACCATCGCGAAGGCGACGTCCGAGAGCGCGAGCCGGATCAGCTCCCCCTCGCCGGTGCGCGAGCGCTGCCGCTCCGCCGCGAGGATCCCCGTGGCGGCGAGCCCGCCCATGATCGCGTCCCACGCCGGCAGGACGGAGTTGAGCGGGCCGGCGAGGTCGCGCGGGCCGGTGGCCCAGGGGAAGCCGGTGGCCGGGTTGACGGTGTAGTCGACCTCCGACGAGCCGTCGGGGTTGCCGGTCATCGCGCACATGATCAGGTCGGCCCGGCGCGCTCGCAG
>Ga0126309_10000696_pt1 | contig 11195 bp, 9 predicted proteins | sample Plot56_FD_92541 | JGI IMG/M metagenome (GOLD analysis project Ga0126309, IMG submission 92541) | Serpentine soil microbial communities from UC McLaughlin Reserve, CA, USA - Plot56 | ecosystem: Environmental > Terrestrial > Soil > Grasslands | place: USA: UC McLaughlin Reserve, Lake County...
CAGGAAGGGCCTGGTATCGAAGTACTGGAGGCCCATGAGCCTGTTCTGCGGTCCCGTGCTCATCGTCGCTGGCTTCATATTCATTCCGACGCCGGGGCCCAGCTACATCATTATCGCCATCGGGCTGTGGCTGCTAGCAGGCGAGTTCCTTGGCCTCGCCCGTATTTTCGACCGGGTTGGTGTGAGGCTCGCAATGATAGGACGTTGGATCAGAGGCGTGTGGAGAAGCCTGCCCGCAGCCGTAAAGGCCCTTGTCGTAACCGCTTTCGTCGCCTTGTTGGCGTACGGGGTCCATAACGTGTTCGCCGGTTAGCGGGCCGCCTCGCGGTCGAGGACGGCGACGGTGTCCCTGTAGTATTTCTGGGCTTTCTCATGGCTGTCGCCGATGCATACCGTGCCGACCTTGCCGTACTGGGAGAGCGCCCCGATGAGGTGGAAGACCACCCCTTGCTGGGATGCGCCGTCGAAGTGGAGGCCGTTGTCGACGGCGATATCGACCAGGTCGTCTGGGGTCAGGCCCTTGTAGACGGGGCTCTGGAGGTTGTCCGAGGCGTAGTAGTAGCAGGGCTTCGCGGTCGGCGTACAGTACAGTCCGTCCTCCGCGTCGTAGGTACCGTCGGTCAGGAAACGTAGGATCAGGTAGGGGTGCGTGGTGCCGCCCTTCCTGAGGTTGATCTCGATGGCGGCGTGTTCCCAACCCTCCCCTCGCCTGACGGAGATGAAGTCGATGGCGAAGCGCCCGAGGGCGCCGCGTTCGCGGAGGACGTGTCCTACCCTCTGTCCTGCGTCCTTGATCTCGCGGCTGTACTCGGCATCAGCGGGGAACGTGCTGCCGAGAAAGATCTGGCCAGAAGGCCCTCCAAGTACCTGGTCGTGCGTGGAGACTACGGTTGCATCCCCCAGAGGGTTGATGCGGCACTGCACCGAAGGCGAACGCACCTCGTCCCCCTCGAGCCAGCACTCCACGATGCCACCCATCTCCTCGAACTTGCGCCCGTAGCGCTCCCAGGTCTCGCCCTCGGCCTCGAACCGGATCCGCCGAGGCAACTCGTCCCTGACCCAGCGCGCGAGGTCCATCCCCTCTGGACACCCGTCGTAAGGGAAGACGGCGTTCCCCTCCCCCGAGAAGCCCTCATCCAGCTTTATGGCCGCCCGCCGCAACCCTGGTTTGCGGCGCTTTAGTTCGACGACGGCCTCGCACACGTCGTCCCCGTCGCGCAGGTGCTCGAACCCGTCGGGCAGCGGTACCCCGGCCTCCCTGAAGGCCTCGCGGCTGCCGCTCTTGGTCCCGAGGTAGTTGAGCTTCGGGTCGTTGCCGTAGAGGGGAATGCCCAGACGCACGGCGAGGGTTCTCTCCAGCTCCGTACTGTTGAAGCAGGACATGTGCGCCGCTTCCGGGTCGGCGATCGCCGACCGTATCCGCTCCATCAGGCGCGGGCGGTCGAGTATCTTTTGTGTCAGCGGCACGTCCGAGGCGTCGTGGCAGGAGAGCAGTGTCATGCGGCTGCGGGCGTGGCGCAAGGGAATGCCAGGCAGGAGGTGCAAATAGTAGTCCACGATGGCCGTGGCTATGTTCTGGCTCGTGACGTAGACGACGTGGGTGCGCGGCAGGCGCAACAGCATCAGCATGCAGAGCATGCGCTCCTCGTAGTGATGCGCGCCCGGGATCTTGCCCAGCTCCTCGACGTCGAGCGTGAGGCTTGGCACCACGACGACCGTCTGTGGCGCGCGCGGGTCAGAGAGAACCCTCCTGGCCAACGGCTCGAGCCTGGCCTGCAGGGCCGCAAAGCGCTCCAACTCGTCGGCCGAACCGGGGGCTGGCCAGCCCGGTTCGGCCACCCCTGCAACCCGATCATCAACCATCTCCACCATCCTCGTCCACGCACGGCCTCTCGCTAAAACCGCGCCGTTATCTCCTGCCCTCCCATGTTAACCGCCGCGTGGCTTACGTTACAAGACCCGGCTTCCGCACCGTTTTCACTTGAACGGGTCGTGGCTCATGTATTCGTCCAGCTCGTAGGAGATCATCGCGCGCTCATCAGCGATGTACTGCTCGATGGCGCGCCTGAAGGCAGGATGTCGGATGTCGTGCGCGCTGTACATGATGGCCGGCAGGAAGCCGCGCGCCAGTTTGTGCTCGCCCTGAGCCCCTGCCTCGAAGAGCGACATCCCGCGCTCGATGGCGAACTCTATACCCTGGTAGTAGCAAAGCTCGAAGTGAAGGTTACGCACGTCCTTGACGGCGCCCCAGTAGCGACCGAAGAGCGAATTCCCCTTGTAGAAGAAAAGCGACCCTGCCACCGGACGGCGCGTCAGTTCGTCGCGGCTGATGGCCAGCATTATGCGGTCGCCCATAGTATGGAACACCTCGTCGAAGAAGCCCCTGGTCAGGTACGGGCTCCCCCACTTCCTGTCGTACGTGTCGACGTAGAACCCGTACATCAGGGCGGCGTGTTCCGGGCGTAGATCATCACCGGTCAGACGCTCGATCTCGACGCCCTCTAGCTGGCGGCGTTCGCGCGCGACCTGGCGCCGGCGCTTGCTCGTCATGGCATCAAGATAGTCGGGGAAAGCATCATAACCCCGATTGCGCCAGTGGAATTGCAAGGAGTGCCTGATGGCGAACCCTCGCTCCTCGAACGCATCCAACTCTCGTTCAGGCAGGAATAGCGCGTGTGATGAACTGGCCCCGGACTCGTCAGCCACCTTCTCGGCCGCGCCGAGCAGCGCACCCGCTACCCGATCTCGATCCACGCCAGACCGCACGAGGAGCTTCGGTCCGGTCGCAGGCGTGAACGGGACGGCCGAGACGAGCTTGGGATAATAAGGCATTCCGTGCTCGTGGTATGCGTTTGCCCAGGCCCAGTCGAAAACGTACTCTCCGTAGGAATCCGACTTCAGGTAGAGGGGCAACGCGCCGACGACACGTCCTCCATCTTCGCAGACCAGATACACGGGAGACCATCCGCTCCTGCGGCCGACACTGCGCGAGTTCTCGAGTGCGAGCAGGAACTCGTGGTCGAAGAAAGGAAAGTCTGGCGACTCCAGGTCCCGCCACTCCGCCGCGTCAACCCGACGGATGCTCGAGAGCCTCTCTACCCGCATAACACCCCCTCAACGAAGCCGCTGGCTCGGTCATGAACGCCCGATCTATGCGTTCCGTGCCAGCCTCCTTGTGGACGACAACTCGATGTAGCGCCGGTAGACATCCTTGTTACGCTCCAGCTTCGCGCCGTTCTCCATCTCGCCCTCCGCGTGGGTCTTGATAAGCAGCCCTGAGTCTACACGCTCGGGAAGCAAACGAGGCGTGCAGTTCCTTCTCACGTTGCCGTTCTGGCTACCTCGTCATCAGAGATTCGTGCGATAGACTATACGTGAAGGCCCGCGGCGCGCGGCCTTTTTTGTTGCCCTGCGCTTACGCCTTGCAAGAGATCAGAGGGACGATGGATTACCGTAACATAGCGATCATCTCACATGTGGACCACGGCAAGACCACGCTCGTCGACGCCCTGCTCGGTCAGACGCTCGAACTCGGGCACGGGCAGGAGTTGATGGAGCGCGCGATGGACTCGAACGTCCTCGAGAGGGAGCGCGGCATAACCATCCTCGCCAAGAACACGGCCGTGGAGTACGAGGGGGTCAAGATCAACATCGTCGACACCCCTGGTCATACGGACTTTGGGGGCGAGGTCGAGCGGGTACTCGGCATGGTCGACGGATGCCTGCTGCTCGTCGATGCCGCAGAGGGCCCGATGCCCCAGACGCGCTTCGTCCTTCGCAAGGCGATCGAACTCGGCCTCAAGCCGATCGTGATCATCAACAAGATCGACCGGATGGACGCCCGTCCAGACGAGGTCGTAGACCTCACCTTCGACCTGATGGCCGACCTTGGCGCCTCGGACGAACAGCTCGACTTTCCGATCCTCTACGCCGTCGCCCGCGAGGGGAAAGCGTTCAAGGACCTGGACGACCCACGCGGTGACATGAGGGAGCTTTTCGAGACGGTGCTCGAAGAGATACCAGAACCTGACGTGGATCTCGACGCGCCGTTTCAGATGCTGGTCACCAACCTGGACTACTCGGAATATCTGGGCCGGATCGTGGTTGGCCGAGTGCGGCGGGGAGAGGTTGGGCGTGGTGAATCGGTCAACCTGATCCATAAAGACGGCACGATGACGAGGGCGCGCGTGGTCCAACCCTTCACGCACCTCGGGTTGCAGCGCGTCGAGGTCGAGGAAGTCGGCGCCGGCGATATCGTGGCGCTCTCAGGCATCGAGAATGCGCAGATCGGCGAGACGGTCGCCGACCTCGAAGAACCGGAGGCGCTTCCCGTCATCACGGTGGACGAGCCGACGGTGAGCATGGTCTTCCAGCCGAACACGTCACCGTTCGCCGGCAAAGAAGGGAGGTATGTAACCTCGCGCCACCTGGGGGACAGGCTGATGCGCGAGGTGCAGACCAACGTGTCGCTACGCGTCGAGGAGCTGCGTCCCGACGAGTTCGAGGTCTCAGGGAGGGGTGAGCTTCACCTCTCGATCCTGCTAGAGACCATGCGCCGCGAGGGCTACGAGGTTCAGGTCGCCTCGCCGCAGGTCATCATGCGGGAGATAGACGGCAGAGAGCACGAACCCTTCGAGCACCTCGTCATCGACGTGCCCGAACAATTCGTCTCAGCGGTGATCGGGACGCTCTCGACCCGCAAGGGAAGGCTCGCAAACCTGGAGCCTCAGGGCTCGCGCACCAGGATAGAGTTCAGGATACCGAGCCGCGCCCTATTCGGTTTCCGGACGCAGTTTCTCTCCATGACCCAGGGCGAAGGAATAATGAGCCACGTCTTCGACGGCTACGCGCCGTGGACCGGCGAACTCAGGAAGCGCCAGAACGGCAGCCTCGTGGCCTCGGAAGCCGGCAGCGCCTTCGCTTACTCGATCTGGAAGCTCCAGGATCGTGGCACGTTCTTTATCACGCCGGCCACCGAGGTCTACGTCGGTATGGTCGTCGGCGAGAACAACCGCGACAACGACCTCAACGTCAACGTCTGCAAGAACAAGAAGCTGACCAACGTCCGCTCCGCAGGTGCCGACGACGCCCTCAACCTAACGCCCGTCCGCAAGCTGACCCTGGAAGACGCGCTGGAGTACATCGGCGAGGACGAGCTAGCCGAGATCACCCCGAAATCGATCCGCTTGCGCAAGAAGGTCCTCGCACCGGGTATGCGAAAGTAATCCAGACCGGCCGGGTTCGGCACAGAACGCCTGGTGAAACAGTTCGCACGGACCACCCGATCATACGTTTTACCGTATGACAGGTTGGGTACTCTGGTCTGCGTCGGCGGCGGGCCCACTGGCTCTGCCGAAAGAATTGCAAGACGGTCGTACATTTTGTACTGGAGAGGTTTCGAAAGTTGACTGAAATGACCGAAATAGAAGGCAAGGTAGTAGTCGTAACCGGTGGAAGCAGCGGCCTCGGCGAGGCAACCGCAAAGCTTCTCGCGGAGCGCGGGGCGAAGGTCATGCTCGGGGCGCGCCGCGAGGAGAACCTCGAGAGGATCGTCTCTGAGATAAAGGATGACGGTGGCGCCGCGGCCTACAGGATAACGGACGTTACGGACCGGGATCAGGTGGAGAACCTGGTCGCCGGCGCGGTCGATGAGTTTGGCCGGGTAGACGTGCTTGTCAACAATGCAGGCCTGATGCCGCTCTCGCCGCTCGACGCGCTCAAGGTGGACGAGTGGGAGCAGATGGTTGACGTCAACATCAAGGGTGTCCTTTACGGCATCGCCGCCGCCCTGCCCAGGATGAGGGAGCAGCACGACGGCCAGATCATCAACCTCTCATCCGTGGCCGGGCACGTCGTACACGAGGGTTCCGCGGTATACGCAGGGACCAAGTTCGCCGTGTGGGCCATCTCAGAGGGCCTCAGGCAGGAGGCTGGCGATGAGATCCGGACCACCACCATCTCGCCAGGGGCGGTCGAGAGCGAGTTGACGAGCAAGATCACCCACGAGGAGACGGCACAGAACGCCAGCGCGATCACGGACCTGGCGGTAGACGCCAGCGCCGTCGCCCGCGCCATCGCCTACGCCATCGAGCAGCCGAAGGACGTGGACACCAACGAAATAATCCTGCGTCCAACCGCCCAGACCCTGTAGACGTAACGGATTCTGGCGGAAGTAGAGACCCGGACGTGTGTAGCGGTCGGACCTCGTTTTCATGATCGCGCAACCCGCGTTCCCCCAAACCAGAGGTACACGGTCGTGTTTCGATGACGAAGCCAGTATCCACCGACGTGCGAGAGACCGAGGGTTCCACCGAGGAGACGAGCGCCAGCCCGCTCGTAGTTGGCCTCATTGCCCTCTGCGCCGGCATAACGGTCTCGAACCTGTACCGAACCCGCGACGATTCATAGTCGAGTAGTTTCGGACTCCCCCGGGTTCATCCCTTATCCGAAATCTCAACTAGCGGCTCGCCTCGCAGTAGCAAATCCCGTGCGGCGGGGAAACTCTTCGATAGTGCCCCTTTGAGATGTACGTTCGATGTGTTGCCGAGCGTGATCCAGAGTATCCGCGGCGGAGCGTCGAGTTGTTCCAACAAAAGAACGAAGTCTCTGTCTTTGGTCATCACGACCGCTTCCGCTTCTCTGGCGGCCATGAAGATGTCGCGATCTCCGGCGTCGCACAGGCCAAGTTCCCGAACCGGTTGCGCTTCGACGCCAAACTCCGAAGGGAGCCATCGCGCCAGATAGGGAGAAAGCTGCGCGCCTATCCAGAAGATCAAGCAGCGACGACAGGGTGATTCAACCTGCGACTCGCGAACCGCAGGCTCGCGCGAACGTCTTCGGGTTCGAGGTCCGGCATCTCCTCGACTATCTCTTCGACGGAGAGCCCGTTCGCCAGGAGATCCAGCACGTCACTTACACGAATCCGCATACCGCGAATGCAGGGACGCCCCCCACACTGCTCCGGGTCAACCGTCATGCGATCCATCAACTCAGCCATAGCGTATTCCTCTCCGAAGGTAGCTCAAGTCTACCATCGGCTCTCAACACATCACCACACCGAAGGCTGGTCCCTTACCTGCATTTCCAGCATCCGCATAACACTCCGAAAGGTATGGTTTACAGAGTCTTGCGCTCCAGCGTGTATTGCGCGAAGATCCAAGCAGGATGTCTTTACACCCGGCGCTACGAGAGTTGATCGACGACAAGATAGCCCACACCCGGGCGCCCCAGTGGCGCTTGCCTATCGAGGAGGTCAGGGCTTCGTTCCGCGCCCTGTGGTCCCCGTCCATGACCGGCGCTCTCGTCGAGATAGCGGGCGTCGAGGACAGGACCCTGGACACGGAAGCGGGTGCCGTAAGGGCGCGCGTGTTCACGCCCACGGCCGATGGTCCGAGGCCGATCATGATGTACTTTCATGGCGGCGGATACGTGAAGGGCGGGGTCATCGAGACCGACGCGTTCTGCCGCAGGCTGGCTGGAACCACAGGCGACGTCGTCGTCTCTGTCGACTATCGCCTGGCGCCCGAGCATCCTTACCCGGCCGCCCTCGACGACGCGTACCATTCCAGCCTGTGGGCCTACGAGAACGCAGGGGCACTCGGGGGTACTAAGGGTTCGTTCAGCGTGTGCGGCGAGAGCGCAGGCGGCAACCTCGCGGCGGTCATCTGCCTGCTCGCAAGGTCCAGCGCGGAGATCGAGATAAGCCGCCAGATACTGCTTCAACCAGTCGTTGACTTCACCCTCTCATTCCCCTCCATCGACATGCCCGCCTCGGAGTGCCTGGTGCCGCGCGAAGACCTGGCCTGGTACTACGAGGAATACTACGGACCGGACGCGGACACGAAAGATTTCAGGGTATCTCCCATCTTCGCCGACGACCTCTCCGGCCTGCCGCCGGCCCTGATCATCACCGCCGAACACGACACCCTGCGCGATGAGGCGAAAGCCTACGCCGACAGGCTCGAATCATCCGGCGTGCCGACGAAATACAGTTACTACCCTGGTATGGTGCACGGCTTCTTGCAGATGGCCGGGTTGGTGGACGAAGCCCAGGAGGCTATCGACGAGATCTCATTCCTTGCGAAATCAAAGGTATAAGACCCTGCGACTCCAAGTAAACCTTGAAGATGAGTCCGGCGTTGGTGTAAGCGGGCCGGATTTCGTCGCCGGTGAGATGTGGCTGGCCTACCCCGGAGCGTGAATGTTGTCCGCGCTTATGGTGAGGATGAGGCGCACCTGCTCGCGCCCCCCACCGCGGGACCACGGGTAGGGTCCGCCTAGGTATTTTTGGGCGAGAGCCTCGATATGCTCGGCCCCGCCTTCGGTGGTGGCTTCTACGACGTGCCCACGGACCGCGTAGTAGCGTCGGGAATTGTCCGGGTCGGAGATGGTGACGGCCACGCGCGGGTCGCGCTCGACGTTGCGGACCTTCTGGAAGCCCTGGACGGTGTTGATGAGGATATGCTCACCGTCGGTGTCAACCCAGGTCTGGGTGAGCTGGGGTGAGCCGTCTGGCATCGTGGTGGCGATGTAGCAGGTGCTCGGCTGTTGCATCAGTGAGATCAAGTCCCTGGGTAGATCCATGTTGGGCCTCCAGTCAGATGGGGGGTCGGAAAGGGTGACTGACTCGCCGGGGAGCCTACAAACTCTGCCCGCCCGATGCCTCGATGCGCTGCGCGTTCACCCAGTGCATCTCGGGCGAGAGAAGCGACGCCACCACGCCGCCGATGTCATCAGGAAGCCCGGCGCGGCCCAGTGCCGTGACCGAGGCGATCCTCTCGTTCATGTCCTGGTTGTCACGCACTGCGCCGCCATGGAAGTCGGTCTCGATGGCTCCGGGCGCGATCGTGTTGACTGCGATCCGGCGCGGGCCAAGCTCCGCCGCCATGTACCTCGTCATCACCTCGACAGCGCCCTTGGCCGAAGCGTAAGCCGCTGCCCCCGGCAGGGTAATGCGCACCAGGCCGGTAGACACGTTCACTATGCGACCGCCGTCGGCGATCAGCGGCAGCAGCTTCTGGGTCAGGAAGAACGTCCCCTTGACGTGGATGTCGAAGAGCTGGTCGAACTGTTCCTCGGTGGTCTCGGCAATGCTGGCGTGCATGCCGATGCCCGCGTTGTTGACCAGGAAATCGAACCGGTCGGTGCCCCAATCCCTGAGCACGTCACGCACCTGCCCGACGAACTCGTCGAACGTACTGGCATCGCCCACGTCCAGCTGCAGGGCGGCAGCGCGACGGCCTATTCCCTCCAACTCGGCTACCAGCCCGCCGGCGGCGGCCTCATTGCTCTGGTACGTGAAGATCACATCAGTACCCTGGCCCGCGATGCTCTGTACCATGTTCCTGCCGAGGCCCCGGCTGCCGCCGGTGACGATGGCAACCCTCTCCGCTGCTCCGTTCTGCTCGCTCATCTTCAACTCCCGTCTACCAGCCCTCTACGACCAGTGTTGCTAACGCCGCTAACACTATCATCGGTTTGTCGATAACGCAACCTCTGATAACAAAAATATGTTATCGTTTGTGTCATGAGTGGGGTAATGGCCAGCAAGAGGGCGGGTACGAGGGCCAGGATCGTACGTGCGGCGGTGGATCTTCTGGCCGAGGGGGGTCGAGAGGCGGTGTCCACGCGGGCGGTCGCCGCGGCCGCAGGGGTGCAGGCGCCCACGATCTACCGTCAGTTTGGCGACATGCGGGGACTACTGGACGAGGTGGCGAGCTACGGGTTCTCGACATACTTGCGTGACAAGACGATGCGGGAGCGGGCTGAGGACCCGGTCGAGGATCTGCGCCGGGGTTGGGACCTCCACGTCGGGTTCGGCCTGGCCAATCCTGCCTTCTATACGCTGATGTACGGGGACCCTACATCGGGAACCGAGCCTACCGCCGCCGGGGAGGCCGCAGCAATACTGCGAGGACTGGTGCGGCGCGTCGCAGAGGCCGGTCGTCTACGCATCGGGGAGGAGCGTGCCGCACAGATGATCCATGCTGCGGGATCCGGCGTCACGCTGACCTTGATCGGCACGAGGCCCTCCGACCGCGACCCCGCTCTTTCGGAGATGACCAGGGAGGCGATACTCACCGCCGTGACCACGGACGAGCAGAACGGGACGACAATGCAGGATGGCCGGGACCTGATAGCCAACCGGGCCGTCGCGCTCAAAGCAATCTTGCCAGAGGCGGAGAAAGAGCTTACGAGCGGCGAGCAGACCCTGCTCTCGGAGTGGCTCGACAGGCTCATAGATCCAGCCCGCTGATCTACGGACTTGTCCCTGACCTCGGTAGCAAGCGTACATCGACCGCGCGACCACCAAGCTATCGCCTGCGGCGCGAACGTGCTGCCCCTGGAGCGGTTCTCATAAAGGATGAGCCACTCATCGGCGAGAGGCATCAGGCTACAGGTTTCAGGCTTCAGGGATATTACTGCTGATGCCTGTTGCCTGATACCTGAAACCTCGATTCCTCGTAGGGTCACCCTTTCTGAACACCGCTCTAGGTCATCTTCTTCGCGTCAAGCAGCTCGTCCAGCTCCTCTTCGGAGAGGTCGGTGTCTTCGCGGGCTACCTCGCGGATGGTTTTGCCTTCTTTGTAGGCTTTCTTGGAGATCTCGGCCGCCTGATCGTACCCGATACGGGGGGCGAGCGCCGTGGCAAGCATGAGGCCCTGCTCGACGAGGGCGGGGCCGCGCTCCGTTGCTTCGAGCCCCAAGACACACTGGTCCGTAAGGTTGGAGGCTGCGGAACCGAGGATCTCTATACTCTGGATCAGGTTGTAAGCGAGCACGGGTAGCATGACGTTTAGCTCGAAGTTGCCGCTCCCCCCGGCGAGGGCGATGGTGGCGTCATTACCTACAACCTGGGCGGTGACCATCGTGGCGCTCTCGGCGATCACGGGGTTCACTTTTCCTGGCATGATAGAGGAGCCGGGCTGAACTTCCGGCAAGGCTATCTCGGCGAGGTTTGCCCTTGGTCCAGCCCCGAGCCAGCGGATGTCGTTGGCTATCTTCAAGATGCTCACGGCGACACTCTTGAGGGCGCCGCTCATAAACACGGCCGCGTCCATCGCGCTCTGGGCCTGGAAATGGTTTTCCGTCTCGCGCACCTCGACGCCGAACCGCTCGCTGAGCCTCTCGCAGACTTTGCTCGCGAAATCGGGATGGGTGTTGACGCCGGTGCCGACGGCGGTGCCGCCGAGGGC